>Ga0105053_10011884_pt1 | contig 10584 bp, 6 predicted proteins | sample BON01_FD_78093 | JGI IMG/M metagenome (GOLD analysis project Ga0105053, IMG submission 78093) | Freshwater microbial communities from Lake Bonney liftoff mats and glacier meltwater in Antarctica - BON-01 | ecosystem: Environmental > Aquatic > Freshwater > Ice > Glacier meltwater | place: Lake...
TCGAATCAATCTTTTCATCATTAACAGATGCTTTTTCTAAAAGCCTCTGCGCTACATTAGTAAGATATCTTGCACCACTTGCGTCATACCTGTAAAGCGCATCTATGACTGCCTCAGGCTCTTCACTTACCTGAGCCCAGTTACGATCTGTTTCTGGGAAGATAACAGGAAGAGTATATGAAGGAGTGCACTCTTCGCAAGGTATGTGCTTATCGGAAAGTTTATCTGGAAAACTCTCCCTAAGTCCGTAGAGATCTACAAGAGAGCAAGTTGATGTATGAAAGACTATTGACACTCCTACGCGAGATAAGACATAAGAGCCATTCTCGGTCTTATAAAGCTTAAACTCAATCCAGCGTGTTGAGCCACGACGCCAAGAAGTTGACTCCCCCAGTAAACGTCCATTAAACTGAAGAGTTCGGGATCCATCTTTTACCTCATACATTTTCTTGAGCTTCTTCTGCTTCTTTGTTTTTCTGAGCCATATATTCATTTATATATGTTAAATATTCTTGTGGATTTTCAAAATCTTCAGGCTTTTTTACACTCATTAGGTGCTACTTTCTTCATTTGGTATTGTCTCCCCTGTTTCAGGGTCATGACCGTGATCCTCTGTTCCGTCGTGAACATGGTCAGTATCAATGGTGTAGTAGAGTGACTGATTGTTTATTGGACTTTCTGGTCGATAGTAAACATCATTCCACCACAAGGTGGCTTCTGCATTAGCCCACTCTAATTTTTCCCAACCTTTAACCGCCCACGAGTTAGATCCTATAGGTTCATCTATAGCAATCATCGACATTTTTTGTGCCTCATCTTGTATATACTTAATTACATTATTTAAATGCTCGTAGATAAGCTCTGCAGAAAAACCACTTCTTTCGTCCTCATTTGCAAAATGCAGAGATGTGTGGATTTCCTCACCGTCGGAGGCTATATATGTCTTGCAAATATAGGGTCTACTACCTTCTTCGTAGTTAGCTCTAAACTCTATCATATTTTTTCCTCTAGTCTCTGAATCGCTTCCTTAAGTAATTCTATATCATTTTGCTGTTTTTTGATGAGCTCAATTGCGAGAGTTACAAGAGTTCCATACTGAAGCGAGTCGACCTCTCCATTTTCATCATACCCAAGAATTTCTTCGATACCAGCTTCTTGAACTTCTTCTGCAATGTATCCATACATCCACTCTCGGTTCATACCATCTTGAAGAGATCTGTAATTGTTTTTGTATTTGTACTGCTTTAATTTTAATGTTAAAAGTTTTGTTACATCAAAGGCGTGATCTGAGATTTCTTTTTTCGCTTTAAATGTGGATGTATTTGATAAAGTACTACCAGTAACAGTTACACCGTGCGTGTGAGAACCAGTCAAGGGGGTAGTGTGCCCACCATGACTACCTCCACCGATACTATAGCTTGTTCCTGGCAAAGGGTGTGTGTGAGAGGCAACTGAAGTCCCACCCGCATGGGTGTGGTTTCCTATTGCTAGTTGATTAGAGCCAGTACCAGCGCTTATGTTTATATCTAAAGATCTAAAATTACCACTTGAAGAGAAATTTCTAGAAATACCTGTACCAGAAACAGTTCCAGTTGTGAGGAGATTACTAAATCCTGATGTTTTATCAAAAGTTACAGCGCTAGCGCCAATCTTTGCAGATGTGACAGCGCTAGCGCCAATCTTTGCAGATGTGACAGCGCCATCGCCAATCTTTGCAGATGTGACAGCGCCAGTTGCAATCTTTACAGATGTGACAGCGCCAGAAAAAATATCACCCTCTCCGATAGTAAAATTTTGAATGTTTCTTACCTGTCCAGTAACTGCTGAACCAGCAGAGCCAACAACAGAGCTAGCGGCAATCTTTGGATGTGTGACAGCGCCAATTTCAATCTTTTCAGATGTGACAGCGCTAGCGCCAATCTTTGCAGATGTGACAGCGCCATCGGCAATCTCTGAAATTGTGACAGCGCCATCGGCAATCTTTGCAGATGTGACAGCGCCATCGGCAATCTTTGCAGATGTGATAGAGTCATTAACAATTAAATTGCCATCAATACCGCCGATAATTTTTTCACCAGATAGACCTTCTATTTGATCATCTTGAACATTTCCAATAAGCTTTGACGAAGACATTCCAGCAATTTTGTCATCGATTACAGAGCCAGAAATTGTTTGAGCAGTTCCTACAGAGTCGGTGGCAAGCTTATTTTGTGTAATACTTCCATTTGCAATTTCTGTATTGCCTACAGCACTTGCCTGTATTTGATCAGAACTTACGGAGTTTGTACCCATTTTATCTTCTGTTATTGCATTATTTGCAATAGTTCTAGTTGTGATATTAGCTGTTGCAATAAGATCCGTTTCTACAGCAAAGGGCGCGATGTTTCTTGTAACAACAGCTTTAGAAGCAAGTTTGCTAGGAGAAGGCCTGTGTTCTAGATAACGCAGACGCTTTTGCAGGTCTGTTAGATTACCTGAAATAGTTTTATTACGAGATCTACGACGACTTGGCATTAGTTTTCTCCTACCGCTGGTCTAGTTAAACCTAACTCTTGTCCTACTTTATCTACTTTCCAATCGGTAATAAGTTCTACATCCACTGTTTCTGGGAAAGATGGCCCGTCTGGTACAGAGACTTTAAAAGAGTTAATTTTTCTAACGATGATGTCTTTTCTTGGTTCCTGATCACTTTCTAGTCGAGCCAAGACAAACGGATCATTTATGATAAGAGAGCACCAATCTCCGGGATAATATGTACCTACCACTGGATTAAGAGACCCATTTATCGTTACGCTAAAGTCTCCCATAGGAGGCTTGGACTCATATAGGTACTCCAAAGCATATTGATATAAAACATATTCATCTGCAGAGTTATTTATGTTCTCTACCTGATCTATAAGTGGCCAGCTTTTCCCTAGCTTATTATCTAGAGAGTAGATATCTGCTGCTACAGAGTAAGGCTGGCTTGCTTCATCTGATAAATCTGTGATATCGCCTTCAACAAAAAACCTAGTTGCAGAGTTTTCAGCATTTTCTTCAACAGTAAAGGTTGAAATATTTCCGGGGTATTCAAAGATGAGTTCGTTATAACCAAGACGCTCTTCGTCGGATACATCAACATTATTTGTTATTTCTTTTGGATTTTCTATATTAAGAAGAGTTAGTGTTCTAGTAAAGGATGCTGTAGTAAATTCATAGTCACAGTCGATTCTATACTCAAAACCGTTAAGATTATTAGCGTAATCTTCAAGAATTTCACCATAAGTTTTTAGCTCAAAGCCGCGAAGAATCTGAGTATCTTGATACAAACCGCTCGTCTTATTGGTGCCAACTTCAATACCTAAATTTGAGTTTGCTGTATATGGACCATAGCTTCCATAGATAACCTTGCTGCCAAAAGTAGCAAGACCTCCAGAGACTGTAGTAGTAGGTATTTCTGGTAAAAATCTGCCATCTGGAGGGGTAAGAACATAGGTAACTGTGTTTGTTGTGACTGCAGTAATAACTTGTCTTCCATTAAAGTTTTCATCTAAACGCTCGCTAAAGAACGAATCAACGCCAGTTAAAACAACTGTCTGACCAATAATGGCACCGTGTGGCTGATGTGTTGTAATAGTTGCAACATTGTTCGTTAAAGTTTTATTAGTTACATAGAGAGTTCTTATCCCAGAAAGAGGTGTTTCTGAGATATTTACCCCAGAAAGCTCGTAATTGATTGTTTTTGCGTTAGGGACAGCGGTGACTGTATGGATGCCATCTAATCCTGATCCAAGCTCATATGATTCAAATTCTTGACCTGGAACTAATTGATGGTCTTGAAGAGTTCTCAGAGTAATAAGACCGTTTTCTCTTTGTTTAGAAATAACGGCTGACTCTATAGATATCCCCGGTTCAATAACATCGTTGGCAAATAGATCTTGTCTAGCTTCAGTTCTTACAGATATATCAGTATTAAGCTGAAAAATAAGGTCTCTGACAAAATCGTATGTATCTATGAGGCGACGAACTGCACCGCTGCTAATAGGTGTACTAATTACATTTCCAGACTCTACAATAAAGCTAAATATATTTGCACCACTTACGCCCTGAACTTGATGAGTTCCATCAACTGTAGGATTTGTAAATGTTATCTTTACAAAGTTATTTTGCTTAAATCCATGAGGAATCTCTGTGACAACAGTAGCAACACCATTAGTAATAGAAAATGAAGATATTCCAATATATTCTGACCCATAGATTAAAGTCTGCCAAACATGACGATGATAAAAGTAGCTTGTAAACTCAGAGGCATCAACAGCCAATGATTTACTTGACTCGGTATATTTTCTAGCCCAAATAATTCCGCCCCATACGCATACATCATTACGCATAACATATATACCAGTGCGCCCCGGCATAGTTGCCTCATAAATATTTAACTTTTCTGTGGCTTCAATTACTGGAATAGTCCCACTAAAGGCTCCAGCTTTTTTCAACACTCTCTCATAAGATACTCCCGTAAAAGGAACTTCACCTATAACTGAGTTAGAAACAAGGTCAGTCAGGAAGTACCGATATGTCACATTTGTAAGCGTCGTGTCAATTTCTGCCATTTTAGTCCTCTACCTATCCAAGCCATCCAGAGCGATAATATATCTTAAGAAGGGCTTGACTGACGGAGTTTTTTTCATCGATAAATTGAATTTCATTATTACCTGGAGCAAGATATATAAAATCAGTAAGGACATCTAACTTTGCTCTAGCTCCGTCAAAACTTCCGTTAAGTGCAACATCTCTGGTTTGAGTGTTAACCTCTAGAATATCTGGACCAAAATCTACGGTTGCACCAGTTATGCCAGGAGTAAAGGGTATATCTGCTTTTTTAACTGCAAAGCCAGATGTCTCAAGTGCTCCTCCAGTTTCGCTAAGAATATCTGCACCAACAGAGGCAGCTCCATTTACAGCAGTGAAAGGAATGCTTCCACCAACACGAGCAGCAGCTGTTACTGCAGCAGATGCAATAGTTCTATTGATAGCGGCAGATCCTCCAATTGCAGATGTAAGAGTTGCAGCTACTTCAGTAGTTATTTCTCCTGTAGTAGTAGTTGTATAGCTAAAAGATGTAGCATTTATAACATTTACAATATAAGTACCATTTAGAGCTGCTGCTGCAGAGTCCATATTAGTAATATTTGCATATTGCCCACTAATAAGGTTGTGAGCAGAAGCTGTAGTAACCGTCACAGTCGAGCCAGTTCGACCTCTTGTTGCAATAAAAGCTCCAGCAATACCAAAAACAATATTTCCAGCGGCCTTACTGTATGTAAATGTGTTTGTGCTAGGTACTGATGTGATAACATATGATCCATCAAAAGGTGCTCCTAGTGAGGCAATTGTTGCAGTTTCACCAGTAAAAAAACCGTGAGCTGATGCAGTTGTTATAGTTACAAGGCTACCGATAAGCTGTCTAGCAACTACAGTTCGTTTTGTCGGGACTACTGTTCCAGCAGTTGTAAGTGCTATAGCTGTTTCGTTTGTGCCAGATCTTGCGTAACTAAATGTAGTACTAGAAGGTATGTCTATTACAGTAAAAGATCCATCATAAGATGCACCGACATTAAGAATTGCAACTTGCTCTCCTAAGCTAAAGCCGTGTGCTTCGTTAAGAGTAAGAGTGACTATGTTTGAAAAAAGAGCTCGAACAGCTACCGAAATTTGAGAAGATCTTTGTATTGCATAGGTAAATGTATTACTTGTTGGTGTAGTAGTAATAATATATGTTCCATTAAAAGTATCGTTTATCCCTGAAATTTCAACAGCCTCATTAACAACAAACCCGTGATCACCGCTCATAGTAATTGATGCGACATCGTTAGAAAGTGAACGATTAGTTATAGCTCTGTTGTTTGTTCTTGTTAGAGCGTAGCTAAAAGTTGTATCGGAGTTTATACTGGTAATAGTGTAGCTTCCATTATAATTAACATTTATATTAGAAATAGTTACAGTCTCACCCTCAATAAATTGATGAGCTTCAGTTGTAGTAAGGGTAGCTATATTAGATACAAGTATAGAACCAGAGACAGACCTTGGCGGTACACGATTTTTTAGAAAACTTAATGTATTAGATGTAACACTAGTTAAGGTATAAGTTCCATTAAATACTACATCTACTCCTTCAATAAGTATAGAATTTCCTACAGAAAAACCATGTCCAGTTCTTGTAGTTAATGTTGCTACAGTAGATTGTAGTTTTTTAGATACGATAGATAAGACTTGAGCCACATTTGGAAATAAACTAAAAGTAAAAGTGGTACTAGTTGGAACTGAGGTTACCTCAAAATCTCCGTTTAGATAAACCTCTGATAGACCAGAAATGGTGACTATGTCACTAAGCAACAATCCGTGAGCGGTTCTTGTTGTGAGGGTTACAATATCTTCAAGGGTATCTGCGTTAAATGCAAGTTGCTTATTTACAATAGAAGAAGTTTGACGGCCACGCAGGGATGAGACTATGTAAAGTAGTTTGTCCGTAGTAGAGTTGTAGACACGAGCTGGACCTGTAATTGGGCCAGATATTTCTAAGTCAACATGAACTTCACTGTTACCAACATTAACTACTGTATCTACCCCTGTAGCCCCAGTTGTTCTATTTGTTGCTGGGATTTCAACTACTAGCTGTCCGTCAGGGGATGAATCATCCCAAAAATATTTAATAGGGTCAGCTGCTTTTAATCCAATAGAAAAATCGTGACGACCTCTAGCACTTGTATTTGATATTTGAGGCCCACCACTTAATCTTACAAAAGAAGATCTTTTTTCATCTGTACCAGTTTTTAAGTATGCACCTCTATAAACAAGATCAGTAGCGGCAATAAGACGGTCACGAGCTGCCTCTGCTAGAGCTGGATCTTGTGTTAAAAAACTTCCAGTTAAAGTTAAAATACGAGCGTTATAGCGACCTTTAATGTCATAATCACCATCACCAAGACCACGAGGAATACTTGGCATAATTGGTTCTGGATGCTGCCACCATCCTTCAATATCAGTAACTACCCAAGTAACGCCGTACTCATCAATTGTGTTAAATACAAAATCTCCTAAGACAATATCTGCCTTAAGCTTCATTCCAGTTAAATGAGGCTGCGGGAGTGGTGTTAATCCTCTACGGGTTAGATTAAACTCTTGATCCTGATTATAAATCTCTGGCATTTATATTACGCACCTTTACGAAGTTGGAATGCAAGCTGACGAGATACCATTGCCGCAAGTTCGCGCTCGTCCATACCGGGAGCGGGATTAACTGTGATATTAACTCCCCCACCGCCAGACAATAACTGGATCATTGCTTTGTCACGCTTTGATAAACCGTCTGGGTCTAAAGGCTCTACACGCTCTGGACGCCCTGCTTCACCAATTGTTGCAAGCATACCTCCCTGCGTGGCAGGGACTACTCCGCCTTTTGCAAGTTTTACAGGAATAGGGATTTTAAAGGTAATTGGGGGTATATTAGGTACAAAAGGAATCCTATTAAAATCTTTAATAAGCCCGTTTATATAGTTAATTACGCCATTTATCCCTTTAGCTATAAATGTAAGAGCCGATGACAACCCGTCAGTTAGCCAAGCCCAAGAAATTTTAAATCCAAAAGCTTTAGCTATACTTTCCACTGTGTCTTTTATAAAAGTAAGCATAGCACCAAAACGTTTCGTAAATGCACCGATAGGGTCAGTAAATGATGTAAAGAAAGCTGCTACAAATTTTATAACTAATATAATAGCGTCAACAATAAGATTTATTGCTACCACAAGAACACCTTCAAAAAATGGAACTATGTATTTTCCTAAGAAGTCTCCAAGAGATTTGAATACATTCATAACACCTTCAACAGGGCCAATAATATCTTCAATAGCTTTTTTAATTTTCTCTATTCCATCTTTAACTGCTTTCATAAGAGCATCATTTAAATCTGATATAGCATTTCTAAAAATTTCGCTTTGATCGTAAGCTGTTTTAAGTATTGCAGCAATTATAACTATCACTGCAATTACTATTAGAATAGGTGCAGCTAAAGCTACCAGTCCCCCCTGTAGTGCTAAAACAGCAAATCTAAGATTATATACTAATTTACTACTCTGAGGTAGTTTTGCAAGGAACTTAGCATCTAGCTTAAGTATGGCATTTACTCCTACTTTACCCATAAATCCCATTGCTAGGCTGAGTAAACCTATAGCTAAAGTAAATCCAACTATAAGACCAGCTGCACCAATTATTGCTCTAGCAAATTCATTATCTAACAATAGAGCAACCCCACCTATAACTATAGCTAGAGTTTTAAAAAATACCCCAATGCCATCTCCATCAAGAAATATTTCTGTAAATTCAGCAGCAGCAATGTTAAGATCTCCTAGAGCTGGAAGAGATTTAGATATGTCTAATGCAACTTCATTCCAAATAACATTTGCTTCTTTAGATTTTTCTAAAAATTCTTTTAGACCCTGAGAGGCAGCGAGGTCAAGTAAACCTTTTAATATAAGCCCAATGTTATCTAAGATTAAAGTAAAGTTAGTAGTTATGTCTGCTAGATATGTACTAAGGGTTCCATCGGCTTCCCCCTGTTTAGTAAATTGTTCAAATTTTTCAGTAGCCTCTTCAAGCCAAGTTAAGAATATATGGCCAGCTCCACCTTCAGTAAATATTGCTTTAACTGTATTACCAATACCTCCTAAGAGATTACCGAGAGAGGTCCACAAAGAGTCCATAGTCTCCGCCGCTGTCTTAAAAGACTCTTCAAGTTCCCCGTTAGCTTTTTTAATCTCTAAAGTTTCAAGCCAACCCTCTGTAAGTTTTTCAACATATTTAAGCCACATTGTGTAGAATGGAGAAAAAGCAGCAAGAAGAATAACAAATGATGCTGCAAGATTTGTAAAAATGCCACCTAGTGCTTTAATTTGTTCTGGCATATCTTTTAATAATGTCTCAATTGCTGCAATAACTGCAGGTCTTGTAAAGACTTCTTTAATCTTTTCAGCAACTTCTCCAAGGGCTGTTGCAATTGGAGGAAGTAGTTCTTTTAATAATGGAAGATATGTGTCAACAAGTTCTTTTACAGCTGGAGTAAATTTAGCAAAGAAATTTTCTTGAAGCACTTTTTTAAGGGCATCTAACTCGTCTTTTAATGAAACAATAAAATCAACAAATGCCTTAGCTGAAGGAGTTAACTTTGCGTAAGGGTCTTCCTTAAGTGCTGCAGCAGCTTCTTTTGCAGCTTTTGCCTGATCTTTTAACGCCTCTGTAACAGCACGATCTGCTAGCTCTAAAGCTCTTCTCTGTGCTTCATAGAAAGGTGAGTTTGCTCTTAGCTGCTCTTCAATAGCAAGTTTTGCTTCTGTTGCTTTTACTAAACTTCTTACAGCTTTAGCTGCATCAATCTCTGCGTCACTTTGAGAAATTATTGCTTTTTGTACAGCTTGTTGTGCTGCTACAACTTTAGCGTTACCATCTACCCCTTCTTTATTTGTTTTAGCAGTTGATTTACGAAGATCATTATTTTTATCAATTGCACGACGCAAATTAAGATCTGCTTCAGAAAAAGCAAGCTCAGCCTCACGGCGAGCACGGGAGTTAGGTGGAAGATCTTGAACACGCTGTAAGGAGTCACGAGCTTTTTCAAACTCAAGACGAGCTTTCTTTTCAGAGATGACTCCGCCTTCAAGCTCAAAGCGAAGTTGTTGAATTGCCTCTTTTGCATCTTCACGAGCTGTAGTTACATCTTCTAAAGCTTGTTCTGTTGCTTTAACTGAATTTTGATAGTTTCTTTCTGATCTTTCAACTGCAATGTTGGCATCAGTTTGTGCATCTGCACTGTCTTTATATCTATCTTCTAAATCTTTTATATCTCTAGCTTGTTGTTTGGTTAATTCGTTTAAAGCATACTGAGTATCTAATTCTCGAGTTGCAGCGTCTGCAAGTCTTTCTTGTTTATCAGCAAGGTCACTAGTTCCCTTAGATTGACTTGCTATAGCTTCACCAACACCACTAAATACAGATTTTAATATAGCAAAGCTAGTTGCTACAGATATTGCAGCAACTCCTAGACCTAAGAGAGTTGGACTAGCTCCTATAACAATTCCAGCTAATACACCTAAACCACCAATAAGTGCGCCAATTATTCCACCTACTGCAACTAGGATAGCAATAAGAGTGTTGCCTCGTCTTTGAAGACTTGAAAAAGCGGCACCAGCAGCTTCTGCAGCAGCAACTAAACCGCCAACATTTAAAATAGAAGAGACATTATCTCCCATACCCCTTGCTAAACCATTTTTAAAATCTTTTCCTACTCTATCTCCAGCATCTCCTCCTATGCCATCGACATCTTTAAAACCTCTTCTGATGTCATTTTTTACCCCAGAAGTGACAGCACGAACTACAATTTGAGCTGCTCCTACTATCATGCTGTCACCTCCTTAATTTTTATTAGTTACCGAGTGGAGCATCTAATGTGTCTCCAAAGGGTTTAATTGATTCTGGGTTGAAATCTGTAGGTGGAACATAAGATTTCGTAGGTCCTTTCATAGGATCTACTGGCATAATAGAGTCACCATAAAA
>Ga0105053_10011885_pt1 | contig 10584 bp, 10 predicted proteins | sample BON01_FD_78093 | JGI IMG/M metagenome (GOLD analysis project Ga0105053, IMG submission 78093) | Freshwater microbial communities from Lake Bonney liftoff mats and glacier meltwater in Antarctica - BON-01 | ecosystem: Environmental > Aquatic > Freshwater > Ice > Glacier meltwater | place: Lake...
CGACTCAACTCGGAGGCTCGATCAAAAAAACAAGTAAACAAAAATGCCCAGTCAAATCACCACTTTACTACGACATCTCATCAACGAATGCCAGTCCGGAACTGGTTTCCGGACACGCTGCTAACCAAGACGAGGTTAAGACGGATCAGGACACTAAAGTATACGTGTTGGGAAAAGCCTTTACTTTTACATGGCTCACCTAACACGCGTTGACTGAATGCTGAATTTCATTCTGTTCCGGAACTAAAGATCGAACCCGCGACAGTGAACAGACGTATCCGCAATGTGCGAGACCGCACAGTGCAGGCGTTGTAAAACAAAAACAATCGTCAAAAAACCGCCACGTCAACAACAACTGAATGGCTTAGCAAACAACGCATCGTTCGACAACTTTGCAAAATCTGTGTTTTGATGTCGCCGAAACTCTTGGCGAATTTGTTTCAAACTCAGTACCATCGAAAGTCAGTGTCTTGATCCCCGATGATCAGCGTGGCGATCCTGAATCGGCGACTTGTTGATCGACAACAGAGGGTGGTCAAACGATGCATTAAGCCCCATCTGTTTATCAATTATCAATCCAACTAATCACGATTGAGTTAACTCGGCCGCGAAGTTTTCTTTAGATCGGTCTGATGTTCTGCCATGGTTTGCAAACCCACTTTCTGACGCTGCAGAACCGCTCGTATTTGCGAGCATATTTGAACCATTCACCTACAGGAGTTTGTTACATGAAAAAATCAGGCATTATCTCGTTTGTCCTGTTCGCAGGCTTACTGAACTGTTGTCTGGCCAGCGCTGATGAAGCGGCTGTAAGAAAGACACTGGGCGATTATGTTGACGTGTTCAATCAAAAAGCTGTCGACAAGGTGGCTGAATTCTGGACTAAAAACGGCACTCATACAGATCGTGAAACCGGCGAACGTACAGAAGGTCGTGCGGCAATTCAGGCTGACATTGCGGCAATACTGAAAGACAGCAGCGGCATGAAGTTGTCTGCGACAATCGATCACATAAAACTTATCACACCGGATGTTGCAAACGTGGAAGGCGAAACCACAGTTGTGGTCTCCGATACCGATCCAATCGTGTCTAAGTTCACCGCGATTCTGGTTCGACAGGGAGACCGATGGCTATTGGATTCGATCGAAGAAATGGACTTGCCTTATGATTCATCAGCTGCCAATGCGTTGAAACAACTGGAATGGCTGATTGGCGAATGGGTTGACGATGCGGGCGATACGAAGGTATCGACCAAGTTCCGCTGGACAGCCAATCAGACGTTTCTGCTGCGTTCGTTTGACGTTGAAACAAAAGAAGGCGTGACGCTAACAGGCACGCAGGTTATCGGCTGGGATCCGCGAAACCAGATAATTCGTAGCTGGTCATTCAATTCCAACGGGTCCTTCGGTGAAGGATTCTGGACTCAGGACGGTGGCAGGTGGAATTCGAAGTCAACTCAGACGACGCCCAGCGGTGAAATCGCATCGGGCACGTATGTGATGGAACGCGTCGATAACAATTCGTTCACAATTCAACTTGTGGGTCATGAAATTGACGGACAGCCTCTACCATCGGAACCAGCTGTAAAAATTTCTCGCGTTGTACCGGAAACAGCTTCCGCACCGACTCCACAAAACTAGCCTCGAAGGGCATTGAACGATGAAGTTATTCACATTCAGCGCTTTTGCGCTTACGGCGATGCTTGTACTGTCTCCCGGAGAACTTTCAGCTCGCGGTTTTCGAGGCGGTGGTGGTGGAGGAGGAGTCGCTGCTCGCAACATTGGCGGCGGTGGCGCTCGTCCGGCGGCGCGGCCCAGTGTTCCCAACCTGGGAGCCGGCAGGCCCGCACCGAGTCGCCCCGCACCGAGTCGCCCCGCACCGAGCAGGCCGACACCAACTCGACCGAACATTACGGCTCCGAATGTTAGCCGTCCAGCGGTGAATCGCCCGACAACGCGATCGACGACTCCAAACCATCCGCAGGTTAATCGTCCATCCGGGGGTTTGAAGCCATCAACACGACCTTCGCCACCGACGGCACTTCCTTCCCTTCCCAAAACGCGACCAACAACGCGCCCCGGAAACAATTTGCCAGGACAGGTAATTGGTTTAGGCAACAAGTTGCCTAAACCAGCAACACGGCCAAGCATTCCTGGACTCGGCGGAACAGCGAACCAACCAAATACTAAGCTGCCCAACGTCAACCGTCCCGGCGCAGGGGGACGTCCGATTCTTCCAGGTGGCGGCGGTGGTCGACCGTCAGCCGGTGACCTTGGCGATTTTCTGGGAATGGATAGGCCGCTAAAACCTTCTACTCTGCCAAGCACAGTTAGACCAGGAATTGACAACGGCATTGCCAACACGCTGCCCAATCGACCGAACGTTGGTAACGGCATCGGCAACAATGTCGGCAACAATGTCGGCAATCGAATCGGCGACAGAAACCGGGTAAATATTGGCCAGATCAATATTGGCAAAAGCTCAGTAATTAACAATCGGCCAACGTGGGCGAATATCGACCGTGGCCGAGTAACCAACATCAATAACCGCTGGCAGAATCAAATCGGCGGAATGCACAACTGGCAAAGCCTGCATCCGAATCGAGCGGCCTTTTGGGCGGGTTGGGGCGCGGGCGTACATAACAGCTACCATTGGCACAATCGCCATCCGGGCTGCTTTCGCGGCGACTGGTGGTACGGCCATCCTCATCAATGGTGTGGATGGCACTACGGTTATGGTTTCAACAATCATCCGTGGAGATACTGGTGGACAATCCCAACGTACCGAGCCTGCGTAAATTGGTTCACATGGACAGCGCCGCAAACTGTTTGGGCTCAGCCGGTTTACTACGATTACGGCCAGGGTGGCAACGTCGTCTACAACGACAATTCCGTTTACATCAATGGCGATCAGGTGGCGACGACCACAGAGTTTGCTCAGAGTGCCGCTGATCTGGCAACCGTTCCAGCTCCAGCAAGTGAAGAAGAAGCTGAGAAAGCTGAATGGTTACCGCTCGGGACTTTTGCGGTGTCCTCTGGTGAAAAGGATGTCGATCCAAATCGGATTGTCCAACTGACCGTCAGCAAGGAAGGCATCCTCAGTGGAACGATCTACAACACTCAGACGGATGAAACCCAGAGCATACAGGGGCAGGTCGACAAGCAGACTCAACGTGTGGCTTTCCGCATGGGAGACAGCGAAGATCTGGTTGTTGAAACGGGACTGTATAACCTGACTCAGAACGAAGCTCCTTTGCTGGTTCACTTCGGTCCCGACAAGGTTGAAAACTGGTTGCTGGTTCGCCTGGAAGATCCTGCTCCGGAAGATTCCGACGATGCAGCCATGACTCCCCAGCAACGGTAGTAACGTGCGACGACTTAACGATCCTCATCAGCAACGAATGCTGATGAGGATCGAATCGCAAAGAGTGATGAGAAATCACCGGATCAGCCTGCTCATGGCGGAAGTACGCAATTAGGTTGTCTGATAAAAAACATGTTTCACTGGAGTATTTAAACGTGGCACTGCCCTCAACACATACAATTATCGCTGCGTTGATGACCTTGCTGTCACCCGTCGCTGTTGCTCAGGATATCCTTCCATTTCCGCCAACCTCCTCTGGATCACAGGCGGGTGTGACGATTGAAAGTTCCACCTATAGGAAACGCGTCGAGCCAAGACGTCTGCCAGCAAACGCCCCCAACATCATGATCGTGCTGATCGACGACGTTGGTGCTGGCACACCTTCAACTTATGGTGGAGAAATCCAGACGCCGACACTTGATCGCATTGCGAAACTTGGCGTCTCGTACAACCGCTTTCATTCTACGGCCATGTGTTCGCCAACACGTGCCGCGCTGCTCACGGGACGCAATCATACTCGGGTCGGCAACGGCCAGATCGCCGCGCTTGCAAACGACTTTGACGGATTCAGTGGAATCATTCCGAAATCTTCGGCGACGATGGCGGAGGTGCTTAAAAGCTATGGCTACAACACTGGTGCCTGGGGCAAATGGCACAACACTCCGGAAGAACAGATCACATCAAAGGGACCATTCGACTTCTGGCCCACGGGCTACGGGTTCGAATACTTTTATGGATTTCTGGCAGGCGAAGCGTCTCAGTACGAACCAACTCTTGTCCGCAACACCACGTATGTAAAAACACCACACACGTCGGGCGGAAATGATCATTATCATCTTTCCGAAGACATCGCCGACGACGCAATTCATTGGTTGCGCGAGCAAAAAGCGTACGCTCCAGACAAGCCCTTTTTCATGTACTGGGCTCCGGGAGCCTCGCACGGGCCTCATCAGGTAATGAAGGAATGGGCGGACAAGTATAAAGGAAAATTTGATGATGGCTGGGATAATTATCGCGAGCGAGTCTTTGCCAATCAGAAAAAACTCGGATGGATCCCGCAGAACACACAGCTGACTGTTCGCGCTGAATCGATGGCTGCCTGGGACTCGATTCCTGCCAGTGAAAAGCCATTCCAGCGGCGATTGATGGAGATTTTCGCCGGGTTTACGGAACACGCTGACCACAATGCAGGGCGAGTCATCGACGAAATCGAAAAGCAGGGGAAGCTGGACAACACGCTGATCTTTTATATCTGGGGGGACAACGGATCTTCTGCCGAAGGACTTTATGGCACCATCAGCGAACAGCTTGCACAGAACGGAATTCCAACAAAAATTTCGCAGCACCTTGCGGCGCTGGCAGAACTTGGCGGGCTTGATGTTCTTGGCGGTCCCAAAACGGACAACATGTATCACGCTGGCTGGGCATGGGCAGGCAGTACGCCGTACAAAGGCACAAAACTTCAGGGAGCTTACTTTGGTGGTATTCGCCAGCCGATGGCCATTTCCTGGCCAAAGGGCATCAAAGCGGATGTGACTCCTCGCCCTCAGTTTCATCACGTCAACGACATCGTGCCGACCATCTACGACGTCCTCAAGATCAAAACGCCGCAGGTGGTCAACGGTTTCAGTCAGGATAAATTTGATGGCGTCAGCATGGCCTACACGTTCGACGATGCGAAGACGACCGGACAGAAGACAACTCAGTTCTTCGATATCATGGCCAGTCGCAGTATCTACCAAAATGGCTGGTTCGCGTGTGCTCGAGGACCACGCGAACCATGGGTGGGCGGTATTCCGAAAGGCATCCGAGAATGGTCTCCACTGACGGACGTATGGGAGCTGTATCACATTGATGAAGACTGGAGTCAGGCTAATGACCTTGCCGCGAAAGAGCCTGCAAAGCTGGCAGAAATGAAAGCCGTTTTCCTGATGGAATCGGCAAAGAACAAGAACCTACCGATCGGCGGAGGCTTATGGTCCACGGCACTTTATCACCCTGAAGATGCTCCAGCGTCGTCGTTGACCGAATGGAGGTTCGATTCGCCCATCAGCGGAATGCCTGAGTCTGCAGCGCCCAAACTCGGCAAAGTCAGTAGCCTTGTGACAATGGAAGTCGACGTCCCTGATCAGGCCAATGGCGTCCTGTATGCACTTGCCGGATTCTCTGGCGGAATCACGTGCTACGTGAAGGACGGCTTACTGTGCTACGAATTCAATCTCTTTGAAATTCAGCGGACGAAGGTCAAATCGAACGACAGGTTGCCGACTGGCAAAGTCAGGATCGAAGTGGAATCCAGACTTGCAGACAAGATCGGAGGCCCCATGGATATCACGCTTCGAACAAACGGAAAAATCGTTGGACAGGGCCACGTGCCCGCCGCGATGTCGCTCCACTTTACATCCAACGCGACCTTCGACATTGGCACCGACCTGGATTCGCCGGTCTCGCTAGACTACTACGATCAAGCACCGTTCACCTTTAACGGAACTATCGGAAAGACGACGATTGTCTACTCGGTGAAGTAGGGACAACTACCCGAATTCGGAATCCATGGACTGTACGCGAGATCTCATTTTTTTTCTTTTCCAAAGGACACTTCAATGAAATTCAAGCGACTTCTTCTGACATTGACACTGCTTGCGGTAACGCCGTTCACAGCCGGTGTCGCGGCAGATAAGCCAAACATTGTTGTCATCTGGGGTGATGACGTTGGCTGGTTCAATATCAGTGCGTACAACATGGGAATGATGGGTTACAAAACGCCAAACATAGATCGAATTGGCAAAGAAGGTGCGGTGTTTACAGACTGGTACGGACAGCAAAGCTGTACGGCAGGTCGAGCTGCTTTCATCACGGGCCAGTCACCGATTCGAACTGGGCTATTAAAGATTGGCATGCCAGGAACGAAAGAAGGTCTTCAAAAGGAGGATCCTACTCTGGCTGAGCTTTTGAAACCGCTTGGCTATATGACAGGACAATTCGGGAAGAATCATCTTGGAGACCTTGATGAATTCCTGCCAAGCAACCACGGCTTCGACGAATTCTTTGGCAATCTGTATCACCTGAATGCAGAAGAAGAGCCCGAGAATCCCGACTACCCGAAGAGCCCGGAATTCAAAAAGCAGTTCGGTCCACGAGGTGTCATTCACTCGTTCGCTGATGGTCGAATTCAGGATACTGGCCCGCTGTCCAGGAAACGCATGGAAACGATTGACGAAGAAGTTACAACTGGCGCACTCGATTTCATGGATCGCGCAAAGAAGGCCGACAAGCCCTTCTTCCTGTGGTACAACACGACCCGCATGCATATCTTCACGCATCTGAAAGATTCATCGAAGGGCAAGACAGGCCTTGGCATCTATGCTGACGGCATGGTTGAACACGATGCTATGGTAGGCCAGATCCTTGATAAGCTTCAAGAACTGGGCATGGAGGAGAACACGATTGTCATGTACTCCACAGACAATGGTGCTGAATGCCTGTCGTGGCCGGATGGAGGCACGGTGCCGTTTCATGGCGAAAAGAATACTCAGTGGGAAGGTGGCTATCGCGTTCCCACTCTGATTCGCTGGCCTGGCGTGATCAAGCCAGGCACGGTCAATAATGAGATCGGTGCTCACGAAGATATGATCCCGACCTTGATGGCAGCGCTGGGAGACACGTCAGTCAAGGATGACCTGAAGAAGGGAAAAAAGGTCGGAAGCACCGAATACAAAGTCCATCTGGATGGCTACAACCTATTGCCGGCTCTTAAAGGGGAAGCAGAATGGCCACGCAAAGAATTCATCTACTGGACGGACGGCGGCAGTGTTGCTGCACTGCGTCATAATAACTGGAAGGCCACATTTCTGCGGCAGGATGCTCATGGTCTGCATGTATGGATGGAGCCATTTACGGAACTCCGTGCACCAATGTTGACCAACTTGCGGATGGACCCTTTTGAACGAGCTCACTATGAAGCGATGGATTATAACCGTTGGTTTATCGAGCACATGTTCATGATCGTCCCATCCGGAGCATATGTTGGTCAGTGGATGCAGAGCTTCAAGGACTTCCCACCACGGCAGAAGCCCGGTAGTTTCAGCCTGGACAAAGTTATGCAGGCGATTATGAGCGCTCAGAAGAACTAACTGGAAAGCATCAGTTGTTGCACAGTGCCGAAAGTCGGAATGGCCGTTTACTCAAAAAAGCAAAGGGCGGTTCGCCTTCGAAGATCTTTATGCCAACCTGAGCGACGCCACCGGAAATCAGTGTGGCGTCGCTGCGGCTAAGATCTGGACTGCAACCTGTGAGATACCTATCAAGCTACCGCCGAGCGTCTTCAGGCTTGACCAGGTTCAACATTGCCAGCTGGCATATCGGTCTGCGGTTCTTATTCCTCAATCTCCACAAGATGGAGCATCAATGACAGTCAGACTCTTCACGACAACAACTATGTCCATCTCCCTGATAGTGGGGTTGGGAACCACAAATTGAAGCTCAGGACCTGCCATCGTGGAACGACACAGAAGTAAAAGCTGCGATGATGCGATTTGTCACGCGGGTCACCATATAAGGCAATTCCGATTTTGTCCCACCGGATGAACGGATTGCGGTCTTAGACAACGACGGTACTTTGTGGAGTGAGAAGCCTTTCTGTTTCCAGCTGGCATTCGCTCTGGCTCGCGTCAAAGCCCTCGCGCCGAAGCATCCGGAATGGAACGCAAAGCCCGTCATGAAAGCCGCGATTGAGGCGGACATAAAGACCGTCCTGGCTGGCTGAGAGCACGCGTTACTCGAAATCGTGATGGCCACGCATGCCGGTATGACCACCGACGAATCTGAACAGATCGTCAAAGACTGGATCGTCACCACGCGTCACCCACAGACCAGACGACTGTAGTCGGAAATGGTCTATCAGCCGATGCTCGAGTTACTGGATTACCTGCGGGCTCACGTTTTTCAAACGTGGATCGTTTCGGGAGGCGGTGTGGAGTTCATGCGTCTGTGGGCCAAACGTGTTTCTGGCGTGCCGCCGCAGCAGGTCATTGGCTCCAGCATCGGGGTTCAGTTCCAGATGCGTGCAGCTGAGCCGGTCTGCTTCGCTTGCCGAAAAGTGATTTCATCGACGACAGGGAAGGCAAGCCGGTCGGTATTCACAAATTCATCGGACGACACCCGATAGCCGTTTTCGGCAACTCAGACGGCGACCTGCAAATGCTGCAGTGGACCACGTCAGAAATCGAGCCGAGACCAGGGCTAATCGTGCATCATACCGACACCAAACAAGAATACGCATACGATCGTGCATCGTCAATTCGCCGACTGGACAAGAGTCTGTCAGAAGCGACGAAGAACGGTTGGCAAGTCGTGGATATGCAGAACGACTGGTCCGTATTAGATACCAGTCTCGACAAAGAGGTTGACGAACACCCCTACTTTGCAAAGGGAGAGCACAAACACCCGACAGCCTAGTCATATGCAGGAGCGACCGGACCAAAGTTTTGGGGACAACTGAATCCGTCGTATCTGCTGGCTGAAACCGGCAGGCGGCAATCTCCTGTGAGCCTCAACGCACTGGATGCCGAATCGCTGGAACTGCCCCGACTGACCTTCAACTATCGACCTGAGCGAATCGTCTCACGCAACAATAGACGTACGATTCAACACAATGAATTACCGGGAAGTTTCATGTACGTGGACGACCGGATGTTTGCTCGGGAGCAGTTTCTTGTGCATACACCCAGCAAGCATGTAATCGACGGAAAGCAATTCGACATGGAACTGCACTTCTTCACAAAAGCAGCCGATGGCAAACTTGCTGTTGTTGCCGTAATGGTTCAGCCGGATGAAAATGCGAGCCTGTCGATTCCCACCTATACGTTGCCAAATCGCGAAGGCGAGATCGTGCCCCCTCAGTGGCGCAGAAATCCAGCAGATTTCGTTCCCAAAAATCGCGACTACTTTTCTTACATGGGCTCCTTCACAACGCCTCCCTGCAAGGAGAGCGTCGCGTGGATCGTCCTGAAATAACAGCTCAGGCTCAGCTCCGCGCTAATCGACCGTTTCAAATCGATTCTGAACATGAATCACCGCCCCGTGCAACCGCTCAATGAACGTAAGCTATGTAGTCGTCCCTGAACAAGCGGTTTGATCAACGCATGTTGGCTTGGTTTTGCGAAACATGTTGACATAGATTTCAAGGAGACGGTTCTCCGCCGATCAAAACCTTGCAAATCAGGTCCGGCATGCAGCCCAAACCTCGTTCTGCCGCCAGCCAGTTCGATCTCTTCCAAGCCCAGTTCGACCAACTGCTGAATCTCAGCCACCCGCTGTACCAGCTTGCGGCGAAGATCGACTGGAAGCGGTTCGATGTCGCGTTCGCCGCTTGCTACTGCCCGGAAATCAGCGCGCCGGCAAAGGCATTCGGCTGCTGGTTGGGCTGCATTATCTGCAGCACACGTTCAACGAATCGGACGAATCCCTGCTGGATCGCTGGGTCGAAAATCCGTACTGGCAGTCCTTCTGTGGCTGCGAAACGATGCAACATGAAGTGCCACTGCATTCCACTTCCATGACGAAGTGGCGACAATGCGTGAGGGCCAAAAAGCTACTTGTGCTACGCGAAGAAAGGTGGCGGACGCGGTTAGCGATAAGCAGATTACGAAGCCGAAATTGGCACAGGTCAACGTCGACACAACGGTGCAGGAATAGAACATCACCCATCCGACGGATTCGAAGCTGTATTTCAAGGCTCTGCAAAAGCTGGCGGACGCCGCGAAAAATCGCGGGCTCAAACTGCGGCAGACGTATCGGCGAGTTGCAAAGAAAGCCGCCATGCTGGTTGAACGCTATGCTCACACCAGACAATCCAAACGGATGCGAAACCATTTGAAGAAACTGAAGCCGTGGCTGCGGCGAGTGCTTCCAGACGTGCGCCGAAACATTCCGCAGCCAGATGCTTGTTTGGAAGAACTGTTGAGTCGTTGCGAACGTCTTCACGCTCAGGAAAAAACGGATAAGAAGAAGCTGTACAGCCTGCACGAATCGACCGTGATGTGCATCAGCCACGGCAAGGCTCACAAGCGTTACGAGTTTGGCCAGCAGGTGTCGGTGACGAATGGCACTGCCGTTTGGTATCCAAGGGTTTACGTCATGCAGCGGCTTTCAGTTCCTTTCGAAGTTGGTGCCTGGGTTTCTGCATGAGTGCGAGCACCTTGGGTCTGCGTTTGTTGACTC
>Ga0105053_10011886_pt1 | contig 10584 bp, 10 predicted proteins | sample BON01_FD_78093 | JGI IMG/M metagenome (GOLD analysis project Ga0105053, IMG submission 78093) | Freshwater microbial communities from Lake Bonney liftoff mats and glacier meltwater in Antarctica - BON-01 | ecosystem: Environmental > Aquatic > Freshwater > Ice > Glacier meltwater | place: Lake...
GAATAACCTGTCGGATAAGGAGCTGCAGACGGTTGAGAGGTTGACCAAAGGGATTGTGAACAAGCTGCTGCATGGCCCTATGTCCCATTTGAGGGCGACGGAGGATTTGGAGAAGAACCTGGCGGCGCTTAAGACGTTGAAGGCCGTGTTTGAGCTTTAAGATAAGAGAGAATGACAGGATGTGTGCGTGGTTAGTGTTGTGGGTTCTGAAACAAGAGAAAAATAAAAGCATTGTTTGTAGGAGGGTTTGCGCGGGGGAGAGGAGAAGAATTGAGGGAGCAAGTGTCCGCGAAGGGCGTCGGGGACAAAGGACTGAGAAAGAAGAAGAGATGGAACAATGTGTGAGAGAAAAGGAAGCTGTGTGTGTGTGAGAGAGAAAGAGAAAGAGAGAGAAAGAGAGCGGGGGAGCGAGTAGCGTGTGCGGCGAAGCAAGTCAAGCAGAGATCGTCATCATCGTCATCATCCACTCGAGTGTACAATGTCATCAACAACAAATGTGATTTCTGACCACCCATCACGCGCCAGGCTTTGATATCATGTCTATCTTGGGGAATTAAAAAAGGGAAGGAGAGTGGGGGGGGTCAGTCAATAGCAGTAGAGCAGATAGGGGAGCGGAGGGCTTTCTCGCAGCCTCCTGTTGTGTCTGTGGAGGGACAAAGGGGGAATTAGGGCAAGGAAGGACAAGAAGGAATTACAAAAAAGAGAAAAATCGAAATTAGTAGAGCGACTTCGTTGTGTTGTGATATGCTTTTCGCTTTTGCTTTTTGGTAAGGGGGGGTGGGGAGGTTGCCCCATCCGTCGTTTTTGTTTGGACAAATTCACACTCCAATCAACGCACTCACGCCCTGCCCCTCCACCTCATTACAGGCACGATGGCCCCCTCTTCCTCCTTCTCGGTCGGTGCCATCCTCCAGGGCTTTCTGGACGGAACCGCAGAGGTAAGAAGTTTGCCTTGCCTGCCCCACTATGATGCGACCATCCCCATCCTCACACCTGCCTCTATCCCCACCACCATCACACCAGCCCTACCAATGGGGCATTCTAGCAGGCTGCGTCGTCTACACGGTGACGGTCATCGTGGTGCTCTATTTGTTGTACGCGGGCGGCTCTTTCGAGCGGATGCGCGAGCAGGTGAGGCAGGACGGGGTTGGTAGGGCCGGGCGGGAGGGTGGGAGTGATGCTAGGTGGGAGGCACGGTGCCTTCCCCCACGGACCCTTAGCGTCTATGCTTTCAAAGCGAAGGGAAAGCCGTGAACCAAGGGCAAGACGCCTTGCTTGTCCTAGCATCACCCTTCTTATCGCTTCCCCCCCTCCTCTTCCCCCCTCCCCTTCCCCATCCCACACACGGCACTCACACACCCCCTCCTCCCCACCTCTTCCCACACCATCACCTCCCCCCCCCCAGGCCGAAGCATACCAACAACAAGGCGCCAAGGCCTTTCAGGTGCCCCTCACAGCCAAACCCCGCCTCTACGACGCCCTCCTCGAGTCCACCCGCACGCTCCCCCGCACCCCATTCATCAAAGGAGGCCGTCTCCAGGGTCGTGGAGTCAAGCTGGTAGTACTGGAGGAGGAGGAGGAGGAGGAAGAGGTGCTGAAGACGTTGTTTGAGATAAGTGATGGTTCCCCACGATATGGGCATGGGAGCTATGATCCTGTGGAGAGGATTTGGAGGTGGTTGCCTGCAGAGATGGGGCCGCATGAGAATGCTCAGGGGATGAAGGAGGGAGTGAGGAAGCTGGTGGAGGAGGAGGAGGGTGTGGTATTGTATGTGGTGAGTTTTTGCAAATGAGGGAGGGTGGGGGGGAGGGAGAGAGGGAAAAAGGGAAGGGGAATGGTTGATTGGTGACTGCGCAGACTGTTGATGCATGCCTGCCCTTGAGGAGGACGATTAGCAAAGCCGCACGCGACTCCGACTCCAACCCCACCTACATATCTATCAATTTTAAAAACCAACATTTACACCATTCTAATTCGGCCCCCTTCTTCCTCCCCCCTCTTTCTCCTCCTACCCCTCCAGCGTGACATCCCCTCCGGCTACATCATCGGCATGGCCCGCCTCCTCCACAACACTCCCCCACATTTACGCGCCGAAATCGGGAACATATGGCTGACTCCTGCCTTTCGTGGCACCTACGCGGGGCTGGAGGTGGGCCAGCTGCTTCTCCGGTATCTGTTTGAGACGTTAGGGTGAGTGTTCATGAATGCGGAGCGACGGGAGGAAGGGAGGGATTGAAGGAAAAAGGAATAGGAGGAGGGGGGAGAAGAAGCTATCAAATTACTAAGCTGACCTACATTTTCTCTACCTTTCAATCTCTTATTCAGTTACCGTCGCGTGGAATGGCGTTGCGACACGGACAATTACGGGGCGAAGAAAACGGCGGAACGACTGGGGTTTATGAGCGAGGGCGTGTTGCGTAAGCACATGGTGTGGCGGGAGGCCAACAGAGACACAGCCTTGTATGCCTTAACCAATTCCGATTGGCGTGATGGTGCCGCGGAGCACTTGGAGGCGTTGGTAAAGCAGAGGTTGGAGGAGGTGAAGGGGTTGAGGAAGGTGGAGGAAGAGGGAGAGGAGGGAGAGGAGGTGGTGGGAAAGGTGGTGGGGGGTGGGGTGGGCGTAGCAGGAGTAAAGAGGCAGAATTTGGCGGCAGAGCAAAAGAAAGACAAGTAAAGATGAGAGCGCGACCAAATGTTAAAAGGAAGAAAGAAAGAGCAAAAGCACACAACACGACTTATACGTGAAAATGAATTTGTTTTTGAAATGTTGTGGGACGGGGAGGTCGACGAACAACATAATCGCTAAAAAAACGAAAGACAAGAAATGGGCTCGCCAACTCCGCGACCGTGACGACCGGCCCTTTTGGTTTTTATGCCTGTCTATGCCACCCTGGGGCTGTGTGGTTCGCAGATGCCTGGCACTTCTTAGGCTTATGGACCTCATGGCAGCCAGGAAGCGACCTTGCTTTAGTGCCGCTTTTGGGTGCCCAAGCGGCCTTCCTTTGCTCCCCGACGTCTCTTGCACGATTCATACACGAGAATGGCCCACAACACGACTTAAACACACACACCACTTACCACACAACCACCACAGCCCTTGAAATCTAGCATAGCTAAATGCGGCCTTGACCTCCGCGCCTTGTTTCAGACCGGTACGTTTTTCCCCGTGTGTCGTTTGCGTTGGCAACCCAGCCCTTTTGCCTCCACCCAAGCCGTCAAACTCATCACCCTGTACACACACTCGTACCCACACACTTCAGATTGCAAAGACCAATGTGGCAACGGCGGCCTTCCGTCTCCGGCAACGATGCGGAGGAGCTGGGCCGCTCTCAAGCTGGCCGAAGCACCTTAAGAGCTTCAGGCCCTTCCGGCGCGTCCGTAGTGGGCATTTTGCTGGCCTTCCCGTGCCTCGTCTATGTCGGTGTCCTCTTTCGTCACGGACAAAATGGCAGCAGCAGCAGCAGCAGCAGCTTTTCTCCCAGCCTGCCGCAACGCGCCCTCGACTCGCTGACGGCCTTCCCAAACCTCTTCTTTTGGAACTTGAAAGGGACCGCCGAAGTCTTGATCAAGGAGCAAGCGGTGATTGTGGGCATTCCCCCTGCACGGGTGGGCGCCCTCTTTGATACCTTGGACCCAGTGACGGACGCCTTGGGTGTGACGGCAGATGTGAAAGGGTTTAATGCTGCGTGGGAAGGCTTTTGGCTCCGGAACGGGCGGACGTGCCTGGCACACGACGCCAAACGACTCAAGGAAGCCGTCGAGTCTCCCGCGTGCGACGTTGTCTTGCTCTTGCCGGGACATGTGTACAATTTGAAGAAGATGATTAATGTCCGGAAACCGATCACGCTGATTGGCAACCCGGCGGAGAGGCCGATTATCAACGCCGCGGATGCCGAGCGGGCGTTTTGGGCACATTCGGGGGCCAGCATGGATATACGACATATCATGTTTTATGAGGGGAACGGGGATTTGATTCGCAATGGGTTCCGGACGCGGTTTGGTGGGGTGATTTATCTGTCGAGGGGCGCAAACACGTTTTTGTTTGATTGTCTCTTCACGATTCAGCCGCAACGAGAAGCGATCATTAACAGCACACCTGAATTCATCTTTGGAGGGGACATATTAATGGAGGGTGGCATGTTAAACGCGCTGGCGTGCTCCTTCTTTGCAATCGTACCCGGCTTCATTAACTCGATTTCGACGGAGGTGGGGGGCTCGGTTTTGATCCTGGGGGGGACGGCGACTTTTACATTGGTACGTGAGGGAAGGAAGGAGGAAGCGGAGTTTAGGTACATATAAAGTATAAGTCACTCACTCTCTCTCTCCCTCCCTCCCTCCCTCCCTCCCTCCTAGGTAAACTTCATGACAACGCAAATCTTCGCCTTCAATGCGGGCGGCGGGATGCATCTCGCCCTCTTAGGTGGGGCGTTGTCAATGCAAGGCTGCACGCATACGGCCAATCTGGTCTTTGCTCTTCAAGGGATCGTCGGCCGCAATATTTTTGTAGAGGGCGGAATCGCCGTCTTCGCGGGTGTTGCGGTCACGGATTCAATTTGTTTCTTGGCGTTCTACGGCGCGGGCTTTAGCATTTTTATTGGGGGAGGGGGCGCGATTTTCACAGGCTGCGAGATCACATTGAACAGCGCTATTAGTCACAAGGCGGGCGTTGGGGTTGCTGTGGCCGTCGGGGTAGGCATGGGCTTGTTCTACGGCACGGTGTTTTCGAAAAATCTGGGGATTAGTCTATTCAACACGCTTGGCGTCTTCATTTTCGTTGGCGCGGGTCATCTGGCTCTGATTGGGTGTTCGTTTGCTCACCAAAATGCAATTGTTGCCTGGCAGCTTTTGGGAGGCGCCGTCTACCTAGGGGCAGGCCAAGCAGTGATGGTGGGCTGTGCGTTTGCGAGATCTTTGGGCCTTGATTTCTTTACCGGGCTGGGCGGCGATTTGTTTATTGGCGCGGGCCAGCTAGTGTTGGTCAAATCCGTCTTTACGAGTAATACCGGCATAACTGTCTTCTTAGGGCAAGGGACGGAGTTGTACTTGGCGGCGGGGAGTGCCTTTATCAAGCATTTGAATTTCTCGATCAATTCGGGGGTGCACCTTGTGAGTAAGGGGTTGATGGGCTTTTATGTCGCCGGGAGGAAGTGCGAAGTCTTGACGTTGGAGTCAGAGGAGATTTTGAAGTTTAAGGAGAAGGGGTATGGGCTTTGTTATAAGGGGTTTGGTGGTAACGAGAAGGAGGAAGGAGGGGAGGAAGAGGTGGAGGGGGAGGGCGAAGGGCAGGCTGTGGTGGTGGTACAGAGCCTGCACGGTCGTCAGCAGTTGGGAGGGTGGCGGGGGTTGACTCCGCTGGACACGAGCCCAGCGCGTATGTATTTGGGCGGGAATATCTCATCGTGCGTGATGTGTGGTTTGGACAACGTGGAAGTTCAAGGCCCTGGGACGGAGGTGTGTGCTGATGGGGGGGCGACAGCAACGGCGGCTTGTCCAGCATATTCATCTCCTGTGGTAGTAGCAGCAGCGACAGCAAGTATGACCACCAGCAGCACCACCACCACACCTGTCATCAAGAACAAGCTCTTTGGATTAGGCGGACGACTGCGACGGCTCGTCATGGGCGAGGGCGAGGACGACGGCAAGAGACAAGCTATGGCGGAGGACGCAGCAGGAGCAGCAGCAGGAGCAATAGCACATGACGAGTACGACCCTGACGCCCCACTACCTGACACGTACATCATTATTGCCGACCTGATTCTTGACTGCTCTTCCTCCTCGTCCTCGTCTACGAGCGACAAAGCCGCCGTCGGTGCTGCTGGTGGTGGGTGTGGTACCTCGGCAGGGGATCTGCAAGACCTGCTGGAGGAAAGCTGGCTTAAGGCTCTGGGCGTGGAGGACGATGCCCGCTTGTACGTGACGGCTTTCAAGTCTTCCGAGAGCTTGCTTGAGACCCTTGGGGTTCCTTCTTTTGATAGCAGCAGTAGTAGTAGTACTAGCAGCAGTAATAGTAATAGTAGCAGTAGCAGCAGCAGTACCGCTTCGGCCTCTTCTCCGGTTTGTGCCGCACAAGATGTCTACGCTGCATACCTGCACGCGACCGACAAGAGCACCTTCGAGACGCTCAAACGCTCCCTCCTCTCCACCAATAGCAGCAGCACCAGCACCAGCACCACTCTCCTCTCGACTCGCTTAGCCCTCCTCCTAGCCGACAGTCACCCCGAGCTTTGCTCCCTCAATCTCACCCTCCAAGACAGCTTCGTCGTGTCAGCCCCCCTCCGAGACCCGACCTCCCCCACCGGCACGACCACAAGCAGTAGCAGCAGCAGCAGCAGCAACCAACCAACAGGCATCGACGGCGGCATCAATTTACCCCGTGTTTGGGTAAATATCACCACACCGCTGATTGTGGCGGGGAGCATTTACGAAGTTGCCATTTCTGAATTTGACGATGGGGACCTTGTGGGTTTACAACTGATGACTTCTCCTCCTTCCAAAGACAAGAAGAACAAGGAAGCTCCGTCACTCTTCTTCAGCTCCGCTCCTCGGCCCTTGCACACTTTTCGACCGTTTGACGCCTTGGTGACGAATCAGACGTGGGGGTGGCGGGTGTCTTCTCTTACTTTTAAGGGGCTGGGTACTGGGCCATTTTTCCTGAAAGCATTTGATGTTTTGGAGCCGAGAAGATTTGTGTTGAGTCAAGCGTTTGAATTGGAAGGGACGACTGCTACTGCTGGGACTGCGAGCGGCGGGGCTAAGACTAAGGCTGGGGGGAGGAAGGCACAAACAAGTTCGACGACGACGACGACGACGACGAGGGCAGAGCACATTGTCCGGCGGCTTTCTGGCCACTTTTCTGGAAACGAGGAGGAGGAGGAGAAAAGAGAAGAGCAAGGGCGCACCCGCAAGCTGGACGAGAACGACGACGGCAGCAGCAGCAGCATCAATCTCGTCTCCATGATGTCCACCCTGCTGGTCTCCCCCAAATCCAAAGATGCATTCTCCACCACAGGCGAGCTGTGGAAGGCCCTTCTCACCCTCCCCTCCTCCCAAGGGGCACTCAAGAACTCTACTCTTGCCCGTCAGCTTCTGGAACGAGCACCCGTCCTTCAAACAGCGCCTGCAGTCCTGGCTTTGGACGCGAACAGCGGAGCGGGATGGAAAGACCCACTTAGGGTGCAAGCGGCGATGGGGAAAGCAATTGCTGATTTTATGGACATGTCCTTGTCGGTAATGCAGCAGCAGAAAGGAGGAGCAGGTGCCATGTTTGGTCAGCAGGAGGAGCAGTGGCCGACTAAGATCTTGGAGAGCTTGACGCCGGAAGAGGAGGCGTTGGCGGGTCGTGTGGCGCAGGAGGGGGATGTAGAGTCGATGAATGTGCTGATGGACTCGCAGGCCGCGCGGCGGTTCGGGGGGATGACCATGGAAAGGCTCAAGGAGGCGGGGGTGGGGGAGGAGATTAAGAAGATGCTTGGGTCGACGGCGTTGTTTAGGGAGTTGATTGATGATCCGGAGCTGTGGGAGACGTTAGGGGTGGGGGAGGTGGATGCTTCCTCTGAGTAGAGAGAGGTTGGAAGTGAGAGAGAGAGAGGGGGAGAGAGCAACAAAGGAAGCGTAGCGATAGTTGGATCCAGGCAAAGCGCATTTTGAAAATGTTTAATAAATAAGGGAATGAGACCTGTTTGTATAAAACCAAGAATGAATAGGAAAATGAGTAGAGAAACACGAGCTTTGACGCGAGAATGTCACAGGAGGGAGACTGGCCCTCCTTCCTGCTGTCAGGGAAAGCATAAGCACGTAGGGCCGCTTAGCAGGAGACATCGAAGGTTATAAAAAAAGTAAATATGCCATGCAACACAACCCCTTTCCGGTGCTTCCTTTACCCCTGCTGCTTCTCCTCCTTGATCCTCTTCTGCTCCTGGGCATACGTTCGTGTACGACCCTCTTTCGCCGATCACGGTCGAAGCGTCTTGTGCAACACGACAGAAATCGCTTGAAATCACTTTCCCTCTTCTCTCCCAATAACACGGCCAAATTCTTCGATAGACGGTTTGTAATTATTGAGCTTATTATCAGTGTTTGCCATCATAATTATTTTGGAATGTAATCACCTTTCGCCTGACTGAGAGTCGCATGCCCGCCCCACACCCCAGGCTTCCTCCGTTTAGCCGTTCAGGCCAATTTTCATGTTCTTCGGCCCATGGGCATGCACTGGTGCTGGTGTAAAAGTACCGGCGGAAACATTTCATCTCAGAGCAGAAGAATATGTGCCCATGACCTACACACCTCTCCTCTTCCACCACACACCCGCACACATCCTCGTAGTCCAAGACCAATACCAGCCATGCTTATGGAGCATAGGCCGAAGAACATGAGAATTGGCCTAAACGGCGTCGTCGGTTGTGACTGCGGTCCTATTGGTTGTGGTGGAATGCGGCGTAGCTTGGTGAGAAAGGGCTGAATGGTAATGATGGGGGCACAAGTGTGGCCACACGTGCTCCACGGCGCCGACGAATCAAGCGGGACCTTGTGGCACGTTCTTCCGAACTGTCGGTCATTCGTCGTGGAAACGGCTGGAAACGGTTTTTAGAAACTTGACTTTCGTGCTCCTAAATAGAGAACGTTCCGCGCAGTCGTGTTTGAGAAGCGTGCGCCCGACATATTCGTCTTGTGCACCCTTGCTTGTGCTCCCTCCGCCTGCCTTCCAGTCCTCTCTCTCACGACCCACACCACATCAACACCACCACAACCACCACAGACGAACACTAGCCCGGCGAGCTACTTCCTGACCAATCGAGGAACCTTGCCTGGAGGACCCGGTCAGGCACCACAGCCACCACAGCCACCAGAACCACCACAGCACCATGGCGACTGCTAGCACATCCACGCGGGCGCCGGCGCCAGACGGTCAAAAGCTAGTAGACCAGCTTGCGGCCGAGAGCAACACGCTTGGCATGATCCATGCTCACGCGTTTGTTGAAGGCCTCCTGGCAACGGGTCTGGAACTTCCATTGCCTTCCGTCGAGGGCAAGCACCTCTGTCGAAACGCAGAGCTGCAAATTAATCTTCGTGGAAATCCTGACGGGCCGACCTTTATAGGGATTCCCACCTTTGTGGAGAGTGTTAAAGTGCTGTCGGGCCTGCCCACGCCGGAGATCGTTGTCATGGGTACACTGGACTTAGCGGGTCGCGTGGGGTCTCACTTGAAATGGGTGAATTCGTTTCAAGCCTTTGAGCAACTGGGGCAAGACCGATTCATGTATATACTGTACCCGGCTGCCGACGCGGAGGATTTCCAGAAGTACTTCCAGAAGAAGAAGCAGCCCTTTGACCCGCGTTTCAAGGCCATCAGGTCGTTTGAGGACGTCATTTGGTATACGGCGATATTGTGGACGACAAACGGCGTGCGTTTGTATGAGAACCCACAAACGATGGGCAGCGTGATGGGGAGGGTGATCAAGTCCTGGCGAGTGGTTACCCTGGTGGGGCGGGTTGGGGACTTGCGGATTGTGGTCCACTACCTTTTGGATGTGTCCACTCTTGCCAGGTCATGTTCTTTCCTGGGACGGGCCGCGTGACCTTACTGGTTTGGTAGATGATTCGTTGGAACGACTCCTGCGCCGGCTCGTCTGGTTTTTCTGTCCTTCCTTCCTATTTCGGTTCCGGCAGGAGGCGTTGCGCGTTCATCGAAATGTCGCTCTCGGTGGATTCGTCGACAACCACGATCGCCCTCTGAACCTGCACATCCACATTGACGGCCCTGGCGTCAAGCGATGTCCGATGTTGGTGTTGCCTGTCTTAATGGCGTTGTATAAGGCGGCGCTGGGTGATGCGGGTTGCGCCAGGACCGGCAAAGCCTTGGTGAGCTGTGGCTATGTCCCTACTTTTGACGGATCCGTCGAAAGCTTTTACTCAGGTAAAATACCTGAGGTGGATCCGCGCTCTAGGGTCGAGCTTTTCCGCGCCATTCCCCTACTGGACAGACAGGCTGCGAACGGTATGCCTGTGGAATTGGCGGTGGAGAGCGAGGCAGGCCTGAATTAGTGAGCAGCATTACCGTCTCAGGCCCCCGAGAGCGTAGGCAGCGCGTGGAGCTCCATGCCGTTGTTAATAAAATCGACTTTGTGATCGAGGCGATGGGGTATGAGCCGGCGGCGGTGTTGAAGGAGAAAGGGGCACCGATCTGCCGCTGCAACAGCTGCATGGAGGCTCGGCGGTCTGGACGAGAGGAGCAGACTTAATAAGATTGGGAGGTACAACACACTGCAAAAGCGACAACAGAAAGCTTGCGGTTTGGTTTGAAGGGACGGGAAACGGAAGGGCATACACCAACATCAGCAGGATCGGCACACACTAACCGGCGGGGTCTCGGTGGGGGAGCGAGGGAGCGGGAAAAGTAGATAATTGTACAAAGCAAGGTATTTGTGTTCATAAGGATAAGGCAAAGACAGCCAGAGCAGGTAGCAGCGCTCAGCCATTGTTTGGGGAAGGAGAATTTGGTCTCTCAGCAAGGAGAGAGTGGTACAGGAGGGAGACTGGCCCTCCTTCCTGCTGTCAAAATAATAAAAGCACGTAGGGTACCGCAAA
>Ga0105053_10011888_pt1 | contig 10584 bp, 6 predicted proteins | sample BON01_FD_78093 | JGI IMG/M metagenome (GOLD analysis project Ga0105053, IMG submission 78093) | Freshwater microbial communities from Lake Bonney liftoff mats and glacier meltwater in Antarctica - BON-01 | ecosystem: Environmental > Aquatic > Freshwater > Ice > Glacier meltwater | place: Lake...
AGGCAGGCCCGCTTTCCCGAATTGGCGGAGGCGCTTCGTTCTCCCAACGCATGGATGCGGGGCAACGGTCGTTTGCACACCGTCACCTACCGGTATCTGATCGATCCGTCGTGCGATCTGGCGCAGGAGGCTTACGAGTTGTTGCTGGAGCGGTTCGAGCTCTGGGTCCGGCAGTTTCAGGGTTGGCGGACCGGCGTCAGCGACTACCTGAAGAATGTGATTGGCTTCTCGCGGCATTTGCGAGGGATGCTGCTGACCTATGAAATGCTGCGGCGCGACGGCGCGCTGAGCGCTGAGCAGACAGGAAAGCTGAATGCGTATTTTGCTTTTGCCGCGCGACGGATTCTGGATGAAGGACGCTGGCCGCACTCGCGCACGATGCTTCATCCGGATCATCCGGAATCGAGCCGCGACTTCTACACTTACGGTGGGGAGCATAAACCCGACCGACTTCACTGGACCAACAGCTTGCCGAATTTTCAGGGCGATCCAATGTGTGCGCTGGCGCACCTTTCCGCGATCTTTGTCGACCATCCGGACGTGCTCCAATGGCGGCAACGGGCTCTGGACGATTTGGAGCGGCAACTCAACGCGTATTGCGGGACGAGCGGAGCCTGGGAGGAATCGATCAATTACGCGCTCTACACCCTATCTTACTTCGTGATCACGTTCCGCACGCTGAAGGCCCGCTGTGGCTTGGATTATTTCAATGACGACCGCGCGCGGCGGTTTGTCGCTTGGCTGTGCCGGTTTCTGGGGCCGGAGGACAAAAGATGGGAGCGCTTTACCTTCCCTGGGGTTGGCAATGCCTCCTGTCCCACCGGCGGCGGCGAGGCTCTCCTTTGCTATGCTGCAGGACTGCCGGAAGACGACCCGCTGCGGCGGGAGTGCCTCGCTGTCTGGCAGCGCCTGGCGCCAAATTTTAACGGTCAGGAGCATTACCTGACGGTGCTTGCGGCCATGGCTCCAGAGGTTCCTGCGGAGTGGCTTCCGTTGACTGTTCTGGAAAGCGAGCGGATGGATGAAGTCGGGATCGCGCTGAGGCACCGGCACACACTGCCGGAGGAAAGCTACCTTGTGCAGAAGATCGGATTCGCCAAGGACCATTACGAGTCCGACGAGTCCGCCTTCAACTGGTATGCCAAGGGGACCCCATTTTGCATGGATTACGGCACCTACACCGGGGACGTCGGGGTGGCGTGTGCGCACAACCTAGTGGAAATCCCGGATGCCGATGCTCTCAGACGGGGCTATATCGCCGCCGATCTTTTTACCGGGATGTTGGACTACACCCACTGTGAAATTCCTGTAACCCTCAAGCTCATGTGGGACCATGTGCGGAGCTTTGCGGAAGTGGATGGAACCGATGGTGTCGTGGCCCGGGAGGAGACGCCGTATTTCTATATTGGGGACAAGAACCCCGTGGGACCAAAATGCTGGAAAGTGCGCAAGCTGCTTTTTGTGAAGCCCGACTATCTTGTGATCTTCGACCGGGTCTATGGCGAGGTCCCCCACCGCTACAACCTTCATTTCACAGGGACCGATCTCACCCGTGACGGGCAGACCATCACGGGGAAGGGGCGCTTTGATCTCGATCTGCTCGCCTATGTCCAGCACCCTTCGGATTTCCGTCTGGAAACCGGGGAGACGATCCCGAACTTCCATCCGGCGGATTGCGGGCCAGACGAAAATCTCAAGCATGGCCAGCACCACTTCCGAGTCTACAACGAGACAGACGGGATCTACCGAACGGTTCTCTTCGCGGGGGAGCGCGGACGTGCCGTGCAGATCGAGAGCGCAGGGGAATTCGGCATCCGCGTTGTGACGCCGGAATACACCGATTATGTCTTCATCCACAACGAACCCATCGATTTCACGACGTCGACGGCCGCCTTTTTCGGCCGTGCCGGATGGATTCGTCAATGGGCCGATGGCCGTGTGCAAGCGTGCGTTCCGGATGGCGAGATGATCCGGGCCTTTGGCGTATGTGTTCGTGGGCGAGGGCCCTGGACGTATGGGTTGAGCAGCAGTGAAGACGTGGGTGTTCTCGGATCGACTCCGCGAACGGTTTCCGTGACTCGTGAATGAGTGCAAAAGGTGATCAGATGAATGTCCGTTCGCCGGATATGGGAACAGGTTCCCGGTCAACGGAAAGCAATGAACAGCCGAGCAAAATCGGCTCGATGGACTCTTCCCTCGAAGATGTTTTGGCGATCCGACTACGAGCGCGGCTCGGCAAGATTTACGATGCCGAGACCGTTTCCCGCATCCTGCCCCGCCTAGACGAGTTGTTATCCCGCTATGTGGGGATGATTCCTTTGCGTCCATCGGGCTTTTCGCAATTGGATGCGCTTCTTATCACCTATGCCGATTCGATCCTCAATGAGGGGGAAGCCCCCATTCGAACGCTGCATCATTTTCTCAAGGATCAGGTAGGAAAGAGCATCTCGTTCGTGCATCTCCTGCCCTTCTTTCCTTCCACCAGTGATGATGGATTTGCCGTTGTTGATTTTCGGGCAATTCGCCCGGACCTCGGGACGTGGGATACCATCCGGTCTATGGCGGAAGATTATCGACTCGTTTTTGATGCAGTCATCAATCATGTCTCCAGTGAGAGTGCCTACATGCGGGGCTTCTGTTGTGGCGACCCGACGTATGGGGATTACTTCATCAGCCTCGACCCCTCCACCGATACTGCCAGTGTCCTCCGCACGAGAAATCTTCCGCTTCTGCATGCGTATGAAACCAGTAAAGGAACCCAGTGGCTGTGGACCACCTTCAGTCGCGATCAGGTTGATCTGAAATTTTCCAACCCCGACGTTCTCTTTGAAATATTGGATGTTCTGCTCGGCTATGCGCGAGAGGGAGCCTCGATGGTCCGACTTGATGCGATTCCCTACCTATGGAAGGAACTGGGCACATCCTGCGCGCACCTGCCCCAGACCCACGAGTTGATCAAGCTCATCCGGGATGTTTATGATGCCGTTGCTCCACACGTTCTGCTGCTGACCGAGACCAACGTGCCACATAAGGAAAACGTCAGCTACTTCGGCGACCGCGGCGACGAGGCTCAGATGATTTACAACTTCTCGCTGGCACCACTGATTCTGTGGAGCCTGCACAAAGGCCATGCCGGACAACTCAGCGAGTGGGCCCGCAGCATCGAATTCGTCAGCAGGAACGCCACCTACCTGAACATGACCGCCACTCATGATGGTATCGGGATGCGACCAACTGAGGGGATTCTCAGCGAGGAGGAACGGGGCGAATTGTTGCAACTCGCGCGGGATCACGGCGGTGATATGACCGGCAAGCGCAACGCCGATGGTTCGGTCTCGCCCTATGAACTGAACCTGAATTATTTCGATGCCGTCAACGACCCGCGCGCGAGCGAACCGGAGGATTTGCAGATCCAACGATTCCTCGTCTCGCAAGCCATTCCGATGGCCATGATGGGGATTCCCGGCATCTACATTCATAGCTTGCTCGGCTCACGCAACGACTCTGCCGGCGTCCAGGCAACCGGGCGGGCCCGCAGTATCAATCGCGAACAACTTTCTTTCGACCGCCTTCAGGCCGATCTGGCAGATCCGTGCACCCGCCAGGCCAAGGTATTCGCGGCGATCAAGCGATTGCTGGACATCCGTGCCGGGCAAAGCGCGTTTCATCCCGATGCGGATCAGGATATTGCCGACCTTGGGACAGGGGTTTTTGCGGTGATTCGGCATTCCCGAACCACCGGACAGCGTTTGCTAGCTCTGCATAATGTCACCGATCAGCCTTTGGAACTGCCCAGCGATGGTGCCAGCATCCGGAGCGGAAGCCGCGATGTTTTGGCTAACGAAATTCTCGATGGTCCGGTCGTGGCCATGGCGCCTTATCAGATCCGGTGGATTCTGTGTCTACACGAAGGGCCGTGCGAAATTCCAGTTATTTATGAAGGTTGAAAATATACTTAATGGTATTCAATTTTCCGCATTCGGAGTCCTGGAATCGCATTGCAACTCCCTTGACCTGAAGACGACCCGATATGCGGATCACCTGGAGGTGCGCGTCGAGTGTGCGACGGCGCGACGATGGCAGAAGGTCGTCGTTTCAGTCGGAGGGTTTGACGCCATTGCCGAAATCTTTCCGGCCTCACCGAATTTCAACGATCTACGGCGCTTCCCGGGTTGGATGCAGTTGCATCAGGGAATCCGCAGCGGACACGCGGACCAACTCTTTGGTGAGCAATGGCTCTTCACCCCGGCGCCGTTGGTATTCCCGATGTTTTGCGAGGGAGGCTGGCTAGGAGTCGGCCTCGGCGCGGAGCCGGGGAGAAACCAATATATTGGTTGGACCTACAGGCCGGGGGTTGATGGCGCGTTCACGCTGGAGGTGTTTTACGAGGGCCAGTGGAGTGGGGAGGGACATCTTTTTACCTTGCACGTTCCTCTGTCGCCACAGGCCGCCCCCACGGATGTGATCGCCTCCTATTCGGCCTGGCTGCGGGATAAAGGCTGGACTGCTTCACCCAAACGCACGCCATTCGATTGGTGGCACCGGCCGTTTTCGCAGTCCTGGGGCGAGCAATGCAATCTGGTCAACGCCCGGGGTGGGGGACCTTTCGATGGAACGGGGGAAATCAGTTACAACTGCACCCAGGCCAATGAAATGATGTGGTATGGGCATCTCGACGAAATGGGGGTTCCGCTGGGAGTGGCCAGCACCGGGGACAAATGGCAGATCAGCCGCCATCGCCTTGTGCCGGATCCCGCCAAATTTCCCGACTTACGGGCCTACGCGGACTGGCATCACGCGGCAGGCCGGCATGTGGTTGCCTGGCTGGGCATGTGGCGAGTCGATCAGGCTCCTGCGGAAATGTGTATCTGCAACGCAAAAGGCGAGCGACTTGGGCTCGATCCCGAGAGTCCCGCTTTTCGGAAACAATTGCAGGAAGATGTGCATCATCTCATCAGCGCGGACGGCTACGACTTTGATGGATTCTTTCTCGATTTCACCGCCGAACTGCCGCCGGCAGCGGGAGTGCAGCGTTCCGGCAGCCTGTGGGGAATGGAACTGCTGCATGAATACGTGCGCCTAATCCACGAAGCGGCCAAGGCAGCCAAGCCGGATGCCATGATCCTCTCGCACTGCGCGCACCCGTATTTTGCCGACGTGGTCGATGTGCTGCGGCTCAATGACTATTGTTTCAAAAATCCGACGCTCGTTGAGCAGATGCGTTATCGGGCTTCGATTGCCAAGGCCTCCTCCGACTGGCTCATCAATACCGATGGCTGGTGTATGTATGATATCGGCCAATGGCGCGAAATGCTGCGGGCCGCTCCCGATGTCGGTATCCCCGCCACATGGTTTACTCACGGCGTATTTGGCGAAGGGAGCCGCAGCTACGAGGCTTTCACTCCGGAGGATTACCGGGAGTGGCGGGACGTGTGGGCTCAATACAATCAGCACCTCGAATCCAACAAAAAATGAGCTCCAACACTCTGCAACCTGAGATCGACAATCCCGCCAAACGCGATCCGGGCAGGCGGACTTCCGCAAGCCGGCTTCTTGGCACCCAGATCTGGCTGGAGCAGGATGCGTCGCCCGGGCAGGTCGATGAACTTTTCAAGAAAGCGGCTGACTGCGGATATGGTTGGGTGCGTCTGTTTCTGATGTGGCCCTTCATCGAACCGGAGGAGGGCGTCTGGAATTTCGACCTCTTTGATTCCGCGTTCCGCGCCGCTGCGCACGAGGGAATCTCCATCAAAGCCACGCTCACCGCCAATTCCGCGCCATGGCATGCGGGGATGCCGAATGTCCTCCATACGCACAATAGTTTCCTGTCCGAAGAGCATCGGGAGCGCGCCCGGATTTACATTCGCGTATGTGTCTCGCGCTACGCCGGGCATCCGGCACTCGGCCAGTGGATTCTCTGGAACGAGCCCGTAGAATACGGGACCCGCGGGCCCTTGGCCCTGGAATTCTGGCGCTCGTGGCTGGCTGATCACTACCCGAGCGGAATCGGAACCCTCAACGCCCGATGGCGCACCGGGTATGTGGATTTTGCCGATGTTCCGTTCCCCGAGGACGTGCCGTTGCCCATGCACAAGAATTATCATTGGAACAGCTTCCGTCCCTGGCTGGATGATTGCCAGGCGCGTTCGGCCTGGCTGGTTGAGCAGATCCGCTGGATCAAGGAACAGGTGCGCGCCGGTGATGCTGTCACGCCCTGCTGCATCAATCCGACGGTGATACTCGCGAACCAGGCGGAAGCGGGAACAGATCTAAAATCTCTTGGCGACACCGTGGAAGCGCTCGGGGCCAGCTTCCATCCTCCGTTTCATTTCACCTTCGCGCAGCGTCAGGACTTCCCCGCTTTGGTTGCATCCGGCGTGCGCCACCTCCGATCGCTCAACGGCGATCGTCCGGTCGAGGTGACCGAGGTGCAGACGGGAAGCGCCTCGTTTTCCTCGATGCGTCCTTGCGATTGCTCGCCGGGAGAGATTGCCCGTTTCCATCTGGCCGCGCTGGCATCCGGAGCATGTTCGGTCACCGGGTGGTGTTTTAACACGCGGAAACGGGACGCCGAGGCCGGAGACTGGGCCTTGTTGGACAACATGGATCAACCCAGTCCGCGCAGTGCGATGCTGCGAAGGGTCCACGATTGTCTGGAGACCCTGATGCCGATCACCGGTGCATGGCAGCCTGCCCGCACGAGAGCGTGGGTTCTCATCGATCCCTCCTCCCAGGCCATCGAAGCCAAACTTTCCCGTATGACCTTCGGGCCGATTCCGGGACTCATGCCGCAGGACGGCGCTCAAGGATCTGCCATGCTCGCAGTGGAAATGATGCGACTCGGTGTGGCCACGTCCATCGCGCGGATCGAGGATGTCGGAATCGAGGGAGACGATGTTGTGATTTGCTCCCAGCTCCTGGCATGGGACGAGTCGCGGGCAAGCGCGGTGCTCGATGCGGTGGAGCGCGGTGCCACGCTGGTATTCGATGCCGCCTGCGGTCGACTGGATCTTGATGGCGGATTGCATCGTCCCTGGCCCGGCGGATGGTCCGAACGGATCGGACTGCGCGGCGCCGGCTTACAAAGTTCGCACGACGGGTTTGCGATGGCAATGCTCGGTAAACCGGTGGGGCGCATGGTGCATGCGCGTCTAGTGCCGGTTTGCACCTCATCGGAATGGCATGCCTGGGAGGACCTCAGATTTGCGGATGGCGAGCCGCTTGTGCTGGAGAGAAAACTCGGTCTCGGGCGTCTCCTCGTCTGCCGGGGACTTCTGGGAGCCTCACTTTTGCATGGGAATGACGCGCATTCGGCCATTTCCCTGCTGCTTCGGAGTGCTGCCAATCACCTGGAAGTTGCCGCGCGTCCCGTGGGTGGCGGCGACGGGATCATTTCGCTGCCGGTGCAGGGAGAGCACGGTCCGGTTGCCATCATTCTCGCTCCAGATCTCCAGGAACGGCAGGGCCGCCCGCTACGCCTGCGGATAAACGCCCAACATTGCCATGACCACTGGAGTGGCAGCGCCTGCGAGACTGACAGCTATGGGGAGGTGACACTTCCAGCCCCGCAGGGAGTCGCCATCCTGACCTTTCATGGGACGGACAAGCTATGAACTACAGAATGACACGCCCGCCGATGAAGACAGCCGCGGATAGGCCCACGGAAAACTACCGTTCCCAGCCGGACCCGGCCGGCTGCTATGTCCATAGACATGTGTGCAACGCCATCCGTGCTTCCAAAGGCAGCCCATTTTTACTACCCATGGTTCGCTCATCCATCACCGCAGCGATTCCGCTTTTCGAGAAGGGAGAATTTTGAAAAACATTCACGTGGCCATCGCCTCGACCACCAGCAAGCCGGGAGCGGTAGAAGCGAACTTGCGGCAGATTGCGGGTTTTGCAAAACAGGCCGGCCGCGACGGGGTGGATCTGTTGCTAACCCCGGAGCTGAGTGCGTGCGGCTACGGAGGCTATCCTGAAGTGCTGGCCACGGCTGAATGCGCCGGGGAAGGGCCGATTTTTCAGGCACTTAAGCAAATGTCTCAGGAGAACCGGCTGGTAGTTGCCGCTGGATTTGTGGAGGCCAGTGAGAACAAACGGTTTCTGGCACACTACATCGTGTTTCCCGATGGACGTTTCATCGTTCAGCGCAAGAACCGGGTGACGCCGTCCGAGCACCCCCTCGATCCGGCAGGGGAGCTGATCCAGTCAGATCCGACGGAGGTAGGTCAGCCACGCGAGCCGCAGTTCAGCTTCTTTGAGATCAAAGGCGTGCGTTGTGTCGTCGCCATTTGTGCGGACAGCGGCGTTACGGGCCTTGATGAGTTGCTGGCGACGCAAGGCATCGAGTTATTGCTGGTTCCCACTGGCGCGGGCGGCTCGCGTGACGACCGCGTGACGACAGAAGCACTCCGCACCGATGCCGGCCGGCAGAAATACCTGCAGTGGCTGGAGCGGGTTTTCTTCCCGGGCGCATCAGTCATCGACTGTATTCGCCATAAGCGGGCGCTGGCTGCGGTGAATCTCTGTGGCGATGATGGACAACGTCATTCCCACCTTGGACACGGGATGGTCATCACCCCTATGGGCGAGGTGGCCGCATTCTTTCACGGCCTGCCCAATCTCGACCGCCAGCGGCCAATGTATGCTCATGCCGTCATTGATCTGGAGGATCGTGTAGAATGAGGACGATCCACAGGTTTGCTAATCATGTGGAAGTCGCGCCAGGAATCCTCGTGGTGACAGTTTCCGCCGAAGATAAATCCTGTCATCTGGTTTTGTCGGAAGGACGGAGCATGCTGATCAATTGCATCCAGAGTCTTGAGCCCTCCGATTTCCTCGAGGCGGGTTATCCGCTGCCGGAAGAGATCTGGCATACGCAGGTGGATGACATGCTGGCCGGAGAGGGGGGCCGGTTCGCTGCCACGATTCGGCTGCCGCGGGCGTTCGCGGAAGTGGCAATGGCCTCCGATGCCTATTGGGAAAAAACCAGCACGACTTGGGATCGGCCCGAGGACTGGATGACAACTTTTGGCCGCGAAACCTACGGCGTGGCAGGCAGCCTCATTCTGCAACCGCTCACCTTACCGCTCGCAGGCTTCGAGACATTTGAAAACGGGGAGACGCTCATGTGGCGCGGATTGACATTCCGCGTGATGGATTTCTCCGTGCGGAATTTTTATGCCGTCGGTTTTTCGCTTCAGCAAGAGGTGCGCACCCTCGCGCTTTTCAGCGGCGACCTGGTGGACGGTTCGGGACGCTTGCCCGATGCGCATGGGTTTGAATCAGACTACGCGGGGCTCCCCTGGAACTGCATTGCGGCAACGCTACGTGAGGCGGCTTCCATCGAGCCGCATTGGCTTTTTCCCGCGAACGGCGAACCCGTTTGTAAACCCGCGACTCTGCTGGATGAGCTGGCTGCGCACATTGAAGGATTTCAAGGATTGGCCGCATCAAGAAGCGAAATGATTTCTGCTCCGATGGCGCAACCCGCCGCTTTCGGCCGCTATTTCGACCACGGGGATTCGGTTTATCAGATCGCGAATTTCGGTAACGTGATATTGCTCATCAATCCGGAGGGGTTCGGCCTCTTGATCGATCCCGGCCCCTGCGATTATGAGAATCCCCGTCGTAAGGAGGAGTTCATCACCGACCTGGAGAAGTTCGAGGCCGAGGCAGGCTTGAAGGCGATTGACCTTGTGCTCGTCACGCATTTCCACGGCGACCACTACGACCTTTGGCCGCTCGTGAGGGACCGCTACCCCGGCTGCAAGCTGGCCGCGTGGCTGCCGGTGGCGGATGTGATCGAACGGCCCGGGACCTATCCCTATCCCTGCCTTTTGCCCTGGTATAATATCGGGTGGAACGAGTGCCCGGTCGAGGTCACGACCAACCGGCGGGAACCGCTGCTCTGGCACGGGACGGAGATTCATACCGTGCATCTGCCCGGACATTGCTTTGTCCACGCGGGCTATTGGGTGGATTGGAATGGCCGGCGGATTTTGTTTTCCGGCGATTCGATTCAATCACGCGGCGAGGTGGACGGCCTGCAAATGCCAATCGCCAATCACAGCGTTCCCGGAACCGACGAGGGCCACGCCGCAGCCTATCACAACGTCATTCCCCTCGGTATCATGCTCAACCTTGGCGGCCACTCCTCCCATTTCCAGAACTGCACGGAACTCTATCGGGCGTCCCTGCGGAACATTGAAGGAATCACCACACGCCTACTGGACCTTTTCGTGAAAAAAGATCCGCCCGAGATCTTCTTGCGCAAAATCTTCAAGCCGTCGGCGGATCATGTCCGCCAGCTCATGGAAATATCCTAAAGATGACTTCATCCTAGAAATCAACATTTGAGACATTGCTTCAATCGGCACCCGATTCCCGCGCAACCCCTTCTTTCCCTCGATCGTCCTCGTGCCATCACGATGTGGGATTTCTCCTGGCTCGAACGTCGCTGGCCGGGTGCGGGCTATGAAGACTGGGATCGCGCACTCGATGAGTTGGCCGAACGGGGCTATGATGCAGTGCGGATCGATGCGTATCCACACCTTGTCGCAGCAGGGGCCGAACAAGAGTGGG
>Ga0105053_10011890_pt1 | contig 10584 bp, 5 predicted proteins | sample BON01_FD_78093 | JGI IMG/M metagenome (GOLD analysis project Ga0105053, IMG submission 78093) | Freshwater microbial communities from Lake Bonney liftoff mats and glacier meltwater in Antarctica - BON-01 | ecosystem: Environmental > Aquatic > Freshwater > Ice > Glacier meltwater | place: Lake...
GCGCTCGGGGCTGCGGCAGCGTCGAGCAGCGACGGCGGCGGCGGAAGCGGCGCCGAGGCCGAGGCGGGCCCGTGGGCGGCGGCGCTGCTGGCGGAGACAGAGGCGGCGGAGCCGGGCGGCGGGGGCGGCGGGGGCGGGAGCGGCGGCGGCGACGACCGCGGCGTCTCGCTTCTGCCGCTGCTGCTCGAGTCCCCCGGCGGCGTCGCGCCCGCCGCCCGCCTAATCGTCGGCAACCCCGTCCTGCCTGCCGCTTCTTCTTCTTCTCTTTCTTCCGCGGCGGCCGCGACGGTGGTGGTGGTGGCCGCCGCGACCGCCGAGGCGGCCTCGCTGGCCGAGGCGGCCGGCGACGCCCAGGCCGTCGTCGTGACGCGCGGCGGGGTCGTGGCCGCGCTCGACCTGGCGCGCGGGCGCTGCGTCGGGGCCGCGCGCCTGCCTCGTCGGCGGGCGGACGAGGAGCAGGAGGGGCAGGACGACGAGGGCGGTGCGGCGGCGGCGGCGGCGGCGGCGGCGGCGGCGGTCACGCTGCTCCCGGCCGCCGAGCCCGCCGCGCACGCGGGGGCGGCGCCGGGGACGGCGGCGTGGCGCGGCCCGCTCGCGGTCGCGGCCGTCGGGCTGCGGCTGGCGGTGGTGGTGGCGTCCTAATCGCAACGATCCGTCGTATCGTCTTGAAACAAAACCAGAAGGGAGCAGCCCCGTGCGCGCGTTTGAATAAAGGACTGGGGGGAGTAGAGAGGCAGCGGGGGCGGACGGGGCGGCGGCGGCGTCTCTCTCGTCGTCGGCGGGCCGGCAAGCAGAACGCCGCCGCCGCCGCCCGCGCGCCGCACACAAATGTGCTCGTCTGTCACATGCTCTAGCCCTCCCTCTTTTCCCGATCGGCTTTTCCAACACCCTCACACTCACAACCACCCTCCTCGGACTTTCGCGGAGCAGAAAGAGAGAGAATCAGAAGCAGCAAAGGTGCGGACGAGAGACAAGAGAGGGTGCAGCCTCGGCCGTCTTTTCCCCCAAACGCCCCGATCGCCCTCATCCGCGCTGGCGCTGCATTGCGGCATCGACCCAGAAGCTCACGCGCGCCCCGATCCCCCTTGTCTCCACCCCTCTCAACCGCAACAGATGGCTGACGCTCCTCCCGCCGAGGGGGGAAGGGGAGGCTTTGGTCGCGGCTTTGGCGGGCGCGGCGACCGCGGCGGGCGCGGTGACCGCGGCGGGCGCGGCGACCGCGGGCGCGGGCGCGGGCGCGGGCGCAAGGACGAGGAGGAGAAGTGGGTCCCCTGCACCAAGCTCGGCCGCCTCGTGCAGCAGGTACGTTTTCGGATCACTTGTTTTTTTTTGCCCCCCTTTTTTTTTTTGCTACAGGGCCTCCTCCCTCGCCGACGGCGGCGCCGGCGCCTCTCCCCCTCTCGTCTTTCCCACACAGAGAGCGCGCGCCCCCCTCCTGTGTCCACCCCCTCTCCCTCTCGCGTGACGGCCGACTCTCCGGCCACGACGGGCAGTCGACCCGCCCCGCCGCCGCCAACCGCTCGCTCGCTCGCTCGCTCGCTCGCTCGTCCCCTCGCACGCCGCCGCTCACCCTCGCCGCCCCCCTTGCTCAAAACAAAAACACCACCAACCGACCAACAGGGCAAGATCAAGTCCCTCGAGCAGATCTACCTGTTCAGCATGCCCGTCAAGGAGTACCAGATCGTCGAGCACTTCCTCGGCCCCGCTCTGAAGGACGAGGTCATGAAGATCATGCCCGTCCAGAAGCAGACGCGCGCGGGCCAGCGCACCCGCTTCAAGGCCTTCGTGGTGGTCGGCGACCACAACGGGCACGTGGGCCTCGGCGTCAAGTGCGCCAAGGAGGTGGCCACGGCCATCCGCGGCGCCATCATCGCGGCCAAGATGACCACGGTCCCCGTGCGCCGCGGCTACTGGGGCAACAAGATCGGGAAGGTCCACACGGTGCCGACCAAGGTGACGGGCCACTGCGGCTCTGTGACGATCCGCCTGATCCCCGCGCCGCGCGGGGCCGGCATCGTGGCCGCGCGCACGCCCAAGAAGGTGCTCCAGATGGCCGGCATCGAGGACTGCTACACCTGCTCGCGCGGCTCGCGCAAGACCCTGGGCAACTTTGTCAAGGCGACGTTCTACGCGCTGGCCGCGACCTATGGTTTCCTCTCGCCCGACCTTTGGCCCGAGTCGCGCTACATCAAGTCGCCGATGCAGGAGTTCACCGACTTCCTGTCGCAGGTGCCGGTGAAGAGCGCGGCCAAGGCGCGCGACGAGGAGGAGCAGCGCGGCGGCGGGGGCGGGTACGGCGACCGCCCGCGGTACTAGAGGAGGAGGTGTTTTTTGGTTCGACGGGCCTGCGGAGACGGGCGGCGGCGGACAGGGTTGCTTCTTCTTCGGCGGCCCTGCCCCGTTGCTCTCCCGCGTGCGCGCGCGATTTAGGAGGAGGAGGGGTCGGTTGAGAAAGAGGATGGGCGGCGCAGTCTCTGTGGCGCTTTCTCAGCGCGCGACAAGAGAGGTTGTGTGTGTTGTGTTGTCGGCGGTCGGGTGCGCGTTTGTGCTGAGGGACAACAAGAGCTGACGCTCCTCAGGCCTCCCTTCCCTCTTGCTCTCTGTCCATCTCCTCCTCCCCTCTCTCCCGCCAAAGCGAGAGAAAGCCCGCGAGTCCGGCGCGCGCGCGCGTTCCAATCGATGCGCTCGATGGCAGGGATGCTGGGGCCGGGGTTTATGCGGGATGAACGAGAGCCGGGGACGCGACGGAACGGGGGAAGGGGCGAAACCTGCCGACCTGTGCTCCCGCTCTCACACTTGCGTTTCCCGGCGCGGATGAGCGCGATGCGGGCCTCTCTTGGCAGCGGCTCAACTCGATAGCCTTGACTCACGTGTAGTCAGTCGCTTGCGACCAGATGTTGCGGCGTCAAGGGGCTCAAAGAAGCTCCGGAAACGCGTGCGAAAGAGGGGATTCGGGGGCGACCCTGTTTGTGGACGGGGAAATAGAGACGTGAACGCACGCAGCAGAGGGCAAAAGAGCAATCGCGCGATCGCGCTGGCTATTGAACAAAATAGAGACGGATTGCGATAAGAGTGCGGTGCGAAACAGGGCCCCTCAAACGCCCCCCATGAAATCATGGCGCCGCCCGCCGGCAGCGACGAGCGGCAGCGACGACGCGGCGCGGCGCGGGGGCTCGGCAAAAAGGGGGGGGCGGGCGGCGCGCGCTGCCGGCTCGCCCTGTTTTGTCTTTTTGCGCGAGCGCGCTGAGAACAGGCGGGGGGGGTCGAGGACGCCGCTCTCGCGCCACCACCGCCCGGCACGGGAGGGCAGGAAGGTGTTTTGTTTCTCTCCTCTTTCCTCACCACGGCACCGTCTCCCCCGCCCAGTCGACAAAGCGTCCGTTGTCGGCGGCCGCCGTCGCCGACGCCGCCATACCCAGCAGGCCGCGCGCGCCGCGCTCGGCCGTGAACAGCTTCTCCGTCGGGATGTTGGCCTGGTAGGGCTTGGTAAGCGAGGTGTCGCACGAGCCCGGGTGCATGAGCACGCAAGCGATGCCGCCGCCGCCGCCGCCGCCGCCGCCGCCGCCCGCCGCTCCTGCTCCCGCGGCCCCCGCCTTGCCGTTGTATCGCCGCCCGACCTCGATGCTGAGCGTCCTGTAGAGCTGGTTCAGGGCCGCCTTGCTCGCCCTGTAACTGTACCACCCGCCCAGTCGGTTGTCGTCGATGGACCCCACGCGCGCCGACAGCGTCGCGATGATGGCCGGCGGCGGCGGCGGCGCCCCGGCGCCCTCCCGGCCCTCCGCCGCCGCCGCCGTCGCCGCCGCCGCCGCCGACCGCGCCAGCAGCGGCAGGAAGGCCTGCGCCACCAGGAGCGGCCCCGTCGCGTTGACCGCAAACATGGCCGCCAGCGACTCGGCGCCCACCCGCGACACGGACGTCTCGGGCGCCAGGCCGCGCGCGCGGTCGTGTAGCACGCCGCTGGTGTTGAACAAAACGTCGACGGCGGCGTCGCCCGCGCCCGCCGCCGTCGCCGCCGCGACGTCGGCCGCCGCCCGCTCGATGCTGACCGGGTCGGTCACGTCGAGCGGCAGCACGGTCAGGACGGCGGCGCCCGAGGAGGAGGAGGAGGACGCCAGGAGGGCGCGCAGGTCGTGCGCGCGCGAAGGGTCGCGGCAGGTCGCAAAGACGGCGCGGGGCGGCCGCGGCAGGCCGAGCAGCTGGCGCACGATCTCGAGGCCGAGGCCGCGGCTGGCGCCCTGCACGACGACCGTGCGGCCCGCGAAGCGGTCGGCGATGGGGGCGTCGGGGCGCATCCGAGACGGCGACGACGAGGACGGGGAGGAGGAGGGGGGCGCAGCGCCCGCCGACGACGTTGTTGCCGCACGCAGGCGCGCTTGTCGCTGCGACTGGTTGCCGCCGCCGCCGCCCCAGCGGAGGTGGGCCGCGGCCGCGTTGCATAGCAGGAGGGCCGGCGGGCGCCCGGTCATGGGCCGGGCGAGCGCGCGCATTGCTCTTGGCGGTGATTGGAAGAGAGTTTGCGCGGGCGAGGAGGAGAGTGGCCCACAACCGTCGGTGAGTGGTCGTTCGCCTGTTCCGCAAAAAACGTGGCGATCAGGGGATGAAGAGGAAGAGACGATCGATGGTCGTGACAGGCAAGCGTGCGCGCGTGCATTGGCGCGTGCTGAGGAGGGGCACGACTGCTGCGATTACTGGTTTTGCGCGTGAATATTGGCCAAAGCTGCGGCGGCGGCGACGTTATGACGGCCAGCGTGCGCCGGATCGAGCGATTTGTGGTGCGGTGACGTGGTGGCCGAGCCAGGGACCGTTTGTCTGTCCTCGGGGGCCACCACCACCACCACCACCACCCCCACCCCCACCACCACACACCACCACGCGCAGCACGCAGCACACAGCGCATGGCACACACACACGCACACACACACACACACACACACACACACACACACACGCGCGCGCGCGCACACACACACGCGCACACACACACGCACCTCGGCCGCGGCCTCCCCGCGCCCCCCCGCCCCCCCCGCATCCCCGGCCCCCGCCGCCGCTGCCACCCGGGCGCCTCCCCGCCCTCTTTCCGCACGCCCAGGGCTCCAAGTCCGTCCAAGACGCCCTCTCGCGCCTTCTGCTGAAACACCCAGAGACCCGGTTTCGGACGGCTTCGGACGACTGTGAAGGGGGCCTTCGGACGGGCGATTTTACACAGAAGGGAGGGAGGGAGAGATAGAGAGAGGGAAGGCGAGGAAGAGGGCGGCGATGGCGCCGGGACCCCGAGAGCGTCGACGAGTCTCCCTCCCTCTCTGCCTCACCCGAGCCGCCCGGCCGCCGCGCCCCTCGCCAGCGACGAGGGCGACGACGACGCGCCGTCCCAGGCGGGGCCCGCGACGCCGCCATCTCCTCCGCCCTCCTCCTCCCAGCCCTCGTCACCCTCGCCCTCGCCCCCGAGAGCGCCGAAGAGCGCGGCCGCCCCCCGCTCCGCCCCGAGCGCGCCCAGGCCCCCGCCCTCTCCGACGCCGTACGCCGCCGCCGCCGCGATCGCCGCGTCCGGCGCCATCAGCCTCGACACCACCGCGTCGCGCCACGCCGCCAGCAAGCTCAGGAACGCGCGGCTCGACTCGACCCGGAACTCGTCGAGCGGCTGCGCCGAGGCGTAGGCGCGCACGCCGACCGCGCGGCGCAGGCGCTCGGCGTCCTCTAAAAAGGCGCCCCACAGCGCGTCCAGCCACTCGAGCATGGCCTGCTGCTCGTGCGCGGCGACGTAGAGGTCGGCGTCGAGGTCGAGGAGGCCCTGGCCGCGCCGGGGCGGGGCGCTCGCGCCGGCGCCGTTCGGGTCCGAGGGGTCGAACTCGAGGGGCGCAAAGTCGTCGCCGCCGCCGTCGTCGGCGTCGGCGGCGCCCGCGGCGACGGCCGCCGCGCTGCCGCGCACCAGCAAGGTGCGCACGCACGCGCGGCGCGCCTCGAGGCTGTGCACGAGCGCCTCGCCCAGGTAGTCGCGCAGCACGGCGAGGCGCGGGGCGTAGCGCCCGCGCAACGGGGGGCGCTGGCCGGCCAGGGCCCCCGCACGCACGGCGGCGGCCGCGACCGCGTCCGCGTCAAACGTGGGGTGCTGCTGCGGCTGCCTCTGCTGCCGCTGCCTCTGCCGCTGCTGCTGCTGCCGCTCGACGGCCGCAGACGCCGCCGCCGCCGCCGCCAGGCCGCCGACCGCGCGCGCCGCCGCCTCGGCCCCCTCTTCCCCACCACAGGCCTCCCCCTCCTGATCCGACTGTCCCCCGCCGCCTCCCTCCTCCTCCTCGGCGTCCGCGAGGCCGCACAGCAGGCCCACCGACCCGAAGAGCCGGCGGTGCGTCGCCAGCGCCAGCGCCGAGCGCAGCGTCGGCGGCGCGGCCGGGCGCGGCCACTTGAGCGGCTCGCCCAGGGCCAGGTAGCGCGCGAGCTGCGCGGCCTCGCGCGGCGCGAGCACGTCGACCTCGACCAGGCGCGCGGCCGCGGGCGGGGGCGCGGCGGAGAAGGGGAAGGACGGAGACGAAGACGACGAGCCGTTGCCGCCGCCGCCACCGCCGCCGCCCTCGCCGCCGTCGCCCCCCGACGCCGCCAGCAGCAGCTGCCGCAGCGCCTCGGCCGCGCGCGCGTCGCCCGCCACCAGCTCGAGCCCGTCGCCTCCTCCCTCGCCGCCGCCGTGCGCTGCTGAGACGATGCCCGCCCCGCCGCCCGGGTTGACCAGGCGCGTCACGTGCCACATCACCGCCGCCAGGGGGCTCACCTTGCCGCCGCCCTCGTACGCCGCTGCCTCGCCCGCGCCGGCTTGCCCCATCGCCGCCGCCAGCGCCGCCGCGCCGCCCGAGAACGCGGCGGCCGGCTCGAGCGTCTCGGCCACCCACGCCTCAGGGCCCGCCTTTGGGTCCAGGAACCGGGACACCAGGCCGTCCGCCCACTGCTGCAGGGCCACCAAGGCCACCTGGTTGCGCTGCCGGGCGTCGCCGCAAAGAATCAACCGCCTAAGGCGGTAGGCGTTGGCGCGGTAGCGCTCGAGCGCCTCGTCGTAACGGGCGGTCTCGAGCCTCGCCATCTGCCACTGGGACTCGAGGGCGCGCTGCACGTCGCGGTGCAGCAGGGCCACTACAGGGCCGTCGAGGTAGGGGACGGAGGACAGCTGGGTCTGCTCGAAGACGCGCTGGAGGTCTGCGGCGTTTCGAATGGGTTGTTTTGGGGTTGGGTTTGTTTGTTGGGGGGAGGGCGACGGGCGGGCGAGGAGAGCGTGTGTGAGCGGAGGAGGGCGCTTTTGTTTCTGCGTCGTCGCCGTCGTCGTCGTCATCGTCGTCTCTTCAAGCACCCTCCAAGCCCCCCTATACCCCCCGCAAAAAGACCCAACAAACAACCACACGCGCGCGCCAACTGCTCATGTGCTACTCACACCCGAGCCCGTACGTCTGGATGAGCCGGTCGCTCAGGTCGAACAGCAAGCGCGTCTCTCCCGGGTCGCCCTGCCGCCCGGCCCTGCCGCGCAGCTGCCGCTCGACGCGGCCCGTCTCTTGGAGCGAGACGCCGAGCACGAGCAGGCCGCCCGCCTCGCGCACGCGTCGCGCCGCGCGGTCGCACGTGCGCGCGAGCCAGAGCCACAGGAGGGTGGCGGCGCGGGCCGCGAAGCGCTGGAGGGGGCCGCGCTCGCCCGACAGCACGGGGCAGCGGCGCGACGCTGCGGAGGGCGAGGAAGAGAGCGACGACGACGAAAGAGCGGGGGAAAACCCCTCCCCCTCCCCCGCCGCCCCCAGCCCGCCCTCGAGCTCGGCCATGACCTCCTCCGCCACGGGCGCCACCTCGCTCTCGAAGTCGAGCTCCTCGGGCGCCCGCGCGCCGTGCGCCGCGCGCAGGCGCCGCGTCGTCTCGCGCACGGCCGCCTGGGCCGCGGCCAGCGCCTCGTTGGCCAGGGCGGCGGCCGCGTCCCAGGTCTCGATGGGCGGGGCGGCAGAGGCAGAGGCGCCGCCGCCGGCAGCGCCGCCGCCGTCCCCGTCGTCGGCGTCAGCGTCAAGCGCCCGTCCCCCTTGCTGCTGCCGCTGCTGCTGCCGCTGCTGCTGCTGCTGGGCCTGGGCCTGCGCGACGGCCATGGCCGCGACCAGGGCCAGGTGCAGGCCGCGGGGCACGGGCTCGCCCCCGCCGCCGTCGATGCTGCCGATGGCGCCGCTGCCGCGGCTGCTGCGGCGCCATCGGCGGCTGTCGTCGCCGCCATCCCCGTCGTCGGACGAAGACAGCGACGACAGCGACGAGAGCGATGACAGGGACGACGCCGCCGCGCCGTCGGGCGCCGAGTTGAGCGCCGCCAGCACCCCGGCCATCCCCCACGCCCCGTCGTAGGCGCCAAGCTCGGGCAGCGGCAGCGGCGGGATCGCGCGCGCGTCGGCCGCCGCCGCCGCCTCTGCCGCCGTCGCCGGCTCGAGCGCGTCGAGCAAGGCGTCGGCGCCTCCGCCCGCCGCCGCCGCGTCCGCCGCCGCCGCCCCCCCGCGCTCCTCGCCGCACGGCACCCCCGCCGCCGCCATCAGCAGCCGACGGTACAACAGGCGCATCAGGGCCGCCTGCGCCAGGCCCTCGGGCGAGCCGCCCAAGACCACGTCCGTCCCGCGGCCCGCCATGTTTGTGGCGATGGTGACGGCGCCGGGTAAACCCGCCGCCGCCACCACCTGCGCCTCGGTGCGCACGTTCTCGGGCCGGGCGTTGAGCAGGCGCACTCGCGACAGCAGGGCGCGGCGCTCGCGGGCGTCGAGGCCGTCGCCGCGCCGGCGGGAGAGGCGCGCGGGGGGGAAGGGGGGGAGGCCGCCGCCGCCGCCGCCGCCGCCGCCGCCGCCGTCGTAGCTACCCGCCGGGGATTCCCCGCGCGACGGCGGCGCCGACGGCGACGACGACGGCGCGCCATAACCGCCGCCGCCCCCCGCCCCAGCGCCCATCCCCCTCCGCCACGCGCCCGGCGCCTCGGCCCAAGCCTCCAGCACCGCGAGCACCCGCTCCGACTCGTTGACCGACGTCGTGCCGATCAGCACGGGCCGCCGCGCCGCCCAGCTCCGCTCGACCGCCGCCACCACCGCCGCCAGCTTGTCTCGCTCGGCAAAGTAGAGGCGCGGCGGGTGGTCGACGCGCGCCTGCGGCCGGTGCGTGGGCACGGCCACCACGCGCAGGCCGTACGTCTCGTACAGCTCGGCGGCGGCGGCGCGCGCCGTGCCAGTCATGCCGGACAGGCGGGCGTAGGCGCGGAAGAACACCTGGAACGTGACGCTGGCGGTGGGCGAGGCCTCGGCGCGCACGCGCACGCGCTCCTTGGCCTCGATCGCCTGGTGCAGGCCCTGGGTGTAGCGCGACATGGCGCGGACGCGGCCGGTGGACTCGTCGATGATGGCGATGGTCGCGTTGATCCGGGTCCTTCTGCCGGCGCGCCGCCTCGGCGAGGGGCCGCTTAATTTGGCGCCGCCGCCGCCGCCGCCAAACGCGCCGCCGGCCTCGTCCTCGTCGTCGTCGTCCTCCTCCTCTTCCTCGTAGTCGTCGTTTTCCGCTCCGCCTGCGCCGTCCCCCCCGCCCTCCTCCTCCTCCTGCACGATGTACTGCGCGCCGCGGGCGTAGTACTCGCGCGCCTTGAGCGCGGTGACCGCCATCTGCCCCCACGGCACGTCGTCCTCCCAGAGGTCCATGAGATTCGGCGGCCGGCGGGCGCGCGCGGCGGCCGCGAAGGCGACGGACGGGTCCGACGCGAGCGCCGAGAAGACGCGCGCCATCCCCTCCTCGGTCAGCGACATGCCCCTGGCCTTGCGGTCGAGCTGCAGGTAGCGCTCCTTGACGCGGCTTTCGGCCGCGTCGGCGCGGGCCGACTCGCGGCGCGCGCGGTCGGCGGCCTCGGGCGAGCCCGGGCGGGCCGGGGGGCCCGGCAGCAACGGCGCGCGGCCGCCGCCATTTGTCCCGCCGCCGCCGCCGCCGCCGCCGCCGCCGCCGCCCGTCCTCTCGAGCTCGGCGGCCACCTCGCCCTCAATCCGCGCCCACAGGGCCCCGGCCGCGCGGTCGACCGTCCGCACGAGGTCGGCGTGGTCGTGCAGGGGCTGGCTGATGATCATGGGGTTGCGCGACTCGTCGATGAGGATCGAGTCGGCCTCGTCGATGATGGCCGTCGACAGGCGCTCGGGCAGCATCTGACGGTGGTCGTGGTGGGTGTTGTTTTTTTGTTGTTTTGGTGGGTGTTGTTTTTTTGTTTTTTTGTTTTTTGTTTTTTTGTTTTGTTGTTTTGGGGGCGGGATGGAGCGCCGGCGGCGGGCGCGTTTGGGTTTTTTGGTGGTTTTTTTTTTGAATTTTTGTGGTGTGTGTGATTTGGGGGAGAGAGAGGGGGAGGGAGCGGAAGGAGGTGGGGAGCCGAGGCGTGAGCACGTCGAAGCGAGGGGCGTGCGCGTCGCCCTCTCGTGGTCGTGCGCGTGCAAAGACGGGGGCGTCGCCTGGAGAGAGGGGCGCCAAGAAAAGGAGGAAAGAAAACGCGACGGCGGAGGAGCCGGTGAGAAGCTGGTAGTCTTGGTGAACGGGGGGAGGGAGGGGGGGACAGGCGGGAGCGTAGCACCCCAC
>Ga0105053_10011891_pt1 | contig 10583 bp, 9 predicted proteins | sample BON01_FD_78093 | JGI IMG/M metagenome (GOLD analysis project Ga0105053, IMG submission 78093) | Freshwater microbial communities from Lake Bonney liftoff mats and glacier meltwater in Antarctica - BON-01 | ecosystem: Environmental > Aquatic > Freshwater > Ice > Glacier meltwater | place: Lake...
CCGCCGCGCTCGCCGCTGCGCTAGCAGCAGCAGCTTTTCTCCCCGCCTGCCACTTCTCGAAAGGCCAAATTACGTCCCTGTAAATGTTCCTCACTTTCTTCGCTTGGGTTTTATGGGCCCCTATTTCTTCCGCTACTCCCTCCCAGAGCTGCCACCGGCATACAGTGTCGTACCCTCCCCTAGTCTTGACCACGGCCTTGTACAAAGAATAAAGGTTCAAAACAGGAGCTTGAGAAGGAGGGAGGGAGGGAGGGAGGGAAGGAGGGAGGGAGGAAGGGAGGGAGGAGGGCTTGGTACAGGGGCGTTTCCGCTTGCTGCTTCTTCCTTCTACCACTGGTGGCTGCTGCTGCGCCTCCTCCATCCCTCCCTCCTTCCCCTTCTCCTCCTTCTTCTTCTGTTCACTCCCTCCAGCTGCTGCGACTGCTGCTGCTGCTGGCGCTGCTGCTGCTGGCGCTGCTGCTGCTGCTGCTGCTGTTGCTGTTGGCATGGGCAGGAGGACAGGACCCGCGAGGGGGGTGCCTCTCTTGAACATGAACCGACGCAAAAGCTTATCGAAATCCTTGGAGAGACGAGAAGCGGCCTGACGGGAGGGAGGGAGGGAGGGAGGAAGGGAGGGAGGGAGGGGTGAGCAGCAGTTACGGGCTTTTTTCTTTCCTGGGAGGGAGGGAGGGAGGGAGGGGTGAGTGTTCCTCTTTTGAACATAAAGCGACGCAAGAGCTTATCGAAATCCTTGCTGAGACGAGAGGCGGCCTGAGGGGAGGGAGGGAGGGGGGGAGGGAGGGTTAGAATACGAGAGTAGAAGCAATGAAGGCAGGCGGAAAGGGAGGGAGGGAGGGAGGGAGGGCACTAACTTACCCCGAGCCTAGAAAGGTTTTGCACGCGCGTCGGAAATTTAAAGGTGCTTGGGTCGATAGTAAAAGGAGGTGTCCAGCCCTCAGGAGGGATGATGCGGCAGATACCAGCGGGCTCGGCGATAGGACGGATTCTGTTGGGGGGAGGGAGGGAGGGATGATGATGGTGAGACACGACCAAGAGAGATCCATCTCTTTTGACACGCAAACAAGAATACAAGCAGGCAATGTCCCATTTATTTGATGGAAAAGCAGTCAAAAAAGGGGAGTAAAATACATGTAAGTATACGTACTTGGCAATATAAGACAAAGGATCCGCAAACTCCTCCGCTGTCGGGTAAAACACAGGAGCCTCCTGAATCACCCCTCCTCCCTCCCTCCCTCCTTCTTCTTCCCCTCCTCCACCACCCTTCGTTTCCTCCCCTCCTTCACTGTCCTCTCCTTGCGACGGCTGCTGCTGCTGCTGCTGCTGCTGCTGCTGCTGCTGCTGCTGCTGCTGCTGCTGTTGCTGCTGCTGCTGCTGCTGCTGCTCGGCGATGTTGACCTTCTCCCCTTGCAAAGCCTGGGGGGGCGGTGGCATCAAGCCGACCTCCATGGTCATTCACTCACACACACCTATGTTTATATCATATATATGCAAGTGCAGGCTTAAATAGAGGTAAAAAGGAGAAAGGGAAGGGAAATAGCCATGATTTAGTCCCTCAATCTTTCGGCTAGGCGTCGTCCATCATTGGTGATGGTTGAACGAGAGGGGGGAGGTCGGCTGACCAAAAGCAGCACCACACAGCACTCACACAAGCACAAACGCAGCACCTCTCCCCATTTCTTTTTCATGACACATATCTAGGGAATTTTGCTGACGGTAAGTGCAGGGACAAAGCCACACATACGCTTAGAAAAGAAGCGCCCCTGCTGTGGATTCTGTCAAGCGGCGAAGCCCCTCCGAGGGGAGGGAGGGTGAAATGATACGCCTAAAACCACGCCTTTCGCTCGCAGACAAAAAGCGCCAGCACGCCACAGCTTGCGCTAAAGACATGCTGCAGACACAGGACGCGTCGCGTGGGTAAATAGGGGCGTGGGAGCAAGGTGTGGGGGTCGGACGCGGGCGGAACGGAGGAGAGCGAGAATCATCACACGACGACGTACCTGTCGCCTTGGCCTCGCTCCAGCTAAGGAAGGAAAAAAGACGCCCCACGACGACGACAAGGCACCTGTCTTGTTGTGTGTAGGGGTGGTGGCAGGACATATGTTAGCAAGTGAAGGTGGAAGTTGCTGCTGCATCAGAGGGCAAGGACAAGTGGATTGAGCAAAGCCGACTCGCGCAAATTTTCGCACCAAAAAAGATATTTTTCCCACGCAAAACGGATTTTTTTTGCCCCTTTCCCCCCTTATTTTCTTTCGTTTGGTAGCGTGCTTTTGTGTATTTTTGTTTATGTAATGGGAGGGAGGGTCAAGGAGTAGGCTGGAAGCAGTGGAAGTTCAGGGCCAGGTCGTCGGCAACCGTACAAGGCTACGAAAGAACCAAAAACTTCGATCATTTTTCAAATTAATACTCAATGTGGGAAAATGATAAAGATAATCTAATCTAAGTGCTAATGCACGTCTATTGAGAACCATAATCCTTAAAGAAGCCGAGTATTTGAACAACATCATGAGCAATACTTTATTTTTGGTTCTTTCTTCTACTACTTCCATTATTGTATCCCTTCCGAAATTCCCTTCTAATTCGACGGCTTCCCAAACCTTTCAATATTCCCATGTCTTCATCCCTTTGAGTATCCCCTTGTTTTCCTCCCTTTTGACACTCCCTCAAATTTGACTGCTCCCCAAACCGTGAAGTATGGCATGATGACTTATTCCGACTAAGGACTTATTCCGACCAAATTAATCGATTCGAGCATCAGATTTAAGCCTTTTTCCAATAAGCGTAAAATGCCTGAAACCAGGAATATTTGCTCTCTTTTGATATCAAATCCGTACCTTCCTCTATCAACCCATCGTACGCTCTTGTACTTGAACAGTTACGTCATCATGCCTACGGGCGAACGTACACGTTAATGCCACCGTTGCTGTTTTTCACCGCGGAGTGGGGGCCGACATACCCGTTTTCTCCCCAAATCGTGAGGGACGGATCGTGGTTCCCCGCCAAAGAGATCCAAGGATCCTCCCAGGTGCCGCCGCGAGACAGGATGTTGCACCTCGTCGCGAAGATGAGCCCATCCACGGCAACACTGGAGAAATCGATGTTAGCTTCGAAGTCCCCCGGGCGAGCTGTAACGTGTGCGATCACCTCGGCATACTTGCCGCGGGCAAAGTACTTGCCGTTGCCAGTAATGAAGAGGATTTCGGACGAGTTGGCCGCGAACGGGCGGTAGAAGTCGGCGTCACTCGCAGAGGGGTTCTCTACGAAGGTGCCATAGGATTAGTCAGGGGACAGCTCGCTATTGCCAGCAAACATGCCTCCGCTATTCTTCATGTGTGCCACGAGCGTCCATCCCCCTTCCAAGAGAGGGTTGGATGGGTCCATGGCAGGAGTTGGCGTCGGCATCTGTAGATGTAGGGATGAATGAATACGATCACCGCGAGATGTATGTACGTGAAGGTTCCTAAGCCTTCTCCTTCCATCAAAATGCACGTACCAGTGTTGGGCTCACGCTTGGGTCAGACGATGGCGACGCCGACGGGCTTCTAGTGGGTGCGGAAGACGGAGCCGCCGAAGGCGAAGATGTAGGCCCTCCTGACGAGCTGCTGGAAGGTGCGCTGGTGGGCGCCACCGAAGGGGAGGCGCTAGGTCTAACACTCGGGGGAAGCGTGTTGGTGTCGTACTACCGCAAAGGGGAGGATGTTCGGTTGTGATGGGTGCAACGATTGGTTCCACATGCCTTGTATTAGGAAGAAGGGGGCCGGGGTAAACATTGTATACGCACATATATCCACTCCATCAATACATTCAAACTTACCGCCCCAGTCGTCGTGTCATCCGCGTCAGTTTCTCCGGCTTCGGTCTCTTGCTATTATCACTTTGCGTTTTGCTGTGCCTGAGCCTGCTATGTGTCAGATCAAGCTCCGCATCCTGATTATTCCCAGCACTTGAAACGGCAGCCAGGATGATGAGGAGGAGCAGCCCCAGCAGGGCGGTGGCGGTCCGGCTGCGGAACATCGTAGCAGTCTGTATCATTCGATGAAGTAGTGTGGGTAACAATAAGCTTGTGGGGCGTTTGTTGATCTTCGCCATCATTTACACTGCGGGGATGTTGGCTGGTCACTGCTCGTTCCGGGAAGGGCTGAAGGGCGAAAGGACGTCGACGAAGCGAGCGTCCAAGCTGCTTGAGTATATGGGATGGGGGAGAGTCCAGGGTTAGTGGTATGAACTTGGCATCAAGATGGTGCAGACTGGATCGACTGCATGGCAAGAAGGTGGAAATGTAGATGAGTCCTGGCGGTGGGGAGGGCGGGGGGAGTAGGAGGTAGGCGTCAGGGCGGTGATGGTGTGCAATGTGTGCAGTAGAGGCAGGGGAACACACTCATGCGCTTCGACATGAAGAAGCTGCATCACTTGGGCCGGCCCATGGGCGCGAACCCCCCCCGCTCTCCTTCTTGCCTTCTCTTGGCGTCATTGCCTCTGGCCTGCTCTGGCGGTCACCCCCTTATGCCTTCGCCTGCCGTTTAGGGCCGCGCTTGCGTGTGCCATGCGCGTGCATTGGGATCCATGACATCGGCCATCGGCCCTCGTTCTGGCGGGGGGGCTCGCGTGGTTTCGTGGTGGCTGTGTGTGTGCAGTGAGGGCATCCCATATTTGAATTCACCCTCCAAGCCTCCAATGGGTGCATGCCCACGCGGCCGGCTGGTGCTGCTGTGATCGGATCCTTCACGCGCCCTCGGGGTCCAAAGCAGCCCTGAGGTGTCAACAGAATCTCCAGGGTCACGAGCTCCCACAGCCCTCTTGCCGCTGCACGCACCAACCGTGCCGGATCACTTCTAACGCCGCAAGTTCCGCAAGTTCACAGTGGCCGTTTCGTCCTCTTTTCTCTTCGTTGCCATTTAAAGCAGCGCAGGCACACACCAATAAGCACGGAGCACACGCCCCTCGTCCGTCATGTGTGGGGCTTTCGGTACATGTAGCGGTGGTGGCAGGAATCTTTATTTGGGAGTGGTGCCCCGCGCAGTCCGGAGGAATAGAGCCGTTCAATATTGACGGGTGCCTCCTATTGAACAGCGAATAGAGCCGTTGCTTTCGTGGGGAGGGCGCGCCTTTTGTGGAGGAAAAGGACGGTAAGCAAGGGCAACATTTCAATTGAAGCAAGCCAGCTCTGAACTTTTGCTTGAAGGCCTTGTTTTTGCTTGCAGGTTGTTGTCCTTTTATCCTGCCTCTCTTCTTACACCCTTCGAGTTTATGTCATTGTCCTTGCTTGCTACATACCACCACGCTGACCACCCGATACCACCTCTCCTTTACTCCCACCATCACCCGCAGGTGCTGTTAGGTTTGCGATGAGATTATCATTCTCGTGTTTGCCCACTCGCTGACGAGCGACGCAAGACCAAAAGAGAAGTAAAAATGAAAATTTGAAGGACTCAAAAACCTATCTATCTGGTGACCGCAAACGACGACAAGATGGTGCGCAGGTATTTATGTGAGCACTGGCAGAGAGGCTACAATTTTGCAAATAAAAAAGTCGTAGATCAAGAAACTGACAGGCACGTTCATTACTCCATTACAAGCGTAAAGACTTACTTTGAAATACTGGCACATAAGTCCCTCCTTCCCGCCTCCCCTCCTTCCTCTCACACCAAACACAACACAAGCAAGACATATGTCCGCACCATTTCGCTTACACTCAGTCTTTCCCTCACTTTCCAATTCCCTAGTCTCCACATTCACCTCCCCTTCCCAACCCTAAATCTAATCATCATCCTCCTCATCCTCCGCATACCCCCTCCGCAACCCCCCCACCTTCTCCCTAAACCCCTCCCTCCTCCTCTCCCTCCCCTCCTCCTCCCGTGGGTCCTCCTCCATCTCCGTTTCCACAATTCCCTCCCCGGCCAACCACCACTCCAGATCCCTGGCCCTCACCTCCCTCCCTCCCACCTTCTTCAACCCCAGCATCTGCGTTTGCAGCACCCCGTCTTTGTACACAAACAAGGTAGGCAGGTTCTGGTCCGGCCAGTTCTCCACCGCGGCCGTCGACAGAATCTTCAATATTTTCAAACTCTTGAATCTAAATGCGACCTCCCTCAGTATCTGATCCAACAACCGACACTCCTCCACCCGGTCCTGGTACAAATGCACCACCACCCACTGCCCTCCGATGCTCCCCTCCGTGACTTCTCTAATCCAGTCGTCTTTACAAATCTCGACTACATCCCCAAACCTCTCCCTGGCCTGCTTTTCCTTCCATTCCTTCAGCCGCAACTCTCTAAATTTGGCCATGGCACTATCATCGTCATAGGCGCCCCCATCATCTTCCCCTCCGGCGTCGTCGAGCTCTTCAAGGGTGGCGTTTTCGTAAGGATGTTTCTGCTCGCTCTCGTCGTCATCGGCAGGAGGAGGAGGGGGTTTGGAAGGATCGACAAACTCACGGTCGTCCAGGCCCTTGGCGGCAAAGACTTGTTCGCGCGTCACCACGCCCTTTTTCATCAAAATGTCCTAGGGGGGGAGGGAGGGAGGGGGGGAGAGAGGGTGTGGGTGTGGGTCGCTCCGTGTGCGCAAGGGAGGAAAGGAGAAGGGAGGCAAGCAAGCAGCACAGACAGAAAGGCAACCGGACCCGGGCACAGTTATTATCGTGGCCTTTGAGGTGTGTGGATGCGCGTGGTGAGGCCAAGGAGGAAAAGGGAGTGTGTTTGGAGGGGCGTGTGTCTAATCAGTGTCTAATCAGTCCCGAGGAGCGGCAGGCACGGGCAGCAACGACGCTTTCTTGCAACCGACACAACGGACAGCACACAAAACTCCCTGTCACCACCAGCTTCATACACACACACGCTCTTACTATAGCTCTGCGCCTCTATCGTGGTGCGGCGTGCGTGCAGTGGCCAGGTCTTTGGCATTCATTCCAGCATTCAAGCGGCAGCCCATCACAGAAGCAAGCAAGCCCACGCCATCCGAACTCACCTCCCACTCGGTCGTCTCCCCCGTGTACGCATACGACGTCGCGCCCCGGTCCCCCATGATGATGATGATGCTTGGTCTTGTTGTCCTTGTTGTGCGTCTGTGGTGCGTGTGGTGTGTGTCTTGTAAGCGGGTGAGACGGTCAAATGCAAGGCAATGCCGAGGCCGTCATCGTCTCGTCTTCTTCACATTATTCTCGATTCCTTCTTCGCTGCTTGCCCCCTCCTCCTCCCACAACCACTCACACACGCACACCACACGTACAACCACACAACACACAGGGACAGCATGTCGACCCAGCATCCACCGGGGCAGCAGTATGACTTCCTGGAGTTTGAAACGCAAGGACTGGATGACGACGATGATGCCCTCCACAGTTTTGGCCTTGGCGGGGGCGGCGGCGGCGGTGGTAATGGTGGGCTAGGCGGCATAGGAGGAGGAGGAGGAGGGGCCGGCGACCCCTACTCGGGGCTGTCGCAAGACTGGGGTGCGGCCTCGGCGGTGTCAAAGGCGCTGTCGGCCCCGCCTGGCAGGAAGCAGCAGCAGCACCAGGGGCAAGGAGACTTTGACGCTATGACGGGGGGAATGGAGCGGCTGCAGCTCAAGGGGGAGGATGGCGGCGGCGACGGCCACAGTCACCAGCACGACGATGGTGTTGGGACCTTGGGGAGCAGCGATGACGAGGAGCATGACCAGCATCATGGTGTGGACACTCGCTCGCAGCAGGGGGGAGGCGCGGAGGAGGAGGAGGAGGAAGGGGAGGTGGAAGTGCCTGAGTACGCCTGTCGGTACTGCGGCATTCATGACCCTGCGTGTGTGGTCCGGTGCGTGGAGAGTGATAAGTGGTTTTGTAATTCAAGGTGGAATACGACGGGGTCGCATATTGTGCAGCATTTGGTGAAGGCCAAGAACAAGACGGTCTGCCTTCACCCTGAGAGCCCCCTAGGAGACACGGTCCTCGAGTGCTACAACTGCGGGTGCCGGAACGCCTTCCTCCTGGGTTTCATCCCCGCCAAGTCCGACTCAGTGGTGGTGTTATTGTGTCGCGAGCCGTGTTTGAGCATGGGGGCGCTTAAAGACATGGATTGGGACTTAGGGCAATGGATGCCTCTGATCGAAGATCGCGCTTTTTTGCCTTGGCTTGTCAAGGTCCCCTCGGAGCAGGAACAGCTACGCGCGCGGCAGATTAATGCGGGGCAGATTAGCAAGCTGGAGGAGCTGTGGAAGGAGAATCCGGAGGCGACTCTGGAGGATTTGGAGAGGCAGAATGGGGAGGGGGAGGAGGAGGGTGTGGCTGTGTTGTTAAAATATGATGATGGCTACCATTACCAGAATGTGTTGGCGCCCTTGGTGAAGATGGAGGCGGATTACGACAAGAAGATGAAGGAGCAGCAGACGCAGGAGGGGGTGAGCGTGACGTGGGACATTGGCTTGAGCAAACGCAAGGTTGCTACTTTTAAGTTTGGGCGGGACGAGCACGACTCAGGGCTGACGATCGGAGATGAGCTGAGGCTGAAGCTGGATGGGTTCACTGCGCGCTTGCACGGTGTGAATGGGGGCAAGCCTTGGGAGGGGGCGGGGAACGTGTTAAGGATGGCGGATGGGGAGGTAGCGTTGGAGATGCGGGACCCGCGCTGCCCGACCGGAGTGACAGAGGGGTACGCCATCGAGTTTGTCTGGAAATCCGTCAGCTTCGATCGGATGCAAGGCGCGCTCAAGACGTTCGCCGTTGATGATACTTCTGTCTCGGGCTACCTCTACCACAAGCTCTTGGGGCACGAGGTGGAGCCGCAGACCCTGCGTGTGGCCCTCCCGCGCAAGTTCTCTGTGCCGGGGCTGCCCGAGCTGAACCACTCGCAGTTCCAAGCTGTCAAGAGCGTGTTGCAGAAGCCTCTGTCGCTCATCCAAGGCCCGCCAGGGACAGGGAAGACGGTGACCTCGGCATCGATTGTTTATCATTTGGCGCAGCAGGGGGTGGGGCAGGTGTTGGTGGTAGCGCCTTCGAACGTGGCTGTGGACCATCTGACTGAGAAGATTCACGCAACGGGCTTGAAGGTGGTGCGCTTGGCGGCCAAGTCACGCGAGTCGGTCGATTCGTCGGTCGATCATCTGTGTTTGCATACGATGATTACGACGTTGGCCACGCCGGATAAGGAGGAGCTCTCGAAGCTGCAGCAGCTCAAGGCCGAGTTGGGTGAGCTGGTCCCGCAGGACGAAGCCAAGTTTAGGCAGCTCAAGATGACGGTGGGGAAGGAGGTTTTGAAGGCTGCGGATGTAATCTGTTGTACGTGTGTGGGGGCGGGGGATCCAAGGTTGAAGAACTTTCGGTTTCGGCAGGTGTTGATTGATGAGGCGACGCAGGCGATGGAGGCGGAGTGTCTGATTCCGATTGTGATGGGGTGTAAGCAGCTTGTTATGGTTGGGGATCACTGTCAGTTGCCGCCTGTGATTACGTGCAAGAAGGCGGCGAAAGCTGGGTTGACTCAGTCGTTGTTTGAGCGGTTGATTATTTTGGGGCATCGTCCGCATCGGCTTCAAGTCCAGTATCGTATGCATCCCTGCTTGTCCGCGTTTCCGTCTAATATGTTTTATGAAGGTACGCACGCTTCCCTCCCTCCCTTCCTCCTTCTCCCCCTCCATTTCTTCTGACATTCTTTGTGCTGTATGCATGCACGTCTGCTTGCTCGCTTTGTTCTATCAAGCTTAGGTTGCCCTGCTCTCCCTCCTTTTGTTACCATATAAATTAAGTGAGAATTAAATACTAACAACCCTCCCTCCCTCCCATCCTCCCCCCCTCCCTCCCTCCTTGCAGGCACCCTCCAAAACGGCATCACCGAAGACGAACGCGCAACCGACCGTATCCCCTTCCCCTGGCCCGTCCCTAGCAAGCCCATGTTCTTCTGGATCCAGACCGGCGCTGAAGAGCTTTCCTCCTCCGGTACCTCCTATCTGAACAGAGGGGAAGCCTCAGCGGTTGAGCGTGTGTGTACTACGTTTTTGAAAGCTGGGGTGAATGCGGGGCAGATTGGTGTGATTACGCCTTATCAGGGCCAACGCGCGCATTTGGTCTTGCACATGGCGCGCACGGGTCCCTTGCGCCAGGCGCTCTACAAAGAGATTGAAGTCGCCAGCGTCGATTCGTTCCAGGGTCGCGAGAAAGATTATATCATTGTGTCGTGTGTCCGCTCGAATGACCACCAAGGCATCGGCTTTCTCGCTGACCCGCGCCGACTTAACGTAGCGCTCACCCGCGCGAAATACGGAATGATCGTCCTCGGAAACGCCCGCATCCTCGCGCGCGTCCCTTTATGGCACGCGCTCATTTCCCACTATAAAGACAACGCCTGTGTCGTCGAGGGTCCCTTGCTGAACCTGCAGCCGACCTCGCTCTCCTTCCCTCCCCCCCGTATCCGCCCTACGGATCGTAAGCTGTATGTGTCTCAACTCTCGGCTCTGCAGTCCGCTAGCCCCGTCCTCCCTCCTTGGGTGGCGCCTATGCAAGAATATTTCATGAACAGTCAAAAGGAGGGAGGAGGGAGGGAGGGCGGGAGGTCACGACGGAGGGACGGGCAAGGCGGGGGGCAGCAGCAGCAGCAGCAGTACCCTCCTATGGATTCGCGCTTTGA
>Ga0105053_10011892_pt1 | contig 10582 bp, 9 predicted proteins | sample BON01_FD_78093 | JGI IMG/M metagenome (GOLD analysis project Ga0105053, IMG submission 78093) | Freshwater microbial communities from Lake Bonney liftoff mats and glacier meltwater in Antarctica - BON-01 | ecosystem: Environmental > Aquatic > Freshwater > Ice > Glacier meltwater | place: Lake...
CACAGGCTTGGCAGATCACAGGCTTGGCAGAACTTTGGGCCAAAAATTTCGAATGCCATCAGCCTAGTGCAACCAGCCGAACATTATGCGTAATTAGCTGTAATGAAAAAACGCGATCTTATTTCCGTCAAATAGCGCTTACTACCAAGGATAACTTCCATCAGACGAAGTGATCGATGACCATTCAAACCGACAAAGCGAAACTAAGGCAACTGGCCACTCAGAAACGAAATCAGGTCAGCAACCGGCTTGGGCAAAGCCAATTGATCCTTGAGCGTTTCTTTGAACACTTCCAACCACAGGCAGCACAGAATGTTTGCTGTTATGTTGACAAAGAACCGGAAGTGGAAACTCAGGACTTCATCAAAAGTTGCTTAGCACAACGACATTGCTTGATCGTGGTTCCCTATTGCGATGGCGATCACTTAAGATTGGTACGCTTAACCGATTGGCAACAACTGGAACTCATGCGATACGGCTTGCTGGAACCAAAAGCGAATTTTCGCACGCCTGAACAATGGGTCGATCCGACGATCATCAACTATTTCCTTGTGCCTGGTTTGGCATTCGACACTCAAGGTAACCGTTTAGGGTATGGCAAAGGCTATTACGATGGTCTGCTTAAACACCGAAGCGTCGTTGGTCGGGCAATAGGGTTAGCCTTTGATTCACAGATTATTCCCAACGTGCCAACCGATCCGCAATGGGATCAGCCAATGGACTACATTTTGACGCCACAACGTTTGGTGGATTGCAAAGTTGAAAACAGTTTAGGGAATCGGCCACGGACACACTAAAAAAAAAAATGTGCAAAAAAACCTGCCCGCAATCACAGGATCGCTGGCAGGTTTTAACTTTATTTCGCTTGGGACGCAAATCTAACCGATTCAGATTCGGCTTTTCTATGGGCCATCGACAAAGCAGCCTTTAGGTTCCATCTTGTCGGCCAAGTCGTAAAACGCATCTTCGTCGATCTTGCAGTGACTTAGATTCAGATACTTTAGATTCGTCAAACTTTCCAACTGCGGAATGTTCTTTTCACTAATATCGTTGGAACCAAGATGCAGCCAAGTTAGATTCGAAATCTTGGTCACAATCGGGATGACCTCATCGGTCACCAACGTTTTGTCCAAATTCAGCCAAGTCAGTTTTTCCAAAGAAGTCAGCGAACTCACCACGTCCTCGCCGACATCCGTGGACCAAAGATTCAGCTGTTCCAAATTGGTCAGTTTCGCCAATTCGGGACCGCAAGCGTTGGTGATACCTGGTGAACGGTTCTCACTAAGGTCAAGGATTCGCAAGTCCTTCATTCCGGCAAATGACTTGATCGCATCGTCCGTCAATTGGGTGTCGCGAACTCGCAAGTGAACCATGCCAGTGAGCCCCTCGAGTGACTTCAGACCTGCGTCCCCAATTCGGGTTCGAACCAAATACAATTCCTTCAAATTGGCCAGCTGTTCCAGGCTTGGCATACCCGCATCGGTGATTCTGGTATCGTTCAAACTAAGAACATTCATGTTAGCCATTTTGCCAATGTGTCCCAAACCGACATCGGTAATTTGCGGGCCCCATACTTTCAAGAAGGCCAAATTGGTACACTCCGAAAGGGCCTCTAGTCCGGCATCGGACACTCGGTTACAGTCGCTTAAGTCCAAGGCCTTGATCTTGGTATTTCCCCTTAGGAAAAACAAACCATCATCGCCAATTTTTGTTTGCCCACAACGGATCTGTTCCAGAGCGGGCATCTGCCCCAAGATTTCGAAGCTATCGTCCAGCACGTCGGCGCGGAACAGATCAAGGTACTTCAACTTCTTTAATGTCAACAGTTCCCGAACACCATCGATGTTAGTGGCGGTCTTGGGCAAGTCCAATCGTTCAATCGACGGGCACTTTGCAACCATCGCCAATGCTTCGGTTCCGACGTCGCCACCCGAGAACATCACCTGCTTGACCTGGGTAAAGCTTTGCAACATCACCAAATCTTCTGCCTGAAACCTTGCCGCGGATAGGTCAGCCACGATTACCATACCGTCCGAATCGTATTCCACTTTCCCGCCCAACGCGACAACTTTCTGGACGGCCGAAACTTCCGCTGCTTTGTTGGCAGCCATTGCCGCAGATTTCAATTCCTTCAATTCGGACTTTAGCTTGGCGTTCTGGCTGCTGATCGCGCCCAATCGCTGGTTCATCGCAGCCAACATGGCACGCTCTTGCCCAGAACCAGCATTGGCCACGCCCGATGGCTTGCTTTCAGCTAACTTCTCCTGAAGCTCCAATACTTTGGATCTCAATTGGTATTCTGAATCACTTGGACGGCAAGCGGTGAACGAGATGACGGTCGTCGTCGCTAAAGACAAACCTACAATCCACTTCGAGACTGACATTTATGAGAACCCTCTGAATCGGAAATTCCGGCAGGAATCAATGGCTGGATGGAAGAAACTACCGCAATGGGCAGTCTCCTTAAGGTTAATCACGTAAGAGATAACCCGCAAACGGGCATCTTTGTTTTACCGTAAAAGTTTACCTGATTGGCATCACCCTAAAGTACGAAACCTACCCCAAAAATCACCTGATTTCAGCTAGGCAATCGGTTCGATAAACTAAAAATTCCGGTTTTACCGAATCGTTCAGTTATGACAATCATATCGAAAGTTCGCGAATTTAACGCCAGGTAGGTTTCGCAATGTTCCAAACCCGACCAAATTCACTGCCGTTGTTTTGCCTTGTTTTTCCGTTATCGGTCTGCCTGGGTATGCTGCAAGCGGCAGAATCCAGGGGTGACGAACCGCCAATCCGACCGCGAACAGTCCCTTGGAACGCCTACCATAACCCCGAACAGTTTGTTCCCCAATCCGCTGGCGGATGCGAAAGTTGCCAACTCACTCCCTTACACACCCTAAACTTACATACCCTAAACTTGCCAGCCCGGGCGGGGCAACCTTACACGGACAAACGCTTAAATTGCGACGGACATTGCGACGGACATTGCGACGGACATTGCGACGGACATTGCGACGGACAGTGCGACGGACAGTGCGACGGACAGTGCGACGGCGGTGAAGGTTGCCAATGCGGTAAAAGTTGCCAAAAAATTGAACGACTGTTTGTCTTCGGACAAGCTTCCATCCACTGGCCTCGACCATTCTCCGCATTCTGGGACGAACGATTTCCGGGTCCATGTTGCGACCAGGTCGACCATTTCTCTGGCATGGCTTCACGTAAGTCTTGCGGTCATCTCTTCGATAAACTAGATCGGTTTGCCGACATCAAGCTCGGTCCGAACCTACGAAGAGACAGCGGTTACAGCGGCCGCGAATGCGATCCCTATGGAAAACTGGGCGCTTCGAAGTATCAAGCGAACTTTTCGACCCAAGCAAATACGACGGCACCTACGTTAGCACCGACGTTAGCACCGACGTTAGCACCGCAGGGCACTAACGATAACGTAGCGCCAGGTTTGTTAACCAAGCGAAACGCCAGCCCCGGAAACTCGCAACCCAGAAACGGCGTGCCCGATCGTCCGATTGCCAATGACTTGTGGACCGCTCAGCGACCAGGCCCCAAGCAAGTTTCCCCTGGATTAGAAAACGCGGCTACCACGATGCGCTACCCCGAATCCGGTAATCGTTTGATGCCTACCCGTTCTTCACAGCCAACCGCTGCATCTTACAGGACCGCTGTATCTTACAAGACCGCTGTATCTTACAAGGCCAAAGCGGGGCACTCAGCTTCGGACTACCGCAAACCGGCCGCGAATCAAACGTCACCTGAGCCCCAGTTGCCGACACCCGGAAATCATTTCGCCACGCCATCCGTCTTGAATTTTCCCGAAAATCGTTAAGGACTTACTAGGCTGCCCAAATCAACGGTTTTCATTACCCTGCCAGGGTGGTGTGATATTCGCTGCACTTTAACGTCAGACCAAGCAAAACCAGGCAGAACGAACCGTTCGTCGCGAAAGTTCCGATTAGAAGTTCTGAATTCGTTTTTGTGAAAATCTCGGAAAATGGATCGAAGGAAAAAAGTTACTCCCGATCGATAGCCGATCTTTAGTAATGACCGGGAGGGCGGGACAACAGGAAGTCCCGTTTCAGGATTAAGGTCACGGCATGACGATGGAACGACGTGCCGTGACCTTTTCTATGCGCTGACTCGATCCATTCAGCGAATTCTCTACCCTGATCGAAGCCCATGCGTTGATCCGATCGCTCAGCCTGTCCATTCCGCCTGTCCAAACCGCGTCGCCCCGCAGGGGATTGAAACGCGATTTGCGAACAGCCCAGACTTTTGGGTCAAGCGAGCCCTAGTGACCAAACCCTCACCGCTTGTCGGTTGGCGGATTTCTGCAGTTCCAGTCATTGAAACCATTGCTTGCGTTTACCGTGACCTTGGCTTTGGGTGACAGGTTCTTTTTCACGAAGGTCGCCCCTGTAAATCTACAAACTTCTACGACAATTTCATGAATTGACTACTTTACCGGGTCATTGGACCACAGCCCGATTGAATCCAATGGAATCTGGTGCCGGTTGACCGGCGGCCCCTCCACCTGGCCAAAACCGCCCCGTTTGAAAAACAACGTCTTGTGCTCTAATTACTGGCGAAGAATCAATTGCTACTCGGATCACTAATCCGATCTACCTAGTCAACCTTTTGTTAAAACGTGATGGAGCCGGTTTTGTCAGCTGCCCAAGTCGAACAACTTGAAATTCGCAGCAGCGGTAGCTTAGGCCCATGGTACGTTCGCTTCCCAAGTAGGGACGTGCCCAACGACACGGCCAGCATCGACGTTGCGGCGGTGCTGGAATGCTGGAGCCAACGTGAACACTGCCTGCTGTTAGAAAGCGTCAACCCAAGCAACTATGGCGAACTGGGCCAGGAAAGTGGACAGCCCGTTGAGCATGAAACGGCCAGATACAGTTTCCTTATGGCCGACCCGGTTCACTGGTTTGCCACCGGCAACGCACTTTTAAGCGATTGGGTCCAACTGGGTGAAACGGTTCGGCGGTTCCATACCGATGCGTGGCCCCAAGACTTGCCGCCCTTTATTGGCGGTGCAGCGGGCTTGCTGTCCTACGACTGGTGCCGTGCACTTGAGAAGATCGCCGCACCCAAACGGGACGACTTCCAGGTACCCAAGTTGGCCATTGGAGTTTATGACTACGTCATTGCCTGGGATCACTTGAAGAATCATGTCTACGTGATAGCCAACGGATTTCCTCATCTTGATCCCGACGCCAGAAAGACGAACGCTTGCCAACGTATCAGTGAAGTGTTCAATTCACTGGTAACGATTTTAACTGGTTCCCAATCGCAAAATCCGCCTCAGGCAACGCATGCTTCGCGTCCCTCTCATTACATGTCAACGCACTTAGACCTAAGAAACTACTACAAAGTGCGTGCACCCGAACTAGACAAGCACTTCCCCAGCTTGACGCAAGTGTTAACCGGGTCCGAATTCGACCAATACTTGCGATCGTTGCTGCAAGCCAAACGATACTTACAGGCAGGTGACATCTTTCAAGTCAATTTAGCCCAGCAACTTCTAACACAGCTGCACAGTTCTCCGCTTCAGCTGTACCTGCGGATGCGTCAAGTGAATGCCGCTCCGTTTGCAGCCTACTTTGATATGGGAAACCACCAACTGGTTAGTGCTTCACCCGAACGGTTAGTCAGCGTTCGAGGGCAAGCGGTACAAACGCGGCCGATTAAGGGAACTTGCCCCCTTACTGGCGACGGCCCAATTGACCACGCCGCCGCCCAAAGCCTGCTGGCCAGCGTCAAGGACTGTGCCGAAAACATTATGATCGTCGACCTTTTAAGGAACGACTTGTCCCGAATCTGTGAACCCGACAGCATTCAAGTTCCACACCTTTGTCGCTTGGAACCTTACCGATTTGTACAACACCTGACCAGCGTGGTAACTGGGCGATTGCCCTCAAATCAATCCGCTTGGGAACTGGTCCCGGCACTGTTCCCTGGGGGCTCGATATCAGGTGCTCCTAAAGTCCGAGCGATGGAAATCATCAATGAATTGGAACCGGTTGCCCGCGGGGCATACTGCGGCAGTCTGGGTTATATTGGGTTCCCCAACCAAGCTGGCCAATCCAATGCGGATTGGAACATCTTGATTCGCACGATCACCACATGCTCGGGCTGGTGTCAAATTCCTGTCGGTGGCGGCATTGTGCTGGGAAGTGATCCAGAATCCGAATTTAGAGAAACTTTTGTCAAAGCCCGCGGGCTCTTAGCTGCGTTTGACTAATCATATCGTTCCATGAACCAGCGAATCCAAACCACTGAACTTCGGCACGTACTACCTGCTTAATTTTATGCCACCCAATGAACACTCAATGTCCCACCGATCGCTAAACGCCATGATTTTGGTTATCGACAACTACGACAGCTTTGTACACAACCTAGCAAGGTACTTTCGCCTGCTGGGTTGCCAGGTTGAAGTGCGTCGAAACGACCAAATTACGCTGGATGAAATCCAAGACCGAATCGAAGCCAAAAAAATCCAGTTGATTGTCTTATCGCCTGGCCCCTGCACTCCCAATGAAGCGGGAATCTGCCTAAACTTAGTCCGCCAACTGCACCAACAGATTCCCATTTTGGGTGTTTGCCTTGGGCATCAAGTGATCGCTCAAGCCCTGGGAGGCCAAGTCGTTGAGTGGCACCAACCGATTCACGGTCAGGCGGATTTCATTCACCATGATCAACAACATGAATTTGAAGGTGTCGAAAACCCGTTCCCCGCCGCCCGCTACCATAGTTTAGTTGTCCAACCGGATGCGCTTCCACCTTGCCTGGAGGTGTCCGCATGGTTAAGCGACCAAACCATCATGGCAATTCGCCATAAGCAATTGCCAATAGTTGGATTCCAATTCCACCCCGAATCAATCCTGACCCAACCAGGATTACAATTACTGTTAGGCTTTCTTGAATTCGCGAAAATCCTGGTCGACCGGACATCCGTCGACCAACGATTGAGTGAGTGGACAACCCTGGGTATTGATCGCGAATTAACCTGCCCGTACCCATTGGGTGCAATGCCTAAGCCAAGTGATGCAACACAAGAAAGGCCTTAGACGACACAAACTTGCCTGAACTACAGCGTACTGGCGTGTTCGCCTGGGATGAATTTCCTGGCCCTGGAGCATCACCAGACAGATTTTCACAGATTTCGCACTCAATAAATGGAACCCGTAGTTTCCTGTGACCCTAACGAAATGCAATCCATGATCATTGAAACGATCATCACAACCATCGACCCGCAAGAGACGCTGAACATTGCGCCCATGGGACCGTCGTTTTCGGACAATTTCCCGTGGCATGATCCGATCGATCATTTCTTTGAATTACGTCCATTCGAACCTTCGACAACGCTGGACAATTTGCAAGCGACGGCTTGCGGTGTGATGAATATTACAGACGACGTCTTGCTAATCGCGAAGGCAGCTCTGAATGAACTAGCCACGTTAGAGGTTCCCGTCACCCCAACGCAAAAGATCCACGGTTGGCACTTAGCCCAAGCGTGTCGCTGTTATGAATTTACGACCAGCTCATTTCGCCAAGAAGGCAATCGCTGGATGGTCAATTGCAAAATTGTTAACGTGATCCAGCAGCGACCCATGCATGGGTTTAACCGAGCGATGTTTGCGGTGATTGAAGCCGCGATCCTGGCAACTAGAATCGATTGGTTACCCGAAGACGAAGTCCAACGACAACTTTCTGACTTACAAAGCCTGGTTGCAAAAACTGGCGGACCGCGTGAAAAAGAAGCCTGGGCGTTTGTTACCCAGTGGATTCAAAGTCGGACCCCACAGCAACCTTGATTCAAACAAAGAAAATTCTGCCCCGTTCCACTCATTCCTGTTCTGAACCAACCTCATGTCCACCCACCTGCTGCCTAAATACTGCGATCTTACGGTTTCCAGCGGCAGCCGTTTGCATTTTGGGCTTTATGCTTTTGAACCTCAGACAGTACCCAAATCTGACGCAGACCCCTATCGCCTGTCTGAAGCCTCATCGCATCTTCGTCGATACTTTGGTGGCCTTGGCTTGATGGTGCAGCAGCCGTCCACCGAAATTCGCCTAACTACCGCCAGGCACTTCTGCGTTGATGGAGATTCCACAGGTCGAATTGCGACCTTCGCCCAGCGTTGGTTCGATTTTATTCAGTTGCAAAATTCTTCAAGTGACCCTTTGCCCACCCCACAACATGGCTTGCCCAGCGTTAATCAATTGCCCGTTCGTATCCAAGTCTTGCAATCGCCGCCGCAGCACAACGGACTGGGGGCTGGCACCCAACAAGCGTTGACCGTGGGACACGCCTTGACCCAGTTTTTTCTAGACCAAACCCTGGACCCAATTGCGTTGGCCAGAAGTGTAGGACGAGGATTACGAAGTGCGGTTGGAACCTACGGATTTTTTCGAGGAGGATTGATTGTTGACCGAGGCAAATTAAGTCCGGGAACGCTTGGAGAATTGGATGGAAACTTTCCGGTACCTGAAGATTGGCGAATCCTGCTGATCACATCCCGCAGCGGCAGTTTGATGAGTGGTCAACGAGAGGTGGAAGCCTTCAAACAATTGCCCGCTATCCCGGTTCAGACGACACAACGCTTAATCGATTTAACCAAGCAGCGAATTGTTCCCGCAGTCTTAGCCAAAGACTTCCTGGCGTACTGTGACGCGATCTACGACTATGGCATTACAGCCGGACTTTGTTTTGAATCCATGCAAGGTGGCCCCTTCGCTACGCCCAGATCCCAGCAAATCGTCGACCGAATTCGCCAGCTTGGCTTTCAAGGAGTTGGCCAAAGTTCGTGGGGTCCCACACTTTTCTGCTTCGCCAAAGATTCGCAACAAGCAGATTGGCTTCAAGAGAAATTGACACCAATATTGAACGCGGACGACGAATTTCTTTCGATCACATCGGCAAGGAACTGCGGCGTCACATCTAGATCAACACCGCCTTGACCCTGGCACGAATCGAGACTTCGCATCCGCTTAATCGCAAGTACCTGAACTTCACAAACTTACACTTAAGTCGATCAATCCGCCACGCTCAATAAATTTTTGCGAAGCTACTTCCAAATCTCTAGTCCCAAGTGACCACAACATGCGGATGCTTTGCAAATGCCAAAAACATGAAATTTGCTGCGGCTGTTTGCATTCGCCCAACACAGTTGCCGCGGGTAGGCAAGCCTGCCCAACCCAATCTAAACTACAGTGTGTGGCCTAGCTTCCCGAAACTTAAGACTTGATAGCGCAGACTCCATCGCATGCGCTCCAAAAAGTTAACCACGCTCAAGAGAGCAACCGATACTTGTGACATTGCCAAAGTCAGCGATAATTCTCCCAGCCTTGAACTGGCTGCCAAGCATTGGTCGTTGAAGACCCAAGCGGTAAGGCGAAGCGTGGCCCGCGTTGATCAAAATCGACGCAGAAGCCACATTTCGGCTCACGCCCGCAGGTCACTCGTTTTTTTGCCAAAGACTCCAACGGGGCTGGCCTGATACAATGACCCGACCCAAGCTTGGGTGGACAAGAGTTTCAGGTTCCCCATCATCCAGTCCTAACCGTTTGCAGAAACCGCAATGATTCAATTAGGCGTAAACATCGATCACGTTGCCACGGTCCGGCAAGCTCGAAAAACAAATGAACCGGACCCGGTTTGGGCGGCCGTCGAGGCGGAATTGGGCGGTGCTGACCAGATCACGGTTCACCTGCGGGAAGACCGCCGTCACATTCAAGATCGCGACCTTCGAGTGCTGAAAGAAACCGTGACGGTTCGTTTGAATTTGGAATGTTCCTTGCAACCAGAGATGTTAGCGATTGCCTGCCAGACGTTACCCGAACAAGTGTGTTTGGTCCCCGAAAAACGCGAAGAAATTACAACCGAAGGCGGACTGGATGTTGTTGGGCATTTTGCTGCCGTCTCAAAAGCGGTCCAACAACTTAAAGAATTGGGAATTGAAGTCAGTCTCTTTATCGACCCCGATGCCGCTCAGATCGAGGCCAGTCACAAGAGCGGCGCTCACGCAGTGGAACTGCACACCGGAGCGTACGCCAATGCCAAACCAAATGATGTCGCGAACCAGATTCAGCTTATCAAACAGGCTGGCATCCAGACTCGAAGCTTTGGCATGCGACTTAACGCCGGACACGGCTTAACCTATCGCAACGTGCTACCAATCGCCGCAATTCCCGATATGGAAGAATTGAATATCGGACATAGCATCATCTCGCGGGCACTCTTTAGCGGAATCAGGCAAGCCGTCGCGGACATGAAGATGTTGATTATTCGCGGTGCAACCCGTAGCGATAATTCATAGAATCAGCCCAAACGACAACCGCCGATAACTTCAACCCAGGCAAGTGAATTCAGCGCAAACACCCCATCAAGATAGACCCAATGTGGATCGGAAATCTCCAACGGAAAACTCTGGCGGACAGTGACGCAAGAGACAGTGACGCAAGAGACAGTGACGCAAGAGACAGTGACGCAAGGGGCTTTTATGGCTAGTCTTCGCCGCAGGACGATCCGACACCCGACTCGCTCCCTCAGAATTCA
>Ga0105053_10011893_pt1 | contig 10581 bp, 4 predicted proteins | sample BON01_FD_78093 | JGI IMG/M metagenome (GOLD analysis project Ga0105053, IMG submission 78093) | Freshwater microbial communities from Lake Bonney liftoff mats and glacier meltwater in Antarctica - BON-01 | ecosystem: Environmental > Aquatic > Freshwater > Ice > Glacier meltwater | place: Lake...
CAAAACAAATTTTAAGAGTTCCTCATCTTCAATGTTCGAAGATTATTTCAGAGATATTATGTCGCCATATTTCGAATTTCAAAAGTTTAATAGTTGTTGTAGGTTGATCCATTTGGGGGGGGATTTAAATTTTAATTATCATCTGTTGTTCAAATAAAAAAAACTACCGACCAATCATTGGAAGATGACGGACAATTACCAGGATGATGAAGATGACTATGATGACTATGATGAGTGCTTTGATGAATGTGGGGATTATGGTGTGGCATCATCGTCTGCAGCATTCCAGCCTATGGAGCACGCTATGAGATCATTGGAGAAGAAGATGAACACTGCGAATATATCGCAAGTGGCCTCGAATGACATTAAACGAGGGGAGAAGAAGCAAGCTGGATATAATAAGAGCCAAGGAAGAGATGATAGGGCCACGACAGAGCAAGTAATGGACCCGCGAACTAGACTCATTCTTTTTAAGATGCTCAATCGAGGTGTCTTTGATACTATCAATGGCTGCATTAGTACCGGAAAGGAAGCCAACGTGTATCACGCAACCAGTAAAGAAGGCAAGGATATTGCTGTGAAAGTATTCAAAACCTCTATTCTTGTATTTAAAGATCGAGACAAGTATGTTAGTGGAGAGCATCGTTTTAAAAGCGGTTATTCAAAAGGCAATCCACGAAAGATGGTAAAGTTGTGGGCAGAGAAAGAAATGCGGAATTTGAAACGATTGCATGTTGCTGGGATACCTTGTCCGGAGCCTAGATTTCTTCGTATGCATATTCTGTTGATGGACTTTATTGGAGCGGATGGGTGGCCAGCACCTCGGTTGAAAGATGCTACTTTGAGTGACACGAAAGTGAGATCTTGCTACGTCCAGTGTCTTAAGATATTGAGAAGGATGTTTCAGCAATGTAGATTGGTACATGGTGATTTTAGTGAATACAATCTTCTTTATTTCGAAGGCACAGTGTATTGCATTGATGTGTCGCAGTCTGTTGAGTTCGACCATCCGAGAGCATTGGAATTTTTACGCCTAGATTGCAGCAACACGAATATCTTCTTCACGAAAAAGGGATTGACAACGATGAGTTTAATGCAAATATTTCAGTTTGTTGTGGATAAATCCTTTGGCTGTGAAGAGGAAGAAATGGATATCGCTTTAGATCGGATTCAAACACAAATTGAAAACAGTGACGAACCATCATCTGAGACAGAAATCGAGCAAAATGTATTTATGAAGAGTTTTATTGCGACCAATCTGAGCCAAGTTATGGATATAGAAAAAGAAGCGGATAGGATCGCGAAAGAAGGTCCATGTGGTGATCGTAAATTCTTTCACATGTTTACAGGTGTTGACACAAATGAACCTGTTGTTGAATCAGTAGATGAAGAATGTTCCCTGGAGGAAGATGAAGACACGGAGGAGGAAGAGGAAGAGGGCGATAAAGAAAAACCATTTGTATTGAAAAATGCTGATAAAGAAACGAAGAAAGCTCACAAGAAACTCGTCAAGGATGATAAGAAGGAAAAACGCCTGACTAAAATCCCGAAACATATCAAGAAACGAAATCAACGAATCGCGAAACAGAATTCTAAAAAGGGTTAATTTTGAATTCGTTGTTTCACCTTGTAATTAAATCAAAAACAGTATTCGTTCTGCTCCTGCTTTCTTCACGAAAAACCATCAGGCTCGTTACTTTCTTCCCTTTCTTGTTGCCTTGTTCTAATTAAATTACCCGTACCAGTATTAATAATGAAATTGGGGAATAATGGCTTCTATTCGCAGCATCAAGTTTTCTAGCTAAAAGAAAGTTTACTTTGATACTAAAAGGCGGGGTGGGGCATCAAATGTGTTAATGTGTGTTATGACCGTGTGTGTCTCTTGAGGCTGGAGTGAAGAGGTGTGTACTCGTTGTATTATGAGTTCTTAGTTCCTACTTCGGGAAAACTATTAAAGAGATGAATGAATATTCAAAAGTGGATTTGAATTATAAATATTCACTGCAATGGGTAGACCATGTGGGAATATAACATGTTGAATAAATGTTGATACATTCGTGTGAAGGAGAGGAGTCGTTGTTGCCAGGATTCGTCCTTCATGGATTAAAAGCCAATGCCCCTTGCATGATTGTGCAAGATACCTCCATTGGAATCTTTCGAGACGGGTCCTTTGGCATTAAACATCAAAGTGCCTCAGTTTTGGAAAACGACTGGTCTAGAATGTCATGTCGTGAGCTAATGCTTGATTTTTTTGTAGATTGTACCGCGCCTGTTTGCAAAGGAGAAGAATGCATTGAGATATCAGTGTGTGATTACTTTGAGACATATTGGGATGCTGGTTGGTACCTGAAAGATTTCCATTTTGTGAGAGAGATGGTGCGATTGAATGTTGATATGGTGTATTCGACTCCTTTATGCTTCCAAGATGATTGGTTGAATTGGTGGTGCTGGGATAGATATGATAGCTTGAAGGATGATTGTAATGACTACCGGTTTATGTATTGTGGTCCAAAAGGGTCAATGACCCCGCTCCATCACGATGTCTTGATGTCTTTTTCGTGGAGTACCAACGTGATCGGATCCAAATTATGGATTCTATTTCCTCCCAAGTTTAAAGCGATCTTAAAGAAAGTGCATTTAATACCCAGTCTTCAATCAATGGTTGTGGATTGTTTTGAGAACGACGGTGTTTTAGCCGATTTCGAAAAGATTGTTTTTGAAGTTCTTGATTCGGTATATGGATTAAAGGGAGAACGACCTACAGTGGTACTTCAACGAGCAGGAGACACTATATTCGTGCCGTCGGAATGGTTTCATCAGGTCCATAATTTATCTGATTGTTTATCGATCAACCATAATTGGTTTAACCGGTGGAACCTGTCAATGGTGCATTCGTATTTGCTAGAAGAATTCTCAGCCACAAAAGCAGCAATCAGTGACTGTAAGACAGAAAGCGGATTTGACACAGAGTGGGAAGGGGTCCTGTGTCAAAAGATAATGAAATTAAATGTTGGCGTCAACCTTCATGAATGGTTTCAGTTGCTAGTTGCCAAATTTGAATCAACCGAAAACGACAAAGAATATATAATTAATGCTGTCAGTGATCTGGAGAAGAAGCATCCTGATCTGTATTCTTACTTTCTCAGTGTAACCTCTCTAAAAGATCTCCTTGTTTAGCACGAATTCACAGTCTTGTGGGTTGGAAAACATCCTACACGCTTTTTTCAAGTCGTTTCCAATAACTGGAGCTCCGCAATAACAAACCCCAATTTCAGCAACGTTTTTCTGTCGCGTTTGTTTTACATCAAGGAATATCCGCTCCCAATTAGGCCTACCATTCCAAATGGATATGTCTTGAAGTTTATTTGAATTTTGAGCACTGCTAAATTGATCGCTTGCGGAAACAGTCGGATTTTTTATCTTGCGATACAATTCATTCAAAGTAAATCCAATATCGAATCCAAACCCTGCTTTGCTATCTTGAGTGTATTTGACTGACCTATAGGACTTTCGGGACTTCCTCTGGTCTGGTACTGTGGATCCGGGTTCTCGATTCTGATCAGTGACACTGGTTACATAGATGTTGATATTGATCTTGTGATTGTCGGTGATAGCATTGGCCAACCGATCACTGTTGATTTTTACTGACATTAAGTGCAGGAATTCGATGAACCACATGAATGAATCTATTTCACTATGCCTTACCACCCAGCAAAAGCTGACCACTTCAGGCTGAAAACCTTTACTCCACTTGTACTTTGTAATACCACTTAAAATTGCCGCGCTTGGGGTCAGTCCGATCCCAGACCCCACCAGCATGACATTTTTGAAAGTGCTGTATTCTTGTGCAGGTGCCGCATGAGGTCCGTCGATTTGAATGAGCGGTAGACCATTTGGTCCTATGTATTTACCCACCAGCGGCTGTCCTCCAGCATCGTAATGATAGAAATATTCCTCAAAGTTTCCAGAGCCAGTTTCACCTGAAAGCATTTTGAAGTATTCATACACTTTGTGAGTCCAGCTTCCTGGCTTTTGAACTCGAATGTGAATAGAAACATATCCCTCTTTTTCAAGGTCACCCAAAGCTGATGATATCGTGAAAGGATGCCATTGATGTCCGCTGATGGTGGGACATTTAAGGTACAGGTATTGACCTTCACGGAAAACAAAATCGTCGAGTTGCTCAGGAAAGAATCGAATGCTCAGCACGGGAGAATAATATCGCACAGAATCTACGTACATTTTTTTCTTGCTTCTGAACCTCCGATATATTTTGTCAATCGTGAAGAAAATCATGGGTATCCCAAAGTATATCCATAATTTCGGAGCATGTGATAGCAATAAAGTGAAGAAAGGGATATACATGCGATGCGAGTAAAAGAAAACTTCGTAGTTGGCTCGTCTCACCGCATCTTGAGCTCCACAAAGTAGCACCACCAACGCTAGCAAGATTCCCACGCCATTCAATAGGGGAATTGGACCAAACACTTTGACGACTGCATCAGTGGAAGCGGCGAAATTTAGCATGTGTGCGACAACATGTCCCACAGTACCAATAGCAATTGTGAAACCAACAACTTTATGAAAGTGGATGTTCTTCTTCAGAGACAATTTTTTCGAAATGCCTCCTCCTTGAGACTCGTATATCTTCTGGAGGAATCCTCTCATAACTGGGAACAGAACGACTGCACAGGCTAGGTCGAGCCAAGTCCCGAAACCTTTGGCGAAGCTGCCATATATACTGAGACATTTTGTTTCCAGCTGCTCGCATTCATGACGACTCATCTCCAACATTATGAATCTGTAAGCGAATAGTCCCATTAAAGCAAGCGAATATAAAATCATAATGACCAACTGAGATGTGCTCCAGTTGAGAAAAGTGGAAGGTTTGCATCTGAATAGATACTTTTGATCTGCTGCAGTTCCTATTTCATTTCGAACATCGGAGATCATGTTGAGATATCCTGCCGTAAAACCAATCAATCCAGCAGGAATAGTGAGATAGCTCCCGAAAATCATCGGAAATGAAACTCCTAGATATAAACCGCCAACTAACTTCAAAGTTGTCTGGTTTTTCTTCAACCCAAAGAAAGTCTCGTATAGAAAAGATGCACCTCCTGCAGCACAAGCATAAATACTGATCCACTCAGTAGCATACAAGTACTCGACGTGCAGAGCGGTGTTTTTAATGTATTCTTCATACCACGTGATTGAGATGAGCCCAGAAACCAAACTAAGGAAACTAAACGCGTACCCATAATTATGTGCCAGAAGTGTGTATTGCAAGGTATTCGATTTCGGCACAGTTTTTTCCATCAAATCTTTCAAAATTTGCGGCTTCGGTAATGGCTTCATGTTGTTTGGCTTTACCGTGTAGTTTGTTTCTTGTTCTTCGGGCAGTTCAATACTACTTTGCACATCAAACCTCGGTCCGCTGTTTGGTTTTGGTTCTTCGGGTTCGATTCGTCTGCTACTTTGCACATCTTGCTTCTTGATAGGTTCTTCTGTTATCTTGGATGTCCGTTCACTTACTCCAACAGCATCTACGGGTACCATTCCTCGCTTCCCGTTCACTTCACCGAGCCACCAATTGTCTTGTTTTTGAATCCCGACGAAAACATCGCCTTTCTTCAGAGTTAATTCTCCCTTTGCAGATGGTTTTCGTGATCGGTTCACTCGAAGTGGAGTACCAACTGTCTTTTTAGTGAACGATCTGCTTGCTGGATTCACATTCCTCACACTGGTTGAGAAAGTCTTCGGATCAGTCCCCAATTTTGGTCCACGGTTTGCTGCCAACCAACTTCCCTTCCGAGGAGATGCTCCGTTGAATATGTGACTAGGTTTTTTATTGGCAACTGGTGGTTTTTGAAAACTCTTCGTTTGCCTGATTGAGTTTGGAATCGCGAAGCTTTTGGGTCGTATGTGAGTGTAATCACCTTTGTTATTGTAATATACTGGATCACCTGTTACTTTATCGTATCTCATAAACCATTCGCTCATGGTTCAATTGAGACTCAATGAAAAAGACAGGGGAAGAAAGATAGTATTGTCGCGGAATAAGCTTCGTTTCTTGGCGTGAGCCTAAATTTGAATGGGGTGTGTACTAGTCTACTATTTTCCATAAGAGTACTCTATATTTGATGCAAAGAAACGAATTTTGAATTTCAATTTAATAAAAACACAACAAAAATTGATTTTTTTAAAGCACTACAAGTAGTCGATAAAAGCCATCAGATGCTGATTTTTTATTAATAAACAAGAGTATCTTGTAGAAAGAAAAAGCCTGATGGCAATCCGTGAGGTAATCAGAAGCAAGAACAATATGTGGAATCACTGAATTCACATTATATTTCCTGATGTAATTTAATTGCATCCCTCGACTTGACAACTATGTCGCCTGGAAACGCGTTCCATGAAAATTAATAGGAACATATCAACTTTTTTCTGGTGGTCTTTTCAGTTTCAATTGATTAATTAAAAGCTTAAACTAATGGAATAAATTCGAACTAAAATTTAAAATTAAGCTGCATTCGTGAAGCTTCCAACAACGGTGGTAAGATTGGTACTTGCATTCGTCTCACCAAAATTTCCAGAACACTCTTTTCGCCGATAGTAGCCTGATGAAAGGTGCATAACATAGTACACCAGCGGAAATAAGGCACCTGAGATGCTTTCACCAACTATGAAGGTGAAGATCCATCCCCAAAAGGTCTTGGCTAAGTAAAACATTGTTCATTCCTTTTGGCTACGGAGAACAGCGTAACTTCGGAATCATATAACGAATGCAGATACGATCTTGATACAGGATCCACGAGCCTCAGTCATGTATTCAATACCTTGTATCCAAGAGTTCCTGGACCAACAACAATACCAGATCCACTTATAGCCAAAATTCATTGTTTACAGGAGCTTTAGTACTTACAATCTCGTTAGTGTTATAGAATTCTACAATGGAAACCGTACAAGATTAGCTACGTCGTTGAATCCACGAGCAAAGGACATAGCCCATGCTCCCGAGCTTGCATTCGGGTATATCCCGGTTTTTTGCTAGTTCAAATTCCTTAGTATTCTCATGAACAGCTTGAGTGCGTTTGTCAGCAATAGGATGAAGTTTCTGGCTCTTCTTTAGCGTGTTCATCGGCATCTTCGAAAGTACTCAAAATAATCGTATGCAACAGATTCAAGGTTTGACTTCACCTTTTATCAAATATGATTAAAAAATAATAGCCGCAAGGACACCGTATCCAGGTGCGATTCTCACCATGCCCCAATATAAAATGGTATTATTCCATCCTCTTCCTGAACCTGCTTAATTTATAACCAAAAACGAAACAACAAAAGTGGTAGCATTTGCATAACAAGGTAAAACAATAGGTACAACTCTGTAGTGGGTCACATCAAATGCTAATTTTTTCAGCCCAAAAAAAAAAGCAAATTATTCTGGAAAAAGTTGTGAAATCAATGAGCAATGAACTAGTGCCATTTTCCTAGCCTTTACCATAACCACATTCGTTGGTTAGTGTTTATTATCAAACATCTATCATTCGTTAATAAGATGGCACGAAATCGAGGAGGAGGAGGAGGAGGGAGACGCGCAGTAGCAGCTCCAGCCAAAAGAGCTGCACCAGCACCAGCCAAGCAACCAGCCGCAGCTGCCCCCCCACCAGCACATCATCAAGCCCCAGCCCCTGCAATGGCACCACCTCAAAGTGGAGGCATGATGTCTGGCTTTGGAGGTATGGTTGCTCAGGGTATGGCTCTTGGAGTTGGAAGTAGTATCGGACACCATGCTGTGAATGGTGCAATGGGTATGTTTTCTGGATCAGGCTCCGAAGCTCCACAAGAGCAACAGCAGCAGCAACCACAACAAGTGCCTCAGGGAAATTACAACCTGAACTCTGGAGCTCCAACTGCTTCTGCATGCTCTGATACCCAGCGTGAGCTGTATCAATGCCTCAACGAGCAGAACCAAAACGCCGCTGCTTGTCAATTCTACTTTGATGCTTTGAGACAATGCCAAGAAAACACTTCAGTGTCTCAGTTTCAGTAGTTTTTAACTTAAAAAGTTTCATATCTTTTTATTAATTAATTATGCTAAAAGACATAGTGAGATATCCCAGTTACATTCTTGAAAAACATGTTGAGTTCCCTCTCGAAGTCTTCCTGAGACGTCTTTTTCGGAATCAGTTTCGCGATTGTTGATTTAGTTTGGTTGGCAGGAATATATTTGAATTTATCCAACAGGCTCGTTGGTACCAACGAAGTATCCACAGTTGAAAGAGACACGCATTCGGTTATTTGTCCATCGACAACTAAAACTATCAGCGACGGAAAGCCTTTAAGAAATTTAATTCTAGATCTCTTTGACCGCATTTCAACTGCCAAAAACTCTTGCCATGGGACCTCTGGATCACTGTGATACTCTTTAAGCATCTCTGCGTTAGGGGGGCCTTCAAAAAGAGGAACTTGATGAATACCAGACCTGGTATAAATACCATCCTGGAAAAGTGGAAGTACTCCCCATGAATGGGATTGCACATCGAGGTCACTTTTGTTCGCAACTACAAGTTCTCTTATTTCAACAATTAGGACGGCATCTGGACAGGGAGATATATCCCTAAAACAATGGGCAGCATCGGCGAATTGCTGCTGTGCATAGGAGCTGTTCCAATCATGACTGGTGGTGAACGCAGTGTCATCAGTAAGTTTTGGCTCCGTGTAGAAAAGACCAGGAGGAGACATGCTGTATATCACTTTATACAATTTGGGTTTAGCACGAAATCCTGGTTTCTTCAAGTTAATAAGTCGCTGTATCTGCACTTTAATTCCAGATTCGCTACTACATGGAGCTATGTGAACAATATCATTGCACAATCCAGTTGAAGTTTCCAATCGAGAGTTCATCCACTGATTCAATTCTTCCTCTTCCATCACATCCACTTCATTGTCTAATCCCGGACGTTTTGCAAATGTTGCCATTTCAGCCACGAGTACTTGGGCTTTCTCATTCATATTTTGGTATAAAAGTTCTTCGCAAGCAAGTGGCACGCAGCGGGAGGAATCGTAAGTATTTGTCTTGCTAGTGTATCGCGGGGGGCGTACCACAATGCCCAGTCTCTCCCAATCTTTTTTGGGGTAGTCGTGGATGGAAATGTTTTTCAGTCCGTCCTTGGACTTCTTGCATTTCACAATTCGAACGAGGGCAGTGGCGCATGGAACTCTTAAACAATTATTCTCGACTACATACGATGCAGAGAACTTTTGGGACTGGTCAAAGATGAGTCTATGTAACGATATTTGAAACTCTCCTTGGTTCAAAACGTAATCTTGTAAAGTAGACTTGGATGGTTGTGCCATATCTGTTGCAGGGTCGCAAAAAACATTGATGGTGCCGTATCCAACGACTTCGCTCTTCTTTGAAAAACGATTCACCGTATCTATGCGGAGCAATAACGTCGCAGTAGGTACTGCAGCAGTTTCATCCCTGCATTCTACACGAATGGAATACCCTGGTGAGCTAGCAGACTCGTTTTGTTTCGCAGTTTCTGTCACCACCGGAAAGTCCCCCACGGTGGAAAAGGTTTGATCCAATAGTTTGACCCGAATCTGTGAAATGGTAACAAAATCAGGCAAACCGCGCAATCCGTCGACATAAATATCGTAGCCATCCACGCCTTTAACAAAAAGATTCTTGCGAGAAGGAGTTGGATTCACGATCTCTCTCCACATGCTGATCTCTTCATCTTCGGACTCGCCGAGGTCTTCTTCAGCTATTGATTCGATATCGAGGTTTGTCTTTTGTTTTGACCTGAAGGATTTTCTAGAGTGACGTGACGACCCCGAACTGCTACTAGCACGAGCATGCTCTTCGATGATGAACGTAAGTTTGGCATCACCACCATGTGCATTGTCCTCTTCCAATGGCAGATCTATCGCCCCCAGGTACAGAGACACTTGATGAGATCCAACATGAATCATGCCATCTTTGTCCATGATAGGTAATGTTCCCCACATAAGGAGTTCTTCTGATTCATCCTCGTTTTGAACAGAGATTTTAAAAAGTAGAAGAGACGAAACAGAGAGTTTTAGGTCGTCAAAAAATGTTATGGGACAAGTTGGCTGATTGAAGACGAATTTTCCCAAACCGGAATTTTCAGCAGCAGTTTCCCATATTCTCACTAACTTACCAGGACGGTCGTGGCTGTCATAGGATTTATCTTCCGACAGTAGACACATTTTCACCATCAAGGAATTTTCATCGAAGTCGTCAGATTCAAATTCAAGGTTGCTCATTGAGACTGTCGTTCTTCGCTTTATAGGCACTAGAGGTTTTGAAGAAGAACGTCTGCTTACTACTGACCTAGCCGAAGACAGTACAGATTCTACAATAGAGGCGATATCTGAAACACTATCCTCATCAGATTCAACTTTCTCTTCTTCTTCTACTACTTGAACTTCTTCTGGCTGAACGTTAGAAACTTTGCGTGGATTTGCATTGGAAGATCGTCTCCTTTGTTGTTGCTGTTTATTATTAGGAAACGAATATAGGTGCTGAGTTAGTGCAGGATCGACAAGAAATTC
>Ga0105053_10011894_pt1 | contig 10581 bp, 10 predicted proteins | sample BON01_FD_78093 | JGI IMG/M metagenome (GOLD analysis project Ga0105053, IMG submission 78093) | Freshwater microbial communities from Lake Bonney liftoff mats and glacier meltwater in Antarctica - BON-01 | ecosystem: Environmental > Aquatic > Freshwater > Ice > Glacier meltwater | place: Lake...
ATTACCGGTTCGGGAGTCATCATAATGTGATATATTCACAGCTTCTCGATGATTTAAACCATGTTCTCTGGCATGGTAATAATTTTCCCTCTCATTAAGAGGGAGATATGCAATAGACGAATAATCGATGCCCTTTCCATGTATATGATCGTAATATTCGTTGTGTGATGGTATACTTTCGTTAGGTTGTAATTGGTTAACTACCTCTATTCTTTCCCTGTCTTGGCATGCATTTATAATCTTACGGATATTTCTCTCATGATGGGAAGGATCCTCAAATATTAAAACTGGCATTCTATCGTCTCTAGATTTTATGTTTTGATAAATCTCGATAATATTACGATCTACCAGCTCTTTTAATTCCTTACTTGCCTTTCGAGAGGAAAGCAGATCCTCGCAAGTATAAATATTTTGTACAATATTATCATAGACATGCGGTACATTTTCCTCTACATATCCTACAAACATCTCCCCGGTTTCAGGATCCTCCTCAGTTATATATGGTCTCCTAAAATTTTCGGTCAAATTTTTTAGACTATCACCATGAATAAACTCCATTTTTATATGACTGTGAAAAATATTAAATCTCTAAAATACAATTTAGCTATAAAAACGATGGAAGTGATCTATAACATCTATATCGACGGAACCAAAATCGGAAAGAGTGTTTCATATACTGAGGCGATTGAATATATTAAAGAGGACTATTCCCATATTCTTCCATATCTCACATGGGAGCCGGTGGGAGCTGGAGGAGTTGATTGTTGGAGTAATGGTGTAAATGAAATTATGATTGAAAAACATTATACCGAAGGAATAAATGAAAATACTATTCGTCGTTTGATGTCGGAACATCTTAAATTGGTCGTAAAAGATGAAGAAGAAGATGAAGAGGAGAAGAAAAGAATGCCATTCACGCCACAACGAACAACACTTAAAATGAAAAAACAGAAACGTGTTTCTGTTGCAATAGAGGGTGAAATTATTGAAGCCGAGGATGGCAAGAAATATATCTCAAAAAAGATGCCAAACGGAAAAATGCATTGGACTAAATATACCGAGAAGAAATATAAAGGAGCACCTAAAAAAGGAATTAGGAAATCTCCTCTCGAACCAGCTAAGAAATACGATGAAGGAACAGTTAAAAAGGGTTTAGATGGTAATATGTGGGTAGTAAAACAGATTGCAAATGGAAATATGAAATGGATTAGGAAACAATAATTAAAAAAAATATATTAATAAAAAGAACAATCATGGGAGTTGCTATGAGTTATTATGAGTTGGAAGATCAAGATCGGGATAAGAAAAATATGGATAAGAAGAAACATCCCCATAAGGTAGAGAAACATAAGCATAAACCTAAGGTTACTAAGACTAAAAGAAAGACTTCTTCCAAGAAAAAGTAAATTTAATCATTTTCTCGTTAAAAATTTTCACTGTAAAATTTTTATTGTCTTCTTTATTTTTCCTTCTTCTTCAAGATCGAACATAAAAAAATAAAAAAAATTTCACAATCCTTAATAAAAGAGACATCGAAATGACTAACACTCCAAGAAAACGTTCAAGCTTCAGTCGTAAGACCGCCAGCGCCCTGGTTACTACTCCCCGTAAAAGTCAAAACGCTAAACCAAAACGTACTAGGAAGAATAATACCAAGGTTACTGAGTCAAAACGTGCCCTGATGCATTATGTTACTCTTACGCGAGGCAAGAGTCCCGAGGAGCGAAAGAAGATTATGGAAGATTATCATGCCACAACTAAGAGGCATACACCAAGTAAGACTACCGTCAGGAAGCATTCGCCTAAGAAGCACTCGCCTAAGAAGACCACGGCTAAGAAGCACTCGCCTAAGAAGCACTCGCCTAAGAAGCACTCGCCTAAGAAGCATTCACCGAAGAAGCATTCACCGAAGAAGACCCTCCAAAGAAGCGTTCGTCAAAGAAGACCACTCCAAAGAAGCATTCGCCTAAGATGCATCATCACAAGCACTCGCCTAAGGTGCACCACCACCATATGTAAATTAGTTAAATATTCTTCCTAAAAACTCGTTTAGGAAGATATCATCTTAAAAGAAAACGCAATGGTACACACCATAACCATTAAACCTTACGGAGAGAGTCTTAAGGACGACGGTGATTACATTGAAGATTTTGATGATGAGGATATGGATTTGATTCTTGAACTATATAAGAGTTTATCTAGTAAATGTAAAAAAGAATTTGAGGTTCTTAAAAAAGTCGAAGTTGAACGAGAAGGAAAAGATATGATCGTGATCAATTATTCGATCAAAAAAGGAAAAGATATCCACGAAGATGATCTTCTTTTTTATATGGAGAGTTTGATTGGTCTCCAGTCCCTGAACATTATTAGTTTTGGAGATGAAGAATATGCAATTAAAGGTAGCCCGCAAGTGGGTTCAATTAAGTCAAAACCGGACGAGTTCCTTGCAAAAATAGATGCTATTGCATATGATATAGGGTTGGATTCTTAGACACTCGCTTCGCGGGAGTTAAAGTCTAAATTGTCCCTGATCAATACCTTTCTCTTTCAACATCTTTGAAAGTTGTCTATAAATCAAATATAATTGTGCCGTATCCTCCATTGCACTATGAATTCCGGTCGTTACTCGATTGAAATTATCTATTTCAAATCGTTCACATAAACTATTTTGATCGTTCTTTTCTCCAGGAAATAAGAATCTGGCAATTCTAAGGCTATCAATAAAACGCAGCTCGGGAAGAGGCGAAATCCCAGCTTTTTCAAACCCCCGGTTAATCATTCGTCTGTCAAATCCTGCATTATGTGCCATAAGTGAAGATGTACCAATAAACGCCAATATTTTATGAGCCACTTCCGAAAAACGAGGAAATTTCTTCAGGCGTTGCTTGGTTAGTTTGTGAATTTCAACGGCCTTTTTTGTAATTTTGGCTTCTGGATTGATAAAAAAATGGAGTTTTCGGCCAGTTTTGATTCCTTCAACCGTCTCGATTAGAGAGATTTCTACGATTTCATCTTTTTCTCCAATCCCAGTGGTCTCTGTATCAAAGATAATTAGGCGTTGGATAAGTGAAGAATATGGATTTTCATTTGATTTTTTAACCAATTCAAGAATGACACGTTCTCGTTTCACAAGTTTTGCTTGATTTGCAAGTTTCACGAGGCTCGCGGGGCTCACGGGGCTCACGGGGCTCACGGGGCTCACAAGGTTCGCGGGGCTCACGATTTCTTTTTTCCCTAAAATTAAGAGAGGAGTGACTTTCTTTCGTGCATGAACTTTTTTAGATTTCTTTACCGATGAAACGATCACAATCGGTTCATCGTCGGAGTCCATGGAGTCAACCTCCATAGAGACGGAATCAACCTCCGTCTCCACATTCTTCTTCTTCTGTGTAAAAAACTGATCCGGTGTAAGCCATTCACCGACAGCAATTTTCTTTGCCTTCCATTCTTCAAAATTATATGGTTTACCGTCTCGTCCCAAGCGTTCTCCCGGTGCAAGTGTAACTGGTTGTTGAAATTTCTTATCCATTTTAAATAAAAAATGTATTATTATTATTTAAATACTTAAATACTTATCTCTAAGAAAAAAAGATGTCTAAAATTACACTGCTGATTGGAAATAACCCATATATAGATGATATTATCCGTTTTTCTCTTATGACAAAAGAAGGAATGACTGTTCTTGGAGATAAGGGCGGAATTTCGTTTAGTGATAGAATAGTGGTAACAACAAAGGATAATAGTACTATAAAAGACTATTTTTTTGATAAACCAACTATTATATTTACAACCGATATTGATAATGATATAGACATTGAATTTCCAATTCCAGAAAATATTAGAGTATACCATTTTTTGACGATCCATGAAATGTGTGAAAATGCGTTAAAAAATAGTGTATGTTTTGAAGAAGGAACTCCCCTCTGCGACCTACATAAATTCCTTCAAGAGAGAGATATCGAAAATCTCTTCCCCTCCAATGAGGATAAAACACTCATTTTTCCAAAAACATCAGTAGTTCCCTCTATCGATATAACATCGGCATATTTTAAGATGAAGGGTATCCTTCGTGGGTTACCCTTCGTCGTCGATGGTCAGGTAAAAGCACCCCTACTCTTCAAGAAAACGAAGAATATAGGTGTGTATATCCCGACATATTATCGTCTAGAAAAAGCAAAAACATGTATTAAAAGTTTATTTGAGGGAGCTTATCATTCTCAAAATAGGTACACTTTTTATATTGGGGACAATAATACTCAAGATGAAGAGATGAAAAAATGGTTGGATTCACTTACCATAATAAAAAATTATGACGTAGTTGTTTATCATTCGGAAAAGAATATTGGCAAGAGTGGAATTATAAATAGAATGTCCGCTCCCAATAAGGAAGATTATATTTTTTCAATTGACAGTGATATGGTTCTTCCTCCTCCTCTAAGAAGTGAAACAGTTCTTCCATATATTTTATCTTCTCTCGACGGGATGATCGATATTTTGGATAGATGTCGAAATATTGGAATTGTCAGTTCTCATCAAACAGGAGAATGTCATCATTGGTTTGGTCGAGGTGTCGATGAGAAAATAGAACTAGGATATCGTCTCGGTGAGAGTAAAACTGGCATTGGAATCTCAGGTGGTTGTATAGTAATGAGGCGTGAAGATTGGGATTATATTGGTGGTTATGATGAAAACTATGATGTTTACACTGCAGATGATGCTATACTTATGGAGAAGGTTGAAAAGAAATTGGGGAAACGAGCGGTAATCTCGATTGATTATCCACTGTTTCATCCCTTCGTTTCGGAAGATGATGAGAGTGAAAAGGGATATAAGAAATGGAAGATGAAACGTTTTCAAGAGGACGGATTGAAATTTTCTCAACGAGATGAAGGGTGGCGCGGAACAAGTATCGGATATTTTGAGGAATATCCAAAAATGAAAAGATAAACAAGTTCTATTTCAAGAAAATAGAAATGAAGCTCGTTACCCATAACGGAAAATTCCACACCGATGAGGTATTTGGAGCAGCAATGCTTTCATATCTTTATCCAAATATTGAAATCATCAGAACTCGAGATATGAGGATAATTTCGAAGGCTTTTGATGATAATAATACAATTGTGATAGATGTTGGGTTGATTTATAATCCTCAAAAAGATGCCTATGATCATCATCAAGCTTCATTCAATACAAGCTATTATGGTGGTCGTAGAGGAATTAATATGAGTAGTTGTGGTTTGGTTTGGAAACACTTCTCTTGGGAAATTGTCGATAAAATGTTGCGAGACTGTTTTAGTACAAAACTTATCATAACTAAGGAAGATATTGAGGATGATAGCGATCTTTCTGAAGACGAAGAAGGTACGGAATACATAAAAGACTATCCAAACGTAGATACGGATAAGATATGTAACTGTTTCTATAATGAAGTGGTTATACATATCGATGCTAATGATAATGGTGTAAAGCATATCAAAAACCCTGAGAGTGTTCAATATAATTACAAAAAAACGGTTACGATTGAAAATATAATCGGAAGCTATAATGGAAACGATGGTGACAATGAAAAACAAATGATTCAATTCAAACAGGCTATGAAGGTATGTGAAGAGTTTTTATTTAATAGACTGTATTCGATTATTAAAAATGAGATCGAGTATGGAAAGTATCTTAAAGAATTTGAGGCTGCTTTCATTGAAAGGATGAATGATGAGTGGATATATATTGAAAATGAAAAGATGAATTATTCATTGTATCTCAATAACTATGATCCACAAAAAAACATTAAGTTTATCATTGTTAAGAAAAAAGGAGAATATCGAATTCACACCCGCAGAATAAAAGGTGGAGAATTTGCTGTTGTGGCACCAATTATAAATGAGATTGAGGCGAGGAATATTGTTCGAGATAAACTAATCTTTGTTCATCGAGCCCAATTTGTTGGTGCATGTAAAACGCTCGAAACATCCATAAGTATTTGCGATGCTTCGATTAAAAGCTATTGGGGGTGGATGTTTCCTCTTAAGGAAATGTTGAAAAAATGGGGATGGTATTAAAATAAACTTATAACTAAAATATATAGTTATGAATAAAATTCAAACCAGGCTAAAAAAGGATTGGATGGGGAAGAAGATTGGAATCATTATTCCAACTACGACAAGGGGAACGAATATAAAGAATATAGATGATCTCTCATTTTTCAAAATATTATTACCTTCGTTTGTAGAGAACTCTTCTGGAAAATGTATATATAACTTCTTTCTTGGATATGATCACGATGATCCTTTTTTTGAAAGGAGAGATGAAATCTTAAAAAAATTTAAAGAAATGACATCAGATGTATATTCTTTGATGGTCGAAAAATTTCCTTTAGAATTTAGGCCAGGAGATCTAAGTAGCATGTGGAGCTATTTAGCAGATAAGGCTATATTGGGAGAAAATGAATACCTTTTTCAGATGGGAGATGATATCAAAATACTAGATTCCAAAGGATGGGAGAATATTTTCATTAATAAGCTTCAGGGTCAGGGCAATATTGGAGTAGTTGGCCCTGTTGATAAGAACAATGTTAAGTTAATGACTCAAAGTTTCGTTCATTGCACTCATCTCTCCATTTTTAAACGTTATTTTCCCAATGAATTAATAAACTGGTATATAGATGATTGGATGATGGAAATCTATGAAAGTAAACCTGATCTACAAATGACAGTTAGAAACTGCGGAGGGAAAGAACGTTATGAAATAAAGGACATGGAAAAAATGAAAAAGAACATTGTCGACAGAGATAAGAAATATTTAAAAGATATCAGAAAATGCAAAAATGTAATAAAAATTAAAGGTGTAAAAAACTTTATCCACATTGAGGGTAATAATATAATTATTTGTAATCTTAATTTTAGTGAATATAATTTAAGGATAGATGATGAGATTAATTCTAGGGAAATTAATAAGTTATTTCTTTACTATCAAAGACCAGAAATATCTTTCAAAATTAACAACAAAATTTATCATCGTTCTAATAATTATATTTCAACAATAGAAGAAAACATAACTATTGTTCAGAATATAGAGAATATGACTTTAGAAGAATCAGATGATGATATCTTTCTTATGCTTCAATTTTATATTTCTAAAGATGGAGAAAGATATGAAGAAATAAAAGAATGTTTATCGAGAAATGTTAATTTGAAAATTTTCAAAAAAATATATCTTCTCAATGAAAGAATTTATTCTGACGATGAGTTGGGTATTGTAAGTGATTCTATTTTACAGATTAACATTGAGAAAAGATTAACATACATGGAATTTATAAAACATGCAAGAAAAATTAAAGGTTTTGCTGTATTAAGTAATGGAGATATATTCTTTGACGAATCAATTAAATATCTTATGAAAAGCGTTATGAGAGAATTTAGAGGCGTTCAATGTTTGAGAAGATATGAATATAGAGGAGAAAAGAATTTGATGGAATGTAAGCATCATATCAATTACGAATCCTCTCAAGATTGTTGGATTTTTCATTCTACACAAATGGATAACCCTCTTAAAGATTATAATATAGAACTTGGTACGCCCGGTTGTGACAATAAAATTGCAGATATATTTAGACAACATAATTATACTCTGCTCAACAATTACACATCAATCAGAATTTATCACAATCATAAATCTTCAAAAAGAAATTACACTCAAAAACAATTAGCCAGGCCACATAGTTATGTTTTAAATTCTTTTCCGTTGACACCAACCGACGAAATAATGAGAAAAATGGATTTGTTTTGGCAATATCCAATAATAACTGAAAAGACTTTTTATGAACAAAATAAGATTGACCCTAATTATGTCGGTCTTCCATGGGCTACAATCCTAGATAAACAAAAAAGGTTAGACATGGAATATTTAATCAAACACATACATAAAGCAGAATCATATACCTGTTGTCAGCATATTAGATTTAGAAATATTATTCCTATCTTAAAAAAAATAGGGATTACTGTACTATATACACCTCATAAAATAAAGGGAGAAGATTACATAGACGGGGTTGTAATCAAAACTTGTCCATTATATGCAAAAGTAATTGAAGATGATCCCACTTATTTTTTGGAAGAAATAAAAAGGAAATATATATATTCTTTTCAGGGAGGTCTTCAGGAGGGTTATATGAGCAATATTAGAAAAAAGATTTTTGAAATGAGGCATCCTCAAAATACTTTAATTAAAAACACTGGGGCCTGGCATTTTAATCTGATCGTATATACCAACTCTCAAAATGAGAAAGGAGATTACAATGGAAGTTTAGAACATTTTACAAAAGAAAAAGAATACAAAGAACTACTGAAACAGTCAAGATATACACTTTGTCCAAGTGGAACCGGCCCAAACAGTATTAGATTTTGGGAAGCTATTGGTGCTGGTTCGATACCGATTTTACTTTCAGACCAAATGACATTACCTAAACATGAATTATGGAAGGATGCAATTATAAATATAAAAGAAATAGATATTGAAAGTATTCCATTCATTCTAATCGATATAAACGAAGAGCGTGAAACCGAAATGAGAAATAATTGTAAAATTTTATATCAATATTTTAGAAACAACTTTAAAGGCTAGTTATTAAAAATATGAGGAAAATACTTTTTACAAGCTACATATGTAATCAAAATGATTCGTTTGTCCAGGAGATAATTCGTGAATGGGCTATGCTAAATCCGACATATAAAATAATTTACTTTTCGGACAATGATGTAGATTTATTCTTTAGTGAAACTAAATATAATGAAACTTATAAGAAAATGAGAAATGGGGTTGCCAAGGCAGATTTCTTTAGAATATGTTATATTAATAAATATGGGGGGTTTTGGTTTGATATAGATTTAAAACCGCTTAAAATAGATATTTTAGATGCGGGGGGAGTTAGATTGTTTGATGCTGGTTATAAAAATATTAGTTATATGTTTATTGGTGGAGACCCTTCACAAAAATTATTTGATGATGTTATTGTGGCAGTAGAAAAGAATATATTAGATAATATTCCAGAGAAAAAGAAACATGTTATGAATATAACAGGACCAAGAATAATTCAAAATATCCTTTGTGGAAAATTAGGAATCATTAATAAGGACGGTTGTCTTCCTGGGAGAAAAGAAGGAGAAATATATTTAAAAGGTACTGACTATGAATTTATTTATCAAAAAATAGTTTTTTCAGAGCATAAAACGTCTTTATACCAAAAACTTCAAAAGAAATATATGAAAATAGAATATCAAAAATATAATTTCATTTAAAAATGTCTATCAAAACACAAGATCTAAAAGAATCCAATACATTTGTTATAGGGCTTATTAAGAAAGGGAAACCATTTCTAATTACAAGAGTTGGGATAGGTTCAGAAACAATAAATGCATATTGTCACTTAAAAAAAGAAACAATTGATCATGGAAATATATATCGCCTAGAAAATAATGCAGGTGTATATAATCTTGACGAAGAGGGGCGGAAAAAATATGCAGAATTATATCTAGATGCTCTTGAAAATAGCAGTGCTCTTGCTGCATTTCCCACTGCAGTTGTTAAAGAACAATTGGCTTTCATACAAAAATATAAATTCCCGGTAATTTATTCTAGAGTTGTTGAACCATTTCATTGTTGTCGACAAAAAATTGTACCGTGGTCTATGTATCTGAGGAATAAAAAAATATTGATTGTTAGTCCTTTTACTGATTCAATTAAAAGTCAAAATGAATCTGGGTTTAAGATGTTCAAAAATAAACCAATGTTTCAAGACAATCAAGTATTTGTATATTATAAATGTTATCAAACAGCTGCTGGAAATAAACCCCATAAAAATTGGTTTGAAACATTTGAAATTATATGCAAAGATATTGAGAAGTTGGATTTCGATATAGCTCTTCTCGGTTGTGGTGGTTATGGATTGCCACTTGCAAATTTTATATACAAGAAATTAGATAAAAGTGCTATATATGTAGGAGGCGGGCTTCAGCTTCTTTTTGGTGTGATGGGAAGAAGATGGACAACACAAGAAAATGGTGTTTGGTTAAAAATATTCAAAGAAAATGATTCAAAAATAATAAGACCGTCCGGAGATGAAATACCGAAAAATATAGACAGAGTAGAAAACGGCTGTTATTGGTAATAATTTAATTATAAAATATTATATAAAATGAATCTTATTCCTGTAGTGATAATTCATACTGGTTATAAAGATTACCTTAAAACAAATTTGGAAGTTACAGGTCAAACAAATAAAATATACTTAATTGGGGATAAGGATAATAAACATCTTAGTGAATTAAAAAATGTTACATGGATAAACTTGGAAGAATATAATAAAACAAAAAAGATTAATGAATTTTCTGAAAAGTTTATTAACTTTTCAAGTAATCGAAAAGATTTCGAATTGTTTTGTTTTCTACGCGTGTATATTATATCCGAATTCATGACGGCAATGAAATTTGAAAAAGTTTTTCATATAGACAGCGATAATATACTTTTTCATAATATTAATAATGTAATTGATGTTACAAGAACTGCATATCATGTAAATCAAAACTATGG
>Ga0105053_10011904_pt1 | contig 10573 bp, 13 predicted proteins | sample BON01_FD_78093 | JGI IMG/M metagenome (GOLD analysis project Ga0105053, IMG submission 78093) | Freshwater microbial communities from Lake Bonney liftoff mats and glacier meltwater in Antarctica - BON-01 | ecosystem: Environmental > Aquatic > Freshwater > Ice > Glacier meltwater | place: Lake...
CCTATACTCTTGAAAACAAAACCACGCAGCAATACAACAAACAGCATCCTGAACATACCTGTGATAAAAGCGTATTGAAAAAACATACACCTACAGATGTAGAGATATATTGGTGTATGTACATGCGTATTAGCTCACGTCAATCGAGAGCTATGTGAAAAGGTAACCCTTAAAAAAACATACCTGTGATATATTCGCAATCAAACAAAAATATAATATATACTTGCATTAAAAAATCACACACGTATAGATATGTATTATATACACATAGGTATGTAGAGATATATTCTATATCTAAACACGCATTTACTCACGTCTGTCGAGAGCCATGTGAAAAAGTTGGGCCGGAGAAAGGCCAAGGAAGTCATGAGCATGATCCATATTGGAAACATCAACGTCAACGTCTCTATCACTTTGTGATACACCTGTGTAAATGTGTATACATGTATATCATCCACATTAAAGGATGGGCATACTGGTGAGCAACACGAGAAATGTCTGGAAGGGGTGTGTTAACGTTTCTGTTACACTGCCATGTGTTGACATCTGTAGGACACTGCAATACACCTGGGTGTATGTGTTTACACACACACCTTTCATTCACAGAAAAGGACGGGCATACACGTCAGAAACACCAGCCATATTGGAAACAGTAACGTCAACGTCGCTCTGACGTTGAAATACACCTGTGTGTATGTGTATACATGTATATCATACATATGGGGTGGCTACGATTAGTAGGCTCCTTAAAATTAAAGGTCTCTTTTGCAGAATATAGTCTCTTTTATAGGGCTCTTTTGCAAAAGAGACTTAGAATTTTAAGGAGCCTACTAATCGAAACCACCCCATATGAAGAAGGGTGCGTGCATATAAATCATACAGATATAGGAAGAACATACGAGTCCGCAACACGAGCCATATTCAGAATATCAACGTCTTCATCACAATCAACGTCTCCATGACTTTGAAGGCGGTACGAGTCACAAACACCAGCCATATCCGGAACATACATGTCAACATCTCTATCACTGTGAAATACACCTGTGTATATGTATATACACGCGTGAAGCTCCCAGTCGATAGGCATACGGATATCACATGGGATGTCACATATATCATATGGGCTGAGTAGTGAGACGTTCACTATGAAATACGCCTGTGTGTATTGGAACCCCACATGTGTGCGTGTGTTTGCGTGTGTGTGTGTTTGCGTGTGTGCATGCAGCATGTGTGCTTGTATGTGTGTGTGTGGAAGAAGTGTGTGTGTGCGAGTGTCTGTGTGTGTTTGTGTATGTGTGTGTGCGTGTGTGTGTGTGTGAGCAAGAGAGAGTGTTGGTATACGAGAGACAGGTGGCATCAATCGAATCGTGTGTATGTGTGTGTGTGTGTGTGTGTGTGCATGAGCACGAGAGAGGAGTGGCATCAATCGAATGGTGTTGACTAAATAACTTCAAGTCAACTATGCTCTTACTCACATGTGTGTGCGTGTGTGTGTGTGCGTGCGTATGTGAGTGTGTGTGTGTGTGTGTGTGTGTGTGTGTGTGTGTGAGAGAGAGAGAGTGTGTATGTGTGTGTGTTTGTGTGTATGTGTATGTGCGTATGTGTATGTGTGTAGATTTGTGTGTGTGTGCGTGTGTGAGTGGTGAATATGGCTTGCCAGAACCTCAGATCAACTGTGCTATTTCTGACACACACAAAGACATGTGTGTGTGTGCATGCGTCCGTGTGAGGGAGATTGTATATTTTGTGTTTTGTATGCGCGTGTCAAAACAGACAATCACGCATATTCATTTTGAATCACGCAGACAGGAGTACACATGCAACATGATAGTCTCACCTATTGACAACTGTTGACACACACCTGAATGAGCCACGTCACACGCACGAACATGCCATTTCACACCAACAAACGCGGTCTGTGTCACGCGCACACATGAGCACACACACACGATACAGGGTGGCGAAGACCCATAGGATGCCTTGAATTGCAGTTCTCTTTCCGCAAAAGAGCCACTACTTATAGGGCTCTTTTGTGGGAAATGATCTATAAAGACAAGGCATCCAATGGGTCTTGGCCACCCTGCACATGCTCATTCCCCACACAAGATGCACCCACCAGTTTATTCCCCACACATCATGCACCCACCTTCGTGTTCATTATTCACACGCTCATTACCACAAGATGCACCCACCTCTTCACAACATGCACCCACATCCAGTGCTCATTACCCACACCACATGCACCCACCTCCTTGAAATTATGGCGTACTACAGGCGGTGGAGCGTGCGTGATGATCCGTTTGCGTTTACGTGCACACGGCAGGCATCCTATGGGTGGTCTCCCGCCCCTTTGATTGTTGCGTTTACGCGCACATGGCAGACATCCTATGGGCGGTCCCCCACCCCTTTGAAAGTGTGTGAATGCGAATACATGTGTGCGTATGTGTGCGTGTACGAGTGAGCAGGTGCGTATGTGGAAGGGAGGCAGAGAGAATGTACGCATGTGTGGGACGTATGTCTATTCGCCGACATTTTGATCCTCGAATTCAAATCCAGTGCTGGAGTGCTCACCATTTGTAGAACCCTCCGAATCCACTAGTGGAACACCTCCAGCAATCGGGCAGTACCTCCGACGAGAGATTTTCAAAAAGTCGTGCGGGGTGAACGATTCATTGAGCTCCAATATGCATTAGAGTCCATGAGCCCACACCATTGCATATCAGTGCCATAGATCGGATGATACTCTCTCTCCACCACGGGGAGAGTATGTGCGAGATTGTGGTTGGAAAAATGTGCACTGACCTCAGCCGAGCAATATGACTAGATTGCAAGCCATGCGTGTGTGAGGACGCCATTGACATCACGCCTGTGTGTGCAGCGGGATCCGTCACGACGGTGAACGGGAGTGTGTATTGTTTATCTCGTTTAATCTCGGTACAGGATCCACCCAAGGCTTGGTTGCCACATCAGCACTATCCACAAAATCGCATGCATACATGCTGTTATTCACCTACATTCGACCCACACACATGATGTGGGCAGATCTGGCCGCGGGAGTGTACGGATCATGTACGTTTGGTATTCCATCACGCATCAGACACACAGACACACCAGCTGAAGGGAGGGCATTCGCCACAGGATAAAGGAACACGCCTAATGCACCCATCATTGCAAGCCACGCGTAGCCACGCGCTGCAAAGCCAGCTCGAGCACGCTTGTTTTGTGGCTTCATCTCGGACATTTGATCGCTCTGGGCGAGATCAATTTCGCACACTCCTGCAAAAATGCCTGCAAAAATTCTAGGCTAAACCAGTAAAAGCAAGGGTATTTTAACTTTTTCGAACACCGAGGGGGGGGGGTGTGGGTTAAAAGCTGGCGGGGTTGGGAGTTTTCCTCGTACAAAACGGGAGGTTTTTAGTTGTACAAAAACTGATTGATTTGAATTTGGGGTCACATATTTGAATTTTGGCGCTACTTATTTGAGAGCTAAATATTTGAGTTTTGGCGCTAAGTATTTGAATGTTGGCGCCACATTTTTAAATTTGGGTTAGGCAAAAATTGAAAATAGAGTCTTTTTGCAGGGTGTTGGGGGGGGGGTGGGTGTGTCCCCCAGGACCTCCGGGAGGTTTAGGCATCGGTGTCGGGGAAAAATATTCCGCATACCCCTTGAAAAAAAACATGTCACGTTATCAATGCCACTCACTCTCAGGGGGTTTACTTCCCTCCAAACACAGGAGGTGGAGTATAGTTTTTCGGGTTTAATTCCAACAAACAGAAGAAAAAAAAAATCACACACATGCCAGCGGCAGCGTCGCGGTTGACAAGGGGTCCTTGTGCATATTGGCCCACACTTGGCTGAGGTAGTTGGACGGGCATCCCCTCCTGAGATCCAGGAGTTGTATCTAATGAGACGGGGGTGTGTGGGTTGGGGTTTGGTTTAGTTCCCGATTGTACTACTCTTCAGTTTGGGGTCGTGGCCAACATTAATTCAATGCCTTAAAAACAAAAAACGTGAGAACGACAAAGTCGCAATTGCCATGTTGAAAAAGAAATGAGGGCTCCCAAGGGTTCCCAATGACACCGTGGCACATAAAGGTATTGACCCAAGGAAGAAAGACAGAACACAACCGGGGTTATCAATGCCAGCGCCAGCGGACGTCGTGGTTGACAAGGGGTCCAAGTACATATTGGCCCACACTGAGCCGAAGGAGTTGGACGGGCACCCCCTCTTGAATCCAGGAGTTTTATCTAATGAGACGGGGGGGGGTGGGTTGGGGGTTGGTTTAGTTCCCGATCATACTACCCTTTCAGTAAGGTTACGGGCCAACATTAATTCGGTAACTTAGAATTAAAAAATGTGAGAACGCGAACGTCGCAATTACCATGTCGAATAAAAAAATGAGGGCTCCCAAGGGTCCTCAATGACTCCATGGCACATAAAGAAATTAACTAACTTGGAGTGCAATGGGGCTAGCGGCAAGCCCCAACCATGGCGCGGGTTATGCGCCTAGGGTGGGTCTACAGACCTTGGCTTCGCCTGTATGTGCCTTTTCGGGGCTGCATGACACTACTACTTCAACACTCCTACTTCAAAAAACAATCAAATCATGATGATTCTTTCACCTTTGAATGCAGTAGACCGTGTTACACAAAACTTCAGCACACTACACCCCTCAGATTCGCACATCCCAAGCGTGTCAGTTTCAGGAATAAATTTGATCATGTGGAGAGGGTCATTGACCAAAATGATGAAGTGCAAATTCTCTGCGGCCTCCCCGAAGGCAGCAGCCTTAGTTCTACCCTCTTTGCATTTTGTACCTGATCTCATCACCGTGACAGAACTAAGAACCAAATCCCACTGCTCGAATTCCCTCAAATCACTTCAATTGACGACCTGAAATTGGATTGGACTCCGGGAGTCTTCCTCTATCCTGATGACATACTACTTATAGCGAGATCCCCTGTACAACTCCAATCCATGATAGATGCCTTCCAGGGCTGGGTAGAGTATGGTTAAATACGCATTAACCACGAAAAAACACAAGTCATGATGTTCTATGAAACCCCCCTCCAGTGAGCCACCAGACTCCCCTTCACACAGCACATCATCACATGCTTCCCCCTTTCAGAACCCCCCCAAAACCTTCTCCTTAAGGAACCCTTTACATTCAGATATTTAGGCCCTACTCTTGATCCCTACCTCACTATGGATGCAGCCAGGAAACACATCTATTACAAGATCAATACAGCACATGACAACTGTTGTAACCATCACCCATATCCTGAGATATGACTCCCCAGCTACAGATAGAGGCATCCGTTCCAGCCCTCATGTTTTTTTCCGCATTTGACAACCCTGCGTCCTCGGCTTCACCACAGAAATTTTTTGCTACCTGGTCACCAATGTATAACTAGATGCAGTTGAACATACCCTCATCCACTCATTGCAACGCACCCTACACTGTTTCACCTACCCACACATCACAATGATTAAACTTGGCATCCCCCCACTCATATAACAACAGGCACTTCAACCACAACTTCAACTCGTTGTCCTCATTTCAGATACACCGTCCTCCACACCAACACCATAAGAGCAAAACTTTACCACCTGAGGTGCAAAGGTGCAAAATTCGCTGTAGTAATCCCACCCTCAACACACCGTAGAAAATGAAATTGCCAAGACACACTCCCCGCTCATAGTCTCCACCATCTATCCCAGTCCACCCCTCTTGCCTTGCTCAGTCGCCTTTGCAAACCCCAAGAACAAAGGAAAGTCCTGCACCACATTCCTGCAAAAAATCGTGAGAGTAGAGTGGCTTTGTCAGATCCAACTCAAATACCCACACGCGCATAAATTGACTTGGGGGATTGTTTCTTGACGACCTAAATTGACTTAGGGGATTGTTTCTTGACGACCGTACGTACTCTTTTAACTCCATCACATCTGTCTCTTGAAAAAATTGGGGTTGTTTTTCATGGGGGGTCCTCTTCCTCTGGGTGCTTGGTTTGGAAACTACACAACAAAAAAACCCGTCCATGGAAGGGTGGTTATAACAAACAAAGTGGGTGATGAAGACCCATTTACTACTTAATTATTTTTTTGTATGGACTTCATCACTTAGGGCCAAGAGACTGTCTCAGACTCTCGCCAAACTAGTTGATGGCCAACCTGCTAGTGGGTAAAAATAGTCTACAATATTTGTGGGCTGGCATTTTTTCTGTTTTCCTTTCTTGGGTGGTGAATACCATCTTTGAAATTTAATCACTGGACTAAGTGGGTGGTGAGCACCCAATTCATCACGTACTAGCCTAGTACAATCAGCATGCATCCTTGGGATAACTTAGTAAGAGTCCCAACAAAACTGGTGAGTCAAGTTTTGTTTAGTTTGTTTGTGAAGCCGCCGGAGCCGCCAGAAACTATGTTTGAGAAATAAAGCAGTTAGTCAAAGTTCTTATCCCGCCTCTCTCAGCATATATATTCACATGTGTACTTTGTACACATACACAAATACATATATGCCGAGATTTAGTCTATCTAGAGCCAAGGGCTTTCTTGACCATCATGATATTTTTCTTCCAAAAATGGAAAGCAAAAGATGTGACGCAATACAGGGACCTCAAAATACGTATGGACTTGATCTACTTCGAATAAAAGCAGTCATCATTATTGTAAAACATATTTCCTTGACTCTAAAGTATGTTTTTCTTTTTTCCATTCTTGAGAGTTGAAAACCCAACCAACATTGATTTCATCCACTCATTAAAGTAGAGTGTAATTTATTGGGCTACACTATACACTTCAAAGGGACAGGAAATTGACAGGGTCAGGGCTGCAACATTTTCCAAGTAAATTTTCTTTTGAAGAATCACTCGACAAAAAAACAAAGATATCACAAATAACTGTAGCGTGGAAGGTAGGGGTGTGGGAACCGAGTGCATGTTGAAGAATTTCACCACAGATTGCCATCCTCATTTTGATTTCAAGTTTATTTTGCTTTTATTATTATTACTGGAAACATTATTTTAGAACCCTTGCTTGAAGGTCTATCATCTCAAATCCATATGGATTTGAGTTCTCGGGGTTTCAGCCAGAATTCAGCCGGGGACCTGCAGATAGGTGCCACGCTCTTATCAACTTAGCTAAAGTGACGTGTAAATCAGTGAAGATCCATCAGGGAACCAGCACAAAAATCTTCTAGTTTTGAGTGTTGATTACAACAGGCCAGGGAGTAATCGCTAGCTCAGGGGCTACAATACCCAATGCTTACTGACATGGTATAAATTGGGCCAGGGCTGCTGGCTGGGCCGCGGCAATTAGCCCAAACATCAATAACTTCCCAGATGAGAGGCTTGGGGCGGTCTCTTGACTTGTGAGAATTTGTTTCATTCACCTTTCTGCGCACACATTCAAAAATGATTGTGTTGCCTCAAACAAGATTGATCCAAGCTATATCATGATGTTTTGTGTGATACTTCGATACACCTTTTGCAACACTGGCATTACTTCCTTCTGTCCTGACCACCTGTTCCTTTCCGCTTGTCTGGAATTACTCGAAAGACCTCGGGGCTGTTACCCTCCATTTTTTTCTTTCACGCAACCTCCGTGACGCCGGAGTTTTTGTTCTTTGGTTAGTGAAGCAAACACACCTCTAACCCCCCCAGAAAGTTTCGAACGCATATGAGTGGTGCGTAGTTGTGAGGCAATCATGAAGTTCCTGGCTCAAAGGCACTCTACGTAGTGGACTGGCACTGTGCGCGTGGTTTTTGGTTGGACTGTGAACCAACTTGAACGAATTTTTTGGCATGAACCCTGCCCTTCAAATCCTAGCACACGAACCCTGCCCTTTTTGTCAACGTAAAAAAGCCCACGAAAATGGCTGCGGAAATAGATTTTTGTCGTCGACAAAAATCGAGTACGCGCATTGGTTCTCTAAACGCAAGTCCCGAAGCTGTGCACAGATCTAGATTTGAATTTGATCTACATTTTGATATTAGGAACATAAAGCTAATTCGCTTGGAAAAATAATTTCCTAGCGCTCAACGTTTGAAATGCGTTGTAAACTGGATTCCATTGAGAATCCGCGTTCGTTCGAGAAATACCCAACCCCACCTTGAGGTGGGGACTTCCGAAAAAAATCGTGTGTCTCCCGGTGGGTATTTCTCGAACGAACGCGGATTCTCAGTGAAATCCAGCCTGAGTTTGCAACGCATTTCATTGATTTTTTTGTTGTGGAAACGAAACGATTCGTCAGTAGTACTGTAAAAAAAACGTGATCTTGACGCGGCAAACCTGCAGCCAGCACTCGAGCAGAACGGCAAACCTGCAGCCAGCGCTCGAGCAAGGCTGCGAAAAGCAAACACCGAGCGCTGGGGAATTATTTTTCCGAGCGAATTTGCTATATGTTTCTAATATCAAAATGTAGAAGAGACTGAGATCTAGGTCTGTGCACAACTTCGGGACTTGCGGTTGGAGAACCAATGCGCAGTGGCGACTTCCAGGAAAAAAAAGTTTTTCAACGCAGGACAAATCGGATTTTGCCATTGCGCAGCGGTTCTTCAAATGCAAGTCCCGAAGTTGTGCACAGACATACATCTCAGTCGCCTCTACATTTTGATATTGGGAACATATAGCAAATTCGCTCGAAAAAATAATTTCCGAGTGCTCAGCGTTTGCTTTCCGCAGCCTTGCTCGAGCGCTGGCCGCAGGTTTGCCGTGTTGAGACCACGTGTACAGTACTACTGACGAATCATTTCGTTTCCACCACAAAAATTTCGATGAAATGCGTTTTAAACTGGATTCCACTGAGAATCCGCGTTCTTTCGAGAAATACCCAACCCCACCTTAAGGGGGGGACTTCCGAAAAAAAATCGTGTGTCTCCCGTAGAAAAAATCGGAATTTGGTATTGCGCAGCGGTTCTGGTTTTGCAAGTATCCAAAAAGTGCACAGTCCTACATCTCTGTCTCCTCTACATTCTGACATTAGGAACATATAGCAAATTCACTCGGAAAAAATCATTTCCTAGCGCTTGGCGTTTGCTGTTCGCAGCCCTGCTCGAGCGCTGGCCGTAGGTTTGCCGCGTCAAGATCACGTTTACAGTACTACCGAAGAATCATTTCGTTTTCACAACAAGAATTTCGATGAAATGCGTTGTAAACTGGATTCCACTGAGAATCTGCTTTCGTTCGAGGAATACCCAACCCCACCTTGAGGTGGGGTTGGGTATTCCTCGAACGAACGCAGATTCTCAGTGGAATCCAGTTTACAATGCATTTCATCTCAAGGTGGGGTTGGGTATTCCTCGAACGAACGCAGATTCTCAGTGGAATCCAGTTTACAACGCATTTCATCCATTTTTTTTGTTGTGGAAACGAAATGATTCTTCGGTAGTACTGTAAACGTGATCTTGACGCGGCAAACAAGCGGCCAGCGCTCGAGCAGGGCTGTGGAAAGCAAACGCAGAGCGCTAGGAAATTATTTTTTCGAGCGAATTTGCTATATGTTCCGAATATCAAAATGTAGAGGAGACTGAGATGTAGGTCTTTGCACAACTTTGGGACTTGCGTTTGGAGAACCAATGCGCAGTGGCGACTTCCAGGAAAAAAAAGTTTTTCAACGCAGGACATATCGGATTTTGCCATTGCGCTGCGGTTCTCCAAACGCAAGTCCCGAAGTTGTGCACAGACCTACATCTCAGTCTCCTCTGCATTTTGATATTGGGAACATATAGCAAATTCGCTCGAAAAAATAATTTCCTAGCGCGCGGCCTTTGCTTTCCGCAGCCCTGCTCGAGCGCTGGCCGCAGGTTTGCCGTGTTAAGGTCACGTGTACAGACGAATCGTTTCGTTTCCACAACAAAAAATTCGATGAAATGACTGAATTCCACTGAGAATTCGCGTTCGTTCGAGAAATACCCAACCCCACCTTAACAAATGTCCGAATCGAACGGCACCTTGAGGCTCCCAATGGACCTTGGTTTTGGCACGAACCCTGCCAATCAAAACCCAGCTCACGAACGCTGCCCTTCAACGTGTGCGATCTCGCAAAGATGAAGAACATGTTTGCGCAGGCAAAGGAAATGATGGGTGTCGTCGACGACAAAAAAAGTGTCATCACGGGCACCACGTTCGTGTTTGTGTGGTATGAGAAATCCAAGCACCGTGTGTTCATGGATGTTGGTGCGACGGTATGAATATCATGCAAACTCTTTGTGCAAAAAAATGGCATAGATTGCACAATCTACGACTTGTGTACACGGCTGCGAGAGTTGACACCTAGCACCACTGGAGAGCAGGTGGCTGCATTTGAAATGCACCTGTACCTGGCGACTGGAGTCGTGCCGACACGTCAGAAGCTTTTAGGATTCGAGGGTAAGCTCTGGAAAGCGCTGGGGTTGCAGCAGTATACTCGTTTTTAGCATGTCTGCACACTTGACTGAAAAATCTCGTATAATGTGTGTACACACACTCTCTCAGGCATATATATTCGCATACTCGCACACACATACGCAAACAGATAATTCATATATATGCATATAAGCACACATGCACGCACACACACACAAACCGACA
>Ga0105053_10011915_pt1 | contig 10564 bp, 8 predicted proteins | sample BON01_FD_78093 | JGI IMG/M metagenome (GOLD analysis project Ga0105053, IMG submission 78093) | Freshwater microbial communities from Lake Bonney liftoff mats and glacier meltwater in Antarctica - BON-01 | ecosystem: Environmental > Aquatic > Freshwater > Ice > Glacier meltwater | place: Lake...
GATGGCTTTTATCCACTACTAGTAGTTTTAAAAAAATCGATTTTTGTTGTTGTTTAAAAAAAAAAAAAAAAAAATTGGGAACTTCCAATAACGTCTTTTTCCCTCTTCTTATTTATTTTGCCGATGACGGCGTGTTGTATGCTGTTAGTAATCACGAGTGTATTAATCAATGGTACGGCAATTTGACTTGCAGTTTTATTTCAACTCACTTTATCAGCCGCTGATGGCGCCAGAAAATTTAGAAAAAAGAAGACCTTCGAGGATTACTACTTTGTACTGAAACTCACGTTGTTCCTGGTATTCGCACCATTGATTATTTGGTTTGTTATCACTATAGCAAGAGATCCCGCCTTGCCTTCCATAGTTAAAAGAACAGGGCTCGCTATTCGACAACGGTTTGCAGCGGTTCTTGGTCCGGCACCAAAATACAAGCGACGTTAGAAAATTTAATTTAATAAGCATGAAATACAGATCCATCAAGTCTTCCTTGAGCTACAAGGGTTTGAATGTCAAGCAATGAACGAATTGCTTCTTGAATGACTTTCGTTTCTGCGATTCTAGCCACTTTAGTGTCGGTACTTTCAAAATCGAGAGCGGACTGATCCAGAGCTGCTTCATATCGTTTTTGAATCGTATCCAGTGCCACCCTGCTTGTTCCTAGACGTGCTGCATCACGAATATCATCAAGTAGCAAAGCCAACTCGTCGGCCGACTTTGCTTGAGACAACTTATTCTCAACCTCTAATGGTACGCTCCCAATAAAACAAGGACGGATTTTGCTATTGAAAAAGGCCGTAGCTTGAGCTCTAGATATTTTCTCTTCATATAGATCGTCTGCAGCAGTTAACAGCAAACCAATACATTTGGAATTCAGTTCAATGGGTTCCATACTGGTATCAAGAAGCAAAAATACTTTGTTCATCAGAGTTTCCAGAGGCTCAAGGCGCTCAGTGGTAAGTTTGTCTTGCATTTCCAAAAGTAATTCACTTTGGTCCAGCGCAACACGCTTTTGCATGCTGTTTACATCTGTCTCCTGTTGCTTATACTCTGAAACCTTGTCTGCTATTTCTGACTTGATATATTCAGAGATACTCAAGAATTGCTTCATAAGTTTACTTTGCACTATAGGATCTAAACCAGATATCAGCTTTTCAATTTGCTGTTGTTTGTCATTGGCGAATTCCTGCAACCGGTTAAATGTTCGTAGCGACTCCACTTGGTACTCAAGGACGGACCCAAGTACACCCTGCAATTGCATACTGCGAGTAATCTGTTCCACTTCAGTTTCCATGATATCTTGGGCCCCTAGAACTTTGATCCGTTGTACATTTTCCCTTTGAGATAACATTCCAGAGTAAGTAAGTCCGAAAGCAACCAGCATGAAAACTCCGGCAACGACTACAAGTCCTATCACTCGTTTAATAACCACAGTTCGAATGGCATATCGAATACCACCTCGTGTACTTTCCACTTTCTCAGATAGGAATCCTTTCTCAAGTGCAATACCAACAGCAGACACCATGTCCTAAAAAATGACTCTGTACTTTAGAGGTGCGGGGACCGCATCGTTTTCTGTTCTCGACTTTGAAGTCATGGATGACGAGCCATGCTGGGTTCCCGGCAATTATAGTACGAACCGTACCGTTGAACAGTAAAACCTGTATAAAATAGCTTGAAATCCTTATGTTTATGTCTTCAACTACTTCAAAAGGATACAATTGACTCAGACTATTTGGCAGTTCTTCCTCCAATTGATCTTTTACTCTCTTTGTATATCTTGCTTTTCTTTTCCAATCATGTTACCCATTGATACACGACTCATTTCTTGCTTCGAAGTTCCATCGTCACAGTTTTGTACAAGGCGGTCAAGGCCCCCCTATTCTCGGAAGGTTTCCTTGGATGTTCAAAGAGTGAAGTTGCAAATATTGCAGTTGTTGATCTGGTTTAATAATTTTTTGTTTATAGACCTTTTTATTCTTAAGTACAGCATTTCAATTAAAATACGAGTACCGGCATACAACACTTTCAAAACTATTGCCATCTTGAATGCATCATTTATTTTACCAAGGTACTTTTAAAAATGAGTGTCGTTTTCGATTCAACTACCTTTCTGTCTAAGGATCCTTTGCTACATTCAGTTGAGCAATTTAAAAACTACAAGTTCCTATGAATCAACCACCAGCTGAACTATGTGTAAGTTATCATCGACCACCTTCATATAGAATTTAACTCGATGATTACGTCTTTTATGAATACAAGTGAGCTATAAAACACGAGACCACATTAAACTTCTAAGACAGATAAATATGAAGATCACAAAAGTCTGTACAGGAACGTAGGTCCAAGCATATCATCCGTAAACAACAGGAGAACACCCACTTTTTACATTTTTATTGATACTTTTAAAAAATCGAAAAGCTGCTTCATAATTCATATTAATATTCAAAAGTTAATAAATGAACAAGTCAAAGGAAGACTAACAGATCTTGCACCCAGAATCTTTCCTTTCACATTTGCATCGGTCACTAACAGGAACCCCAGCTAAAGCAGATTCAATGTGCATACCACACCCAGCCCATGTTGCCTTCTTGCAAGCCGAACACGTTACTTTGTGACACATTCTAATGTATACAGTCTATTTCTTGTTCTATTTCTTGTATGACAAGCAACAAAGAATGAAACGACATCGTCCGAAAACAATTATCCGAGAAATTGCAAGGATAGAAGTCACCTTAGTACTTACCCTAAGAAAACGGAAAATATGGAAATATATTATTTATAGGATAACCATCAAACAAAATCCCGCGAATAACAATACGCCGAAGGCGTGCATATCTATTACCGAACTCAATCAACAGTTAATCATAAATGTGCCACAAAGTAACGTGTCCGACATGCAAGAAGGCAACATGGGCTGGGTGTGGTATGCATATCGAAAGTGCCCTGAGAGGAGTGCCTACTGCTGACCGATGTACTTGTAAACGATGATAAAAAATCAAATATAGTTTAACTACAATATGAATTGTCCAACTAATAGGCTTGTTGTTAAACCAGTGAGACCAACAGCCCCTGCACCAGCAAGACCCAATATGAATGGTTTGGCCCCAACTCCTTTTAAGGCACTTACCTTGGTATTTAACCCAACAGCAGCCTGATACATTAGACGACTGTAGTTTTTCTTATAACAAACTTACCATAGCTGTACCAAGTAGATAATGGGAACCAATATCATTGCCGATAGTATTCGTCATCCATTTCCAAGTGTCCTGATCAAATATTGCAAACGCAGCTCCACTAGATGCAAGAGAAAAATCTCCTGCTGATCTCAACAAAGACATTGCGATAAACCCGGCTACGAATCCAGGGAAATATTTTTTAAATTGTTGAAAGGAAGGAATCATACTTTGTGAGGTATCCATTTTATTTTCCTGTCTCGCCGTGTAATATGTCAGACCAGGAATAACTCCAGCCAGGAATAAATTCCGAGTGAGTTTAGTAATAGTGGCCACCTTCAATACCTCTTCGTCACCATATACTGCTGTGTATGTAAGAGCACTTCCGAGGACCTATCATTAATACATTTTAAACAACTATTTTAAACAACTATTTCAAATATATTCTGTATCTTTCTTACCTGACTTGTATCATGTACCGCAAGTCCAAGGAACATTCCCACTTGATGACCAGTAGGGAATATAGCATGTGCTAAATATGGATATACCAGCATGCCTCTTCGTGTACTTTTAGGTTTATATGAAGATCAACAAGAAGATACTTACAGCGTCCCAAAAGCCACTACGTTAGCAATGGCAAAACTCGTCTCTTGTTGATTCGCTTTGATAGCAGGTGCAAGAGCAGATATTGCTGTTACCCCACATATAGAAGTTCCAGCCGCAATCAAGGCGCTCATTTTGTGAGGCAGCCCTAACTTGTTTCCAAGCCAAGGAACAAAAGTTAATCCCACTGCAATACTTGTACATACCACTGGTAGACCGATAATACCAGTGGATACTAAATCTACTGCGCTCAGCTTGGCACCAACACATATAATACCTGCTTGGAGAATCGGTTTGGTGGCGGTTACAATCCCAGGTTGGAGGTAATTGGGTAGCGTGAAGGTATTGGCAATAGCAGCACCTAGAATAATAGCACATGGAATACCTGATATAGGACTATTCCCTTCTATACCTTGCAATGCCATTAAACCTTGTCCCAAATACTCTGCAGCTAAAAAACCACCTTCCATCACGACACCAGACACAACTATACCCGGAACAATGCTACTGGGAGCATCATCAGTTTTAGTAGCAGTGCTAAAATCATTGCTATATGATACTATTGGATGGTTGCGACGTATTCCATATTTGAAAGTTTTGGAACTTCTTCTAATGATCGATGCAACGACAGACATCAACAGCTCGTATTATTATTAATTTACATACAATTTTATTAAGTGAAAATTTAAGGTATTGAAACCACTAGAAAGTAGAAACACACTATAGTAAGTTGAACTCGTGTTCGTATACCCACAGTCCTCTTATAGCATACTTAGTTTACTATGCTGAACAAATTTTTGGAAAACTACTCTAGGAGATACATCAGGACTGGAAGTGGTACTCCAGTATTTCATGCAATGTTCACCATCTTTGGAGTCGGCATTCTTGTCCATGCTAAGCAACACCGTGATCACCACAATGACCCAAAAGCAGTGGGCCATTAAACTAATATTAATTTAGTGAACTCTTGACTCCTTTTATTGTCCAAAAGCCTTTCGAAATCGCTTCGTTTTATAAAGAGCGCTTCAATTTATTAATATTCAAAGGTTAGTGGCCTTCAAGAGCCACTAACAACTCTGTAGCCGTGAGTCGGTCCTGAGGTCCTTCTTTGAGACAATATTCTATCGCCGTTTTTATATTCTGCGGCAATGATGTCAATATGCAAGGTCGAAGGCCATTCAAAACGCTATTTCTAATTTGAAATGACCCATCGATACCAGAATATGGAACAGACATATTAAATACACATGTTACAAGAATACCAAGTGAAAACATATCACTTGTATATCCATAAAACATGTTCCGATGCGTTTGAGTCAATATCTCAGGGGCCATATGATCCATCGACCCAGCAATGCTATCAGTAGGAATACATTTTTGACCGGTTGGCATCCTCAAACACGTTCCGAAGTCAGTCAATAAACAACGTCCATGGTCATTTAAAAGGAAATTTCCTGGCTTAATATCCCGATGAACGAATCCTTGTTCATGCAGATATTTAATGGCTCGGACACAATCAGAAGCCACACTGAGTCTTCGCCCCATCGACCAATTATCATGTCTTTCCAGATACTTTTCCAGGGACCCTCGTTTACAAAGTTCAAACACCAAACACAAATGAGGTGGATTGACGCATAAACCTAAATACGGTACTATATTCGGATGAGACAGGGTTGTTAGAATTTGCGTTTCTTGGGAATATGCTTCGATGGTTGCAACATCCAGTTCCGGAGGTGTATACATCTTGATTGCAACTTGTACCTGTGTGCCTCCCAACAACAATCCACTTGTATCAAGAGTTCCATTCAAATCAGGGGATGTATTTCTCGAAACTGGCCTGGAACCAAAAGGGTCGCCATCAGTTGTATTCAATATTCTGTATATAAATGCCAGAGCTACCGCATCTACTCCTCGTAATTTTGTTCCTAAATTTGATTGTTCGCCAGAGCTAGTACCAATGTCATCATCAAGCAAGCTCATACTAGGAGTAACCGACGCAACAATAGGGCTTGAAATGATACCGTTTTCATCCAATCCGTTTTTTAAAGTAAGTGTTCCAGCAAACACTGAAGCAGTTGCTCCTCTTCCGAGTAGTTTAGACCAATCTATATTTAAAAAAGCAAAGTCAATATACACCTGTGACGATACTCCATCTAATAGGTTCTGTAGTTGGTCGCTAGCTTCATCTGTTGGAGGATAACGTGGTTGAGCAAGCCATTCTGATAATGAACCACCTCTAGTTGGGATAATGAGTGGTTGAGGATGCAATAGAAACTCTGAAGCGGATAAATCACCAAGCAGTATTTTTCTTTGAGGCATCCCACGCCAATAGTGAGTGTCTCGTAGTAAAACAAGGTAGATGAAAAGAGGTGAGCACAAGCCACGTAATAACAACAGAAGAGTGAGAATCATATGTTGAGCAACAAGTTCATCTCTCCATGAAAAAACAAGAACGAATGCGTTTATGACTCTCCAAGTGAATGTGTAATATAGAAAGGGTGATATGCTGATACGGTAATTACCACAGGATATAACTAGTATAAGCAACAGAGGGAGCAAAAGAGCAATTACCTGACATGCAACGAATGAATCAGTGAAATTAAGACCAAGGACGAAGAAGGTTGTCACAAGCATAGAGAACAAGAGACCACGAGAAAAGCTCTCACGAAAGGCTCTATAACTAACACTTCTTTTACAAAACAGAAATATAAAAGAGTTGGCAAACCATTCATTTGCAAGGCAGTAAGCAAAATACAAAATATTATTCCATGGGTTTTTCATCATGTTCAGAGGAACGACGTCAACGAATGAAGAATAACAGAGAAACCCAAACAGAAAAACAATAACAGCTACAAGAAGATTGAGAACTATTCCAGCGTACAAGATAGGTAAATAGGAAGGGAGAATAACTGCCATGGCCGCGGAAGGGTCCCCTGTAATAATCGCCAGTCTCCTTGCTTTATTGATAAACCTCGTGATGGATATGAATATGATACATGAGAATAGACTAGCATAGAATATGGTGCTATCCTGTGAATTCCTGCCAAGTATTTATTATTTTAAATACAAATCATAAGAAGAAGATTCACTTACTGAAAGTTCACCACTGAAGAGTTGAAAACTTGCCAGGTGCAACTCGGGTCGTCGCTCATAATTTTTTTCTTTTCAGTTTTCGGATTATGTGATTAATACAACTGTACTGCTGGCTTATTATGCAACATACACTCAAATACCAGATTGTAAATGATATTGGCTATCTCATGTTCACTTCAATAGTTGTACCTTAATGGGATACCCCCCTCACATCGAAAATTGATGCTTCAAAAAGGATAACTTGGACCAATTTATGAATATCTATTTTAATATTTTAAAATATGCCGAATGGTCCAGAGTGTGCCAATATTTATATTTTACTTTGAGAAGATATTTTCTGCGATAGCCAATCCAAAATAAACGAGTTAACAGTTGATGGAGCCTCTTGAAGCAACCAATGTCCGGCACCATCAACCTGTTTCAGAGTCAAATCAGGAATCCAATCATGCATGTGCTTGGTCATACTCGGGGGCAACGTCATATCCAATTCAGCTGTCACCATCAGACAAGGACACAAAACTTTTAGACCAGCTGTTTTCTTATTCCACTCCCAATTACGTTCCACATTACGGTACCTGCTGAAATTTAGAAATGTGTTTATTTCGAAACGACGCACTTACCAGCCAACAGGACCAATAAAACCTGATTGCTTGAATTGCCATGCATAGTACTTGAGGTCGCTATCCGTCAGCATATCACTCTTCTGGATCTCATGAGGGAAGTGAGCCAGAGCTCCCCCGTCTTGTGTGGGACGCCAAGGGAGTTTCATGAAATCACCAGTATTCTCTGTGTCTTTTAAACTCATAGATCTTATCAAGCACTTGATGGAATGCTCGGCATCTTGATCAAGCTCTTGTTCAGCAGCATCAGTTTGAAAATATATTTGGTAGTCAAACCTACCCGGTTTTGAAAGATTCATTTTCCATGGGTTTTTAGATGGATTGTTTGGATAAAAAGGAGTACATAGCGAAATAACTCCCAACGTTCTAACCGGAAAATGAAGAGCAAAGTTCCAGACGCAACTTCCTCCCCAATCATGCCCTACAAGAAGCACTTTGTCAATGAGTAGCTCATCGAGTAATGCACAAATGTCATCACAAATATTTTCCATACAATACGCTGATGCTTCACGAGACACCACTTTACTCTCTCCGTATCCTCGCATGTCTGGAACGATGCATCGATATCCGGCTCGTATTAGAGGCAGCAGTTGATGCCTCCAACCAAACCACGTGTCTGGAAAACCATGCACTAGCAGTAAAGTGATATTATTGCTGATTGTTGCAGGAGTGCCTTCAACATAATGCAATTCAACTCCAGTGTGCAAACGGATATGATGATGGTGAATCATACTAGGAAAGGTAGTTTTACTTTAAAAAAAGATCGGACTGAAAATTCAAATTACTTTTTTGAAACATGGTTAAAATGCCATTCTGGGCCGCAATTACCTGATTTATATTTGAGCAATGCCTTTTCAACGACATCCATCCCAATAACATTAGTGGCATGAAACATAGGACCTCCTAGGTACCTTGGAAACCCATATCCTGACGTCCATACGATATCGATGTCTTGCGGCGAACCAGCGATACCCTCCTCAAGTATTCGCAGGCCTTCATTAACCATCGGGAATAAACATCTCTCCTGAATTTCTTCTTTGGAGATATCAGTCCTAACGGATATATTATGGGTCTTTCTGTGACTGAAAAGTAGTTCGTCAAGAAGTGGATCTTCTATTTGTGTTCTGGCTTTTGGATACGCATACCAACCACGACCACTCTTTTGTCCCAATCTACCAGCATCAACCAATCCGTCAGCCAGAAATCTCCATGACTGTCTTCCAGGCGCAGTATCTGCATGAGGGTAATATGGTTCTTTACGTATACGATATGGAATATCATTTCCTGCAAGATCAAGTACCGCAAGAGGGCCCATTGCCATACCGAGATCTGTCATCGCACTATCTACCATTGATGGACTCGCACCTTCCTCAACAAGACAAATTGCTTGTTGGGTATATGGTTCAAACATTCGATTCCCTATGAAACCAAAACAATTGCCGGCAAGTACCGTTTTCTTTCCTAGAACACTTCCCATATTCATAGCAGTTGAGATTGACTGTTTACTAGTATGCTTACCTCGAACATTCTCTAAAAGTGGCATCACATTAGCAGGGGAAAAGAAATGCGTCCCAATCACTTTTTCAGGTTTACCAGATGCCACCGCAATTTCGTCAATATCCAAATAGGAAGTATTGGTACATAACAAAGCATCGTCTTTAGCTATCTTCCCAAGTTGAGAAAATATTGATTTCTTCAAATCAAGGTTTTCAAAAACGGCTTCAATGATGACATCGGCATTGCCAAGATCATTCATACTGGTGGATGTGCCAAACAGCGACATTTTACGTTCACAGTCAACCTCATTGTAAGTACGTGACCTCTTGTAGGTGTCTCTTACAGCATTCGTGGTGCCCCTCGCCAACTCCGAGTTTGTCTCGACTAAAGTAACAGGAATCCCCTTGTTCAAAAAACACATTGCAATCCCACGACCCATAGTTCCTCCACCAATAACACCAACAGATTGAATAGGCACTGGTTTTGGATCCTTAATCGGTTTTGTCCGTTCGGAAAAAAACATGTACTGAAGTGCTTTCGCATGTGGATGGTTGATTAGTTCATCAAACAATTTCTGTTCCTGCTCCATTCCCTCATTAAATGACAACGAACTTGCATCAATTGCTTTAACAATATTCTTCAAGTTCACCGGTTTACTTTTCGTGTTTTCAAGAACAGAATCTACATTCCATCCATCGTCACTTGGGGTGGGAAGATCAGATACTTTTCGCTTCACAATAGTATTTTTCTCAGCCCAATCTGCCACCCTATCAATGAAATCTCCAGATGTCTCAATAACAAGATCAACAACGCCTAACTGTGTTGCATCTCTCATGTTCATCGGCTTCCCGGAGATAATGATCTCAAGGGCTTTCGATCGTCCTACTAATCTAGGCAATCGTTGCGTACCACCTGCTCCTGGCAAGATACCTAAATGAACCTCGGGAAGGCCTACTAACGCTTTCTCGTGGCATATTCTGGTGTCACAAGCAAGCGCGGTTTCGAACCCACCTCCAAGCGCTGTACCGTGGATAGCAGCGATCAAAGGAATATCCGTTTTATCCATCTCTTCCAGAACAGCCACAAGGTCAGGACACTCTCGGAATTTACCATTGCTAAATTCCTTGATGTCAGCTCCAGCAGGAAACGTCCTACCATCACCTCCAAGAACCACGCACCTTGCATGGTCTTTTGTCGCTTGTTTGAATCCAGCAACAAGACCTTCTCGCACGCCTTTACTCAATCCATTCACTGGTGGATTCAATATGCGTAAGACAGCCACGCCACTCGAACGAAGCACATACGATGTTGACATCGAGAAAATAGATCGATCAGTCCTACCTTTTTTGGGCAGCACGATTATCTATGATAGTATTGAATTTCATTTTCAGGTGCTTATGGATGATATACGCGAACTTCACGTTCTTGTATGGTTTTCTTGGTCGTTATGTATTTGGTTGGCAATAATCTGTCTTACAGGCTTAATGGGATCTCGCTTTTCAAAACAAATTTTTAAGAGTTCCTCGTTGACAAAGTTATATTCAGGGCTTTCCAACGGATGTATATCGTTTTTTGATA
>Ga0105053_10011916_pt1 | contig 10564 bp, 9 predicted proteins | sample BON01_FD_78093 | JGI IMG/M metagenome (GOLD analysis project Ga0105053, IMG submission 78093) | Freshwater microbial communities from Lake Bonney liftoff mats and glacier meltwater in Antarctica - BON-01 | ecosystem: Environmental > Aquatic > Freshwater > Ice > Glacier meltwater | place: Lake...
ATCACTAGTGGCGTTTCTTTCTCACGAAGGAGGCCAGGGTCATATACAGATGTTGGCATCGAGGGCGCTTCCCACCGCATGCTTCTACGCATGAACTCCAAACCTTTCTTGTCAATTGGGTTGCTGACAATGAGTGGATCAAACTGGGGACCTGTGGATAACTGTTTTTCTTGTAAGTGCCGCGCTCTAAACAACTGAGCTGAAGTGACGGATAAGTGACTGAAGATCTTTTTATTGCTTGATCCATCGCTGATCCACCGTTGGTACTGAATTGGTTCATTGCTTATTTATCGTTAATAGAACCTGTACTCACATATTCGGCTGAGACAACAATTAAAAGGCCTGAATCATCGATTGAACTTCAGTGCCTTTTACCGATTTTTCATGTCACTTTTGACTTGTTCATGCATTTTTATCCTCGTTCTCACATTTGATGTAGTACTACAATTTGTTTAATTATTTGGTATGTGACACATTGTATATGATAAGTGCCATGCTTTTGAATAAAAGCGCCGCAGGCCATTTTTATTGTAATTGTTGTGAAAAAAAAGCACCTCAGGCATACTTTCAATTTTTTTGAGATGGACATATTGTATGTTATGAATATGAAGATTGCTTTTATTATTACTCATAAATAGAGGGTTCTGAAGGATCTTCGGTGATGCATCCGTCACCATAGCTCAGTGGAGAAGAGCGCGGAACTTAATTTTTTTGGGTCATCCGCAGGTCTCTGGTTCGATTCCGGCCGAAACCCCGTCAACTCAAATCAATGTCAATCTGAGCCAATAGACCCTCAAGCAAGAGTTCTAAACTACTGTTTTCAGTAATAAACACCATTAAAATCAAAGACATAATGTAGTAGTTTTGTTTGGAACTCTCAAGGTGCAGTCTTTTATTCTCACCAGCATACGTCTACAGGTGGGATACACTACAACACATTGTATATTATAAGTGCCATGCTTGTGAATAAAAGCGCCACAGGCCCGGGGCCATTTTATTGTAATTGTTGTGAAAAAAAAGCACTTCAGGCATACTTTCAAATCTTATTTCGAGCTGGACATATTGTATGTTCTAAAAATTTCAAGACAAGCGCCACAGGTACGATATGTTTCAAATTGCCCTCGTGTCTAAGACTGTTGTCAATATGGAGAAACCAAGCCATTCTTACTACTAGTATCATATGTGCAATGTGACAAATATGTGATTACTTACTACCTTATTGACTTAGTTAAATTTTGACGGGCTTGTCCTCTTCGCCTTGTTTTCGAACACCAGTCATAAAAGCTGTAGGTTTAAGCATTGTTTTTCTTCTGTTATTTCTTGGGTGGCAAAACCAAACTTAATTGCTGGACTAAGTGATAAACAACAAAACTCAATGATGAATGTCAAGCGTGATGAAGTGTGTGTTGCTTTGTCAAGATTTATCGACCTGAGGGTGAGGAAGATTAGACTTACCTGTGTTAGTGAGGTGTTTCTTTGTTTTCTTGACACAATGGTATGTGTGTTGTTTTGTTTTATTGACCCAAGTGTGAAGAAGATTAGAAATGAGGCTGGTGAGGAAAATTAGAAACGAGGCCTCCAGTTGCCCTGGGATTTTCTCCAGGTTGCAACAGAGCGGCAGTCAACGAGATGACAGTTAGTTTACGAGTCGTAAAAACTGGTGGGGTATTCATGAATATGTTACCGAAGGATCACATATATGTTGTTCAATGTCTGCAGTGTATATATGCCACATAAAATTTGGTAACAATTGTATGTTGTTGATACACATATTTTGATAACATATGTATGTTGTTGATACACATATTTATGTTGTTGATACACATATGTCGTATGAGCCATATGTGTTGTATGACAAAATATGTTATTGAACATAATATGTTGCTGAACAGAATATGTTGCTGAACAGAATATGTTGTTTAGATTGTTTTGTCATTTAAGAACATATACATGTCGGATAGACCTTAAATGACATATAATCATTGGCTGAACACCTAAATATTAACATAAATATACATGTCGCAAAAGGTCTTATACAATATGATATGTTGTGTCACGCGACATATATATACACGCGTAATTTTCAGATGCGAGTGGAGGGACAGGGTCTATATGAGGACCATATGATTGAATGGCAAAATCTGTTAAAGAACTCAGAAGACAACCAGGCCCATACAACAAAAAAACCAGAACACAGCCAGATTACACGAGTTATGTTCAATATCAAAGGCTGAGTTATGTTCAATGTCAAAGGCTGAGACATATATGGCAGCATACGTGCAAACTGGATGATGCACACATATACATGTGCGCCGCAAAACATGTGCACACGCGCATGTATGTAAGTACCTGCATCCGCAACCATGTAGGATGCGTGTTGATATGGTAGGGAGCTGCGATTGCTGGAGCAATGATGTGCATTGATTGATGTTGCATTTATTACTTTGTGAGAAATAGTCGAATAGATTTGCTGGAAACTTTATGTGCTCAAAAGACAGTGTTGGAATCAAAGCTTTAAGAACGGATACCCCATATGTAAATAATTTCTAACTCCCGCCAAGTAATAACTTGTCCCAAGGAGGGTGCACTTCCGGGTACTTTGAAGTGATAGTACGCATCAAAATACTACCCAGGTTAATTGCAACAACCTGGGCCAACTGGGAAGTGGTTACATGATTCAACACATGTTTTCGTATTTGTATTACATGCTGCATCTAGCAAGCTCATTGTTTGTTCGTATATGCATTATTAATGCATGAGTAATCCAGTGTCAACCCATTCTTGATGTACAGTTGATGTATCATTGACCCATCATTTATCCACCATGTATCCATCGTTATCAACCAAGTTGTCGATGCATCTTTTATCCATCGTTGATCCATCATCGACCTGTACCCACATATTTGGCTGCGCAAAGAACGATAGTTCAAAAGCTTCAATTCTTGATGGCAATAAAGATGTTTGGATTAATTCTAATGTCAAATTTGACACGTTCGTACAGTTTCATTTTTGTTTGCACGTTTGATGTAATACTAAAAGTCAAAATGATACAAATTTTTGGTATGTGACACATTGTCACGGTATATTATACGGATCCATCGCTGATCCACTGTTGGTCCATCGTTGATTTATCGTTGATCTATCGTTGACATTACTTGTAAAACGTAATAACATATTCGGCTGAGACTATAATTAAAAGGCATCAATCCTCGACACACAGCTGATTCACTTGACTAAGCGGATGGTGTACATCTCACGAGTCATGTAAGACCCCAGCGCGAGGCTTGTGAGGGAGATTGGAAACAAGGCCTCCTTTTTTGTGTGTGGTGTTTTGCCGCCACACAGCTAGCGCGCCAGTTACATCAGAAACGCACACAGGTGGTGTGAAGTGATAAGGAAGCCCAGAAGCGCCTGGCTCGAAGGCACTCCCGCAATGGACCATGGACTCCATGACTTCAAGGCAAACGTATACACATGTAATCAAACAAAAGAGAAATAAATAGAACAAAACACACATCAAGAAACAACAAACATGGATGAAGAACACACACCTGAAATGATAATTAGTTCGTACAGATAATTGTATTTATTTAATTGTACATATATTGCATTTTTGATTTAATGTGTTCAAGTTATTTGTTAATCCATGCGTGTCATGTGTCTTGTACATTGAATATTTTGCTTCTTTTTACGCGCATTATGTATATGGAGTGTCATTGTTTTATTGATGTTGTTTTGATCACAATTACATGTAAGTATAAAGTCATTGCGTGTAGGTCATTTGAGTATATACACACATGAATAGATTTTTCAAAGATGTTGATGGAAAAAATAGAGTCATGTAAAGAATGTCATGTGTACAACGACACTCATATATTTGTGTGTTTTTCAATTGAAAAAGGTCCGAAATGAATATGCAACATTAAACACGCAGTGCGCAAAACACAGCCAGACAGACAGGTAGAGAAGAAAACAAACCCTCACGACATAGACTCATGGAGACAGGCAAACAGAGAAGGAACGTGCGAGGGGGAGACCAAGAATACTATTGGTTAAGCGCCAAGGTTGGTGTGTGTTGCTTTCTTTCTTTCTTTCTTTCGTGGGTTCTAAAGGTCCAACATAATCAATGGACCAAGCAGATGGCGAGCATCTGATTAGCCACTTAGGACCCAAGAACCTGTCCCGGACCGGAGAACCAGAGCATTACCCAGTCAATGGCAAACCCAAGCAGATCCCCTACTAATGGGTAAAACAGGTCACAGCATTAGTGGGCTGGTATGTATCCTCGGGCTAAACAATTCCCACCATCAATCTTTCTGAGCACCAAGAAACGTAGCGCCCAGGGATCAATTTGTTTTATAAACCCGAGGGTGAAGGAGATTAGAAACGAGGCCTCCAGTTGCCCTGAGATCTCCTCCAGGACTGTCTGCATTTACCATGTCGCTAGCTCCCCCAGTTCACCCCTCCCCCATCTTCTTGACGGACACAGTAAACTTGTAGGATGTAGTGTTGTTTTGTTTAATTAACCCGAGGGTGAGGACGATTAGAAACGAGGCCTCTCGTTGCCCTGGGATCTTCTCCAGAACTTTTTGTTTTTTACAATGTCGCTAGCTCCCCCGGAGTGTGTGTTACTTTGTTTTATTGACCCGAGGGTGAGGAAAATTAGAAACGAGACCTCCAGTTGCCCTGAGATCTTCTCCAGAAATCTCCACTTTTGCTATGTCACTATTTCCCCCGGTTCACCCCTCCCCCATCTTCTTGACCGTGACGGACACAGAAAACTTGTAGGATGTAGTGCAATTCCAGCAAGGTCATGCCCAGGGCCAGTTGGGTATCCTTGGGGAAGTATTGTAGAGTTGGAAGTGCCTCCCAACGACTTGCTAGGATTGATGACACTCCACCCCCACAACATCAACGCATTACAAAGCATCATCAATGTAGGTCCTATGCTAAATCACCATACTCAGCCGACAAATCCAAGTTGGGACAAAAAAACTAATACTTTCGACATGAATATGGTACGGCCAGTTGCGAAAATTTCTCACCCATGGAATTCTGGCAATCTCAAGATCTAAGAGGTTTTGTACCAAATTCGAATAAAACTTCAAATTTTCGAATAACATGTCAGGATTTCTTAAAATGGCTACAATGATGTTCATGTGTAGTAAATCAGGTATGAATAAAGATTGCTTTTATTATTGCTCATAAAGAAATAATTTAGAAGTTTTGTTTGGAACTTTCAAGGTGCAGTCTATTGTTCTTACTGAAGTGACTGTGGTTTGCTGATTGTTATTATATCTTCTACTTTTCTCAAAAGAAAAAAAAAGTTAAAAGAAAAAAGCAGTAAGCCGAGATCATCAAAACCCACAGCCCAGCATATACACAGAAAAATGTATTTTGTACACATAAACTGTCTATATGTAAACTGTGCTTTTGTCAATCTGGATTCTTTTGGTTCTCCAGGTGTCAGTCCCACACCTGTGCTCACATGAATTACCAAGGTAGTTTTTGTGTGTGTACGCGCGCATATACAAACACGCACACACCCACCACCCTAACACCCTTACAGATAGAGAAATATACAAGACAAAACCCCCAGCCAAAACATAGCCTCCCATGCCAGCAACAAGCGCTAACCGTGAACAAGCTGGAAAAAACCCCACTTCCAATCTCCCCACACACACGCATACAGATGTTAAGAAACACCTGTGATACACGCGCATGTTGTAGAGAGATTGGATAGTACAAATAAACAAAATGCGCCTACAAGAGTGCATATGTATTACCACGAACGCGTTATATAAACGTATATGCATACATACACACAGACATACATATATACATATACATACACATACACATGCACATATACGCGCACACATGCACACACATATACATGTGCATACATATGCACACCTATGCACAGATAGAAAATCTTAGTAATGACACCTCAACGTCTCAAGCAATATCATTGACGCACATACGCATCCATGTACATATGCATGCATATACACATATATATGTATATACACATATGTGCACAACCTGCAGCGAGTGTGTCCGCAGATGTGTACGCTGGTGTAAAAAAAACACCTGTGTAACGTACACACCTGCCCATGCACTAGTGCCCAAAACGTCTGTTCCAAAGTGCATGCAACACTCACTGCTAAAAAATGCACATACATATATACACATGAGGGTCCTGAGGGATTTTCGGTGATTCATCCATCACCTGAGTTCAGTGGTGAAGAGCGCAGGACTGAACAAATTTGGTTATCCGAAGGTCCCCGGTTCTGTTTCAGCTGAAAACACGTCAACTCAGCTTCACATGGATTTGAGCAAATAGACCCCCAAGAAAGGGTTCTAAACTACTGTTTCCAGGAATAAAAGCAAATTAAATCAAAAATACACACATATGAATACGCATACATATGCATACGAATACATATGCGCATGCATGACACTGTCCACACGCTGAAGCACTGATACTGAGACCCACAATCTATGAACAAATATGCATACACATACATATACACATGTATATAAATGCATGCATATACATATACATACACACATGCATATACATACATATATACATGTCCGGACACATACACACATACATAGATGTCCCGCAACAGCCCATCACACAATCACGACAGCGCAGCGCCCAGACAATACCCGCTCAGCTGCACTGGTGCGGAGCCAATCCCCCCAGTTTATGGCCAGCTTATGTCGCTGGTCACAGAGGTGATCACCCGAAACGAGGTTACATTTCTGCCATTTTCGCGGGCTTTTCATATTGATCAGTCCCTTCCCTCGAACGGATACTACAGTCGATCTTAAACCACCCTCTGGGATTCCTCCTTTTAGAAACCAAAACCATAATGGTCTTGGTCGACAGGGTCTTCCCTCCGTGCGTGACGTCCTCCGGGCACGCACGCGTATTTCTGATTCTGTCATCAAAATGTTGTACAAATTGTATGGAATGTGCAGTTTACAAAAGTTTTATGATGGCTTTTGTAATATAGTCTTAACACACGTGAAAAGAGGGTGGACACCCGTGGCCTACATGTCAGTCAACATTGTTTGTCAGGGGGGTGGGGGATCGATACCCTGTCATCCTGGTTTTTTTCTCTCTCTTTCTTTCTTTCTCAAATGACTTATTTTTACTTCTTTGTATAGTTTTGTTAGGAATTTCACGGGCTAATCAAACTGAGAATTTCTCGCCAGAGGCTGTACTCACGAATATGACTAGGCATTCCAAACAGCAGTGAGGTCCCATAGCAAGGTTGGTAGGTGACAAACCAGCGGCGCCAGGAGGATTTTTTGAAGTGAGCGGGAGGTATTTAATAATACTATTACAGTATTTTTTTTGTGGCGGGACTTTTTTTGGCAGGATTTTTTTTGTGTGTGACTTGGAGAACAAGGGCCTATGGTACTGACGGAACCAAAGTGCGAGAGAGCAAGTAAGTAAAGCCAAGAGAACGGGAGAGAAAGCAGATACAATACAACAAAAAAAAAAGATGAAATAAGTTTATTTTTTGATTTCAAGAAAAAATTGCTTTCACCCCTGACAACCGACCTTGCTAAAATTGCACTATATCCTACAAGTTTTCTGTGTCCGTCAAGAAGATGGGGGAGGGGTGAACCGGGGGAGCTAGCGACATAGCAAAAGCGAAGAGTTCTGGAGAAAATCCCAGGGCAACTGGAGACCTCGTTTCTAATTTTCCTCACCCTCGGGTCAATAAAACAAAGCAACACACACCCTACTGAGTCACTACAGGTGACTGGACTCTCACCCTTACACCCGGAACATCCTATTTCTAATCACACTCCAATGCACATGCGCACGTTGCCTCTTTGCTTTTCACAACTTTCATCGAAGGGGGACACACAGTTTTTACACACTTGGCATATGCTACCACCAATCAATTGACATATGTGCGCTTGTGAGGCTTCAAGAACACCTGATTCTTCACGTCTTCAGACATTTCGGCACCTTGGTGATTGTCTGCGTGAAGAGTCTTCGTGCTGTAAGTCCAGACATACATGTCGCAGCCAGGCATCTTGCATTTGAATGGTCTATTCGTACAAGGCATCGACAGCGCTCACTTATTCGAAAATACTTTTTTAATTTTTTTTTAATTTTACTTTGAGGGTGTTTACAAAAGATTAACCTCAGCAAGAGGAGCAAGAAACAATAAGATCGAAAGAAGCCGACTTCGCAGCTGTCCAGCTCACCAGATGTCTAGTGTACGGGTATAAAGAATTTCTCAGCGCGACGGTGGAATGTTTCCGAAGTGAATTTTGTGACAAACTGTACTCCCGCAAGCGGGTTGAATCGAGTGGAGGAAGCACGTAGTTGAAGCCTTGAAGAACGACAAAGAAGCGGATCGATTCGGCTGAAACTACGCTCCACAACCAGCTGCAGTAATTTAGTGTGGAGGGGGGGGGGGGGTTTAGGCATCGGTGGGCGCGGGAAAAAACATCCTGCATACCTGTACCCCTTCAATTTTTTTTTCAAGGTTCGAATCTAGATTGAACGCGTACGCGACGTCATTCAAGACCGTTTAATATATGTCTCTTTATTTGTTTTTACCACACTCGGCATCCATGGCGCAGAGGATGTTTGACACGGTCGTATGATTCGAAAGGTTGAGGATGAATGAGCCCGCATCTGGTACCGAGGCATTGCCGCAAAGGCACTTTGCGAGTGGCGGCACGCCACAGACCGAGGCAAGCGCAGACGTCACTGTAAAAGCTCAAATTGATATGGTGAAGTTTTGTTTCATTTACCAAATAATATATCTTTTTGTATTATCAGCCTAGCGATTCACTGAGGCTCGTTTGGCTGTGACTCGCTTGACACTTCCACAAAGAACTGTGCGCAGCCTTAGACTCCCAAAGCAATCATCATCACCACTGTTTGCGGCCAAAGAATGAGATCACTTACACCTTCGGTGTATCTCGCACTGGCAGGAGCGTGAGGATCCAACCGATGAGCTCGAAGTTCTCTCTAGCGTGCAGGTAACACATGCACGCGCATGTTTGTGCCATCATTACAATCAAATGCTCTTGCGTTTGGTGTCAAAGTTGACGAGTTGGCAAGTAGTACGATAATACAATGTCAAATAACAAGACACAGATTCGAGTTGCCGACGCACAAGAACACGTACTAATTTCTGGCACTCGCGGCGCCGCCCCTCATTCTTTCCTGCCCTTCCTTCGTTTCCGTTCCACCTCTTTTCAGGCTGAGACATTACATGATGACCTATGTGATGAGGCATCGCATAGGGAGGGCTCGTCAATTGATATGGACGAGGAAGGATCACCATGCAGGTCATTATGTACGTGGAAGTGTGGGTGAGCGGTGTTTATTGTGGGACCATGTCATTGAAAATAATGCAAATGTGTATGCATATACACCGAAAAAGGTACGTTGGTGACACAGGCAATACTCCTTTTCATTCAATTATCAGTTGCCGCGAGTTCTCCATTGTTCTGCGCCTCTGTCTGTCTCTCTTCCTTGCTTCTTTCCCTCTCTTGCCTGTTTCTCTCGCGTGCTGTATCTTCCTGGCTCTCTCTTTCGCATGCGCGCGCTCTCTCCAATCTCCTTCAATCCCTCTGTGTTTAGGTTCCAATCTCAATTTCTTATAAACTCTCACAATCTCTCAATCTCTTATTCTTCTGCTCTCTTCCCTGGTCTTTTTCCTCTCTCTCTCTCACCTATTTTCACTCTCTTTCTCTCTCTTTCTCTCTCTTTCTCTTTCGTCCACTCACTCTCTTTTTCTTTCTGTCTCTCCCTCCATTGCTTCCTTCCTTGCTCTCTTCCTGTCTTCTTCCTATGCTCACACCCTCTCGCTCGCAATCTCGTTGCAAGACCCAATGAATGAGGCCATCAATGAACCCACAATTCGCGCCTTCTCTTTTAAACACGTTCACACACACGCATCATCAATAAGACGACCACTCGTCTCTCTCCTCTCACACACATTTTTTTATACTTATATAAGGAATCTCGAAAAAATTTATCAGCTTATGATTAAGGATGGCCTTTCTGACACTTCCGATGTAAAAATAGTAAAGTCTTATCATTGAGGATGGCACTCTATGCACTTATACAAGGTATTTCAAAATAGTACGAAATTATGACGGAGGATGTCATTCTCCACACTTATATAAGGTATCTCAAAAATCGCCATCTCCAACTATGACTTCATACCAGTAAACAAATCGTGGCACGAGTATATAATATACGAATAAATAATTCGTATTTTATACCTCATACGAGTATTGAACACAAAAAAATTCTCTCATTCACTCAAAACACAGCACACTTCCTTTTTTCTTGTGATGCGCAGTTTTGGCGGGAGTAGCGATGACAGCGGCATGACATCAGTTAGCCGACGAGTCGTGGCGCCGACATCTGGCCCTCCTCGCCACAGTGCTTATACCAACATGTACCTGGGACGCGCAGGTATATTTGGTTATATATATGTGTGTATATATATATATATATATATATATATGTGTATATATATATATATATATACATATATAAATA
>Ga0105053_10011926_pt1 | contig 10557 bp, 9 predicted proteins | sample BON01_FD_78093 | JGI IMG/M metagenome (GOLD analysis project Ga0105053, IMG submission 78093) | Freshwater microbial communities from Lake Bonney liftoff mats and glacier meltwater in Antarctica - BON-01 | ecosystem: Environmental > Aquatic > Freshwater > Ice > Glacier meltwater | place: Lake...
AATATCGTCAATATCGCCAATCAGCGTATTCAGCGCTCGCTGTGCCCGCGGATGCTCCTCTTCCCAGGCGCTGTCATCGTAATAAGGCTTCAGGGAACGGCCTGCAAAGATGCGCATCAGTGGTATACGGGGGCGATCTTTCAGCTTTTGGGCTGCACTTGCGGCTGCAGTTTTATCTGCAGCTGGCTCCGGACGACTGAGCGGCTCGCGGCGCACCAGGAAGCTTTTGCCAGTGCTGCGCCGACTATCAACATACACTGCCTCGCAGTATTTTTGCAGGCGAGCGACATCATCGGTGCTCTCTATCAGGAAGCCCTGAGTGGTAAAGGGCGTTTCCAGCCAAGGGCGATCGAGACCACTGACGTACATACCAATGTCCAAGTCTCTAGTGGGTACTCTTAAAGTCTTCAGCATCGGTGCAAGACGTCCTGTTTAGTTCTTCTGCTACGTCTTGAACACAACGCAGCATTCGGTTAACAGGCTAGCGTTGTGATCACAGTAGCCTGACACTAGTGAAGAGGCCTGGAGGTGTCCACAAATAAGTGGAGATTTCTACAGATAATGGGATTGAAGCCTGTAGTAGCTGGTATTGGCTCGATTGGTACTCATTCTAGCTGCAAGAAAGGCGTCAAACCGAGTAGAGTCTTCACGCCGGTCTCGCAACGCAACTCAGCACCCTTCGACCTCAACCCTATTTCGTCCACTTCAGAACAACGCATGCTGCACGTGCAATACACTGGAGCGGCCTGTGATATATTCGCGCCTGACGCCCGATAGCAGGCCTAGAGGGCAAAAAGGACACACAAAATATGCGTAAATTCCTGGTCGGCCTGGGTATTGTGCTGCTGATCACCCTCGGCTCAATCGGCACACTTTTAATGACGGGCGTGATAGCCCCGAGCAGCCTGCCTATTCTGCTCAACACCATGATGGGCATGGCGGGCCCAGCGGCCGATCATACAACAGTGCGCCAGCGCTACCAGGTCCCGGAAGGTTTCACGCTGGAACTTTACGCGGCCGATGTGCCGCGAGCCCGTTTTTTACGCGTCACCTCAGGCGGAGACCTCTTGGTCAGTCGGCCGCATATGGGGGACATACTGCTACTGCGCCGCGACGCCGACGATTACGGCCACCCCGATACCCGTGAAACCTTAATTGAGGGGCTCAATAGACCGCAGGGCATGGCAATACACGACGGCTGGCTGTATATCGCCGAATCCGATCGGATTAGCCGCATACCCTTTGATGACAACACGGGCACGCTGATCGGCGGACCTGAGCCGGTGGTTGATCACTTGACCGACAACGGCAACCACTGGTCTAAAACGATCGGCATCGGACCGGACCAAAAGCTGTATCTGGCCCAGGGCTCAACCTGTAACGCCTGCGAAGAGGAGGATCCGCGACGCGCTACCATGATGCGTTTTCAGCTAGACGGCAGCCAGCCCGAGATCATCGCTACCGGTTTGCGCAATAGTGTGGGTTTCGGCTGGGCACCCTGGAATGGCGCATTGTACGCAGCGGATAATGGTCGCGACATGCTGGGAGACGATTTTCCTCCCTGCGAACTGAATCGCATCGCCGCAGGCCAGTTCTACGGCTGGCCTTACTTTAATGGTGATAACGTACCGGACCCGGACATGGGAGCCGACCCGCTCGCCGCGCAGCGCGAGCCAATTCTGCCGGCGCACAACTTTCTCCCCCATAACGCACCTCTGGGCATGACATTCCTCAACAGCGACGCGCTCACGCCAGAATATGAGCGCAGTGCACTGGCCGCCTTGCACGGCTCGTGGAACCGCAGTACGCCGGACGGCTATAAAGTGGTGTCACTGCACTGGACGGAGGAGGGTATCGAAGAGCGCGATTTCCTGACGGGCTTTCTTGACGAGGGCGACATCAGCGGTCGTCCGTCGATGTCGCGCAGGGACCCGACGGTACGATCTATATCTCAGACGATTACGCCGGGGCCATCTATCGCGTCAGCTATCAGGGTTCGGGCCGCGGTGCGAAAAGCCACCGCATCCCTGCGCCGATGGTCGCACCCATAGTCAACCGCCTGGATGCCCAACCACCGGCATGGCTGGCGGAGGCTGAACTACCGGTAATGGCAGTCCGCGGCAGCGCGTTATACCAGCGCTTTGGGTGTAGCACTTGCCACGAGCAGGGCACCAATCACGTCAATCTGGACGGACTGGCAAAACGCCTCGGTTACACCGCAGTGATCGATTCACTGGCAGCGCCGCAATCGCCGATGCCCCTATTCCCGCTGAGCGACACCGAACGACGAGAGCTGGCGGTGTATTTGTTGTGGCAGCCATCGTTGGGGCAGCCATCGTTGGGGCAACCCGAGGCAAACGACTAGATTTCGCCATGTTGAAATACCTGCCCAACACCCTGACCATATTGCGCCTGCTGCTCGCACTGCCGCTGGGCGTTCTTATATTGCGTGAGCAGTACGCTGCCGCATTGTTGATCGGCGCTATCGCCGGGCTGACTGATGCACTGGACGGTTTCATTGCGCGGCGACTCAACGCCATGTCGAACTTTGGTGCTGCTCTGGATCCAGTGGCAGATAAAATCTTGATCACTGTTACTTTTCTATGTCTGGCTGAGGCAGAATTGGTGCCCTGGTATCTGGCGATCGCCGTCATTGCACGCGATTTAATCATCGTCGCAGGCGCAGCCTGCTACTACAAATTTATCGGGCCGTTTGAATTTGCAGCGAGTAGCCTCAGCAAAAGCAATATGCTTATACAAATCACATTTTGTGTGCTGGTACTTCTTATACAAGTCGTAGATGGCATACCACCAGAAGCTGCGATTATGGGAACCGCTGCCGTGCTTTTTCTGGCGGCAGCCAGTGGTTTCGACTACATCATGTCCTGGGCGATAAAAGCCATGGAATCACGAAAAACTAAGGAATAATCGGGTGCTTGATCGTTTGACAATGCAGTTAACGGCCTACTTGTGAGCGAAGAAATTCACGTCCTCACCTATAACATCCACAAGGGCTACTGTACCGGTAATCGTCGCTTCGTGCTGGATGCCATGCGCAAGCGTATCAATGAAACCGGTGCCGACATCGTGTTCTTGCAGGAGATTCACGGCACAGCCATCAAGAGTGCGGCCGAGCGTAAACGCTTCTCCTACCCGGACCAGCCACATTTCGAATATCTTGCGGACGAGGCCTGGCCGCACTTTGCCTACGGTCGCAATGCGATTTATCGCAAGGGCGACCACGGTAACGCGATCCTGAGCAAGTATCCTTTTGCCAGTTTCGAGAACATCGACGTGTCGATCTTTCCGCGCTCCAGTCGCAGCATCCTGCATGGCGTCATCGAACTCCCGCAAAAAAAGACGCGCCTGCACACGCTCTGTGTGCACCTGGGCCTGCTGGAGCAGGAACGCAAAGAACAGGTTCAGGCGCTCACCGACAGAATAAACAGCCATGTACCGCGCGATGAACCGATGATCATAGCCGGAGATTTTAATGACTGGCGGCGACGCGCAGAGAAACACCTGCACGCCGATCTGGGACTGAAGGAACTGTTTGTGCAGATGAATGGACGCCACGCCCTGACATTTCCGATCTGGCGACCTATGCTCGCTGTGGATCGCATCTATTATCGCGGTTTACAGCCAACCGCCTGCCAACGTCTCAGCACCGGTCACTGGCGAGAGTTGTCCGACCACGCCGCGCTGTTTGGAGTGTTTACCTTATGAATTTGAGCGCGCCCGCTGCTAACACTATTTTGCAGGAATCGTCGTTTCGCTATGACTTGCAAATAGCCGCCAGCAGCGGTGGCAAAACGCTCGAACAAGCACAGACATATGCGCGCAAATGCCTGAAGGAAATTGAAGCAACACCGCAGGAAGCCTGGCTGCGCCCAATGTCCCTGTTGGCAAAATTCATCTATACGCGCAGCTACGAAGCAGAGCTGGACATTAATCTGGACAAGTTGGAAGAGCTGCGCACTTTATCCGAGGATCACTTGCTCGTTTTCCTGTGGTCGCATAAATCCCACATGGACAGCTTTGTCTTTCTTCTGTCCCTTTATCAAAATCACTTCCGTCCGCTGCCACTGATCTTCGCCGGCATCAACATGAACTTTTTGGGCTTTGGCGCGCTGGCCCGCCGTGTCGGCGCCATCTTCTTACGCCGCACGTTTCAGGAAGACCCCATCTATAAACTGGTGTTTCGCCATTACATCGATCATCTGATACGCCACCGTATGCCTCTTTCATGGTCTATAGAAGGCACTCGGTCGCGCACCGGGAAACTATCGCCGCCCAAATTGGGGCTGTTGAACTGGGTGTTTGAGTCCTGCCAGCGTGAACAAACGCAAAAGGTGCTGCTGGTGCCCGTCTCTATCGCCTTCGATCGCATCGCTGAAATCGATGATTACGTTGCCCTGCAAAGCGGAATGCCCAAACGCAAAGAGTCACTGAGCTGGTTCTTTAACTATATCTTCGGTATGCGAAAGCCCTACGGGAAAGTGTATGTACGTTATGGGCAACCACTGCCCCTGGAGCCGCCACTGCCATCGGCACAAGCGGCCTGTGGCGCAAGCCAGCAGCAGTTGGACGTCACGCGAATGGGGTTTGAAATCTGCACAAGGATAGAAAAAATTACGCCGATCAAGTCGGCTGATGTACTGGCTATGGTATTGCTCGGGGCAAACAAGCGGGCTCTGACGGCTGCCGAGATGCATGAACAGTCGGCCGGCATTTCAGACTTGATTCACGAGCGCAAGCTGCCGGCTTCAGCCGGGTTGAGCCTCAACAGCGAGTCTCAGGTAGCCGCCGCCGTGCTGGCGCTAGAGCAGTCCGGGGTGGTGCGGTCCTATGCCGCAGCACAAGTACCGGTCTACTACATCCCTGGGGAGCAGCGCCTGGCGGCCGCCTACTACCGCAATACCATCACCCACTATTTCATGCACGCAGCCTTGGGCGAAATTGGACTGGCCATGTGCGCGCTGGACATCGACCTACCCAATGCGGAAGCACTGCGCAGCAATGTTGTGGCGCTGAGAGCACTGTACAAGTTTGAATTTTTTTACAAACCGGCGGAGGAGTTCTGGCAAGAGGTTTTGTACGAAACCAAACAGCGATACCCGCACTGGGAAAGTGGTGATCATTCAATAGAAGGTCTGCTGCGCGATAAACCACCGCGTTTCGGACATGCCATTCTGCGCTCAATCACGGAAGCTTACCTGATCATAGCCGTCGCCCTGATGGATATGGATGAGCGACCCGTCCACGACCTGAAAGTATTTACCCGCCAACTCCTCGCCCAGGGACGGCAAATGCTGCTGCGACGGACGATCAGCTGCGAATCTTCAGTATCTCAGGACTTATTCGCTAATGGCCTGCGTTTGGCCTCCCACTTGGCACTACTGGACGGCCGCGGTGCTGAGTTGAGCAGCAGGCGACAAGTGTTCGCCGAGTCTGTTGTGTCTGCTCTCTCCGCTATTAATCTACTGCAGCGCACCTATGACGAGGCCTGGTTCTCGAAGCTATCGGCCGGCAAGATCACCAACCTGTTGGGTCCGTAATGCCTGCTGAACTGCCCCGGATGGCATACAACGAATGTAGCTTGCCGCCGCGCGACAGACCCGTTATCTTTTCACAATGAACCTCAACAGAAGATTGAAGCCATGAGTCTACGCAATATCGTCAGCACCCTGTCGGAAGTCAGTTCTTTGCTAAAGATTGCCAAGGAAGTCAGGCCACGACCCCTCACTACGCGCGACTGTTTCGCGGCAAGGGTAGAGCGCACCACTGAGCAATTTCCGAATCACAAGGCCGTCATCTTTGAAGGCAGGACTCTCACCTGGCGCGAGCTGAATGCACTTGCCAACCGCTATGCCGCTGCGCTGAGCGCAAGAGGACTGGTGTGCGGCGATGCTGTGTGCATAATTATGGAAAACCGTATCGATTTTCTCGCCACGCTCATTGCGCTCAACAAGCTGGGCGTGATTGCTGCTCTGATCAACACTAACCTCACCGGCAAACCGCTCATTCACTGTATCAATATTACGAATTCACGAATGTGCATTGTCGGCGAGGAGTGCATCGAGCCGATAAATCAGGTGCGTGCTGAGCCGGATCTGGCAGCGATGGAAGACTGGCTGTTTGTAAGCGACGCCGATGCTACTCCTTGTCCCGAGTGGGCCATCAAGTTGGATGAAGAAGCGGAAGAAAAAAGCGCCGCCAATCCGCCGCAGACACAGCAAAACACGCTGGCCGATGTCGCTCTCTATATCTACACGTCTGGCACCACAGGATTACCCAAGGCCTCAGTGATTTCCAACAGACGCTACCTGTTATCTTCAGCACTGTCCTATACAGCCGGGCTCAAGTGCAAAGAGAACGACTGTATCTACCTGTGCCTGCCGCTGTATCACGGCACTGGCTTGTTCCTGGGCGCGGGCGCGGCCTTTTCGACCGGCGCCTGCATGTTTATCCGTCGCAAGTTTTCCGGTAGCAACTTCCTGAGTGAAGTACGCGACAACGGCGCTACCTGTTTCATTTATATCGGGGAATTATGCCGCTACCTGCTCAACACACCACGACAGGCTGACGATCACCTGAACCCGCTGGTCACCATGATGGGTAATGGTCTGCGCCCGGATGTGTGGCATGAATTCAAAAGCCGCTTCGGCATCAACCGAATCGCCGAATTCTATGGCTCTAGCGAAGGCAACGTCGCCTTCGTCAACATGCTAAATAAGGATTGCACGGTGGGCACTACCAGCATTCCGATGGCGCTGGTGAAGTACAACGTCGACGCCGACGAAATTGCGCGTGACGCAAACGGACGGCTCATAAAGGTCGCCGCTGGCGAGCCCGGACTGTTGCTCGGCAAAATCACCGAGCTCACAGCATTCGAAGGCTATACCAGCAAAGAAGACACAGAGAAAAAAATACTGCGCAATGCCTTCAAGGAGGGCGATGCCTGGTTCAACACCGGCGATCTCATGAAGACTGTGGATGTGGGTTTTTCATTGGGACTGCCGCACTTCCAGTTTGTTGACCGTGTTGGCGATACCTTCCGCTGGAAGTCGGAGAATGTGTCGACCAATGAAGTCGGCGAAATCATCAACGGGCATGCGCAGATCGATTTTTGCAATGTCTATGGCGTGGAGATACCCAAAGCCGATGGCCGTGCAGGCATGGCAGCATTAGTGCTAGCGCCTGGCGTGGACGCTCTTGACCTGAAGACTTTCTCGGCCCACGTTAACGAACACCTTCCTGCGTACGCACGTCCTGTCTTCCTACGTGTACAACCAGAGCTCGACACCACCGGCACATTCAAGATGGTCAAGGTGGAGCTCCGTAAACAGGCCTATCATCTCGATCAGGTCAGCGACCTGATCTATGTGCTCAAGCCGCGGACTGACGCCTACGAACTCCTTGATGAGGAATACGCGGCTATCCTGCGCGCAGGGAAAGCGGGCTATTGATGGTCGGGCTTGTCTGCTTTATGCGGTCAGGGCTTGAATCGATCCAAGCCGAAGGCTCTGGACACTAATCCGTCGAATACGCGCAGCGGCAGTATTTTTTTCAGCAACGGTAGCCTAAAGCTATTCTTACCACCACGAATGACCGCCGGTGGCGTGTCACGTAACAAAGCATCTACCACAGGCACGACGAAGGTCTCAACCGGTTCAGCACCCTGCTGACCGGCTTGGGCTCTGGCCCGAATTCTATCCTCTACCGGCCGATATACGGAGTTTTCCGGTAAGCATATTGCCTCCTCAGCATGATCGCCAAACGCGGAGCGCACGCCACCCGGCTGAATCATCACGACCTGAATACCGAAAGGCGCAAGCTCCATGCGCAGGGCTTCGCTAAGTGAATGCAGGGCTGACTTACTGGAACAATAGGCGCCCGCAAAGGGCGTAGTGAGTATCCCGACAATGCTGCCAACGTTCACCACCACCGCCCTGCCGCGCGCCACTCGCGCCGCCTGCAGGAAGGGAAGGGCTGCGCGTGTCATGACGACAGGAGAAATCACGTTGGTTTCGTACTGCTTACGCAAATCTTCACGGGCGAGATCCAGCACCGCGCCAACCTGCGAGAAGCCGGCATTATTGATCAGCATATCCAGCTGACCGCCGTCGGCCTCAATACTCGACATCACGGCAGCAATACTGTCGTCATCGTTGACATCAAGTGCGCAGGTTTGAAGGCCCATGGCCGCCAGCCGCTCCAACGTTTCGATCCGACGCGCTGTTGCATAGACGCGATTGCCACGTCGATGCAACTCAGCGGCGAGCGCCGCGCCTATGCCACTGGAACAACCGGAAATGAGAATCGTGCGTTGCATTAAGGCTTCCTCACATTGCCACCCGCGACAAGTTTACCCAACTATGCGGCGATAGCATATGCGCCGATGACATCGCTGGGAGATCAGGCCTGATTCGCGCCCCTGCCTGCTTGATTATTACGGCGCGGTCGATTCTGCCCCTCACTTCCACGTCTGTGGGCAGTCGAATTTGCCCTTCCATTGCCATTGCCATTGCCATTGCCATTGCCGCCGCGATTCGCGCTCGAGGCAGATCTCGGCTGGGCTTGTCCGGGTGGTCGCGGTTTGCTCAGCACTGCGCTGGGCGGCAAGTCATGATCAGGCTCGAAGCCGTCAACATACTCACGAGTAATGTGGCGCTGAATCACCTGCTCGATTCCGTTGAGCTGCTTGATCTCGTCGGCACTGACCAGTGAGTAAGCGTGGCCCGATGATCCCGCGCGCCCGGTGCGACCGATACGATGCACGTAATCTTCAGACACATTGGGCAAATCGAAATTTACCACCTGTGGCAACTGCGCGATATCGAGGCCACGCGCCGCTATATCGGTTGCAACCAGCACACGAATCTTGCCTTTCTTGAAACCGTCCAACGCCTTGGTACGCGCGCCCTGGCTTTTATTGCCATGAATGGCCGAGGCATTGACGCCGCCTTTTTCCAGAAACTGGGCAAGACGGTTGGCACCGTGTTTAGTGCGACTGAATACCAGCACCTGTTGCCAGTCTTTTTGCACCACCAGTTCCAGCAACAAATCGCTCTTGCGCTTTTTATCAACCGGATAAACCCACTGCTCGACACGCTCTGCAGTCGCGTTGGCGGGAGACACCGACACTTCCAGCGGGTTGTTCATGATGGTCTTGGTCAGCTGCCTGATCTCATTGGCAAACGTGGCGGAGAACATCAAGGTTTGGCGCTTTTCTGGCAATACTTTCAGGATGCGACGGATGTCGTGGATGAAACCCATATCGAGCATGCGATCAGCCTCATCCAGCACCAGCACTTCCAGGTCGGCGAACTTCACCTCACCTTGCTGGTAAAGATCCAGCAGTCGTCCCGGTGTCGCCACCAAAATGTCGATACCCTTGCGCAGTGCCGCAATTTGCGGATTGATCTTCACGCCACCAAATACCACTGCAGACTTGAAAGGCAGGTGAGCGCCATAAGTCGCAACACTCTCAGCCACCTGGGCAGCCAGTTCGCGGGTAGGCGTCAGCACCAATGCGCGAATGCGATGCGGGTGTGGTACGGCGCTATCGCTGAGCAGCTGCAGTATGGGCAGTGTGAACCCGGCCGTTTTCCCGGTTCCGGTCTGCGCAGCGGCCATAAGGTCGCGGCCCGTTAACACGGCGGGGATCGCGGCGGCCTGAATCGGCGTGGGTTCGCTGTAGCCCTTTTCTTGCAGGGCACGCAATAGGGGCGCGGACAGACCGAGCTCGTCAAATGTCATGGGAAATCTCTTGGTTGAATCGTGTTGGATACGCCCGCAGGCAATCTTGCGGGCGACGAAGGACGCGTATACTACTGTATTGACACCTAAATTGAAACCGCAGTCTCTCGGCGGGTATTCTTACCGAGATCAGTTTGCCGCAGGTTCCGGGGGGAAGTCTGCAAGGATTTCTCGCGCCACCTGCTGGCGATACTGCGCTGCCTCTGTGGTGCTGGGTTGTTCGCGCAGATCGGCGTGGAACGTCGCACGCCAGACCGACTGCAGCATGACGGGGTCGACCAAATTCACGTACAACGTACCCTGTGTGATGCGCTGGTTCGCAGGGTCGAAAGTACTTACGTCGTCGCTCTCTTTGGGCACAAATTTCCAGGACAGGAAGATATCAGCTTCAGCATTGACAGTAACCACCTGCAAACCACGTCGTTGTAACTCCTCGCTTAGAGCCTGCCGAATGCGCCTGATCTGGTCATCAGACATCAGCATCGTTGACAGCGTGTCCTTGGCGATCGGCTGAATCGCTATTTTTTGTATATTACTGAAGGTATAACTGTGGTCGTAGCTGGTCGTCGCTTTCGGCGCGCCAGACATACCTGCGCAGGCACTGAGCATCACAGCGACACACAAGGACAGGCACACACCCAGCACATTACGTTGGTCACACCGCGACATCTATTTTCTCCCTCGCCGGACTTCCGGGCTGCCGATAACTCGATTGCGAAGTAGATCATGCGCTGGCACTGCTTGCACTCTTAAAATCTCCCGAACGGATACACTTTTGCACTACGCTTGGACCAT
>Ga0105053_10011935_pt1 | contig 10553 bp, 10 predicted proteins | sample BON01_FD_78093 | JGI IMG/M metagenome (GOLD analysis project Ga0105053, IMG submission 78093) | Freshwater microbial communities from Lake Bonney liftoff mats and glacier meltwater in Antarctica - BON-01 | ecosystem: Environmental > Aquatic > Freshwater > Ice > Glacier meltwater | place: Lake...
CCTGACCCCCAACATCGATGGTCTGTCGGTATTCCTTGCTGGTTGTCGCGCCGATCAATCGGATCGCGCCACGGGCCAGCGCGGGTTTCAGGATGTTCGCCGCATCCATGCTGCCGCCCGCCTGCCCGGCACCCAGCAACAGGTGGATCTCGTCGATGAACAGAATCGGCTTCGGCGCGGTGGACGCCTCACGGATCACCGCCTCCATCCGTTCCTCGAATTCCCCGCGATACTTCGTCCCGGCCACCAGCGAGGGCAGGGAAATCTCGATGACCCGCGTCTTGCCAAGCTCTTCCGGCAAGCTCGAAACAGGTAGGGCGGTTCGGCCTCGGGCCGCCCACTTTTCCGCCCGCATGGGCGGCGCAAATGCGCGGAGCATGAACCGCCATTGAGCGATTCACCCTCGGGGGCAGTCACGGCGCGGCGAGGCCACCACGCCCTACGGTCTTCCCAACGCCCGGTTCGCCGATCAAAATCAGATTGTTCTTCCGGCTTTGCAGCAGAACCCGGGTAATCGCCACCAGCTCCGCCCTCCGACCAATCAAAGGCGGCAAAGCCCCCGCCGCCGCCAGTGCCGTAAGATCCCGCCCGAACCGCTCCAGCGCGGTCTTCTTCTTCGGCTTCTCATCCTCCTCGATAGGCTTCGCACTCTTCCTCTTCCCTTATGTCTTATGTCTTGGAGTCTTCTGTCTCGACGCAATCCAGTCTAGCTCCTTCGAAATCCGTTCCTGCATTCTGTCAAGATTTGCTGCCTGACCTCAGATTCCAAGCAATTCCAAGGCCTGGGCGTTACTGAGGCGAAACATTTCGGAATCGACGAATGCATTTTGCTCGTCTTCCGAAAGAATTTACGCTCACCTTTTCTTCCCCTCTGAAATATTCTCAGAATAAATATCATGGATCTGTTTGCTGACGCTAAAGAACTTTTGAGAATTCGCCTTGATCAGCTTGGCGTCGAACTCGATGGAACTGAGGATTTGGAAAGTCTGTTGCACCTTGCGCTCAATCTCGAGTTCAAAAGCGTTTTCCCCAGACCGAGGAGTGTGCACCGAAGTTACGAGTTCGATTCAAAGCTCGCGGCATTACTCCCGCACCTCCAAGCAACCGCTGAAGAGATCATGGGCAAAACCACCCGAGGCGAGGATTTGGCTGGTCATCTCAGCAGGGCAAGCACGAATGCCACTAATGCCGACCCGCTTTTGATCGACTGGGCACTACAGCACCTCCACATCAGCACCCACAAGAAAAATCCTGGAGACTTGTTCTTTGCCTCTACCGGACCGTTGATGTTCGTATTTTTCACCGATCATTCTGCGTATTTTATCGACATCTATGGTCACGGATCAGGTTTCCCTGAGACGTGGTCTCGGATTGAGCTTCTTGAGATCATCTATGCGAACTGGCCTGAAATTTTGGAACCTTACCGCTCACGTTGTTCAGTCGGAAGCAGTGATCCTATTACAGACCCTGCGATACTCGCGGATCTGCGGAAACATGGTATCAATCATCCCGTCACCATTGATGGCAAATTGTTCTTCCCTCCTGGAGGAGGAGTCACTTGTGGCGGAGTGACGGCAACAAGACGTGGAGCTGTCAACGATCCGACTTGTGTAGGCAATTCGCTTGCGATTGGGGAAGCAGCAGACTTCACAATGATGAGACTCAATGATGTGGAGCACACGTTTGCGTCATTTAGTGACGAACAGAATGAAAAAATAGCTGAGAAGGCTGGCGTTTTCATCGAAGCTGTGGATTTCGAACTCAGGGCGTCCGCCGTGGGCGACTGGTTCATTTATGTGAAGGGAACCGAGCTGGCTCTGTTCCAGATGACTACGCCCTTCGAGGTCTAATTAGTCACTTCATTACACGTTAAAATTCGCCACGAAATCCATGCACAATCATTCGGCACCCATCACTTGAATTACTGAAAAATCTTATTATGCGAATCATTACAGCTTTATTTATCTTATTATTCACGGTTTTATCCGGCCTCCAGCGAGTTGAAGCTAAGGTCATTTATGTGAATACAACGGCCGGCTCCGGCGGGGACGGCACGTCGTGGCCGACGGCATTTCGATATTTGCAGGATGCTTTGACTTTCTCATCGGAAGGTGATGAGGTCTGGATAGCGGGGGGGACATACTTCCCGGATGACGGAGATTCGGTCACTGAGGGGGATCGCACTGCCACTTTCGGTTTAAAGCAGAACGTGAAGCTCTACGGAGGGTTCGAGGGAGGAGAGTTGAACATTACCCAACGCAATCCGGTGACGAATGTCACTACCCTGTCAGGTGAAATTTCCACCGAAAAAATCTACTGGTCACTTCACGTGATCACGTCGGTAGGGGGCGCAACCGTGGATGGCTTTACGGTCACCAAGGGCAACGCCAATGGCGAAACGGCAGCCTACAATCGGGGGGCTGGCATCTACTTGGTAGGTGGCAGCAAGGCAATATCGGTAGTAAATTGTATGTTTTCAGACAATACGGCCTTCTCCTTCGGCGGGGCGATCTACTCTCCTTCTTCTGTCACCGCGATCAACTGCACATTCTCAGGCAATACTGCCTCCTCCTCCGGCGGCGGGGCGATCTACTCTTCTTCTGTCACCGCGACCAACTGCACATTCTCAGACAATGTTGCTTCCTACGGCGGGGCGTTCTCTTCTTCTTCTGTCACTGCCAACTACTGCACATTCTCAGACAATGCTGCCTCCTCCGGCGGGTCGATCTACTCTTCTTCCTCTGTCACCGCGACCAACTGCACATTCTCAGGCAATACTGCCTCCTCCTCCTCCTCCTTCTCCTACGGCGGAGCGATCTACTCTCCTTCTTCTGTCACCGCGTCCAACTGTACATTCTCAGGTAATACTGCCTCTTCCTCTTCCTCCGCCGGCGGCGGGGCGATCTGCTCATCGTCTTCTATCACCGCGACCAACTGCACATTCTCAGGCAATACTGCCTCCTCCTCCTCCTACTTCTCCTACGGCGGGGCGATCTACTCTTCTTCTTCTTCTGTCACCGCGACCAGGTGTACATTCTCAGGCAATGCTGCCTCCTCCTCTTCCTCATACTCGTCCTCCGGCGGTGGGGGGGCGATCTCATCCTCTACTGTCACCGTGACCAACTGCACTTTCTCAGGTAATACTGCCTCTAATCGGGGCGGGGCAATCTACTCATCTTCTTCTGTCGCCGCGACCAACTGCACATTCACAGACAATGCTAACTCCTCCGGCGGGGCGATCTACTCTTCTTCTGTCACTGCGTCCAACTGCACATTCTCAGACAATGCTGCCTCCGGCGGCGGAGCGATCTCATCTTCTTTTGTCACCGCGACCAACTGCACATTCTCAGACAATGCTGCCTCCTCCGGCGGGGCGATCTCATCTTCTTCTGTCACCGCGACCAACTGCACATTCTCAGGCAATACTGCCTCCTCCTCCTACTCCGGCCGCGGGGGGGCGATCTCATCCTCTTCTGTCACCGCGACCAACTGCACTTTCTCAGGCAATACTGCCTCCTCATACGGCGGGGCGATCTATTCAATTGCAATTACCACAACCAACTGCACGCTGATAAATAACTTAGCGAGAGGATCAGGCAAGAAAGGCGGAGCGATCTATGCAAGTGGGTTGGTGAAAATTTCAAACAACATCTTCTGGCACAATTTAGCGGAAGCGCAGGATAATCTGATCTACATCACCAGCACAGGTAGCATCCGAAACGCCGAGGCCGAATTTCCTTCCCCCCTGAACATGGCGAAAAATTTGATTAACGGAGGATTCTCTGCGATCACTCTGGAAGGCGGAGCGGTTGTCAGCCTTGGTGACACCTCCGTGACGATTCTGCAAGGAGATCCGCTGTTTGCTGACGCAGCCAACTCCTCGGGGACGGACGGACTATGGGGAACGTCGGACGACGGACTGCGTCTGCAAGTGCTCAGCCCGGCAATCGATCTCGGACTCGCCCTGTATTTACCTGCGGATACGGCGGATCTGGACGTGGACTGGGATGTAACGGAGTTGCTTCCCGTGGACTTGGCGGGATACGACCGCATCCAAGGAGCCGCCTTGGATCTAGGAGCTTACGAAGCCGGAAACTCCTTCCAGCCTGTGGTTATTCTCATCCAGCCCGCCTCCAGTCTCCCGCAGATGAGCGGTCTTACTAAGAATCTCACAGTGTCCTCGACTGGCTACGGTCTGAGGTATCAGTGGTATCGGGGGACTGGCGGCGACGTGAGCCAACCGATCACTGGGGCGACCAACGACTCATTCACCACGCCGATATTGACCTCCAGCTCCAGCTACTGGGTGCGCGTTCTCAATGGTCCGGGATTCGTTGATTCCAACACTGCGACTATTATAGTCATTCAACCGGAGCAAACGTTCCAAACGTGGATTTTGGAGCACACCCTGACAGGTGACGATGCCCTCCCAAGCGCTACCCCGGGAGGGGACGGTGTGAGCAATCTGCTGAAATACGCATTGGGACTGGAACCGAAGATTGCGACCGTATTCATCACAGACGGCACTAAACCAGGGCTGCCATTGTCTCAGTTGGGTGGAGGTCTCATGACATTCACTTTCGTTAAGGACACGGCAAAATCGGATCTAACCTACACGGTAGAGTCGTGTGATGATGTCGTCTCGTGGGAGCCAGTGGTCACGGGCATCGTGGAAACCCCATTGTCTGGAACGCAAGTGCGGGTCGTCGTCACGTTCCCAGTGAGTGGAAAGATGTTTTGCCGCTTGAGTGTGACGAAGCCATGACACAACTTGGAGCAGCGTTTCCTGACTCCTACTTCGGCTGGGTTCGGCGAATTCAGAAAGACCTTTCGTGCCCCGTAATCATTGTGGGAGTGCTGGAGCCAAATTTGACTCCTGGATGGCTACGAATCACCGAGTCGCGTCCTGCAAACAGGGCTGTCACCGGTGGCAAAAATGGTGAGCGCGTCAAGACTCGCCTAGAGTTCAAAGAGCTTGAGAGCTTCGAAATGCTTATGAAGCTTTTCCAAGGAATCTTCAAACAGGCTTGCGTCCGCATTTGCTGTGTGCAGCGCTCCGCTAATTTGGTTGTAGATGTCTAGAAGACTTGGAAACCGAGTCTTAAAATCGTCGGGGAGTGTTTCGTTATATGAGGTTCCAAGTTCGTCGCCCGTGGCCCGCTGAGACTGAAGGACAGAGTTGCGAGACCGCCAAAACTGTTCGATTAAGACTCTGAGGTAGAGGATGGCTGCCAATAAGAATCCAGCATTGAAAGTAATCACTGCTTTGGAGTAGTGTTCTCGAAGCTCTTTTGGAATAAATAGAGGAGCGGGACTCTCCTCAAAAGGCCAACGGCCTACAATTGTTAATTTATTGGCCTTTCGAGCGATCAGGAAGTCCACCTGTTCAGTTTGACATGATTGGCATTTGAATTTGAGATGGAGGATCTGACTGACTTGAGGAATTTCTCCAAACGCAGATGCAGGTTGAGCGCAAGGGCTGGGAACGGCCGAGAGAGACGCAAACGGCTCACGATCTCCACACTTTGTGCAATAGGTCTTAATATTTGGGACAGAAATTTGAATTGCCTCCCCTTCGACTCGTATGGCTTGGGATCCTGTGAATGAAATTTCCGCATGGTGCAACTTTACCTCGACATCTAAAACCTGGTCTGCGGAAGCATCACCAAAATCCTCCTTAACTGTGATTTTTAGGCTTTGATATAGATGCTTTGAGGAAAGGAGTCGCTTAATTGCATGGGCGATTGCTACCGGAAGATTAGGCGAGAGTTGGTTCATATATACCGGTGACACGTTGTGGTTGATTGTAGCGGACATTCTGGGATTGGCAACGCTTGCGACGGTGCAGATTCAGAGCAAACGATTTTCCGCCTAGATGTTCTAGTCCCCGACGGGGGCAGTCAACGGGATACTGAAAGGGGTGTCGCATTTCAATATTTTGAGGGTTCAGACGTGCAACGGATGCTCTTCTTCATGCTCGCGAGGTTTGAATGGTGAAAGGGCACGGGTAAAAGCTGAAATTTTGAAAGCTGAAACGCTGAAATGAAGAGGATGATGTTTGGAGCTTGCGATCATTTTCCGCTCTCCATTTCCACGCGGACAAGGTCCGCGAGTTGTTTGGCGGTGGGGAGTTTGCCTTTGAGGTCGGCTGGGAGTTTCGATTGCAGTTGGTAGGCGGCGACGCCGATGGGGTTGGTTTTCGAGCGCAGGGCGTATTCGACTTCCACGTCGTCCTTCTCGGCGCAGAGGATGATGCCGATGGAGGGTTGGTCTCCGGGTGCGCGTTCCTTGTCGTTGAGAAGATTTAGGTAGAAATCCATCTTGCCCGCGAACTCCGGCTCGAAGGGGCCGACTTTGAGATCGAAGGCGACGAGCGCCTTGAGGAAGCGGTGGTAAAAGAGGAGGTCGATGAAATACTCCTTTTTGCCAAGCGCGATGCGATGCTGGCGACCGACGAAGCAAAAGCCGTAGCCGAGTTCGAGCAGGAAGGCTTGCAGACGTGAGACTAGCCGGTCTTCGAGTTCGCGTTCCTTGACCGCCTTGCCGAGGCCGAGAAAGTCCAGGCTGTAGGAGCTTTTGAGCATCTCATCCGCCTGCTCCGCGAAGTGTTCCGGCAGGGCGAGATCGAAGTTGTGCGTTTTCTTGTCCGTGACGGCACGTTCGTAGGCACCTGCCTTGATCTGATTGAGCAGGACATTGCGTGACCAGCCGAAGCGAGCGGTGGCGTGGAGATACCAGAGCCGGGTGGCGGGTTCAGTGAGCTTGTTGAGGATCAGAAGGTTTTGACCCCATGGTATTTCTGCGACAAGCTGTCGCAGAAATTCAGTCGCGGATTCGACGGTCAGTTTGGCTACAGGTTGCAGCCGAATTGCGGCTTCTTCCGATTCTGCGACAGGCTGTCGCAGAATTGGATTGGGTTGCTGTCGGATGATTTTATTTTGAGTTCTCTCGACAATTTCTGGAGTCGAGTAGGCAGCGTAAAACCGACGCATGTCCCACACATTGCGTGGAGAAAACCCACGCATTCCCGGAAATGCCGTTTTCAGTTCGGCTGCCACCATTTCAACGACGGAATCGCCCCAAGCATGGAGTTTTTGCTTTTCCACGATACCACGTCCGATATCCCAGTAGAGCAGGATGGCTTCATGGGTGATGGCTCGGGCGGCGGTGATGCGGGCTGAAACTACCCGCGCCTTCAACTCCTTGATGAATTTCAAGTAGTCGGGGCTGATGAGGAGGGTGGTGTCCCGAGGCTTTTTCATGGCTTTGGCTTTGCGAGCGAGGCTAGCAGTTTCCCCGTATCCGGGAAGCGATCTTTGGGATTTCGAACGAGGGATTTGTCGATGGTGATGGCGATTTCCTTGGCCAGCTCAGGCAGACGGTCCCGGATCGGCACCGAGTTTTCGTTGAGGATGATGTCGATGGGGAAGAGCATGGGGGTAAAAGCTGAAATTTTGAAAACTGATCCACCTACGCCACCTACTCCGCCAAGGCTACGAAGGTCAGGAAGGCTACGGGCGGACGAGAATGCTGAGATGAAGAGGATGAGAAGTGCCAAGTGAGCAGTGAGCAGTGATCAGAAAAGAGGTTGGTTGTGCGGAATTTTAGCAAGAGGAGGAATGTGGGCGAGACACCCACACTCCTTGATTACGGATGAGGCGGAAAATCGTCAACTTGGGGGCGATCGGTAGTCAGGAAGCGCGGGCGATGGTGAGAGCTGGCTGGATGTGGGCGGTGAGCTTTTGTTGGTCCTTGGCAAGGGCGCGGAAGTCGCACTCGACCTGGATGCCGTGCCAGAATTCAGCGGATTGGCCGAAGAAAGCCCCGAAGCGGATGGACATGGCGGGGGTGATGGAGCGGCGGGCGTGGATGATCTCGTTGATTGCGCGCGGGGCGACGCCGATGGCGCGGGCCATGGCGTTCTGGGAGATGCCCATGGGAATGAGGTATTCCTCCAGAAGGATTTCGCCGGGCGTGATGGGTGGATTCATGGGGAATAACGTATTGCGTTATAGGGGTGCGTCAATGGTAATCGCAGATCCGGAGTTCGGCCGGACCAAGTTCATTCCAGACGAACACGATGCGCCACTGGTCGTTGATGCGAATCGAGTGGTAGCCCGCCAGATTTCCTTTCAGGGATTCGAGGCGGTTTCCCGGTGGCACGGCGAGATCCTGAAGAACTCGCGCCCGATTCATTTGGATGAGTTTGCGCAAGGCGACGCGTGAAATGCTATTGAAGCGGCGGTTGGATTCGCGATGGAAAAGCTCCTCGGTGTCTTTGTCTGAGAAGGATTGGATCATGGGCTTAGGCTTGCGGCGGGCAGGCTTCGAGTAGGAATTGGTGGCGGGAGATTTGATTGTCTTTCGGGAGGCAGAGATGGCAATCCTCCATCCGCCCGAGCAGGAAGGTGTCGTGCTCGGTGAGTTCGAAGGCTTTTGAGGTGCCGTCGGGTTGTTGGACTTGGAGGGTGACGGTGGAGGGCACGGTTATTGGTTAGAGGTTATTTGTTATTGGGGAAGAGTTGAAGAGGAAAAGGCGGAATGTCGAAGGTCTTAAAGTTCAAACGCCCCCTCTCCGTTTCAACAGCGTCGCAATATCCAAAGCCAATCCGGAGTCCGCATCGTCCAGAAACCGCCCGGTCAGATCCGGATCTTCCAGTAGATGGCGGAACTCCGGATTGCACAGTTCCGCCTCGCTTCGGGGAAATGGGGAATTGCATTTGATCGCGGCGATCTCGCAGGTGATGAGCAGAGCCGAGGTGAGCGCGGGAACCGCTTCCTGCCAGAGATCCGCCGGAAGCAGGAGATCGGCGATTTTCAACTTCCGCGCCAGCTCGGTTTCCAGTTCGGAAATGCGTTTCAAGGTGTCTTCATCGAGCTGATGATCCTGAACGGATTCCGTCACTCCCAGCAGGTTTCTCCGGGCGCGGATGTTGGTATTTATCAGCCCGAGCCGTTGCATGTTCGCGAGAGCATCGGCGGTTGCGCGATCAATGACGACCAAGCGGTCATCGATTAGCTCCGGCGACAATCCGGCAAGATGCGGAACGCTTTCGCGCAGATGCCTGACGATGGACTCGCGGGTGGCCGCCGCGTCTTTTTCCAACACGATCACCAGCTTGGCCGGAGCCTCGGTATCGCCCGTGAACTGCTCCTCGCAGGAAACCAGATCCGTTTTCAGCTCAGCCAAGAGCGTGCGCGCGAAGTCTGCCGAGGGATCGGATGAAGCCTTCTTCCTGCCGACCGATTTCCGCACCACCGTGTTTTCCCCGACCATCAGGGTCTGCTGGAGACGGGTGAGAAACGATTGGCCGCCGCGCTTTAGTTTCACTTCGCCGAGTTCGCCGATGCCGTCCAGCACCCCGTCGGAAAGCCCCTGTTTCAGGGCCAGCGTTTCCAGCATCCCGTGCTCGATGGTGTTGCGCGCGACCAGGTTGATCACCGTGACCGGGCGTTGCTGGCCCTTCCGCCATGCCCTGGCGATGCGCTGCTCCAGCTTCGCGGGGTTCCACGGGATATCCACGTTGATGACGACGCTGGCGTTCTGCAGGTTCAGCCCCGCGCCGCCGGACTCGGTGCAGAGGAAAACGCGGCAGTCCGGATCTTCCTTGAACGCCTTGATCTCCACCCGCCGCTTCTTCTGCGGCACGCTCCCGGTGTGCCACGCGAAGCCGATTTTCCGCTTCTCCAGATGCTCGCGGATCAGCTCCAGCATTTTCACCCATTCGGAAAAAACGATCACCTTGGTATCGGGATCGGCCAACGCGGTATCGAAAATTTCCACCAGCTCGTCGAGTTTAGGCGAGACCTTGGTTTCCTTGTCCAGGATGTATTGGGTGTCACAGAGCATCCGCATTTTCCCCAGCAGGATCATCAAAAACTCATGCTCCTCCTTCCGCAGCGCGCGAGTCCTCGCCCGGGCGAGAAGCTGTTTTACCTGCATCCCCAGCTCGTCGTGCTCGGCGCGCTGGCCCTGGGTCAGCTCCACGAAACGAGTCTCGTCCGTGCGCTCCGGCAGCTCCGTCTCCACATCCGCCTTGCGCCGTCTCAGGACGATGGGTTCCAGTTTCTCCCTCATCCGCCCGAGATTCTGGTATCCCTCCGGCTTCCCGCTCTCATCGAACTTGTAGTAGTCCCGGTTGAAGCGGAACAGGGGGCCGAACACAGCCGGATTGAGAAACTCCGTGATCGTATTCTAAGGGACAGGCCCTTTAACGAATCTTTAGGGACAGGCCCTTTAACGAATCTTTTTATCGACATTCGTTTATGAGGGGGGGTAGGGTTTGCGTATGAGACGCGCTCGATTTTTATCCCCGTGGAAGGACTCGCATGAGAAACCGGTCATTTACCATCTTGTAAGTCGCGTGGTTGAGCGACGTCTTGCTCTGGCGCTGGAGGAAAAAGAGCGGTTTCGGACTTTGATGCGAATGATGGAGAATTTCTCGGGGTGCCGGGTTCTTTCCTACTGCCTGATGTGCAATCACATCCATATTTTGTTGGAGGTTCCGCCGCAGCCGGAGGGCGGGATTTCTGATATGGATTTTCTCAAAAGG
>Ga0105053_10011943_pt1 | contig 10547 bp, 8 predicted proteins | sample BON01_FD_78093 | JGI IMG/M metagenome (GOLD analysis project Ga0105053, IMG submission 78093) | Freshwater microbial communities from Lake Bonney liftoff mats and glacier meltwater in Antarctica - BON-01 | ecosystem: Environmental > Aquatic > Freshwater > Ice > Glacier meltwater | place: Lake...
AAAAAAAAAAAAAAAAAAAAAAAAATTAAATAGATTCAGCAAAAATGTAAAAATGTAGCCACTGCGATGGTTTCAGATGTTTTGTGAGATGAACTCGATGTTGGACGCAGCAAATCGTAAATGCAAGGAGTTCTATGATTAGCACTTTTTCTCGAAACGTTGCTGGTCGATGCGAGGGCAGGTCGTCGACTGACATTCGAAAATTCAGATGATTCTCTAGTCGTGAATTCGAATCAGAATGGGTTCCTGCACTCCAAGCAATATTTACCTCCCGTTGGAGAATTATATCCTCCTCCAGCAGCGAATTCGAATCGCAATGGTTTTCTGCCTCGTATGGGTCATTTTTATACTACGATACCTCCTTCTATCCCCCATGACGCCCCTCAATATATCCGTGGTTCTACTTCTCGCTCTGTTTCTCATGAGCAGCATATTCCACATCCGTCATATGAGTCGTATTGGCCTAATCTTTACTACCAGTCACAGCAAGGTCCTTCTCCAATTCAGAATAAGAGAAAAAAGAACCAAGAACAGCGCAATGAGAATGAACGAAATATGACAAAGAACGAAGAACAAACGATTCAAGGCTATCTGAACTTTGAAGCGATCACAGCGAGGCCCGGGAATGCGAACTCGGAAGAAGGCGAAACAGAAGAAGCGAGAGAAAAGAAATTATTTTACAGCAAAATGTTATGGGAGCCCATTTCAGAAGGAGTTACCAATTCGGATGAATTGTGGAAAAGGGATTCAAACAAAAATGATGATCTGATACTAGGGAGGTCAATTATTCATGAGATTTTACTTCCGATAGATCTATCTAGTGGGACATCGAACTTTCTGGACTAAATAGAAATTATATGTATACATGATATTTGACCGAGACCTAATATAATTCTCATCTTATAAAAAGGTAACGTGCTGCCTACCTGGTAATAAATAAAATCTTGAGTAGATTCTTTTCAACCTAATTTCAGTAATTTAAGCATCTATACACAATGTATTCAAGTGGATATATGGAAAACATTTCCTTTGATTTATTCTATTACGTGTGGTGTGCTATCAATTGATATAGATACGTATTTATTGCTACAGGAAAAGAAACTAAATATTCTACCAGTGTAATTTATTAATCAAGTTCTAGATAAATTAGTCCCGTTAGATAATACGTGCTAACATGATCGTTAAATGATACTGCTCGCCGAGGGAGCAATTTATTTTCCTGAATCTTTTCATAGCCCTCAATTAAATGATTTTGTGGTGCCCTTAGGAGAGAGCCCTTCGGAGAGAACGAGCCATTGGAAGCCAGATAGCAGTTATTTCGCCTGCTACATCCCTGTTGTATCCGAAGGATGAATCAATCAATAGTGGCAAATTACGAACTAGCTTGGTTTAGCAGATGAAAGCATTTCATTACAAATGATTTGTGCATGACCGGAGGGTTCATGGAGTGTTAGCAGAACAACGATGCTCGAAGTCAAAGAAATTGCGGAACATTATTCCATAAAAGAAGCCTCAATTTTCAGATGGAATACACAAGAAATGACATCCAATTGATGCATCGAACCTAATACGCAAATAAAGCCACTAAATCTGAAACTAGGACTCCCTCCACATGTCAGATACCACTTGGAAGCCTTTATATCATTTACTGATCTTCCGGGCTCACTAGTGAAGCCATTAGGCGCCTTCGCGGATGGTTAAAAAGTATAGAAAGGGGTTTTTGAGGGTGCTGAGCACGATGATGCCATCTATTTTGCATGAAAACGATTTCCACGCCCTTTGTTTTTTCGCCAAAATTATCTATTGAGTCTGACCTTTACAAGTTTCTTACATGAAACTGGTGTTAATTAAAGAATCCCCCTGGTGATCATCAAGGGAGAACCTATTCACAGATGCTTGCATAAAATTTATATCAGTGAACTGGTCAATGAAGTCCTGTTTTGAAGTGCGCATTTCAAAAAGTTGGCGCATTTTGCTACCAGAAAAAGTGTGCTTTTATAACGACTTTTGAGTCTAACTAAAGCTATAGGAGCGAGCCTACAGCTAAAGCTTCCATGATTGGTTCGAAGTCTTTGCTAGTGTCAGTGCAAAATAATGTAGCTGTACTCACATTGAACCGCCAATCGAGGCTGAATTCGCTTGGAGATGAGATGGGAGCTCAACTGCTTCATTGGTTGAAATCTCCTCCTTCTGATGTGAGGTGCATCGTTCTCACTGGTGCGGGGGACAAAGCTTTCAGTACTGGAAGGGATTTGAAAGATAGTAAATCACATACTCCAGAGCAAGCAAAAGCGTACGTCACTATTGAAACGGTGGTATTATCTAATCGTTTATAGATACATGTCATTGGCTCGCAATACAGCACGTGCATGGACCAAGTTAAATATTCCATCCATTGCAGCCATTAACGGACACGCGTTTGGTTGGGGATTGGAGATGTCGTTGGCGTGTGATCTTCGAGTTGCGAATACAGATGCATTACTATGTTTTCCTGAATGTGGATTGGGGATTTTCCCCGGCGCGTTAGGCGCAGTGCTCCTCCCTCGAATTGTAGGTCCAGCAATTGCCAAGGATCTTATTTTGACTAGTAGGAGAATCAAAGGCGACGAAGCACTGACCCTTGGTCTTGTAAATCGAGTAGCTAGTGGTAGTACTCAAACGAGGGGAATCGCAATGGAGCTGGCTTTGATGGTAGGTTTGGTTCGTCAACCTTTTTTTGAAAAATGATTTTAATTTTAAAAATAGATTGCGAAGAATGCGCCTTTAGGTGTGAAAGGGGCACGTCAAGTTATAGATCAAGGTTTGGACATGACGCTAGCTGACCATATTGAGTTGTCAGATAAACATCGATTCCCGTTGAACGATACCAAGGACTTTCACGAAGGGTTAGAGGCATTTGAGCAAGGGCGATCACCTCGATTTCAAGGGGAATGAATTCTATTTGATATCACAATGTTAGTAAGATATTTTTCGCTCTTGTCAGCCTTTCCTTCCTTTCATCGACAGGCACTTTCTCCTCCTTATGCGATGATTTGAACAACACATTTCGTTTCGGTTCCCTGCACTTTTGTTCACTCGATAAATCAGCAAAAGGTTCATCATGCAATTTGGTTTCCAGGGCTGATTCAGATTTTGGTATTTTGAAGTTGTCCCAATCGATCACTTCCGCATCAAAAGGAACATTCCAAAAGCTGCTTCTAGAGTTTCCTCGTCCGGCTCCGTATATCAACACGCCAGTGTTCGTACCATCTTCTAAGTTGAAGACACGCACAGAGCAATCAAAACACGCGGTAACTACAATGTTCAAAGCACTTGATACATCAACACTTGTAATCCCATCTTCATGTATTCCTGAATTGATCCACTTACGGTTAAATACACTTGATGGGTTCGATACGTATTCTGTAATTTGAAGCAAATCGATCGAGTCAAAACCCCAGCATCTCAAAGTCCCAAATTCATCGCCAGTGATCATCATGTTTGATTCAAAAGCAACACTTAAAACAGCACTTGTTTCTTTTGTTTTCCCTTCTTCGTCTCGCGGATGTGGCACTTGTAGCATGGTATTGTTTACATGAAACCGATCTTGTAAAGGACAATCCAACAATAGAATTGTGCCGTCCGTTCGTGCTGCAAGAAGTAAATCACTTCTTAAAAACTTCACACAAGTAACTTCACCACCAACATTTCTTTTCCCTTTCAGCTTACCGCTAGCGAAATCCCAGATATGAATGCATTCATCCGACGATCCAGTGACTATATTGAACGGTGGGAGGCAATCTACACTAGTTATATCTTGTGTATGCGCAAACAAGTTATCCATTTCTCTGATTTTTACACCGATTTCAGGGAAGACCTCATCATGTAAAACTATGGTCTTGTCCCATGAAACCGATAAAACGTATTTTTGAGATGGAAGGTATAGTAGCTTTGACACTTCTGCATGATGAGGATCAAGGCGCTTCATCAATGCACCACTGCTATAATTGAAAACGCTTATATCACCGTTATGAGTACCTATGATAAATTTGCGTTGTCTATCGTCGAGACAAATCGAAGTCATATCGCTAGTGACAATATCGGCATACTCTCGAAGCAATTTCCCTGTCAAAAGGTCCCATATACGCACTCGCTTCGATGTTGCAGTAATCACTTGTAAGAAAACAGTGTTGATGATAGCTGAGATAACCGGTATATCTTCTGATACAAGTTCAATAATGGGGTCTCTCTGATCGAATATATGCAGTCTTTTCGTGCCAGCCACGATTCGATTCATATAAGGAACATTGTCCACCTTTGTGGCATTTTGAGAATAATGACCATCACAAGCTACAAAAGAAGTCATGTTATTTAATTCGTGAGGTGATTCGTCAGTAAAAGTCTGAATACATCCATATGTTCTGAGATCCCACAATTTAAAAGTCCCAGAGGTGTCACCTGAAACGATCTCGTAATCAGAACCAGACACCCGATGTATGTCTACCACAGGTTCATTATGACCTACAAGTTCATAGGTGCACAATGGAGAGAATGGGCTCCATAGACATATCTTATGATCGACACTTCCACTGAGAATAGTTTTATGTGCTGGACAATATTCAAGTGCCAAGATACCACTACCATGTCCCCGAAAGGTTTGACGTTTGACACAATTATGGACATCCCACAAACAAACCACGTCATCCATGCCTCCACTGGCGATACAATCTATCTCGTTTACAGGTTTCAGACATGTACCGATATCCTCATGAGCTTCTCGGATACAAGCCTTCTCAGTACGATTCTCGATGTCCCATAAATGAATAGTCCCGGCCACGCTGCAACTAAATAACGTTTTATACTGATTTATCCAGCATAAGGATGTTTGGGTATGACGGGTGGGCCATTTACAAGACACAGTGAACTGATTTTCTCCCGGTGCAAGTGACCACAAGACGATGGTTAAGTTTAAGCACGCGGTTGCAAGTGTTCCTGCTTGAATACGGGCGTTAGCAAATTCCATGCTATTGTTATTGGGTATGTATTCGCAGCATATAGGGACACCAGAATATCCCGAGAGCCTCCCAATTTCACTTGATGTCACTTGTGCATCATAGAGTCTAATAACCTTTGAATGTGTTCTAATTTCAGCAATGGTATCCAACTCCTGAATATAGTTGAGTTTTAAAATCTCTTTTTCGTCCAAGCCTGTGGATCTATCCTGCTCCTTAAACGGTACGTACAATGAGTCTTTCACAGCGTCTTTGTATGTAGATGACTTCTCCACCATGAAAGCCATAACTTCATTCCATTCCATTGATCCATCTCCATTAACATCTATTTGTTGAAACAGTTCATATAAATCTCGTGTTCGTAAATTGGGTATATGGGATTGCATTATGCTTATAAAAGTTTCAAGGTTCACTCCACTATCGTACCTGTCAAACTGCTTTCTTATTTTATTCAAACAGCATTCATTTAATGCTTTTAAAATATCTCCAACCAGTTTTTCAGAATGATCACGAGATCCCGATGCGGTGCTTCGTGGAGTGCTCGACATGAAAATTCGTAACGTCCACTTTTGGGTTCGAAAATAGTTCTTCGCAGACAAATTTGAATCTCCTTGATAATTATTTTAATCTATGTGAACCCTGCCAGGAATCTACGTCCACTGAGTTCTCTGTCCAATGTTTTGACAAATCCTTGTGAGCTAACATGAGGAGTAAGCGCCTCGATCAATTTAATTTTTTTTTGTTTATCCTCCAGTTTAAGGTTCCATAATCTGTCACCAGCGTGAATGCTCATTGGCAATAGTCTTACTCCCAGAGGTTCGCTCAACATTTCTTCCAGTCTATAGGATTGCAAATTTGTCCATCGACCCTTCAGTGGCATATGACCTGCTGCAAAATCCTTATAGGATTTAAACCATCCAATCTCCCCGTGCTGTAAAACCATGAACCTCTTCTTCCAACTCTTCCTCCCAAACATCGTAGTCCCCCCACCTTCTTTGAGAACATAATCATGAAAACCATTCACTTCCAGTGATTCAATATCACTAAGCGAAGATGCACTTTCTCGTTCTCCTTTTTGTTCCTCGACTTCTTCGTCTTCGTTTTCATCAGGTTTCTGCCATACAGATTGTCTCGTTTTAACATCGTAATAAAAAGTCCTTCCTGTGTTACTATCGATGCATTCCAGCCATTTGTCTGCTGAATTCAATGATGGCAAATTCCATACTGAAATATCTCGATGCGAATTGTGGTAAAATGGCTTTCCTGTTTTCGGGTCTTCGCACTCCAACCAGTCGTCTTCTCCTTCTGGAACATCCCACACAGATTCTTCAGTGGTAGTGTTATAGAAATAAGAACGATCCTCTGAATCTTCACAATGCTTCCATAACTGCATGGTGCTGTACTTCAGTCTAAAAAAAGGAACTTTCTTAACGGATCTATTTTTTGACCGTTGCGAAAGATGGACAGTGTGCAAGCATGGATAGAGAGAGTAGACCCTGCATCAGGTAAAACGTACTGGGGAAACATAAAAACGAAAGAAACAACATGGGAAGAGCCGCATGCAGTGTCACGATGGAGATCGAGTACTGTCTCCGAGGACTTTTGGGAAGTTATGGATGAACGCAGTCAACGTGTATATTATGTGTCAAAGTCAACAAAGGAAACCACTTGGGTTAAGCCTCTAGGAAAAATTACTTCAATTGTCAATGGAGAAGATGAACTCGTAGAAAGCGAAGAAAAAGCGAATGAAGCAGGCAAGGATAGTGAACAATGGGTTGAATGTGATGACCCCAAATCAAAGAGAAACTATTACTTTAATCCTGCGACAGGGGAGACAACATGGACTCGCCCTGCTAGCGCCATAATTAGTGCCAGTACTTGGAAGCGAGTGCAAAAACACCGTTTGGTCGACAAACTCCGGGTGATTAACTTTTTAAAGAACAAGAAGGAGAGTGAACCGGAAGGGACAGTCAACGTCGACGGATCGGTGTCCGGGTGGATTTTTCAACGATGTTCTCAAGATTCATCGTATAGCAAAGTGTATTGTCACTTGCACGAACTGCAACTGAGTTGTTTCTCCAACGAAACAACAACGAATGGTCCAAGTGCGACCTTCACCATAGATCCGTATTCTTCAGCTACTTTGACGGAAGATTCCTACGCGAGCCATTCATTGATGTTCATTCTTGAATTAAGCAGTCGTGATACTACATGGTACTTGGGCGTGAATTCAATTGAGAATATGCAGTTGTGGCTAGAAGCACTGCAATCGCAATGTAATCGAAGTTTGGTTGTTTCAATGAAAAGCAGATCAAAAAGTGAAACACTGAATGAAGAATCAAATTCTCGATTTAGATCTGCATCAACTACCGTTGCCGGCCGATTTAAGAAACACATGAAGAAGTATTCAAGAAGTGTTGATGAAGTCAGACCCAGACGTAGGTCTATCCCAAATTCAAATTCCAACGAAGAATCTGAAGAGTTGATGACATTCGCAGCATGGGCAGAAAAGAATGGGTTTCAAGAATTAATACCTGCATTCGAGGAAGCCGGATATGACGATCTTGAATTGATTTCTCAACTCAGTGATGATGATTTGAAAAACATGGTGACCAACGATTTAAATTTGGAAAAGCCAGGACATAGGATGAAAGTGATTCTTGCTGTTCGGGGACTTCGAATAGGATTTTAATATCGAATTCCTTTTGATTTAAAAATACAAAACAATTACTTTTTTAAGAAATAGGAACCTGCTGTAAACACTAATATTTCAGCGACAACTAATTGGCCAAGAAAGCTCTCAAGCTGCTGCACTGTTTTGTCATATTTGTGTTCGCCACTAGACACAAACATCTTTAACATGTTATGAATTCGATCAAGAGGAAGAGACTCATAATTGTTGAGCATTCCTCGAACAAACGACTCGTAGACTTGCATTTCCTCTGCCAGTTGGGCATCACCTGAAACGGCACTTTCACTTGCATCTTCATCCAATGTCAGCTGGCTTTGTTGATCTGCAGACAATGACTCAACTACCAAGTAATGAAGGGCTCCGGTATTGCTTTTCTTCGTCTTGACAACGCCCTGATTGATCCAATAAGCTACGCGCTTGCTCAGAGTGGTCATATCTAATTTGGTGGTATCAGCTAATTCACTAGCAGACCAAGAGTCCCTATCAGCTAAATGCATAATGATATTTGCAAATATTGGTGCGACTGTAAATTCTTTGGTTTGACCGCCATTAAACTCAAGTTCTAAATGCACCATTCCCAAGTTTGTCTTCCACACAAGTTGACGCGGATTTTTCAGGACAGAATACTCATGGGCAATGACTTTCATCCTGTTCTGAATCAGAGGATGAAGTTCGATATCTTGGCCATGCAAAGTTGGCCAAAACTGCTTAGACACAATGGTTACTTCCATCGAGTGCAACTGCGCGGATGAAAAATCTGTATCCTGGTCTTTCAATTTTGAAGCGATTGTCGGTTTGATATTAGCGTTTATTCTCCTTGAATCCTCAATATCCTTGATCATAATTTCACAATTTGTCATGGAATTTTCGCCGAAACGTAACTTTAACAATTCAAGATTTCGAACTTCCCTATCAACATCAATTTCATTGACATTCGAGAGTAGTTTGTCTGCAAGCATTAGGCGGTATTCGTTCACAAACAACTCTTTGGAACCGTATATATGAACCAACATACTGAGAATATCATTCGATTTTCTGCTTTTGGAGGTTTTGCTAGGATCAGCTTCAATTGGATCAGGTATCCAGCTTTCTCCAGTGTTTTCGCATTCATCATCGCTGGCGATATCCAAGCTGGATACGTTTTCAGTGCCAACGCCTTCAAATAATTCCGAATTACTGTCGTCAGTCAGACTTGTTACAATACACCGGATCGTGTCTTCCCTGTTTCGTAAATATGCTTTAACAGGTTCACTAATGGCTTCTAGCAATACTCCACTTGGATCGAGCAATCGAAGTGATTTGATAGTGGCAATGTAAACATCCAAGATCTGCGATGTATTAGCGCCAGGATGTAGAAGCCTGGACGAAAATGCACTTCTGAGACATTGGACTAAATCGCGATATTGATGTGTTCGTTCTAAACTCTCCTTGAGATCTAAAATCGCATTGGTTGAATCAGGAAATTCAGTGATCATATCAAATAATTCCGTCATACGAACCTCGCACAGAGTTTCAAACACATGAAATTCAAGCCTGGCTTTATATTGTTCATGAAGAGAATCATCAGACAAAATGACATTGCCCAGCCACTCTAACACGAAAGATTCCAGCCATTGACAGACGCCAACTAAGAGACTTTCGTCATAATGTCCTTTGCAGACATTTTCAATACGTTTTTCGATCTCTTGACACAGCAAACCACTTAGCGGTTCTTCAATCAGACGAGTCCAGCCCATGGCATCTATATGAACCGCAAATTCGGCGACGGGATACTCATCGTTCAAATCATCAGCTCCATCCAATTCTTCATCATCCAATTCTTCATCATCCAATTCTTCATCTTTGCAAAATAATCTGAGCTTTTTAGACAAATAGTCCCATACAATGGATCTGAACTCCTGCAATGTATCATTGGATCCAACAATAAACGCAGTGTCAAACAGCAGGCGAAACCGAGGCTCGCATTGGGTCTTACAGACTTCGTCAACCTTCAAGCAAACATTTTGAATGGTACTGAATTTTTGGTATCCACGTATCATTGCCATTTGAAAACCGCGAAGCGATTGTTTATTAGCAGAGTGGAATTCCGAGGCTGCAATGGCGATGTGTTTTTCTTGGATGTACTGAAGAAGCCACTCCGAAAGAAGGTCATTAAGTCCGTATTTAGAAATGGAAGATAATATTAAGCCATCTATTGAAGATGGGTTTTGAACAAGTGCAGCCTCAGCAATAGACTTCGTTTGACGCCAGCATTCCTCCATATGATCCAACAGATGTGTATTAAATATGTACTACATGCTGTATTAAGAAACATGGATGGTAAAAAGCGGGAGAGACTGGAGCGATGGCGAAACAAGACTAGTGCTGTTGGAATCAGCGTCAAAGGTGATCCTATTGATGACAGGAACAATATGAATCCCGTTCAAACCAGTGAATTCGATGATCCTGTCGTTGCGAAGAAGAAGTTGAGGTTAATGAAGTTCAAGCAGAAACTGGCAAATGGAAGCGAAGAAGCACCAAAAACTGAGGAAGCAATAGATTTAGATGCGTATTGCGATAACCTGACTGAAATTGCGAAGCAGGATATTGAGGCATCTTTATTGAAGCAAAACAAGGAAGATAATATGAAAGCAAAAGGATTTTCGTTGGTTGATGATGATACACCTGTGGAGGAAGATTTGACGTCTGATGGTAAGAAGTGTTACATATGTAAAGAAAAGGGGCATTCAAAATCAGAATGCCCGAGGAAGCCTTGTTTTACCTGCAGGCTCCCAGGGCATACTCAAGAGAACTGTCCAGTGCAATTGGAAATGGATAAGAAACGCAAAATGGAGAAATGGAAGGCCAAAAAGAAAGAAAAACGT
>Ga0105053_10011946_pt1 | contig 10545 bp, 9 predicted proteins | sample BON01_FD_78093 | JGI IMG/M metagenome (GOLD analysis project Ga0105053, IMG submission 78093) | Freshwater microbial communities from Lake Bonney liftoff mats and glacier meltwater in Antarctica - BON-01 | ecosystem: Environmental > Aquatic > Freshwater > Ice > Glacier meltwater | place: Lake...
ATATATATATATATATATATATATATATATATATATATATATATATATATATATATATATATATATATATATATATATATATATATATATATATATATATATATATACGTATGTACACATGTGTCACGAACCGCAGCGCGGATCCGCGGGCGCCACGCAACACGCGCTTCCCCGAGCGCCAATGGCTCAAGGTGCAACTGATCAACATGCTGTTGCAGCTAGTGAAAGGAGCAGACTCGGCGCGCTTGGCCATCTTTTGCGCCTCCTTTGAGCCCATGTGGTTCGTGCTGATGTTTCAGCAAACGACGCACCTCGCACCGAGCATGGCGCTCCTGCAGCTGCTCACAGTGCTGCTGGGTGAGAATGAGAATTACTGCAGGACGTTCCGGCGTGCGAATGCGTTTGTGCTCATCGGGGCGCGGCTTGAGCGCTTTCATACGTCGGCGGATCTCTATTTGGGGCTGTTTCGCGTCATGTTTGCTGCGCATTTGAAATCCACCGTGTCCCCGCAAGGTTGTACTTTTTTGAACATGTATGTTTATTGCATATATCTGCATGTGTGTTTATATGTTTGTTTGTATGCATGTATGTATATATGTGTGTATGCAGCCTTGGGCTGCACGATAGCCCAAGGCTGCATATACACATGCACAAATACTTGTATACATACATTCATACAAGCACATGTCGACACATCCATACATTCATACGGATGCAGGGCCGCCTTACAGCACCGATAAGTTATGTGACAGCATAAGGACGCCTGAGGGTGGCAGAAGACTCCACGCTCACACATGAATACACACATATGCAGGGCTGCCATACAGCGCCGACAAGCTGTGCGACAGCCTCAGACTGGTGCAAGACTCCACTGTCACACTCCCCGAAGTATTTCCAATCATCCTCCGCCTTCTCAAACTCAACATCCAATTCGAAATCGCGATGCGCGCGGGCAGCTCTACATTGGACCAAAAAAGCCCTACGTTGGGTCAAAAGAGCCCTGCGTTGGGTCGAAAGAGCCCTATGCCCAGCTGCCTTGACACGCAAACTACGCCCAACGGCGATGTGCTCGCTCTTACTCTTGCTGCTGCGCACACCGCAGGTACGGCAGATATGTCCAATGTCATCTATATCTATCAAACGAGAGCCTATAAACGAGACCTATAAAAGAGACGTACTTACTGTTGCGACAATGGGCATACGCAATGGGCATGCGCAATGGGCATACGCTTACTCTTGCTACCGCCCCTCCAGACGCACATACTGCAGGTAGAGCAGGTATGTCGAGAGAGATATGTAAACATACAAAGAGACCTACAAAAGAGACGTGCTAATTGCCTCTCAAACTTGAGCCCCATGACATGCTGGCACACACTGCAGCAAGTACAATACACCGCTGCTAGACACACACGACACACTGAGTACTGCGCATCCCACAGACGAGGGTGTTGGCGCCGATGCGGCGCGCTACCACGCTGAACATGGACATTGCACAAAAGAGAACGCGAGCGCGACGCCGCGCCTCCCCTCCGCCGCCCAGCTGTCAGAGATGAATTGTGTCACGGTGCAGGGCGTGCGGCAGCTGTGCGATAATGTCCGCCACTTCCGTGGCTTGTGTTCGAGTGATGAAATAGGTGTGTTTTGAGCTCGAGAATTCGTTATTTCAAAAAATGATGTGAATATCAAGAATTTCAAAATGATGTGATCATCATGTATTTATGTGTTTATGATATGAGTGTTGATACGGTATGAGAGTGGCGGGCTTCGTGGCGCCACGAAGCACACAAGAGTCGAGGGCTTATAGGGTGGCTACGATTAGTCGGCTCCTTCAAAATTTATGTCTCTTTTGCAAAAGCGCCCTATACAAGAGACGATATTCTGCAAAAGAGACATATAATTTTAAGGAGCCTACAAATTGTAACCACCCCATAGTGGCGCCACTAGCGCCGCCAGCACACTAAACCCTCGGCTCTTGTGTCGTATCGACACTTATAGCGTTTTTTGAGTCGACGACGACGCCGGCGCTTGCTACTCTTATATTTGCTTGCTGGTCTGCAATTCATATTGATATTTCCATTGGTTGATGTGTATCGATATTCATGTCACTGTTCATGTTGATACTCACGTCAACAATCGAGGGCTTGGTGGCGCTGCTTTGTTTAGTCAAGGACGACGTCGGCACTTGCTACCCTTAATTTGCTTGCTGTTCTGATATGCCTATTGATATTTCCACGGTGTTGATTCATGTCGATATTCATATCACGATTCATATTGATATTCACATCAACAGTCGAGGGCTCGGTGGCGCTGCTTTTATTTGTCAACAACGATGCCGCTGCTCTCACATTTGCTGGCTGCACTTGTATTCAGATCACTATTTGTGTAGGTTGATTCGCATTATTGATACTCATATGGATATTCATGTCACTATTGATATTCATGTTGATATTCATGTCACTTTTCATATCACTTTGCATATCACTTTTCCTGTTGATTTATATCACGATTCATATTGATATTCATCAACAGTCGAGGGCTTGGTGGCGCTGCTGTTTTTAGTCAACGACGACGCCGGCACTGAGGGTGCAGCTGGGCCGCCTGGCGCCGTGTCTTCGATGACAGGTGCTGTTTGCACTGTCACATATTACATGCGCCATGTCCATGCGTGGTGTCGCAGGAGCACAAAGCATATGTCGCGTGATTCAGTCGTGACATGTCACTGTGTCAACCATGATAGGTGCTGTTTGTGATGTCACACATGCTGTTTGTGATGTCACACATGGCATGCGCTACGTCTGTGAGTCGTGTCGCATATGTGTGAGGCACGTGTCGCATATGCATGATGCACGTCACACGTGAATGAGTCGTGACACAAATAAATGTGTCTACCACGACAGGTGCCGATTGTAATGTAGCAGATTACATTCTGTAATGTCGCATATAAAATGTGCCATGTCCATGAGTCGTGTTGCATAGGCATGAGGCATGTCACCCATGCATGCGTCGTTTTGCATATGCCTTCATCACGTCTGAACGAGTCGAGTCACATATGAATGTGTCTAAAAGTGTCTACCTATGAATTTGTCGACTAGTGTCTCCGCACACGCACATATGAATATGTTTACCGGTGACTTCACACTGGTACACACATATGTATGTGTGTACCTACAAGACACATATGAATGTGTGTACCAGATACATATGAGTGCGTCTACCTACCAGGCACACATGAACGTGTTGTGTATGACAGGTGCCGTCTTCAAGGGTCTGGGCTCGTTGCTTCGCATGCGCGGCGCTCAGAGTGCGCAAGAAACGCGCGGCGCTCAGAGTCTGCACGACGACACCAAGGTGTCTAACAGCTGGATGCCTCAACTGCAGCGCCCGACTACCAAAAGTGCAGCAGCAGCAGAACCAGCTGCAGTTGCAGCGGCAATGTCGGAGGCGGTGGCGCCGCGTGCGGCATCTGGTACACCAAATAAGTCGAAAGAAATGTATATATCTATAAAGAGACGTATAAACAAGACGTGCTCGCTGTTGCTCGTCCATCAGCACTGCGGAAACATGCGGGCGCTGCCGAGCTCTGGGCTCAGTGTCAAAAGAGATGGATATATACGAAAAGAGACCTATGAAAGAAAAGTACTATCTCTCATTCATACCTCGTACTAACTCTCACTCGTCTCTTAGCACTGCGAAAACATGCGGGTGCTGCCGAGCCGTGCGTGGAGGACGACGGGTGGGAGGATCTGGGCGACGAGCATGACTTGGAAGAAGCATGTGTAGAGGAGGATGCCGCTGAGGCTGACGTGGAACATGTGGCTACGGTATAGATATACATATTTATGTATATATATACATATATATATGTATATATATATGCACATATGTATGTATATATATGTACACATATATATGGTATATATATATATATATACATGTATGTATATGTACGTACATACTACGTATATATCATTCTATGGTACATGTATGCATATATATACATGTATATGTGTGCGTGCGTGTGTGTGTGTATATGTACATGTATATATATATACACACATATATATATATACATGTATGTATATATTTATATATATATATATAAATATATATACATACATACATACATATATATATATATATACCTACATATATGTATATATTTGTATATATGTGTATATATGTATGTACATACGTCCATACAGGTGCCACCAGCGGCATGGGTGGCTAACGACGACAGAATCGAGCTCCACAGCCGTGCGGGCTATTTTTCCATGTATACCAATGATATATATGTGTTGTATATATACCCTAATAACATGCAGGTGCCGCCGGTGGGGTGGGGCGCGGAAGACGGCAGTCTCGAGTTTCACAGCCGCGCGGGCGAACTACTTTACCACATGTTGTGTGGTATAGTGGAAGGCGCCATTCGCTCTCCGGCACTCGGCGCGGATGTTGTGAGGTGTGTGCTGGAATCTATCCCGCTGCCGGTTCCAGATGATGATGAGAGGTTGACATATCTATTTCCCTCTCTCCCTCTTTCTCTCTATCTCTCGCTCTATGAGAGGTCTCTATATCTACTTCCCTCTCTCCCTTTCTTTCTCTCTGTCTTTCTCTCTACGAGAGGTGTGTTTGTGTGTTCTCTCTGTATTTCTTTCTCGCGCGCGCACGCGCCCTCGCTCTCTCTCTCTTACCCCCCCCCTCAACCCCCTCTTCCCCTTTCCCCCCTTTCTCTCGGTTCCAGATAATGATTTCAGGAGTATGTATGTGTTTCTCTCGCTGTTGCTGTTGCTGTCGCGTGCTTGTGCGTTCTCTCTCTCTACCTCGTTTCCATGCTTTCTCTCTCCCCCTCTCTCTCTCTCTCTCTCTCCTCCCTCCCTTCCTCTCTCTCTTTCCCTCTCTTCCTCTCTCTCTTTCTTTCTCTTTCTCTCTCTCTCTCTTCTCTCTTCTCTCGCTCTCTTCCTCTCTCCCCCCCTCTGCCCCCAGCGGGTCCCTTCCCTCTCTTCCTCCCTTCATCTCTGTGCGTATGTCAGTATGTGTGAGTTGTGGGTTGAGAGGGTGGTTGTGTATGGTCACGATTGTCAAACCATCCAGAGCTCTCGATTGTCAAACCATCCAGAGCATCCAGAGCAAGGCTGCAGCCACAGACTCGTAGGCAAATTTCTGAACTGCACAACACAACCATGAATACGCACAGGCTGTTTGGGGGGGTGATTCTGTCGCAGCTGTGCAAGCTGCTGCACAAGAACCTGGCGCACATTGACGTCAACAACAGCGACGTCGTCAAGCACGTCGTGCACTTTGCAGAAATGATGACGGACTTGGTGTGCGCTGACTGCTTCTCCGTCAACTACCGCCAGCTCATGCACTTTCTGTCACTCTTCATCGCGCGCCTTCAGGCGGCGGAGCCGAGTGGCTACACGCAAGAGCCAGCCGTGGGCCACCTCGCAAAGCCCCTCTGCGCCCTTCACAAAACCACCAACAGAGTGGTGGTGCATCTACTCTCGCACCTCCACCAAGCGCCCGACCGCCTGAGCACCTTTGTGCAGGCGCTTGGCGACCATGTCAATGTCGTCTTCAGCGCCAACAACACGGACGCGCCCATGTTAGTGCTGATCGCGCATGGTGTCTTTGGCTTTTTCGCCAGCGAGGAAATGGCAGTGCGGCACAGTGCGATGCGTGTTTGGGGGCATCTCTTAGAGCACAGGCGCAGTGTGCTCATGCCGCTGCTTGCCTATCATGACGCCGAGGGCACGGCTGCCTCGCTCTATACCGACGGGTTTTCGCAACTGGTGGTCTGCAGTGCAGAGAGCAAGGGCGACGAGTATGATGCGGCTGTGGCAGTAGCGATTCTGGAGTTTGACGAGTGGCTGCGGGGGCCAGCGCCCGGCAGGCACACGGGCGGGATTGTAGATAGCTCGCGGTGGGCGCGCGTGGCGGCACTGGTGCACGAAAATGCGGCCAAGCAGCGTGTCAAAGTGCAGGTGCTGAGCGGCGAGCAGCAGTATCACGCGCACGTGCAAAAGCGCCACTACAAACACCGCCTCGCACGCATGCACAAGTGCCGCCGCCGCCTTTGCGACGAGGAGGACGCGCGGCGCACCATGCTAAGCGCCGCTGCTGACGCCGAACGCAAGGCTGTCGCACAGTGGCGACAGCTTGTGCGCGGGCGATGGCAGAATCTGGAAAGCCGCTCCGTCTTCACTCGGCAGCAGTGGACGCGCGATAAGCAGCCGCTGCTCCGAGAGCGCGGCGTGCTGGGGCAGGCGTGGGAAGACCTGGAAGACTGTGCGCGCCGACAAGTCGCCAGTGACTTGTCGCACGCACATGTGCCTGCGCACACCATCCCACTGCAAGGGCGGCAGGTGGGCAGTGCCGTTGCGTACGCGTGTGCACATGGAGTGGATGCAGCGTTTGCCGCACGGCCGTCCGTTGTGACGTGGTTGCAGTGCAGCCCCGTGCACACAGAGGATCACAAGACGTCACGGCGCGCTACGCTGTCCGGCAGCGTGCGCGAGAGCTCTATGTCGTGGCAAAGTAGCCCAGCACACCGCAAAGAGTTGGGGGGCAGCAGTGGGGCGCGGGCAGGTGAGAGCGGACTGGGAGCGAAGCGACTGTGGTGGCGACTTGATCAGACCGAGGGGCCTCAGCGTATGCGTCGGCGGCTGGAGCTGGATGTGCTCCAGGTATGTAGAGTGGGGGAATGTATGTGTGGTATCCGCATCTATGTGTGGCATCCTATCTATGCTATCCTACAGTACAATATGGAGGTCTTTCTTCTTCGTCTTCTGGTTTGTTAGGCCAAATTTAACTTAAAAAGTCGACCGTGACGACCGACTTGAAGCTCGAGCGCCTATACACCGGTCTCTGAAACAACGCCCAGCCAAGCTCACAGCAGCTTTATTTAACGTGACGATTCACAAGCCACATCTGACTTGGTGATTCTGACAACATGTTATTTTCCTCCAGTCCTCCTCGCCCAGCTACCAAGTGGATGAGGCAACATGCTGCTTCCTGCCCATCAAACACGCCCACCGACGCAAGCCCAGCCGCGGGGCGGGCGGGTTTTGGGAGGCGCGCGAAGAGAAACTCGAGCCTGATGCTATCACGGCGCATCTTGGGTATGCAGGCAGCGGTGGCGAGGGTGGGGGGTGGCGGCACGATAGAGATAAAGACAAAGGCGGCCTGATGTCGAGTTTCATGACGTCGCTGCTGGGCGGTAGTGACAGCAGCGCGGGATGTGAGCATAATGTCATTGACCACGACAAGTTTATGTGGCTACTGGAGAGCGGCGATGACATTGTGGGCATTCACAACTGCATGCGCCTGTTTTCGGGTACCACCTTGTCCGGCGTGCTGCTAGTGTGCACTCATCACGTTTATGTTTTTGATCACTGCAATGTGCTGCGCTCAGGCGAGGTGAGCATGTTTGCCGGTGCTGCCGGGCAGCCTGCCGCCGGCAAGAAGGCGCAGGAAGGGGGGGTGGAGGCGCTCGACCAGACCGAGAGCGCTGGGTGCGAGGTGAGCGAGCTGAGCGAGATGGCGGTGGTGCACCGGTGGAGCCACGCCGAGATCCGCGATCTGCAACTGCGCAAATATCTGCTGCGGCCTGTGGGCATCGAGATGTTCACCAACGACGGGCTCAACAGTCTGCTCATCTTCCACCATTCCGAGCGCGACAGCGTATACGACAAGATCATGATGGTGCGTCAGGAAGCGGCCGCCAAAAATGAGGCCTCGGCCCCCGAGGATAAGTGGGCGCACTCGGCGCAGACGAACCCGGGCGAGGCGGCGCTGGATCTCACGAATTCAAGCCAGACCTTGGAATTGGCGCAAGGTCGGTGGACAGGGCGCAGCTCGCGTAAGACGCTGCTGCACAATCTGCGACGCCTCTGGCAAGATGGCGACATCAGCAATTTCCAATACCTCATGCACCTCAACACGCTGGCGGGTCGGTGCTACAACGACTTGACCCAGTATCCCATCTTCCCGTGGGTGCTGTGCGACTACACCTCGCCACATCTCGACCTGTCGAATCCTTCCGTGTTCCGCGATCTGTCAAAGCCGATGGGTGCACAGGATGAGGGCCGCGCCAAAGAGTACAAGGCGCGATTCGATAACTGGCTGGAGCCCGATGAAGAGCACCCAACGCCTCCCTTCCATTATGCCACACACTATTCATCGGCAGCAGCGGTGACGATGTATCTCATTCGCCTCGAACCCTTCACCACCATTCATGTGCAGCTGCAGGGCGGCAAGTTTGATCATGCAGATCGCATCTTTTCTTCGGTGCGCGAGTGTTGGGAAAGCGCGTCGCGGGTCTCGCTGTCCGACGTCAAGGAGCTCATCCCCGAATTCTACTACATGCCAGATCTCTTCCTCAACGGTAACCGCCTGGCGCTCGGCACACGCCAAAAGACGGGAAAGATCGTGAGCGACGTCGAGCTCCCGCCATGGGCGCACGACAGCGCCGATGAGTTCGTGCGCAAAATGCGTATGGCGCTGGAAAGCGAATATGTGTCGGCGCATTTGCATGAGTGGATCGATTTGGTGTTTGGGTGGCAGCAGCGCGGACCAGCAGCCGTCGAGGCGCTCAACGTCTTCCACCACCTCACCTACGAAGGCAACGTGGATGTGGATACAATCACAGATGACGTGGAGCGTATGAGCACAATTGCCCAGATTCTCAACTTTGGTCAAACGCCAACACAACTTTTTGACAAACCGCACCCCCGACGCGAAGCTGCGAGCTCCGCTGCTGCCCTAGTTCCGCTACTCTGCACTGACCCCACCTCCGTAGAGACGACCGCAGAGCGCGACCCGTGGCGGGGAGGGCAGGGAGCGGTGAGTGATGTGCGTTTTGCGGCGGATGGGAAGGTCTTGGTGGTGTGTGGCGAGCGGTTGCTGTGTGTACCTGGCATGCAAGAGTGTTTCACATGGGGCCACCAAGACGGCAGCATGCGTTTTGTGGGTATTCAGCGCGCAGGATCCTCGCTCAAAAAGAGCGAGCACGACAAGCTGCTCGGCTGCTTTGAGAGTCTGCACCAAGGTGTCGTCACAGTAGCCGCATGCTCGGAGGACGGGCAAATCTTTGTCACCGCGTCTTCTTTCGGAGATCTCATAGTGTGGCGCCCAGAAGCGTCGCCTCGCCGCCGAGAGGCGCGCGCTGCTGCTCCGTCGCCCGCAGCCACCACTCTCGGCGCTGTTACGGCTGGTATTCAGGTGGTGCGTGGTGCAGAAAAGACGAATCGTGCGCTGCAACTGCGACACCGCCTGTGCGCGCACAGCGGCATGGTGACATGTCTCGCCGTGTCAAGCACGCATGCTGTCATTGTCTCTGGTGCAGCTGACGGGAGTGTTCTTCTTTGGGATGCTCGCCGACTGCGCTTCATGCGCCAGCTCATTACACACCTCCCGGCAAACCCTGTGTGTGTGGATCTGAATCAAACGGGCTCCATGCTAGTCGTCGCCGCCGGCCGCGAGATCCGTGTCGTCAATATCAACGGCACGCCACTGGCGCACGTTGTGATGGATTCAGAGGACGGAAAGTCGGGCTCGGGCGATTTTGTTCTATGCGCCCGCACCATTCGGGTCTCGTTTCTGTCTTCCCTTCACTGCCACACACTGCAACACTCTGCAACACACCGCAACACTCTGCAGCACACTGCAGCACACTGCAGCACTCTGCAGCACACTTCAACGCACTGCCTTGCGTTCGAGACACTCGGTCCTCTGCGCCCGCACAATTCAGATCTCGTTTCTATACACCACTGATTCGTGTATTAGACACAACTGACTTGTGTGTACAAAAACATCTGCATGTAGCCGCACACAAACACAAACATGTACGCATACATGCATCCGTGTATACTTGCATACATTTGTGGGTACATGCATGTGTGTATGTGTGTATGCATCTGTACGCGCAAGTCTATAGCTCGCTCTTTGTCGCACACCACGCATAATTGCGTCCTCCCTCTCTTCCTCTCCCCCTCTCGCTCGCTCTCTCTCACACAGTTTCTCTCTCGTGTTTGCTCTCGCACACATACGTATCCCTCTCGCACGCCCTCTCCCTCTTGTTCCTCTCTCTCTCGATCCTCTCTCTCGATCACTCGTCGTGCGTGCAGGCTTTGTTGATCGCTCGCCATCTCTCTTTTTCACATTCGCTTCCTCTTGCCCTGTGTCTCTCTCGCTGGTTCTTTTTCTCTTTCCCCTTCGCTTCCTCTTTCTCTTTCACTCGTTACTCTCTTCTCGTTTTCTTTCTCTCTCTCTCTCCCACTCACTACCTCTCTCTCTCACACACACACACTCGCTCACTCTCTATTTCTCTCTCTCTCTCTCTCTCTCTCTCTCTTCCTCTATCTCTTTTTCTCTCTCGCTCCCTCAATCTCTTGCCCGCCCTCTTCCTCCCGCTCTCCCTCCCTCTCTCTCTCTCTCTCTTTCTCTTTCTCCCTTTCACACACACACACACACACACACACACACACACACACACACACACACACACACACACACACACATGCACATGCACACGCACACACACACACA
>Ga0105053_10011947_pt1 | contig 10544 bp, 13 predicted proteins | sample BON01_FD_78093 | JGI IMG/M metagenome (GOLD analysis project Ga0105053, IMG submission 78093) | Freshwater microbial communities from Lake Bonney liftoff mats and glacier meltwater in Antarctica - BON-01 | ecosystem: Environmental > Aquatic > Freshwater > Ice > Glacier meltwater | place: Lake...
CGAAACATCCAATTTGAAGACTGTTAATTTCAGAAAATAAACATCACCACCATCGTAAAACGATCACTATTTGGGAGATTTTGCTAATTTTGCCAATTTCAGTTGACAATCAAGGGTCTACCTTGAGTCCAGTTGATGTGCGAAACGAATTCCATTATCCCATTTAAAGCACTCAGAGGATATTGAAGAACATGTTTTGGTTGAGCACGTTTACGGTGTTGTCGGTGCTTGGATGCAGTGTTTGGGTTTGGTTGCAGATTAGGTTTTATGCCCGTTGTGACACTGGTATGATCTACTGCGTTGCAGTTGGTGTGTCATGGTGGATGGGTATTGTTGGCGTGCTAGTGGTACTTCCACTTGACATAACAGCGTCCGTTGATCCTGATATTGAATTCGACTTTCTCAAGGTGTTATGGAAGGTGAATTATTGGGTGACTTTTATATGGTGTTGGTTTATATGTCCGGTTGCCATGGAATACTATGCTGCTGGTGAATTCACTACTCAAGACAAACTAAAGGCTGCTCTTCGGATGAATTTAAGGTATTATGTTATTGTAGGCACTGTGCTCACACTAGTTATTATTGCCGTCGCGTTTAAAGAAGGATTTCAACCTGCTAAGATATCCGGTTTCCTCATAGCTGCTACCAATTGCTATGGGATGTCACTGGTGGTCGTCATGACTGGCTACGGGATTGTGCAAGTACCTCGAAGTATCTGGAATAGAAGTAATCCTGGAAGACTTCTAAAGTGGTACTATATAGGTGCTCCTGCTGTGGAGACTATGTTGCTTGATTCACAATCCGATCTTCAAGAGATCGTGTTGCGAGCATCTTCATTGAGATGCGCTGAAAGTGACATTCTGGCAGCACTTCAAGCTCGAGCAGAGGAGATTCAGAGCACTATGCTGGCGGATCTACCCTCCTCCAGAAGAAGGTATTTATCTTGTAGTATAGACGACGAATTCGATGCTTCCAGTGAAAGTTTAGCTAGTCTGAATTACAAGTTGAAAAAAGCGGTGTCGCAGCTACAAAGAGCCGAGTATGATTGGGAGGTGCTCATGAATCATACTCATGTGCTGGAGGAAAGTGTGGGTGATGGAGAGTACCGGAGGCTCAGTGTGGAGGGTGATGAAATTGCACCTGGAGGACAGGATGATGAACGCAAAGTAGATCGATCAATGATGTGGAAGATTGCAGGAGTGGTACTGATGGTATTGTCGGCAGTTTTGTTATGGGGCGAATGTGTCACTGCGTTTTCCACTTCGCTCTCTTTGTTTGCAGTAGTGACTTCACACTCTTCTGGGCTTGTCCTTTGGTTCTTCACTTGTTTTGTTCTGTTGTACCTTGTAATTTGTGCATATTCGGCACTTTTCAAATTCAAACTTTTGGATTCGTTAGCATTGCACGGGAACCAGCAAACGGATGCGTATTGCTTGTTGAAAAATGCATCGTATCTCGGCCGATTGCAATTCTCTCTCGGTATCAATTATATCAATATGCTACACAGTGAGAATTTAAAGGAATTGTCTTTGTACTCCATTGTGGGTGATATGGATGTTGTGCCATTTTTAGGGACGTCGTTCAACCATGTGATCATATTTGTGATTCTGTTGGTGACTGGGTGTACTTTCTTCAATGTCTTGGACAGAGTTCTTCGGGCGTTTGGCATTGATACTCGCTCCGACCCGACGTCCACTGGAGTGACATTGCGAGTGTGTGAGGAGAAGGTAGCAGAAGGACGGCAATTGGTTCAGCGATATCGGGAGAGAGATCAAAGAAGGAGAAATCAAACTGCCAATCAAAGTAATCAGTATTATTCCATGCGGTCTTTCACAACAGAATGATTTATATTTTCTATTCAGAGGGCTGCATACATCATGTAAATTCTGAATCTCCTTTCACTGCAGAATGATTCATATACATATACTATTCAGAAGACTACCATACGTCATGTAAATGACTATAGAATGATTCATATACTATTCAGCAGACTACCACAGTATATCATGTAAATGACTGATGATCTGACTCTCCTTTGACAACAGAGTGATTCCTATCTATACTATTCAGAGACTCCACGAAGGCCCGTACATTTCAAAATATTGGTGATCTGGTACAGTATTCGGTAGGTTATATTCAGCCAGGAGCGCCACCACTTTTGTCCAGCATCTTGCTGCATCCGGAAACTGATACCCACCTCCACCCAAAACTAAGACAGGAACTCCCGAGGCCGCCACAGCTCGTACACATTCACAGATGTCTGATGGCTTCAAACAAAGCCCCCCGCGGGGGTCATTTGCTAGAGCATCTACTCCACAAACTAAAACCACTACTGATGGTTGGAAGGTTTTTGCTTGTTGCTTGAAGTGATGGATGAAGGTCCGGATGTAGTCACTGCCACGAGTCCCTGGATTCACTGGTATGTTCAAATTGAAGCCGAGTCCTTTGCCACTGCCGATGTCATGAGGACTACCTGTGCCTGGAAAGAATCCCGGGTAGTACTGATGCATGCTCATCGTGAACACTTTGTTCGATAGGTAGAAGGCCGCTTCAGTACCGTCTCCGTGATGAACATCGATGTCCACAATCATCACTTTGTTGAAGCTCTCTTGAAGCGCCAGGGCAGATAATACCACATCGTTAATAAAACAAAATCCGGATGCTGTGGCTCGCATGGCACTGTTTGAAATGTTAGTTTTGGTTGAGGTCCCAGTGAGCACTTACTGGTGTCTTCCCCCGTATAGATTGATTGCAATGTTAGAGTGTCCGCTGAGTATCTCTTTGACTGCGGTCATAGTTGCACCGGCAATCCACAAGGCGTGCTTCTCTACATGTTCGAACGGATTCGCGTCATCGACTAGGTTGTACCGCTTCAACGAATCACTGTCCATATCCTTCCACCGGAATAATGCTCGGATATATTCTTCTTCGTGGAAGTTGCAAGCTTGCTTCAAAGTCATTGGTGAAGGGGGCACTACGCGCAACCGATCCAGCAGCCCAGTGGCTTCAATCAAGCTGAACACCATGGAGTTCCTCCCTATAGGGTTACCTTCCTGGTCGTGGCTTTGATGAGCATCTATTGCATCGCTTAAAGCGGATATTCCATTAGATACGGTTCAAAAGGATATTTCAAACCGCACTCACCTTGCAAGAGCCACGTGTCGACTGTGAATAAAGGCCACTCTCATTTTTTTAAATTTAAAAATAGCCCCCCCAGCACACCCGTAAGATTCAAATCGTACATTTGAAAATAAGATTCTATTTTCAAAAATAGTTCTATTGTAGATTAAATTGTGTACTTTTGAGTATGCGTTAGTGTTAATTATATTTAAAAAATAACTGTCATTGCATTGTGCGCGAATTGGCGGAACATATACTATTCATTACTATATTGCGTTCAGCGCTAATCTAAGTCTTTCGATTACTGTACCCGTGCCAGAATTGACGATGTCTAAGGGAGTCCTTCCTTTGGAATCCTTTATCTGTGGATTCACATCAGGACAAGAAGCCAATTGTGACACTGCAGAGACACTTGCCATCTCACATGCCCAATGTCTACTCGTACATTAATGAACTACTTCAATACACAAATGTAGATACTTACAGCGCTGTTTTCCCTTCCAAATCTTGTGAATTGATTTGCTCCACCGTCAAACGAGGCAAAATCAAATCGATGAGTTCAGTCTTGTTCCATGACGCGAATTTTTGAAGTGCGCTCAATCCAAACGCATCTTTTCCAGCTGGATCTATTTTGGGGTCCTTTAAAAAACCCTTGATCTCCTCAACGTTGCCTGGAAAATCTATCAACTTGGAAAGTGCTTTTCCAGAGATGTTCTTGACATCTGTTCCAGTATTCAGTTTGGTGATCTGACCTTGTTTTGAACTGAACATGTGTTTCTCAGTCACACTCACTTTCTTTAATGCGTTTCTCGTGGAACCAAGTTGTAGGTTGAAAGAGGACACCAAGAGGTTTCTTGAGGCCTTGGCCTCTTCTGTTGCTTCCGGTAATTTTTTCCCCTTTTCTTTCAGACATTGTGCTCGCACGCTTGCTACATTGACCTGCATTTCCTCCGTTTGGCACTCTAACCACGACTCGAAAACCTCGACCATCGGATTCTCGCCATTATCATGGGCCACATCAAGAGGTCCCCTCATCCATTGGTCCGTTTCCACCATGGAGGCCCCCGCATCAAGAAGGATATCAGCAGCCAGCTTGGCTCCCTTGTCGCCACTTCCAGCACATAGATGGAGGGCCGTCTCACCATATTTGTTCTTGGCATTGATGAGTTTGGAGGCGCGGGGGTCTTTGAACAGCACCTTGAGAGCTTCTAGGCTGGCATACAATGCAGCCATGTGAACCACACAGTCGCCCTTGGGAGTACACAGACCTACATTGGTCCTCTCGTCATTAAGAAGCACATGTAGTAATGGGATGTCGTCGTTCAAGCAAGCATAATGTAAGGCGGATCTTCCATCTTTGTCAATGGCATTCACTTGGGCGGAGGTAGTACTCTTATCTTGTAATAGTCTCTCGACGTCCTTCAAATCACCACAAGCAGCCGCATCCACAAATGCATCTGTCATCGTGTGCACAATTCGTTTGTTGTATTAAGTGTTGTATTAGGAGTGGTATTCCCAGTAACAAAAGTAGATAGTGAGATGAGCGCAGTGAGCCAGTTTTTTATCCTGAGTCCTCGAGGCGACACAATAATATCCCGAGATTACCGATCATATTGTCGCAAGGGATCTGCTGAGGTTTTCTTCCGTAACGTAAAATTCTGGAAAGAAGGAGGACAAGCTCCACCGTGCTTTGAAGTAGAAGGAACACATTTCATCTCCGTCAAGCACCAATCTCTGTATTTCGTGACGACCACTAGATATAACGTGGCACCTAATTTGATCCTGGAGCTACTGAATCGCTTAGCGAAGCTTTTTAAAGACTATTGCGGCGTGCTCTCGGAAGAAGGAATCCGGAAGAATTTTATTTTGATCTACGAACTGTTAGACGAGGTAATCGATTACGGATACCCGCAATGCTCTTCAACGGAGCAGCTGAAGGTACATGTACACAATGAGCCCGTGATGCTGGACGTCGTAAAGCAAGCCAGTGCTTTCAAAGCGCCTACACTGAATCAGAAAACCACTCCATCCACGTCGGTGTTTAAGCCAGTTTCCATGGCAGGAGGAGCGGAAGGCCAACGAAATGAAATCTACGTGGATATACTTGAGCGTCTCACGATGTTGTTCAATAGCAGTGGGTATATTTTGTCGTCGCATGTGGATGGATGCATTCAGATGAAGAGTTACCTGGCAGGCAATCCGCCTTTGAGGGTAGCTTTGAACGAGGATCTGGTTGTTGGTAAAACATCTAATAACTTTAGTGGTGTGATGTTGGACGATTGCAACTTCCATGATTGTGTCAAGCTTGATGATTTTGAGACCATGAGAATTTTAAATCTCGTTCCACCCGACGGAGAATTTGTTCTTATGAACTATCGTGTCACAGGAGATTATGTTGCCCCGTTTCGCATTTATCCGTTTATTGAGGATAATGGCACTTCGCAATTGGAGTTTGTTGTTCGTGTGCGAGCTGATTTACCGACAAACAATTTCGGTTCTAACGTCCAAGTGGTGTTTCCGGTACCTACTCGATGTAATGGTGTCAGTACGAAGTTAGGATCTGGTGCAGCTGGTCAATCAGTCGAATATCGAATTAAGGAAAACAAAGTTGTTTGGAACATTAAGAAATTTGGAGGGGGGGCCGAACATAGCGTCCACTGCAAGATAGATTTAAAAGAATCCATGAACCCAGCTGTAAGAAGAGAGATTGGGCCTATATCGATGACTTTTGAAATCCCAATGTTTAATTCTTCGAATCTTCAAGTCAAGTATCTCAGAGTGGTTGATCAAAATGGGACACACACCCCGCATCGATGGGTCCGTTACGTGACGCAGTCGAACTCCTATGTTTGCAGAGTTTAAATAGAATCATTAATTAATAAATGTCTGTTTGTCCTATCTTTTCAAATTTGAATGTATGTTGTGTCATGCGTATAGAAGCAGCAACACCAGTTTCACTTAATGAGAGATTATTTAAAAGGACCTTATGTACCTTTATTTGTTACTCTCAAAGAATGAAAGTATTTTATTTGTCAAGCGCCGAGGTTCGAACTCGAAGCCGTTCAGGAGTTATTTGCATGCAACTTTCGAAGTTCGGAGTAAATTCGGACTGTTTTATATTTGCTCCAAGGCAATAAAACCAAAAACACCGGTTTCACGTTAAGAAGTGTACCTAATTGAGGGTCCCATACTATTTCCCCTCGACATTAAATAAACACAACAAAAATCGATTTTTTTAAAGCACTACAAGTAGTGGATAAAAGTCATCAAATGCTAATTTCTTAATAAACAAGAGTTATCAACCATATCCAACGTTGTGGCTGTCAATGTGTCAGTACAGAATACGTCAGCATTGATAAGGATTATCAGGGGACTCATTTGAAGATCATGGCATTCATTCAAAACGGCATTACCACCACTTCCACCCCCATAAATAGTATGAATTGAAGGGTACTCAAGGGGCATGTTTAATTGATACTAACAGCAAGAAGAAATGTTTCGGTCTAATAGATGTGAGGATTTTAAGTGAATTTGAAAGCATGTGGTGGGGAGTTTTCATGTTCATGGGAGTTTCCATTGTCATGTACTCCTCAATATTTTTCAACAAGGTGAAATCGGTGGCATCATTTACGTAATTGTACCAATGTTTATTACTGAATCATCCATTCTATTAGTTTACAACACCTTCCCGACAGTGGTGTACATCGTTTAATTGTACTGGGTTCCATTATTGGCAATTTACTGGGTATCATTAGTGGTAGTAGTTTTGCCACGACTTGCAAGTCTATTTTCGGGAGAAAAAAACAGATGAAGATTCACCATTAACAGCTGTTTCACCAACAGAAGAGGAAAGCGAAGCAGGGAGTTTCACAGTACCATTGAATTGCATAACATCAAGACTAATGCTTTACTCCTTCAACTCCGCGCCTGATGTGATGGGGACCTACCCATATTCTTGGATGCAGGAAAGCCCCCCCCCCTAGGTTCTTGTTGTAACGAGAAAATCAGGCAAGAATTTGTTTTGTGCGATATGACCACATACAATCCGTTTGATGCACCCGATACCGAGCCCATGCAAGAGAAGTTTACTCATCTAGTTCAGGAGGATCATCTCTATCAAGAAGCTCCTCCTCCTCTCAGTGGATATACGACGCAACAATACCACCATCAAGAAGCTCCTCCTCCTCTCAGTGGATATACGACACAACCATACCACCATCAAGAATCTCCTCCTCCTCTCAGTGGATATACGACACAACAATACCACCATCAAGAATCGAATTTTCCCGTCGATACCAGGGTTGTGACTTCGCCTCCTCCACATCAATCACTTCCCTTCTCGCCGATATTGACGGCTTCCACTCCTGGTTCTCATCTTCCTCCAATCGCCTTTCCTCCATCTTTTGATTACTCGCAACCTGCGTATTCACATACATCGACTTTGGATGCTAATCCATTTACCCATGGCAAATGGGGTGGCGATGAGTTCCACGTTGAAAGTAATCCCTTTGAAGACTTCAAGTCGTTCGACCCGTATACTGCTCCAGTGGTTCCTATCAGCTCTATCGGGACCAAAGGTCTCATTAATTGGGACTCTAGTGATGAAGAAGAGGATACAGACGACGATGAAGACAACGTCACGGATGATTTTGAAATAGCCAAAATCCTTCAGGCTGAACTTGATGAAGAACTGCGAGCCCCACATCCGGAGTCGGGGGGCTATCGTGATGAGATTCCCAGCGCCTTTGTGTTGGTAGAGAGAGATCTTCTGGGTAAGATTTTGGTTCGCGTCTCGAGTAAGAAGCTGTTTCGCAAATGGAAAGAGATGTTCTTCAGGATGAACACAGAGAACATTTTTCTCTATGAGTCTAACGTGGACTATGAATGTGGCGCGCCTCCCAAATTGATGTTTCCGATACATGCTGCCATGTTCATTCGAAAACCGGCAGTGAAGTCAACATTCTCTATGATGGACAATGGAAGGCGCATCTTCTTCACAAATTTCAGAGAAAATGACCCGGATCAATGCGGAACTGATTATTCGTTTGAATCCAACTCCTGCAGACTTTGTAAATTTGGAGCTTACAACATGGATGAGATCAGCTGCTTCGCTCACAGTATTCATGGGTGTGTGCTTGTGCAAAGAAAACTCGCTAAACAGGGTGCGTCAGATATCAAAGGCAGATATAATTGAGTTACATATACGTATATCAGCAATTTTAATCAATAATTAGATTGAGATACCGGTAGTTAAACAATACCTTAACCCGTTGGATAGATATAGCTTCTCAAGAAGGTCGTCGCAATGAACGCATCATTAGGTTCTCATTTCAAACTTTTCAATTGACTAAAAGCATTTCCTGTGAACGATGGATGGTCCCGAATAGTCCTATTCTTGCTTGGAGATCCACGATTGTTGAAAGGTGGACATGGAAGCAAGGATACTTCCTCCTATCCAAGCAGAGTACTTGCCCTCAGGTGGGGAAATAACCTTGACTTTCGAACGAGCAGGAGCAGTGATCTCCTTGGTCAATCGATCAGCAAGCCCGTTGAACATGGTAGAACCTCCTGAAAGAATAATGTTTGCATACATTTTCCCTCTGATATTTGTTGGGCAGCTGGTGATAGTCTGGAACAAGGTATGATGGATACCAGGCAAAATGAGATCAGGTTTGATAACTTCTGAATTAAAAAAAGCCTCAGGGCACCTAAATCTTTCGTTTCCAACAAGGAGGATGTTACCATCAGGCATTTCGTAACTCTTTTCGAGACTTGATGATTCTGAAGCAGTCTTCATTTCTTAGCCATAGTCAAGTGCTACATAGCAAAGCCTTTCTTTTATTTCGCGAGAAATTTCACGCTCGGCATAAGTGGCATAATTAAAATAGTAGCCCTTTCAAGCAAAAGTCTATTCATGTACTCAGTAAGATCACTGCCACTAATATACATACGATTCACAACGTGAGGAATCAAGTGACCTTGGTAGACAGGGACAGCGCAGGTACTACCTCCACCAGAATCTAGAACAACACCAGTGTCATTTCCAGCAACGAACATGGAAAGAACCGCTCCAACGATGACGTACATTTCAGGCACGTTGAAGGTTTCAAACACGACATGAGTCATTCTCTCTCGGTTAGCCTTTGGGTTCAAAGGAGATTCAGTCAAACAAACTGGATGTTCTTCTGGGGCAACACGAAGCTCATTGTAAAAGATATGATGCCATACCTTCTCCATATCATCCCAATTGATAACATTACCGCGTTCGACTGGGTACTTTAGAGTAAGAACATCGATCTTGGATGTAGTTTCATCTCCAACATATGCGTCTTTTTGGTCCATTCCTACCATGATACCTGGGTGCTTTGGTCGTCCAACGATGGAATGGATGGCAGCGCGAGGAGCATCATCTCCTGCAAATCCTGCCTGGCACGTTTCGGATCCGATATCGAGAACAATTGCTTGTACTTCATCATCTGCTCCACCAAATGTAATTTGTTTACTCGAAGCTGCTCTTTGAATAACTAGTTTAATAGGAGTTCAAGAACTTTAAGCTTTTCGGTCAACACGGCGACGCTTTCCTCCAATTCGAGTGCATCAGATGAAAGACTTCCAAGGTCGTTTGTTGACGTGGTGTTGGTTACATCCGCAGTAACAGCCTCAACGCTTTTGGTCAAACCTGAGATAATCTGACGTAAGCCATGTACTTTGACATCTAGCTTCGGGGCCATCGACGTCCAAGCTCTTGCCATGTTTGCATCGTCGATACTATGTTTTTACTAGACCACGCGCAAATCTTTTTCACACATTATATCAACGAGTAAAAAATGTCGGGTTTGCAACTGTGCGAGGCTGCTGGCGAAGGGGACGCCGATACTGTGAGAAACCTTATTCACAAGAAGAAGGTTGATGTGAACTCGTTGGATGAGGTACGTAGTTCTTGCGGGTGCTGATTGGACATCGATTAATTAATTGCTTTTCAAAAGTCAAACTGGACACCTTTGATGAATGCTGCTTACGGAGGATTCGAGGATGTGATTATGCTTTTACTTTCACAGCCAGGGGTAGATGTGAATGCATGTGATAACGTAAGTCGTCTTCATGTTCAACTTATCTTTCAATAACTCGTTTACCATTTAGAGCGGCACAACAGCGTTTATGAATGTGGCATTAAGTGGAAATATTGAAGCTGTTAAGTTATTGCTTTCCGCCCCAGGTATCAACATTAAGGCAAAGGACAATGAGGGAAAGATGGCCGTTGATTTCGCGAAACAGCGAGGAGTGGAAGACGTTACCAAACTTGTAAAGAAGGAAACGTCGTTGGCCATGAAAGTTTCCAAGGGAATGTCACGAATGTCAAAACGTTTTACCTCGAAAAAATAATTAAAAAAAAAAATAATAATAATAGTACCGGTAGTGCTTTA
>Ga0105053_10011949_pt1 | contig 10542 bp, 4 predicted proteins | sample BON01_FD_78093 | JGI IMG/M metagenome (GOLD analysis project Ga0105053, IMG submission 78093) | Freshwater microbial communities from Lake Bonney liftoff mats and glacier meltwater in Antarctica - BON-01 | ecosystem: Environmental > Aquatic > Freshwater > Ice > Glacier meltwater | place: Lake...
TCTGTAACTTCGTCTACATTTTCCTCTTGAGAAGAAGGAAATGGGTGTAGAGAAAGCAAGTTTTCACACACTAGTGAATCCTGATTAGTGTGGCAAGATGCAGCAAGTTTTTATTTTAGAGCTAATGCTAACTGTTTTTGCTGCTCCACTAGAATTTGAACTAGTTTCGCTTCGAGTGATTTTAGCATGTCGTCTTTCTGCATAACGTGCTCACTTATCATATCGATCTTATTATCTAATAACTCCAAATGTCCTTTCTTATGTGCGGCACGATCTAATAGATGTTCAAATTCCGTATCGAGCAATTTCTTTCGTTTGGCATGTCCGACATTGATCTTTCCGTCTTGGATAGCTGACACCTTGCTGGCTTCTTGAATTTGTCTTTCGACTTCCTTGACTTGCCCTTCAAGTTGGGATATATCGCGGCTAGTTTCCTGACGCTGTTTTTCTAATCCATCTCGGTTACTTGCAAGTTTGCTCAATTCGTCGTTCAGCAAGGAACTTTGAACCTTGTATTCCATTAAATCTTTCTTCTTGTAATTCATCAGCACATTGGACATCGTGTTTTGAATACTTTGAAACGCTTCTATCTTTTCGTCGGCTCGGTTTAATTGGGTTTTCAACAGGTGCATGTCCTTAGCTAGGTGCAATTGTGCTCTTTCAAATTCAGTCTTCATATCATTCTGCAGCTTTTCCCGAAAGTTGCAAAATGCTGCAAATGTCTTGGCCGTATTTAATTTAGCGGCAAATCGTTGTATGGCACCAGATTGTTTCAATCGTTTCACCGTTTGTTCCAGATCAAAAACGGCATCTTCGGATTCCTCGGCGGTATCTTGCAATTTGGAATAGTCGTTTTCCAATCTATCGTGTTCTTCTCGTTGCTGTTTCAAAGCATGTTCGGAATCATCCATAACTTGGTCGCGTTCTAGTCTTACTTTACATAATTCTTCGTTGTAGCGAGCTTCGCATTGATCTCGACATTTCATCACTGCGTCTTGAAGTCTGAATTGAGCTTCTGCCAATTTTCGCTGCATAGCTTCATCGCATTCTCGAAGCAAGTCCTGCTCGGATTCCAATCTTCGCTTTTCTATTTGTTCAAGAGCTTTTTCATATTTAAGAGCTTCTTCCTTCCGAACCCTGATTACATGACTCTCCAATTGCGAAATAGATTCACTCGCACACGAAGTTAATGCCAATTCGTGATCATGCGATACTTTGGCCAAAGCGGCTTGTTTTTCATCACTAGAACGCTTCTTTTGCACCTGAATCAATCGTTCGTACTCGGCCTCCACACGAATCAATGCTGTTTCACTCTCTTTAGCAGCGACTTCAAGTTTAGCTTGCAGCTCAGTTTTGAACTCAGCTTGAAGTCTTTCCCTGAGATCATCGATATCCGCTTTTGCACAAACTTTCAATGACTCTAACTCCGTCTGATGGGCTTTACAAGCAGCTTTATCGCGTTCTTCTATTTCTCGTTCGAATCTCTCTCGTTCTTGACGAACATATTTGGATTTGGATTTTGCTGCATCGGTAACTAGCTTCTCTTGCTCCTTAAGACCTTCATCCGAACATTCTTGAAGAACCTTCTGCCATTTCTCAGTACTATGTTTCAATGCATTCGTGCGCTCTATCTTCTCTTCTTCTCGGATTTGGGTCTCCAACTCTTTTAGCGAGTTACTACTTTGTATTTGAACGGCTTCCATTTCCTCACGATGTTTGTTCATCATATTTGCAACTCGAATTTCATACTCGGCAAGCTTAGAATCGTGCAATTGACTCAATTCTAATTCAGTTTCCGTACTGGCATGCAGCACTTTTTCCGACACTTCTTGAGTTACTTTTTGAATGCATTCAGCTAATTCAATTTGATGATCTTGCTGAATCTTGGACAGCGCAGCATCATGGTTCAATTGAATATGAATGTTTGTGTTTTCAAATGCAGCTTTGAATTCAGATTCGAGATCGATTTTCAACTTTGCTATCTCGGCTAGTTTTTCTTGCTCCAAAACTTGAAAGGCGGCTTGTGTATCTTTCTTAGTCATTTCCATAAAAGAGTCTAGGGCTGTTTTATTATCAAGTTCATAATCGGACTTTACTTTCGAGATTTCTTTCAGATGGGATTCGTGCAATGTTGCTATTTGAACTTCATATAGATTTTGCACTCGTTGAATCTCAGTTGCCATCTTAGCTTGAAATTCTTTAGATGCTGATTCAATAGCAGCTAGTTTTTCGTTTTCAGCTTGTCGTAGACTCACTTGTTTTTCCGCCAGATTCGCAGCTTGCAATTTGTGAAGTTTAACGTGAGATTCTTTCTCTAATGCTGTCATGACTTTAAGATGCTTTTCCTTTTCGTGAGCCATTGCTGTATTTGAAGAATGTTGAATCATCTCCCTGTTAAAGGCACATCTAACCAGTAATTCTTCATATGCCATGCTTGATCCTTCCTCTGCAATACGAGCGGCCTCTTCTTTTGATGAGATGACAAGATCCTGTAGTTCGTGTTCAACTTGTTGTCTCGTAACTTCTGTAACTTGACTCAACCGAGCTGCCATGTCCCGCTGGTGTTGCTCTCTAATATAAGCCAGATCCTCTTGAGTTGCATCCACAACTTCGAACACTGATTTATTCTCTGCAAGTCTTCCAAAAGCACGTTGAATGCTCAACTGCTGCTTGTTGCAAAAAACTGAAAACAACATGGTCGTAGCTCTTGATTGCTGTGAACGATTGAGTTCCATTGCACTCACATCCTTCATATGAAGCATAGACTCATTGATGCGACTTAGATCCTTGTGAGTTTCTGTCAGCTTTTGTTTGAGCTCTCTCACTGCTCTTTCCCTCTCCACTTCCATGCGGGATATACTTGAAGTCAACTCATCGATCGTTCTCTTGCTGGACTCCTTGATATTTTGAAGCTCAACTGTTCTCGTTTCCAGAAGAGTACTTTTACTGGCGAGGTTTTGTTTGAGTTCTTCTATTTTATGCACACTAGCTTGCATAACATCTTGGTCGTATACGAGTCTGTCTTTTGTTTTGGTATGGGCCTCTTTCAATTGATCTAATTCTTGAATTGCGGATTTTAGTTTCACATCGTTTCGTATCTGCTCTTGGCGAAGGTCACCTTGCGTACTTTGAGTGAGTGCTAGCTCCTCCTGGTAAAGGGCTTCCTTATTTGATGCATCATCTTTCCATTCCTTCAATGTCTGCTTTAGCTGGGCTCTGGATGTTTCCACCGCCTTTGACAAGTCTTCTTTGATATGGACTTCGACATCCAGTTGCTGCTGCAAAAATGACATTTTGTTTTCAAGTTTTCGAATATCCGCACTAGTAGTTGCATCCATGATGAGTTTTGCTTCTTGAGTAACATCTCCTGCAGTTATATTTTGGGCTTGGTTGAGGGTTGATTGGAGTTCAGCCATATTGTGCTCTAGTGCGTTTTTGTCTTCCAGTAAGCGGTTGTTTTCTTCTTTGGCGCGTCGATAGTCCTGTTCGCTAACCTGTAGCTTTCGACGTAACATGCTGGTTTCATTGTTGATCTTTTGCATTTCATTTTGCAGGGAATGAAATTTTTCCTCAAGCAATCGAACTTGCGATCTGGGCACTTCAAGTTCTTTTTCGAATACCAATTCTCGCTCTTGCGTTTCCCGTTTCCGAGATTGTTCCATTGATATAAGTTCTTGCTTGTGTGCAATAGCAAGTTGGTTTATTTCTTGTCGAGTTTCCAGTAAAGCGGTTTTCAACTCCTCGACACAGATGGCTTCACTCTGCGCTTGTTTCTCCATGAAATCCAATTGGTGTTTAAATTGCTTCACTTGAGCTTCACATGTAAGTCTTACTGCCGTGATAGCTGCGTCTTCTGTATTGCCTAGACTAGTCAAGCTCTTCAAACTTTGAGTTGCAGTTACAAGTTCGTCCTGAATTCTATATTTTTCACTGGACATGCGGGACAGTTGATCTCGCAAGTCGTTCTCTTGTGTTTTAAATACATTCATAGAATCTGCAGCCTCTCTTAGGCGTATTTGCTTCTGCTCATTCGATTCTTCAAGCTCTGCAATTGTTTTATTGAATGACAGTACTTCATCTTGCAATCTAGATTGAAGTGCTTTTCCAGCATCCAGTTTCTCCTGCTCCGCTAAACTGGATATTCGTCGCTTTTCAGATTCTAAATTCACCAGTTGTAGCTGAAGAGTTTCGATTTGGGTTTTCATCTGCTGCTGACTCACAGCAGTTTGGGTTAGTTGATCGGCAAGTTCATCTGGAGTATTCTGTTGACTTTGAAGTGCCAATAGTGAATGTTTGATTTGGTCGACTTCCAGATTCAATCTGTCACATTCATCCTCCTTTTCTTTCATTGCTTTCAAAAACGAAGATTGTGACTGACTAAGTACGTTTTGGGCAGTTCCGAGTTTTTGCTCTAATACTTGGACTGTCTGTGTCTTCAAATGCGCTTCTTTTTTAAATTGATCCAACGATATTTGCATATTTCGGATTTCAGCAGATTGGAATTCGTTTTGGGATTTCAATAACTCGGTTTCTTCGGATAATTTCTCTTTTGCTAGCTCAAGATCTCGAGTATGTTGCTCTGCTCGTAGCTGTTCTGCATGTCGCATGAGATATTCCGTCTCGGCAAAACTAGGAGTTGGTTTATGTATTTCAACTGCGGTATTCTTCTTCTTCTTTATTTTATTGTCGCTATACGGAATAGTCTTCGTCTTCTTCTCGCTACGATTCCTGGTTTTCTTACTCAACGGATGGCTTTCCTCTTTTTTGGTTTCTTCTTTGACCTGGAGATTATTTAAAATATATTTTTGATCAGAAAAAGAGGGTGCACTTCTCACTAAATCATTCCGAGGAGATATTTGATGAGCTTGTGGAGTTATCGGACATTCAGAAGTTTGAAAATCAGCTTTTCGCAGCGATTCAATTCTGCTATAAACAGCTAAGCAGTTTGAACATACAGTGGTATCCTGGTAAAAGAGTTCGGGATGCTTTTTAGCTAGATCGAATTCCAATTGAGAGTCAAGTTGTTTCCACGCCCTTCCGAAATCAGCATCATCTCTTAAATCACTATCTGTTTGACGAATACCTCCGGTAATAAAATGCATTTGTGGCCTGGCTAAGAGCAATTCTCGTTGCCCTATTCTGGTCAGATCTTTTAATGCTGATCGTTTCGAAACACTAGCACTGGACGTGCGCACCCGTTCGTATTCCGTAAAACTATTTACTTGTGATAGGTTCGAGGTGTTCTCCAAATTCAAAATGTTCAAGGAGTTTAGATCGTTATCAGCTTGTAGACCACAAAAATCACCGTGACACTTTTGATGAGGTGAAGTCAATCCCAACCTACGGTCCGATTTACTTCCAAGACTCGGCAAAGGTTCCTTCTTCACTTTAGATTCAGAAACCTTCAAATTGACGATTTCAAATACTCTTAAAATACCTTCAGAACTGGAAGAGAATGAAGCTTGGAATGAAATTACTTTTGTCTTCAACGAAGTTTCCATTATGTTCGCTAATTGGCGAACTATTCCATCTAGTGCCATTTCTACACCTACAAAATTATCCACTTGCCCTTTAATGACATGAGTTTCGCACCCATTGATTCTGTCAAACATAGTTTTGAACTCTGATGATGATGGTGGACAAGCTTGCAGTAAAACCACAGAACTTAAACATCCATCTCGCTTCCCACCAGCCATTAATGCAGCGAACGTAGTTTCATCAAGCAAATGAACGCTACCATTGCTCATCACCATACGACAAACAGGTTCATTGCCGGACAGCTTTATGAAGTTGTCCCGCACTTTCGTCCACGAAACCTTTTTCCTAACAACTAATGACCCCTTCGCATCGGTGAACACCAAGAGCAGGGGCTTGAACTTATTGCCTTCAGCACTTCCAAGAACCATCGTATCAACCACTGATAGTTTATTTCCTTCCTTTGAGAATGAATCCCATATCGCACTAATGCTCGCCATACCTCCTTCCAGAAATGTCCGTTGAAAATGCTAGAGGGGGGCTTTTTATCATAACGGTTCATAAACACAACACATCGATTTTTAATTATTATTTGTTTACATACCGGTACCAAGGTATTTATTATTTATTGTATTGTTTATCTCTTGCATAATTATCTCTTGCCAATTACATCTAACATTCTGTTTCCATTTTCGATATATGTCTGAGTATTGGCAATCTCACGAGACCACGCAGCAGCAGCTTGTGTGAAAGCTGGTGCTCTCCGTTCATAAACTGCTATAAAATGTTGAATGAAACCTACATACCATTCCCAAAAAAACAAATGCTCAGCTAGACCCACTTCTCTCATCGCCCAGAAATGTATTCTCATCCAAACAATGCAGTCATCCAGTTGAAAATGATCACCACGCACGGAAGAGTCTCGTGCATTAGAGTTCCATGCTTGAAAGTGCGAGTGCTGTCTCAACCCATACCTCCCACTCTCAGTCCACGGCTTTCCCTCGCCTCCCATCTTCTCGACGATCCAATCCGCAAGTCTTGTACCGTGAGCAGCAGCTCCATCTTCCTCCACCGTCATGAAAGGTGCGAGGGTAAAATCCTCAAAGGACCTGGCATAGAACCTTGTACAGCCTTGATGAATCAATGAACTGCCACCAATATCAACTAGTAGGTTTGCACTGGCATCAGTCCTCATGAAAGTGCCTCGAACAACAGTAACATCCTGTGAATGCTTCACTTCTCCGTGAAGTGGGAGTTGAGCATGATATTTATGAAATGGACATTTACTGACCATTACTTTTTCTTCTAGTTTAGACCAAGGACATCTCGAAGTAGCTTGACGTGGTTTGAAGTGTGTTGCTCCCATTACGTTAGTACCCATGCGTTCAATAGCTGACCTGTGCTGGTGATGAAGTACGTGTCTTGTGGAACTGTCCTGCGTTGTGTTTTTGTTGACCTGTTTTTACACTCATCGGTGATCCGTCATCATTCTACGAACGTCGGAAATACCTCATGTTTTCCCGATGTCTCTCTTCGTTATAGTTAACCCTAACTGAAACAGTAATCTATTTGGTACTATAATAAACAATTGTAGGAACATGCACAGAATTCCATTTGAATAATTAGTATGCTTTCATTCGCATTTTCATTTAATAGCAATTTCAATACCATTGCATCGTTAGGTATTCAAATATTTCTTTCAGTATCTCCATTTCCATTCGTCCTTTTGTTTCCGATCCGCCTTACTTCATCGTATGAACATTTACAAAATCGATCAACTTTACAATACCATTTGTGCCGATTACAATGTTACAAAAAGCAATGTCACCATGGTGCATACCATTGCTGTGTAGCTTCTCAAGGGCTAGGTCGAGGAACTTGCCTTCATAAGATAGAATCAAACACATATCGTCTAAGAAAGAGAGGACCACTGTGTACAACACTGGGAAGAAGAATGTCGTCATATAAATGCCCAATTTCTGTATACTTCACGTTTCGTTTTCCATTGACAGTGAACCATTAGAATCTTTGATTGTGTCAACCATTTTAACAACACAGTCCAGACATTAGAAGGTCTCTATAGGTTTGAACCCAAATTCCACATTGCCAAGGAGCAGTAACAACACCTCAACAACTTTGCCTCCTTCCTTCTTCATCAAACTCTTTCTCCTCCTACCACCATCTGATTTCGATTCCGTCTTATCTTGTTTCTTCTTCTTGTTTGGTAGGCTGCCTTTGATCTGGTGGCTACTTTGACACTATCCGGTATTGGCGCTGTCTTGTTGTCATCTTCGAGAGCCGCCAAAATAAAAGATCAAATTGCTTCTTTAATGAGCGTGGTGCTTCCTGATCCACCGCAAAATTTTGGGAAATCTTGAGAGCACATTTCCCTCTTCAACTGAGCGTACAAGAAACCACGTATTAAGTCACTGACTAAGTCATCTTCTTCCTCTTGGTACTCCATCTCAAATTGCTCTAGCTTCGCCTCCTTCAACTATCTAATAGCTCTCTAATAAATATGGTACTGGTTGTTCGAGTCCAATCAGTCGCTTATGGCAAGAATACAAAACCTAGGAAGACCTTTGTTAAATTCGTTTTTTAAACTAGTATGAACTCAACCCTTTTTGTTCTTGAGCACATGTTTTTTGTACTTTGCAAATCCCCCGTGAAATCTTTCTAATACACCATCGCGAACTACATATAGTTCATTGCAGGCTTTCTCTAGCAAATGTTCATCATGCGACACTACTACAATTCCTCCTTTGAATGCCGATATGGCATTAATTAATGCATTGAGAGTCTCCGTGTCCAAGTGATTACTCGGTTCATCCATAATAATCATATTGGGACAGGAAAACATCGCCAAAGCTAATGCAATTCGAAACTTCTGACCCCCGGAGAGGGTTTTGACCAGCTGCAGCGGGAGTGTACTGCCTGATAGCCCGAATTGCGCTAAATATCGTCTCATGTTGTTATAATCATTCATAGAATGGTCTCCCGGATAACGTTCTAACATGATATCCAACGGGGTGGATTCCAAATCTAGCTTCTCACTATGATGTTGTGCGATATATTCTATCTTGCAATGCTGCTTCACCACTAACGATCCGGAACTCGGTGTCAACAACCCCAGAAACAATTTTAACAGGGTACTCTTCCCAGAACCGTTACGCCCTAAAATTGCCACGCGAGATTTGGTATCAAAATTCACAGTAACTCCATCGAGCAACTTTGAACATCCATCATATGCAAATGTCACTTCATCGAGCTGGATGATAGTACCTTGAACATCTGTTGGCACAGGAAATGCTAATTCGAATTCATTCTCGTCTATCTCGTCCTCTATCTCTTCAGCTCCTCCGTCTTCCGAGGCCTTGTACTTGCCTCCTTTATTAGCTGCGGCGGCCTCCACACCAAGTCTATCTAACTTCTTCATTCTAGATTTGCGTTGGGCAGCTGCTTTGGGCCCATTTTCTTTTGCTTTTGCATGTTTCGTGATATATTCTTGTAAATGAGCTCGTTTCATCTCCTGGGCTTGGCGTTGGTTCATTCGAGTCACTTTATTCTGCTCCATAGTATCAAGGTAGCTCACATAATCTCCTCTATAAGAGGTCAATTGAGAATTTGAAAAGGATACAATATCAGTAACAACCGAGTTTAAAAAATTCCTGTCATGGGAAACCACCAGAAGCGTGCTGTCGAATTTATCCGAAGTTAGATAAGCTTCTAGCCAAAGAACCGTCTCCAAGTCTAAATGATTGGTAGGTTCATCTAACAACAAAATTTGAGGGTTCACAAACAACGCACAAGCAATGGCAACGCGCCTACGCCAACCTCCACTCAAAGTACTGGTAGGACGATTTTGCATTTTTTTGTCAAAGCCAAGTCCGAATAAAATAGACCCTGCTTGCTGTTCCCCTTTGGTACTTTCGATGATGCCTAGCTCATCGTGCAGCCTGGCTATTTCATCGAGTGGGGGGTCGTCCCGGTTGCTCAAGTTTTCAATTTGGGCCTTGATACTAGTTGGTCTCGGACTAGAAGCAAGAACCCATTCCAAAGGCGTAAATACATTGCCTTCAACTTCTTGCTTAACAAGTAAAATAGATTGCTTGTGCCATTTCATCCCTTCAAGGGACCTGTCGTTCATGGCTTCTAGAAGCGTTGACTTGCCGCAACCGTTGAGCCCCACAAGACCATAGCGACGACCCTGCGTGAAAGTGATGTTTGCATTAGTTAGTAAATCGGGACCTGATCCTTTCTTATTGGGAAGATCAAATGAAGACAAAACAATATTCACAGGAACACCTTCCTCGCCACCTACAGCCGCAATTTGCAACGAACTCAACTGCATAGCACTATTGTCACTTGACGCAAGCTTGGCATCCTCTTCTTTCTGCTTACGATGTTTTCGTTCAGCTCGCTTAATTTCACTTTTAGTCAATTTGGCATCGGAACCTTCGTATGTCTCATTCACATTCGCAAGAAGACTGCTTCGAGGACCGTAATCATCCACGACATCCATGCTGGCAAACTCTAGAGGTTTTTCTAGCTTTTTCAGAGAATCAACTGTTTCTACCATATCCGCTCCTACTAAAGCGCGCAATTTGCTGGCCAATTCTTTCACCGATATCTCCGCCTCATCTTGTTCACAGTACATAGCACTAACAAGGAACATTGAAACCTGCTCAGCGACTGACTCTTCATCGTGGACTAGCCCACAATCATCCCCACCTGCAAGTGACAAAACGTATTCAAGAATATCCTCATCAAGACGTTCGAAATGAAGCCTGATTATATCGTCAGCACTCATCCACCTCGATACACTAGTTTCGTTGGATAAAAAATTATTGGCATTGGTACGAATACGAGGATACTTTTGCAGACATTTTTGGTAGGTATGCGAGATCATTTTGGTGATACGAAGAGAGGAACATCAATGTATAATGTATTTTTAAATACTTTAGTAGCTACTTCATGGAACGCGTTTGCAGGCGACATAGCTGTCAAGTCGAGGGATGCAATTAAATTACATCAGGAGAAATATAATGCGAATTCAGTGATTCCACA
>Ga0105053_10011954_pt1 | contig 10539 bp, 8 predicted proteins | sample BON01_FD_78093 | JGI IMG/M metagenome (GOLD analysis project Ga0105053, IMG submission 78093) | Freshwater microbial communities from Lake Bonney liftoff mats and glacier meltwater in Antarctica - BON-01 | ecosystem: Environmental > Aquatic > Freshwater > Ice > Glacier meltwater | place: Lake...
GAATCAAAGAAAAGTATCTTGACAGACAAATGTAAGTTTTCTTCTTTGTGCGTTTGTTCTCGTTCTACTACTCCTTGCTGTTCTCCCCATCCACGTCACGACAATTCCCTACACACGAATCGTCTTGGAACTGATAGCATCGGGCCCCCACCGGCTACCTCCTCCTCTCCCTTCTTTCCATCTGCTGCTGCTCTCGCGGCGCACTCCTCGCGCAAGGCACACAAACACACACAAATCCCCCGTCTTTATTGTACATTCCGCTTCCACACAGCTCCCTTCTTTCCTCCTGGTCTTGTCTACATCCACCCACCCATCCCTTTCATATTTTTACGTGGCGGGCGTGTTGCGCTTGGCCTCGATGCGCACCCGGCGAATAAATTCGCTCCTATTCGTGACAAAAAGCTGGTAGGCCTCTGCCTGCGCGGGACTATTGGGGTTGGGGTTGTCGAGGAGGTCCTGGATGCCCAGCAGCATCTGCTTGACGGTGATGGCGGGCCGCCAGTCCTCGTCTTCGTTGAGGATGGACAGGCAGACCGTGCCGGACGGGTACACGTTGGGGTGGAAGAGGGCCGGCACAAACTTGCACTTGGGCGGCTTGGACGGGTAGTCTTCCGAGAACTCCATCACCACCTTGTACACGCCCCCCTCCCAGTCCGTCCCCTCCTGTGGTTCGAATCAGAGGGAGAAGGAGTTTGAGAGAGATAAGTAAGTAGGTAGGAGGGTCATATAAAAATATCCATAGATCGACCAGTCCGTCCCCTCCTGTTTTGGAAAGGAAAAAGGGGGAGGAGAGAAGATGAGTAAGAAGGAAGGAGGATCATAGAAAAGAATTCATAAAGCGACCAGCCGTCCGATCGCACAGAGAAGGCATAATTCCCTTCCGCTAACCACGGCCACGTCCAGGAGAGTGAGGAGAGGCATAGAAAGTGCTGAAGCGGTCATGGCACAAAGCAAACGGGGTGGTGCTTGGCCAGACAACACACACATATGCCGCCTCTCTTCTTCCTTCGTTCCACAGCAGCGACCTCCTCCCCTCCCCCTTCCCACCGCAGCACACCCACCCACGTACCTTGCCCGGAATGTTACAGTCCCACATCATCAGGTTCATGGAGCCGTCGGCACCCGTGGTAGGCCGCGCGACAAAGCCGTGGGGGTGGTCCTTGCGCCAAGCCTTGCGTTCCTCTTGCAAGCGTCCTCGGGATATGCCTCCACTCATTTTTGTGTGTTGCGGGTTGGCTGTGCGACCTGCGAGCGGCAGGACGGAGTCCCTGTGATGCGTTATGAGTGGGTGGAGCTAGGTCACGGCAGGGTTTTGGGTGTGAGAAGAGGCGTGAGGCTAGAGTATATATAGGCCAAAGGCGAGGAAGAAGAAGAAAAGTGTGGCCCGCTTGAGTGAGGCCAAGGTGGCGTTGCTTAAGCTACCCAAACACCAACCAAACACACCAGCCTGGCCACGAATAGGAGACAAGCAGGACAGGATACATTTTATGCTTCACCTCGCACTCATTCCTGCCCCCTATTTTATGCTTGCATTATCGCACAGGCCAAGCCTCACCATCGTCATCATCCCCCGTCTGCCCCTTCACTCCCCTGCTTCACACCATTGCAATAGCCTTTGCGCCTTGTCGGCGCGTCTGCTTTTTGTCTTCACCATGTCGTCGGTGCCGCGGGCAGTGGGGAACTTTGCCAGCGAGTTTGAGTACTGGCCTTTGCCGCCAGACGAAGAGGCCTTGACGCTCCCGGCGCATCGGCCCCCAGGGTACTTTGACTGCGACGACATTGCCTTGCCCACGCCCAAGGAGGCAGTGGAACGGGGCACGGCGGCGGCACTGGCCCGCTGGGCGGATTGGGAAGCTCTGCACATGTCCCCGGGGGCGGTGAAGGGGCAGAAGCTGGTGCGCTTGCCCCGGGGCATCAAGCTCAAGGAGCACGAGACGGAGGCGGAGCGGGCGGTGCGGGTGCGGTCCCAACAAGAGAAGCAACGCCGGCTCGCGGCCATGGAGGCGGCCCTCAACGATGTCAACAGCTCGCCGCGCAGCAAAGGCAAGGCAGCGGGGTTGGTGGCCGGTCAGTCAGGGGGAAGAAGCGAGGACGGTGCTGGTGCTGGTGCTGGGGGTGGCGGTGGTCGTTCATCGTCAACCGCCGGCGAGGAGGCACCGGTGGGTCCGGACAAGGAGACCATGCTGGAGATTTTGGACTTGGTGCCCGACTTCAAGCAGGCTGAGGCACGGCTGCGTGCGCGGATGCGGGCCTCGCAGCTGGCCTTGGGCCGGTGGCGCGGTGCCAACGAGCGGGAAGGGGGAGGCATGCGGGACTTTCGCCGGCTGCCCTTTTTGCGCAAGACCGTCAACGTGGTCCAGGCGCCGGCACGCGTCGGCACGGCAGCCGAGGCGGGCATCCACGCTGTGCAGGACGACGAGGCATTGGTAACCGTCACCACGTTTGGGCATCGGTCCTCCATGCTGTACCGGTACCAGGACTACATGCTCCTGGCCCGCAACTCGCTGGGGGACCTGCACCGGATGATGTACTGCACGCTGGCGGCCGTGCTGGCCAAGGAGAGCGAGCAGGGCAACCTGCCCGAGGTGCTGAATGACAATTTGCTGGCCTTTTTTTTCATTGAGGGCAAGTTCTACGCGACCATGCGGGGAAAGGAGGGGGACGAGGAGGAGGAGGATGCCGAAGACGAGGAAGAGGTGAGGAACAACGGAAAAAGAAGGGAACCGGATTTCATCGACGCCATTATCGCCTGGGTGGACGAGCCGGGCAAAGATCGACGGGCGCAGCTGGGCCTGAGTCCCGACGTGCTTTTGGAGGTGCTGGACATGGAGGCGATGCAGCTGGCAGACCTGTCGCTGCGCCTGGGCACGCGGTACCTGTACTGCCACCTGGGGGAGTGCGAGCACCACTTCAACGTCTCCGACATCCACTTTCCGGGCCCCGAGGACCCCCGCGATAGTCGAGAGTACCCGCTGCTGGTGTTCCAAAAGCACTACCGGAAGCGGCGCTGCATGGCGTGCGACGTGCGGCCGGCCAAGTTCTGCGCCCTGGGCGATCCGGTGGGGGATGACCATAAGATGGTCTACTGCGAGTTCTGCCACTACCTGCTGCACTACGACGCGCAGGGGCACTTGCTGCGGGATGACTTCGACGTCTTTCCGTACATTCATGACGATTAAGGGGAGAGACAGGAAGGGAGGAAGGGCGCGTGTTTGAATGTGTACAGATACCATGTGAAGCAAGTAAGAAGAACAAAAGCACTGTCCGGTCTATTTGTCCGAGAGGACTGGGCGAGTATCTCGTCGCTATTCTGTTGCGACGGGTGGCTCAGCCACGTCTAGACACGATCAAAAGCAGCGCTGGTACAGGAGATTTATGTATGGGCACGGTAAGGGTTAAGTGTTGTTATTGTTTGTGTCTAGGCGTGGTTGAGCTTCGGCTTCTCGAGCGTGCATGAATGGGTAAGCTCCATCCGCAAACACATATTGTCGCGGTGGAGGTTGTGCTCGTCCATCCCCTACTATGTTCACAGACACGCGTGTTTCTGATTGCTCATATATTTCTTTCTTTGCGTAATCGGATCAGCAGCAGGAACAAACAATTTCCCCTGACGACGACGCGACGCCTTTCCTTTTGTTTGAGTGTGGGAAACGAAATAAGCGTACATGCAAGCACACGCAGGATCTCACTATCAATGCACTGTATCATCAAAAAAGCCACAGCTAGCCGGGAAAAAAAATCACTAAAGGCACACATGTATCCACCTCCTCCACTCCCTTCAGCCTGCAAGGCGCCGACATTTTCTTGTCATCAACCCTTCCTACCCCCACCCTATCCTGTCCTCTACTTGGAGCGCTTGTAGATCTTCTTGAGCAAGATCTCAAAGATGGGGCGGGGAATGTCGGCCGGGAGGGCGTCTAGCTCGGCCTGGATGGCGGCGTAGGACTGCTCCTCGTACTGCTTGAAGAGGGCCTCCAGCCCCATGGCCCGGTAGAGCGCCTTGACGGCCGCCACCGAGGCCTCCTCGTGCTTGCCGTAGTGCGTCTCCAGGACCTTGCGCTGGGCGGGCGTGGCCTTGTCCAGCGCCTGCACCACGAGCCAGGAGCACTTGTTGTCCTGGATGTCCGTGCCCACCTTGCCGATGACCTTGGGGTCGCCGAAGGAGTCCAGCACGTCGTCCTGCACCTGGAAGTACTCGCCCATCAGCACGCACACACGCCGCGCCGTGGCCAGGGCGCCGGGCTGGCCCATGCCCGAGAGGATGAGGCCGCAGGCGATGGGCAGGTAGAAGGTATAGAAGGCCGTCTTGTACTTGACGATGAGCTGGTAGCGCTGCAGGGTGAAGCGGTGCAGGTCGATCTGGCCGTCCGTGGGCTGCGACGTCAGGTCCAGCAGCTGGCCCAGCTCCGTCTGCAGCGTCACCTCGCGGAATAGGTCGAAGAGCGTGGTGTAGAAGGCCTCGTGGCCGAAGTGTCGGCGCAGGATTTGGAACACGTTGGACTCGAGGATGAAGGAGTCGTTCACCGCGATCAGCTTCACCTGGGGCAGCCGGAACCAGCAGGGCTGGCCCCGCCGGGTCACGGAATCGTCCATCACGTCGTCGGCCACCAGGAAGAAGGCCTGCAGCCACTCGATGCACCACCCCAACACCGCCGCGCGCGCAAACTCCCGGGTAGACAAGGGCTTCCCCTTGGCGGCGTCGATGGTGCGCTTGACCGAGACCACCGTCAGGCCCCGGTTGAGCTTCCCGCCCTTGACGTTGTACTCGATCATCTTCTCGACCCAGTCCACCGCCTCCTTGGGCATGTCGTAGGTGCCCTGCAATTCTGCCAGAATGTCCTCCGTAAGCCGGTCGCAAATCTCGTTGAACGCCTCCTTTTCGTCCGTGGGCAGCGTGGCTGGATAAGAGAGGTCAGTGTCAGGCTTGTTTTTGCCCGCGCCGGCCTTGAGGCCCCCAGTTTTGGGGTATAGTACAGCCACCGCCAGCAAAATGCCAGCGACCAAGCCAATGGCCATGGAGGACCCAGACATCTCGGCTGTGTCGTCGTGCGGAAAGGACATACATGGGTGGGAGAGGGAGGGGCGGCATGTGAGCGAACGGAGAAGAAATTGTGTCGGAACCGGTTTTGTGAATACGCAATCACACACAATCCACACCCACCACGCGTACCTTTGGCCTTTTCCAATGCTTTGCTGTGGGAGAGTAGGGGGAGAGGGTTGGTGTGCGGGTGAGCATTATATTCTTGGTTTTGTTCCCTTCCCCCCTTCTTCCGCATTTCTCTGCAGATAATCCACGCGACATGCACCAAGCAGACTCACCTCAAGGCTCCCGAAGCAGGCATCCGTCACGCACGCAGCGGTCGAAGGTAGTGAGTCTCCAAGTTGTCAAGGCGGAGTGTGTGTGGATCAGTGTGAGCCAAGGGGTGCGAAACGAAAACGCAGGATGCACGGACACAAGCCGTCGGTAAGTCGCCGACCGAGCTGGCGCCCTCCGTCATTGCGGCCCATGAAACAAGGCAACGCATACTACTTGTACTCATTTCTTTCTTTTCCTTGCTTGTGTTGCTAGACTCTCTGCTGTACATAGGTTTTTATTTACCAATGTCTACTATCGTTTGTACAATATCTTCGTGCTATTCTAACCTCCCCATCCCCCCCCAGCCCTGCTGCCCTCCCCTCGGGCGCCAGGACATGCAGCCAAATCCACCCCAAAATGTGCCCAATACACGCAGACACGCGCTGTCGCTGTCCTTGTGTGAGTTCTCGATGCGTCTCATCCCGATGAATGATTTGCACCAAACTTTTTTGGGGATGCTCTCTTGGCTGTCCTTCTTCTCGAGGAGACTCCTGCCCTCGGCGCCGGACGGAGAAGTGCAAAAGGGACCGGACGTTGGGCAGAAGGCCTCCTCTGCCTTGCTTTGATTCCATGTCCGTCGCCTCTCCCATCGTCTCGTTCCCGCCGTCGTCGTCACAGCAAAGCCGCAGGAGCAGGTCCACCTCTCCCGCTTCTTCTCGCAGTCCTTGTACGCGCACTGCGCGTGGGCGCCAGAACGCTTCAGTCTCCAGGTAGGAAATGACGTCCACCCACGGCACCTGTAGGTCCTCTTCAGCGGTGGAGGATGCAAAAAGGGAAGACAGTCGGGAATTAAGCTGCTCTAGCGGCTGACAGGCGGAGAAGCACAAGAGGGTGTTGAGATCGTGTGAGGTGAAAGGAGGATCCTGGCGTGACCCGATTCGCACCCCCTCTCCCCGGATGCCGAAAGTCGGGCTGGGCAACACGGGAGGAGCCACAATCGGGGTAGGCGCCGCCATTGGCACGCCCATCACCATCACAGTCGCCGCCTGAGAGGCGTCATCCCTTCCTCCCTCCTCCCCTCGTGCCAAGCATTCCGCCACACGGCCCCAAATGCGTTCCTTCTCAAAGTCAAAGGACGCGGCCTCCAATGTGCCCGTGACCAAAGCCTGGACATGCCCGGGAATCTCCATGAAGGACCCGCGCTGGCCTCGCTCCTTGCCTTTCCGATGCATGACGTACACCAAATAGTCGGCCGGGGCGCTCTCGGTTAGCACAAACAACAACGTGTCCTCGCGCTCTCGGTCCGTGTGGTCCTTGTGATCCACGTGTCGCCAGGTCTTGAGAGAGAGAGCACCTACGAGTGCCTCGGTACGATGCCCAGCCTTGTCCACCTCCTGAAGGGGCCACAGGTGGTAACGACGATGGTGCTCCTGCATGTGCCTGAGAAGGGCCTTGGGATCAGGGATATGCAGCAAGTCTGCTGTGGCGAGGTTGGAAGAGTGCTGCCGGACCAAGCGGGTGCCCTCCTCCTGTCCATGACAGATGTGTCGGACACCGATTGCCGTTTTGGAGTGGCTCGGAGGCTCTGGATTCTTGCTGAATAGATTTTGGAGCAGGGCCAGGCTCCCTCCACCATATTCCCCTTCCTTTTCCTCCTGTCTTTTCTCCTTTCTCTCCGCCCGTCCCTTATCCAACAACAACTGCATGACGTAAATCACGAGGTTATCATAGACCTGTGTCTCGAGTTCCAGCTGAGAAACGCTCAACGCCACGTCCTGCGGCAGCTGCAAGTGCCCATGGGCATGCTGTTGGAGGTAGCCGGGAGACGCACCCAGACTTCCCAGGCTTTCACCACCGCCGCTCCACGCAAAGGTGTGTGTGGTGGGCAACGACGGGCTGGACGCCATCGACATTCGCGCCGTCGATGCCGCTGCGCCTACATGTGATGGCAGTTGAGGGGTTTTGGGATGCTTGCTGCTGCTGATGCTGCTACTGCTGCTGGTGTTGGCACTGCTGTTATGGGTCGGCTGAATGTCCAGCGTGTACATGGAAAGCTTGATACGGACTTCAGAGGCGTCATGACGGCTGCCTGGAATGCGACGACGCTCGCACTGCACCTCCACAAGAGTCACGGTGTTGGTCAAGGCCACAAACCGGTGCAGGTACGCTTCCAAGCTTGACCAATCGTGCGACGGCGGCGAAACCTCAGTCCCCTCTTGCGTGGAAGAAGCGGACGGCTTAGTGGTGGGACTCGCCACGCGCACGAGCGTCATTTTGAGGGTGTTCTGCAAATAACTCGAGTAGTGCTCAAGAAATCCCTTGGCCAGGGCAAAGTCCTCCTTCTCTTCTTTTATCCGCAGGAGCGCCTCGTGGGCCAAAGAAGCCGCCGCATCTTGCCTCTCCTTCACTTCCTGTCGCGTCTTCTCGTCGCCGAAGCTCTGCCTCTTCCTGTCTTTCTCAGCCCAGGCTCCGATCTGTCTCGAGATATAGCTGGAGCTGGACAGGGTGGGCACTAAACCCTGGTCGTCCGAAGGAGTAGAGCTTCGCGAGGACTGTCGCGCCATGATACGCGACGGTGGCACGGAGATGGTCGAGGATCGGGGAAAGAATCGCGGGCCTCCTTCGTCCATGGTGGCAGCACGCAAATAGGTTGATTCTTTCGCTCCGTCCTCGCTCTCCACCTCAACTTCCTCTTGCTCGACTCCTCCTTGTACCGGTGGTACCCACGATGAGCGCCGTGCGGCCGCATCAGACTCCAGGAACGGCACTGCGGAAGAAGGGCGCTCCAGCTGCGACGGAGACGCGATCGTCATAGATAAAAATGAAGACGACGGGGAAGCAAGAGGCAAGGGGCGAGCCCGCACACTGGTAGGGCTGCTCCCTAGCGTGCGTGTATTGTCCCTCCTTTCCAAAGCAGGTGTCATGGCGCCGCTGCGGGACGGAGGCCGCGGGGAGGGTGACGGAAAGGCGCGCAGGAGGGGAGACGAGAGGCCAAGCGAGTCCAAACCTTTGAATGCCTCTGAATCTAGCCTTGATGTATCAATACTCATAGGTAAGGGTAAGGAAACCGACCGTTCCATCAGCGGCACGCACCAAGACCCATGCCACCGCGCACGCCGCAGCAGGAGCTCGAGGTCCTGCAAAGACATCGCTGTCTTCGTCGTGCTCTCCTGTGGGGAAGAAGCCCCGCTTGCCGCGTTGTTGCTCTCGCCCCGTGCACAACTTGATTGCCCCAAGCCTACCTCTAATTGCCGACTGACTCGATACTGCAAGTCAAGGCTCCGCTGTTGCTGAAGGAGGAAGTGCTGGTACCAGGTCCAGGAGCTGCACAACTCTCGGAGGCGGTCATCGAGTTCAAGATCAGCAAAAAAAGGGAGTGTCGAATCCCATAGCCGTCGCAAATGCAAGCGCGTGGGGTCAATGAAACTGCTGGTGGTGTTGCCTGTTACCGCCGCTACCTGGTCGGACTGGAGGGGCACAAGCGCCCACACGGCGGGAAGGACCAACCGAAGGAGCTGGCTGAGTTGCCGGCTAGCTTGGAGAGTGGCTGGAGTGGCGTTGGCGAGAACGGCCACCATCCACTGCTGCGGCCCTGCCAGCCAGCTTTCTTGGGAAGCCACGACGCCACCGCCAACAGAGCTGAGCGATTCCGACGAGACTACCTTCCCAAGCATCAATCGGTCCGATGTGGACGACATTGACATACTCGCACCTCGCTTGACAAGGACGTCGGAGCCTGACGGAGTCGTCGACGACGAGATCGGGAAGGAAGACGAAGACGATTCGCTACTCCCTCTTCCAGGAGCACCCCCGCCGCCCGAGACTGGCAATGCGGCTGTCCCAGGGCCACTTGTTGGCTTCCGAAGGGCAGACGGTAGGTTTCCTCTTGTCGTGGGCATGTTCCGCCGGGACGCCAGCAAGCGCGCTGCCATGGCGGGGGTCATCACCAGTTGAGGGTCGAGAGCCTTGCGAGTGTCGGTTGAAACAGACCGCTGCATCGAATCCGCGGCTGACGAAGACATGGGCACATCTGGACGCAACTGCCTTGTATGAGACGAAGCCGACAAGACGGCGTCCGAACCACCGGTGCCACTACTGGTGCTGCTGCCGCTGTTGCTGCCACCTTCCTCCTTTCTGGGCGAGCTGGTCGTACTTGGCGTGTCCGAGCGCGCTCGGCCTCGTTCACCCTGCTGGCGCTGCTCCCCCTTGACTGCTTCCATGCCAGAGGCGCCCGTTGTGCGCCTTCCGCCTGACCCTTGACGGCTCTGGGTGCTTTCTAGAAGAGGGGGCAAGCCCGGGATCTGCCGCCACCAAGGCAACTTAAAGGGCAGCAACCCGATCTTCTGCAAGCCAATCCCTTCCGACACGAAGCGTTCCAAAGCCAACAAGGCCAAGGCACGCCCGAACGCCGCCATGCAGCGGCCCGCCAGCTCGGGGTGACAGTTATATAAAATTAAGCTCTGCAAATTGGCCGTGACGCGCACCACGCAGGCCGTGTCGCGGTTCGTCATTCGCAAGGCCCCCATACTTGCCGTCGCGCCCTCCGAGGCCGTCAACGTCGGGTACAAGGAGTCCGCGGGCGGCAGGTTTTCCGTAGACTTGGACTTGTTCATTGCAGCGCGGCTGTTGAAGGAGGCGAATGTGGGCGCCGCCAAGGCCATCGATGACCCCGACGAGGAAGGCAGGGCCACGTCGCCAATGCGGAGGCCGCCAAGCAAAATGTACTCGCAGCGGCCGCCGTTGCCTTGCTTCGCGACCAGCAGCGCCTGTTGGTCTACCAGATGCAGTCCTGCTTCCTGACGGCCGGTGGCCGTCGACAATGCCTTGCGGACCAGCGTCAGCGTCGACTGTAGGAACGGGTGGGCTTGCCCCATGCCCCGGCACACCACCTGCACCAAGGGCGCCACTTCCGCACGAGGAATGATCTCGCGGCCCTCCTGTCGTCGGATAGAAGGACTGTCCAATGACAAGCAACTCGCCACCAGCTGATCCCAAGGCGGTAGGGCTTTGAGCATCCTCCCGACGAAAGAGTTGTCGTCGGCATCGTCATCGCCCGCCACATCCCGCCGCAAGGTGGGTGGGTTTTTCAAGTAGGCAAGTAATCGCTCAATAAAATAATCGTGCAAGGCTTGATCCACACAGAGCTTGAGCCATTGCATCAGCGGCTCCCCGTTCACCGATCCCAAGATCTCGACCGAAATGCCCCACAGCCCGCCTCCTCCTGGCGTTCTGCTTTCGCCAGC
>Ga0105053_10011958_pt1 | contig 10536 bp, 10 predicted proteins | sample BON01_FD_78093 | JGI IMG/M metagenome (GOLD analysis project Ga0105053, IMG submission 78093) | Freshwater microbial communities from Lake Bonney liftoff mats and glacier meltwater in Antarctica - BON-01 | ecosystem: Environmental > Aquatic > Freshwater > Ice > Glacier meltwater | place: Lake...
ACAACACTATTGTACATGGAATCGCACATAAAAAAATCATTCAATCCCGTTCATTGCGTCCAATATTGCCTTGTTATTTGGCGGCATTCTTATTGAATGTACGGGCACCTCCCCCAAGCTCATGGATGTACAAGATACGTGAATGTAAAAACAATTACACGAGCCAAATGGCTTGTCCCCCACTGTTACCAGGTACCCCTTGGGGTACAGAGGTCTAGCACGTCTCTGGTGGCAGCGAGGTACAGTAGCCGCAATATCTCTGGTGCGACTCTTCGTCTCTTGTGAGCTTCGCTCATGATCACGTCAAATTTGCTGAAATTTGAACAATTCGAATTTTTCAGAAATTGCTTCCAGCCACAGTACCTATGGCGCAAGACCCACAAGACTGATGAGAGCTGCTGCGGTGCACAAGAAGCAATCGTGAATCTACAGTGTGCCTCACGAAAGACAATGTACGTACGTTCTCACGACGTGCCTGAGACAAAAGGCGCTAGGCTCATGACCGCTCAGACGCTGTCGTGCCTCCCACCAAATCGCAAAGTTGGCTACATCCTTTGAAAGAGCCGTTAGGCCGGTTTGGGATTGACCGAGTTACCTGCCAAAAATTCTTTCCAGTCAGGAATCGCGGCCACATTGCATTGCGTTGTATTCTGCATTCTTCTTAAAACAACTGCGACCACTATGAGCGGCGCGGCACTAACACCACGTCGACGCCGCTTTGCCTCTTGCCTTCGTCGACTTCGGCTCATCAGCCCCGGGACAGACCAGGTCTCAGGCACAGACTAGGTCGGTGGAGGGACAAGGCCAGCGACGGTGGCCTGTGTGTTGGCGAGGTTGGGTGGGTACGAACAAGCAGCTCTACGTCAGCCCACTTTCAGAGGCGGCGAGCCTTCACTGGACAGTGCTCAGAGGCGTGTCGTACGCTGTGGTGGAGACTGCAGTTAGTCTACAACGCACACGATGTGATAACAGGCTGGCCCAATACGCGCACCCTCCCTTCTGTCGCTGCGCACGCACACCACGGCCATGGTGCATCGCAGCAATGGGGCAGTCGCAAAGGCGGGGCTGTGGGCGTTGGTGTGCTGCACGCTGATGCCATTCTCAACATTTGCGCTTCCCAACGGCGTGACGAGCTCGCAGCTCTCCCTAGAACGCAAGGCCGTGTTCATTCGCATGATATTTTTGCCCGATGGACGATCCCTGGGCATTGAGCGCAGCGGCAATGTATTTTTGTGCGATGTCGGCCAAGCGCCGATGCCGGTGGTCGAGTAAGCATCTCCAGTTACAGGGCAAGGGCACCCAGGGCAGTGTCCCGGGGGGGGGGGGGTTGTCTGCCTTCCGCTACCTAACCCCCCACACACATACATCCGCACCTGATTCTTGCTCCCGTATCGTTCCAGCTCCTCTGACATTGTAGTAGTTCCTAAGCCCCCTTTCTGATTAAGTCGACAGCTGGTCTTCTGCAAATTTGCATCGCGGCATTTACATTGCCCTTTCCTTAGGATATCCTGCGCACGCTCTTGTCCGTACGCTGATTTAACGGTCAACCAAAAACTAGAGCATATCTACCATGCTGCTGAATACAACTGTAGTTCATCTTTGTAGTCCATCCCTTTAACACATGTCTCCTCCCGGCGTCTTTCTCCAGGTACATGACGGTGCCCAACGTTGACTCCAACGACGAACGCGGGGTGCTTGATATCATGATTGACGGAGATTTCGATAAGAACGGATTCTTCTATCTTTACTATAGCCCCTTAAAGCCAGCGCAATTTCGAGTCTCACGCTTTCGTCATGTGGAGAACGGCGGTGGAATGCTTAGTAAGGGTGCCCTCAACGAAGAAACTGTGATCTGGTAAGCAGCGGCAGTGTAATACTCACGGAGAGTGCCGGTACCCCAGCAGCATACATAATAACTCACCTCACTTTGCACCAGCGACCAGCGCGTAATCCTAGCACCACTCTTGTATTCCAACTGATTAATCTCCTTCCATGGGTGATGATCTTGCACCAGATACCCCCTAACTCCCCCCGCGGTCTATTCTAACTTGCAATGGCGAGGGCTTACACACCACTTGTTGCACCCGGCCCTTCCACAGGGAGGATACAGATGGATACCCAGGCCGATTCCACTACGGTGGCTCGCTTGCCTGGGGCCCTGACGACATGATCTATCTCTCCACCGGCGACAAATCCAATAGCTTTTGGTCGCAGGACATGACCAAGACGGCGGGCTGCATTCTGCGATTCCGCCGCGATGGCTCTATCCCCTCCGATAACTATGGGTGCGTCAGCAGCCTTAGACCAATGATAGGTTCATGCAACTGAGAAGACACAAGGACTTGCCTGAAATTTGGGGCGTTTTAAACTACTTGCTGTGTCTACACTTTATCTGTCGAGGCGACATCGATTTGAGCTCTCTGTCGCCTGTGCTTGCGTACCAGACTATGTTTGTGACGTGAAAATAGGAATGTTGAACCCCGAGGTCGTTGCCGAACACTCTATCAGCATGAGCATTATTTATTTGCTTGCCTTCTGCTTGCGACCATCACTGCCAAGCAGTTTATCTCTTCTCTATCTATTTTTAACTTGGACCCATCGACACGCAAATATGGCAGAATGTCGGTTCTCGCTCCACAGCTCAGCAATCGGCCACTCTAATGGTGATCGATTCCGGATGTACCCACCCACACAGATACACAACCGACGGCCAGGCCGGCATCCCGGACGCTATCTGGGCTTGGGGACTGCGCAACCCTTTCCGCACATTTTGGGACCTGACTCCGGGGGAGGTGAGGCAGGATTCGTCGTTTTAAACTTTCTCTCTCAGTTGCAACATGGTTCATCCCGGTTTGTGGTGTGCTGCATACCTCGCATGTAACGAGGCTTATAACTGGCTGTTTTTGGCCAGCCTCTGACTGTAGATGGTGGGCGTCCAGCTGTTTGGTGTGGGCCGCGAGCTCAAATGGCTTGGCTGCTGTTGCTTGACAGCGTCTAACTCGTGGATGATTTGTGGCGAATAGGCGCCGCGCTTCTTCGTCGCCGAGGTGGGAGGCAACCAGCAGCATCGTGCCTGGGAGGATATTCACTTGGGGGCACCTGGTGTGGATTAGTGAGTGCGGTTGGCGGAAGCCGGAATTGCGTCCCGGGTGGTGGCCGTGTCAATAGCGGCCCTACACACACACCGCAAGCCTGTGAACGCCGCATGTCACGCCACTGTGCGGTATGTACGCTGATGCTGACCCTGTTGCAAATGCACTCATGCGTGCGTGAATATGTTTAGTGGCTGGCCTCGCTGCGAGGGCGCCTGCAACAACCCGGATTTTGCCTCGACATGTAGCTGCGCTAAGAACGATAATCCTATTTATTCGTATCCACACAACGGAAAAAACGCCGCCATCATTGGTGGCATTGTTTATCGAGGGTACGTCTGCCCATGCCATGAATGAAGGACGGCGAAACCGGGTTAAAATAACTTACCTCGTGGGTGCAGAAATGTGGACCGGCACACGTTTAAGTTAAACCGCCAAACTAGTTGCGCACCGTTTCTGAGGCTCTGTGCTTTTAAACTGCAGGTATAGGTTGCCCCCACGGTATCACGGCGCATACTTTTTTGCGGATTTTGCCGCGAAGGAGATGCGATGCATTTTCTTCTCCCCTGACGGCCGGACCGTCATTGGCGAGGAGACTTTCGATACGGAAGCAGGACAGGTGGTGTCAATCACGCAAGGCCCTGATGTAAGTTGGATGCGGATGCTGTGCCATGCGGACAGACGCTACCAAAATCTGCCTTTTTCCGAGGGCACTGACTAGACCGTAAGCGAGTAGTATGACGCAATACTGTACTCCTGTCGGTATGGTTGTGGGCTAATTAGTTTGTGGTCCACCATGCCGCGACAGAGTCGACCATCTTACCCCCAAACTGCTATTGTGGATGCGTGTGTCTGTTGCATCCACGTCATGCTGCACAGGACCGCATCTACTTCACAACCAACCGTGGCAAGGTCAAGCGGTACGACTTTCACGTGAAGGGGCAAGATACGTTGATTATCAACAAGCTCGTCGTGACACCCACCGAAGGGCGCCCGCCGCTGGATGTGTCGTTTAACGCCATCGTAACAGCCAATGACCCCTCACAATTGACGTGCGTTTTGCATGCGGCAACGAATTGGCTGCGCTAAAGGCTGGTGTTTTGTGTGTTTAAGCACTTGTGCTAAGTTGATTCTGACCTATGCTGAGCGAGTTTTGTGTCACTGTGTGATGCATCTGCTTGTAGCTTGGGTGTGCCTCGCCGTTCTTTAATACCCTCCACGGATGACTTTACTTAATGCCAACAATGCCAGGTATCGCTGGGTGTTTGGGGACGGAGAGGAGAACAGTAACATTCGGCCTACCCACACGTATACAAAGCCAGGCCGGTATTCATCCTTTCTTGTAGTCTCCGATGCGCGGTCCATGGTGGCATCATATTACGTAAGCAACCGGCGAGAATGACCAAAGCGCTGGCATTTATTCCTCATTGTTTTGGTCTCGGTTTTGCGTTGCCGCTTTTTGCTTCCTCGCCTAATTTTCCACCATTATTTTGATCCGCTTGCGTCTTCTTCTTGTCTTTCCTTCCCGCTAAACAAGTGCTTGCTTTACTTGTTTCCTCCGCCTCCCATCTCTCTACCTGCTCCCTCAAGCTTTCACTTCCTTCTCCTTAACTCCTCTTCCTATCTCTTCTCAACCCCTTTTTGCTTACAAGCTTGCAAGCCTCCTATTCGCACATATTTCCCTCCCAGAATCTCATTTCGGTGTAGCTTCCTTCCTTCGCCTATTCCCTTATCAATCTATTTACTCACCGTCTGAACGAATGATCGGGGGGCCACTTTGTGCAACACCCATCATAATCATTACCGCTCTGCATTTTGACGATCTCAGGAGGAAGTACTAGTCGGCGTGCGTCCCCGGCTACACATCGAGGTACGTGACGACCGCAGCTTGCGTTCATAGCAAAATTTATCCCTGGGCTTGCTCCCGGGCAAAGAGTCACCGGGTGGCTGCTTGATTGCAAACACTACGTGGTTATCTCGCCCTAACTCATGCCCTGGCTGACTGATATCTAACCCTCTTACACTTATAGACGATCGGTGTCCAAGGGGCTTTTAAGGCGGGCGACAAGCTGCGCTTCAGGGCGGTTATTGACAAGGTAGGCCCGGGCAAGGCTTGGCCAACCTGAGGTCTCACTTTTTTTTTGGTTGCATTTAAGGCTCGCATGCTTCTCCACCCTCGTCTTTTACCCGCTGCTGCAGAAGAGGAACACCTAACTGAACACAGTAATTAATAACATTACTTCGACCGCGTTGTCAGGTGGAGGGGCGCTATGGCGAATACAATTTCCAGTGGACGATTTCATTTGGCCATGACAACCACTTTCACCCTGTCAACAGCAACCTGGCAGGCTCGGAGGTGGAGATGATTGTACCGTCGTCCGGCCATACGTTCACGGGTAGCACCTTCTTCCGTTTCGAGGTAGTGTTCACAGACGAAGTTGGATTGTTCACCACTGAGTAAGCGTGCACGGTACCCATCTTGCAGTGTACGCTCTGTTGTTGTTATTGTGCAGCTTCCATATTAATGCCCCCTCTCCCCCCAACACACATACTCTCACAACATACAGTATTCCCCGCTGCCATTTGGACCCAACCAAATGCTAGGCCTCTTACCCACTACTACACTCCACACATTTTACACCTCCATTGCAATGTAATCACCGCGCCAATACCCGTTTGCTGTCCTGTTGCACAGGTTCCACGATGCATGGCCTAACAAAATCAACGTCAAATTCGCCAGCACCCCGCCCGGCATTACGCTCTATGTCGACGGGGAGCCCAACACGACACCTTTTGTCATGGACACTTTGGTGGGCTTTGAGCACGAGGTATGCCCTACTTTGCCTACGGAAAACCTGCGTGTTCTTGAATTGGATCGATTGTGGGATGGTGTGCATCTAGAGGTTCATGATTTGTCCGCTGACCGCAAGTCCGCAACGCATCCAAACGACTTACAGCAATGCGATGCCTTGGTGTCAGGTGATGGCGGATGTAAGCAAGTGCGATGGCCCGACCCTTTATACATGGGAGTCGTGGAGCGACGCTGGAAGCTCCAGACATCTCTTCATCGCCAAAAAGGATCTGGTCTTGACGGCCAAGTACACGTCGGAGCCCTGCCCCTCGGGCTTGAACCTGCCTCACATTAACGGACTGATATTCCGGCTGAACGTAGACCGCCAGCTCACTACCAACAAGATTGGTGCTGTTGCCACGTGGGTGGATGAGGCAAGCGGGGCCCGGTTTACACCCGTGAGTGGTACTCCCCGTTTGATGTCTGATGCGGGGCGGAGCTGCGTGAAATTTAACGGTATTATGGATATTGTCAGCGCCAAGTTCAATTCGGGGTGGCCGGTCGGCAACCACGCTCGATCCATGTTTGCTGTGGCACGGTTTGAGTCCAACGGCAACGGAGGGATCAGCTACGGCACAGCCACCTGCAACGCTGCGTACGGTCTCGGTATCGACAGCCAGCGGAACGTGTTTTCGCAGGGATGGTGTCCCAGTGGCGACACAAAGACGGCGCGCCCCGTGGATACAGGCGAGTGGATCGTGCTATCCTCGGTGTACGACGGTGACATCATGTACGTGTACGCTAACGGGGAATTGCTGGAGGCCAGGAAGCGCGACCTGGACACGCAAGGGGGCGAATTCATCATCGGTGCGGATCTAGATAAGCGGTGGCGGGTGAAGATGTGCCTGAGTGAAGTGTCCATGTTTGATCACGCGCTTACAGCGCGAGAGCACTCTAATATTGCTGCCGCCATGTATCAGTACTATGTCCTTAACAATCAGGACGCCAACAGGCCGTCCAAGGGTACGGTTGCCACAGAGGCGGCAAACGAGGCCAAAGCCCCCACCACCACCTCGCCATTGACCATCACCGCCGCCGCCGTCACTACTACGGCGGAACTTACCGTTGATATCACGCTGACGTCACCTATCCAAAGTGCCGTCCTCAACTCGGGCACTTTAATGGTTGTGTGGGTGGGACTGCAGCTCAAGGGTAAATACCTGGAGCTGATGCTGGATGACGAGGTATTGCCGAGGCTGGTCCACGCCAAAGACCTCCGCTACGTAGTGGAGGGCTTGTCTGTTGGTCCGCACACGCTCACTGTTTCCGTGGCGGCGCCTCACACTGGTGCGAGCTTCGTCGTCAACTTTCGTGTGAATGACGCACCGATCACTGTGGAGGATGTGGCTACCATGAACAACAAGGGCAAAGTCGTGGTCAACGTGGTGGCCAACGATCGAGACGCCGATGGCATTGACGCTGCCTCTGTGCAGATCCTGCGTCAGCCAGCACACGGTACTACTGAGGTGGCGTCCGATGGCAGAGTCACGTATGAGGAGACGAGTGGGGACATAACCGAGGCAGACACGTTTATTTACGCCGTCGCCGACATGTACGGCAAAATGTCTGCACCAACACTAGTGACTATCATGTCCGCTAATGCGGCGGCGAACGGGTCCCCTATTCAGTGCACTTTCCCTGCCGCAACAACCGACGGCCTTGTTGTGTCGCTGAACGCGGAACAGGGATTGGCAGTGGGGCCGGGCAACGTGGTCAGGGAGTGGCGCAGCGCTATAACCGCCAGCGGCAACGAGGCAATGCTCGTCCCGACGAGCGGCGTTGGTGGCGGCGTATTTGCCCAAGACAGTGACGGCGGTATTCGTGGGCGTTTCGTCAGCTTTGACGGCAAGTCAGGGTCGGCCCTAGACTTTGAATCCACCAAGTTATTGCCTGTAAATGCTGCAGCTCGCACATACGCAGCGGTGATACGGTTCACCGGTGGTATTGGCGTGTTTTTCTCCGTTGGCAACCCAGCCAAATGCAAGCGCATTTTCGGTCTTGGCACCAACAGCGCGAAAATGAAGCTGTCGGTGCATTATGGGTGTAAAAAGAAGGCAGCGACTTCGGGTTTCTCCGTCAAGGGGGGCGAATGGGTTGTGCTAGTGTTGTCATTTGACGGCAAGAAACACGCCCTCTACGCTAACGGTGAGGTCGTTGGCTCGGGCTCCCTGAAGAAGATAAAAACTGCGAGAACAATGGCACGATTGGGAGGCAACATTGAGGGAAGCGCGTTTGTCGCGTTTGACCTTGCTCGGTTTGATGTTTACGACCGCGCCCTTAGCGCCGAAGAGGTGACGACACTGACTGCCAGTTGGAAGCAGACATACCAAATCTCAGAATTTACCGCTGTCCGCGGCTGTGGGGGAAGTGGCGATTCGGTAGGAGGAACAACCTACCCACCCGGTGTACCAACTTCCCCCCCATGTAAGGACCACCGCGATTGCATGTCCACCGAGTACTGCTCTCTCGGTCGCGGAGCCTGCACGCTATGCGAGCTGTGCACCGCGGAGGACACCAAAGCGCAGAATTGCCCCAAAAAGTGCGCTGGGCTTGTCATTAAGACCACGGCGACGACTGCTATTACACTTCTGACAACCACCACCACAGCCCAGAAGGAAGGGACTATGGTGTCCCCCAAGACAACCTCTGAAACCACGACCACGACGACGCAATTGACAACAACGCCGACGACTGCACCACCCATCGACAACTCATGGATTGAGTTTTTCCAAATGACGCTGGATCCGGCAGATCAGACCACGGATGATCTTATTGGTGCGGTCATACATGCATTTGCAAGCACCGAGTCCCGCGAGCAGATTGAGTCTGATTGTGGTTTCCAATGCGTCACAAATGACGAATGTATGTCCTTTGCCGTTGTCTCCTCCAACAACATGGCGTCCACATGTGCCCTGTACTCCTCGTACAAGATCAAGGGCGGCAAAACCAAGCACAATATTGGGCTGTACGATCGGGATCCTCTATCCCTTTTTGCGCTAATGGCCACAGCAGTGGCTAATGGCGACTTTGTGTTCCCCGCCAGCAACACGGACAACGTGCGAAAAGGTGGCATCATCTTCTCGCGTCGGTTGCGACTTAGGGGAAATGCCGACCCAGACCTATTTGTTGGCAAGTGTGCCCAGGACTGCATTAACATTGCGAAGTGCCTCGGCATCGTGACAGCCGTCGACAGCTCAGCGGTGGACTGCATGGCCGTCGAGAAGATTGATCTGGAGCCGCTGAGTTCCGCCCCGAAAGGGACGACCATCTCAAGCTACACACGAAATGCCGTCCAGCAGGAATAGATTCCCGCGGATCGTGCAAAGCGCAGCAGTGAATACCAATGCGCAACAACCACGGCAACCATAATACAAACGCACTGCTGTTTAGCTGCATGGCTGCGATGTGTCTGTATGATAGCGAATTAGGTCTATTATAGGCTTCCAGCCTCAGCGAGCAGCTGACTGCCACCTCAGGAATGGATAGGGGGCAGACAACTTAAATGGGGGGTCCTGCGTACCCCTCGCCAGTGTAGAGGAGGCGAATTCTGATTTGGTCAGGCAGAGCCTCCAGCTGGTCTCGGGGGAGAAAAAAGAGGGGGGTGATAGTGGTTTCAGGCGTTTGTGAGAGGACGTATTAACAACTGTCGGTGCCAGTCACACACCAGCGTTCATCCAAGTGCACAAAGCATTTTGCCGAGGCAGCCATGTACAGCAGGGCAGCACAATCCGCTTGCGTCGAAGGGCAACGAGCGCGCCGCATGCAGGGGACGGCACCAACCTTGTGCTTGATCTCGCTGTCCATGGTGCTCTCCAGGTCAATGAGCATGTAGCTGAAGAGGGAGGGGGCAGCAGCGGTTAATTGTTTGGGAGAGATGGGAGGGAGGGTGGGTGCGTGGGTGGGGGATAGCGAATAACTGGCGTAGCGATGCATGCATTTCTCGTACGAGGCCGTGCCCCTGCAGGTGAAACGAGACAGGCGTCGTGTCTTGCTACGAATGCAATACCAGAATAACCGTAATAGCACACACGCACCCATAATCCGGGTCTGTTTCAAGGTACTGCGAGGACACGTTGGCCACGGAGACAATGTTGGAGATGTCACGGGCGGCGCCGGGACGATTATAGTGGAAGCTGAGGAGACGCGAGTGACCCTACACGACATAAACGACGCAAGACAGCGGCGTGAACGGCTGAGCAACAAAGCGGCTAATGCAGGAAGGTGATGGAGGGAGGGAGGGAACAGGCACGTAGCCAGGCGGCAAACTACATGCGATCGGTTAGCAGTTGTTGGCAGGTAGCAGGAAGCCTGTATGATGTGCCCAAGGGTGTGAGGATTAAACGACCCCCGCACTTTTTGCAGCCTTTTGGAGACGGAGATCTCCGGCAAATTCACGGCCCCGGTCGTGCATCCCAGGTTGATGAAGTTGACGAGCTTGGTGGCGACCTCAATGCCAATGGCCTCTTGTGCCTCCTCCGTGGAGCCGCCTATGCGTCGAGGGGGCCGGGAAGGACGAACGGAAGGCGGGATAGAAGGGGAAGAGGCGGGGTAGGGACATTGAGTGTGTGCGGGGGGGGGGAAGGAATTGGGGGG
>Ga0105053_10011963_pt1 | contig 10534 bp, 10 predicted proteins | sample BON01_FD_78093 | JGI IMG/M metagenome (GOLD analysis project Ga0105053, IMG submission 78093) | Freshwater microbial communities from Lake Bonney liftoff mats and glacier meltwater in Antarctica - BON-01 | ecosystem: Environmental > Aquatic > Freshwater > Ice > Glacier meltwater | place: Lake...
CAAGATGCACACATGTCGCCGGTGCCGGGTCGCGGGGCCAGGCCACCGTTCCCAAAATATGTGTAGACCCTGCGCGTTGTCACCCGACCCAGACCACACTGAGTTCACTTGATTCCTGCTATACAGTAATATAGAGTAATTTATGAATACACGTATCATGTTTAGTTCTAATGATTCTAAAAACGGCGGTGTACAGGAGATGTCAAGATCGTGAGGGACAAGCAGGGCCACACTCCAATGCATCTGATGATGTCGAGGTTTTCCGAGGAAATTGACGTTGACAGTGTCCTGCAGCTTCTGCAAATGCAGCCTGATGTGTTGTTGATTCAAGACGATCTAGGGTGCACTCCACTGCACACGCTACTCCGAAACATACAACGCTACAAATATCGAGATATTCCGGCAGATTGGCAGCAAAAAATGTCATGGTATTTGACAGGAATCACGTCAGGTCTGCTCACTCGAGACCAGATCAAACGTTTGATGGAACTCGTGGACGCAGAAAAACTGACCCCCATGCAGTACTATATGCAAACGTTTTGCAACAGCCGCGGTGCTTATCACTTTGGCGTCCTAGGGCGAGAGCTGGGACGGATACATGCATGTTGGTAGCCCCCCACAGATTGCGCTCACGTGGGTTTGGTTGTCGTTTTGGAAATACATTGCACCTTGCGGGGTTTAGGGTTATATATACTGTGTTTAGTTCCAATGATTACAAATACGGCCAATATAATGACTCGCATGTTTTGTTTCCGAGGCTGCTTCCGACACAATTTGGATATATAAGCACACGACGATGCATGGGTGCACATCATGGAATTGAGCCATGCACAAGGTTTACAACCGCGTATGAACATTGTAGCCGTTTTATCAGGCGACGTGCTGGAACTGATTGGCAAGAAACTTGACCAAATCGGCCTGGTCGGGATCTGGAACCAGGTGTTGGCGTCGCATTTGCGTACTACGCTGCCCAGAGAATTTCCAGGGGTTGCTATGTTGAGCACGTATCTTTTGCACGGTGAATTTCGTCAAGAGGAGTCAAACAGCGCTGCGCATTCCCGTGTGGTCGTGCGATTTCCTGCTATTTTCCATGCTTTGCAGAACATTCAAAATTATAACAATACACACCATGCACCCTTGATGCACGATTCGGACTTTGTCAATCTTGTCACAAAAATCGTCCAGGCTTACCCTGCTGTCCTAATGGAAAGGACCGCTTTAGGCAACACGCCACTGCATTGGGGAATTTGTGAAAGCACGATGAGCGAAGAAGTTCTGCTTCCGCTTCTACAGAACCCGCGCGATCTCAGTCAAAAGTTCAACGAGTTACTCACCTTACAAAATATATACGGATTAAGTCCATTGCACCTGGCACTCGAACGCCCAAACTGCTCGTGTTTTTTCCTACACCTGTTGGTGGATCGCAAGCAAGATGTATTGTTTATGCGCAACCATCAGCGGGCAACACCGCTGAATCAATTTTTGGCCACCACTACTGAAAGGGGTATTGCGGATAAGCTCTGCATTTTGACACCTGCACATCCGCCAGAGAAACGCGACAGATTATTAAAGTGTGTGGACTACAGGGAATGTACTCCACTACACAGCATACTGCGGCAAGGAATGGTTTATTTTGCCGATTACGGCGTCTCGCTGTGCGATTTGATCGACACGAGGCAGGAGGTTCTATGCCTTCGAAATTGTATACCACCTCGCCACTCACAATCAAACATAGTCGACGATTTTCAGAGAAATACGCCGCTGCACACTGCCATTCAAGAGCGCTTCGACAGTGTTACTGTGGGCATTCTGGTGGACACAGAACAACAAGTTCTGCGGACAATGAATTCGGTGGATGACACTGGACTTATGGTGTGTGAAACTCCACTGCACCTCGCACTTCGTATGGACTCACCAATAGCAGTGCTCCGAAAATTGGTAGATACCGACGGACACGTTTTGCGCATCACCAACTATCATGGCGACCTGCCGCTTCACACGCATTTGCGCATACGACATGAGGGTAGAGGCCAGCACCGATTGAAGAATCACGTGACTGTCTCGAATGCCTTTTTACTGATAACGTACTATATGGATCTCGAGGATCCCGCGATTTTCCTGACACCGGGGAAAAACGGCGATCTTCCCTTGCACACTGCCCTCCGTAATGATTTTGATTTTCGAGTGGTTTCGTACCTTGTAAAATGCAACCGAGCAGCACTCACAGTGAAGAACCAGTCGAATGAGTACAACAACAATGCCGATGGCGACACGCCCTTGTCGCTTGCTGTCAAATATGGCTATTCGGCCGACGTGCTCCGATTTCTCATCGACAGGGACAAAACCGTTACCACCATCGAAGACGCAAATGGAGAGATCCCTTTGCATCACGCATTTATGATTCACTCGTTTGCAGCACAGGGGTATGTGTATGACATCATGTCATTACTTGTACAGACAGCGAATGAAGTGGACCCACGACAGTGTTGCAACAAGTTACATCGAAACGCGCTGCATCTGTTGCTATTGGACGGTCCGGAGTGGTTACACGGCGAAATGGTTGGCCTACTGACAGATCCGTTACAGCGCGTCTTGTACGCTCAAGACATAGATGGCAACACGCCACTGCACTTGGCGCTTTTGCACGGGGCTCCGAAATACTGCATCGAGCTCCTGCGAACGGGTCGAAACGCACCCATCGACGTGCTGCTTGTGACAAACGCAAAGGGACAAACACCGCTACACGTGGCCGTGGCAACGATGCATTCCCCGTTGGTGTGGTCCATGTTGATCGACAGTGCCAGAACAGTTTGCGCCGTCGTGGACAAAGAAAATGGAACTCCGTTGCATACCTATATCGCACACAACACCGCGAGTGATTACGACAATCATGTCCAACTTTTGCGAAGAGGCCCCGACACAGAACAGGAAATCATTATGATGTGTAATGAAGCAAAAATGACGCCACTGCAGTTTTCACTGAATAACAAGAAGTATATTGTAAACGCAAGCCGATGTGCAGATTGCTTCAGACTGCTAATTGACGCGAATCAAAACGCGCTGCGTGCATCATGTGCCGAAACACGCGGCTATCCCATACACACCATGTTGACGAACTGCAGGGACGAGTCGGAAAGTACACAGGTTTTCGAAGGGAGAGTCCTTTCACTCATCGACAGGCAACGCACCGTCTTGCTACACTATGATTCGCTACGCAGGTTGCCCTTACACATTGCGATAGAAACAGAGTGTTCGATCAAACTTGTCCAACGTCTGATTCCTCCTATGCCCATTCAAAAACTGCCCATATTTGGAGGCATTCCAGGACAGGACACGGAAGCGTACATACGCGAAGCAGCAGTCTACCTAAATTTACTTGTACAGTACGGTTGCTCGCCCCTACACATGGCACTCGACAGGGTGTCGGACGATGGCCTAAAGATTGTCGAGATTCTGAGTGAGAAGTTCAAAGCTCCTGAATACAACATGCAGTCCATCAAAGATTGCAACCAAATGACGCCTATTGAAAAAATCTTGTCGGGAAATCATAGCCGCGAGAAGGATGATGTTGTGCGAGCATGTAGATCCTACATGTAAGACAGTATCTACTTTCTGATTCGCTCCTGAATGAAATTGCTGCACCCGATCTATGTACGATCATAGACAATTACACACACGTCATGTTAAAAATGTTTTATTTCATTCTGTAAAAAATCATCTGGTACTCTCTCGTATTATTTTGCACGCTTCCCTACTCGTGCTTGCGCTTGCCGGCGACCTTGTCCATGTGCCTGCGGAACGTGATGCTGTACCGGCCCTCGATGCCTTGGACGTGCTTGGGGTTCTTCGGCCCCACGACCGCCTTCTTGACGGCGTGGATCGCCTTCTCCTGAAATCCTTTGCCATACATGACGAGGGTCTCGCCGTGCTTGGTGTCGATGGAAATGGGCTTAATGGTCGACCCCTTGGAAGGCTGCACCTTGAACTTCCTCGACTGACCCACTGACACGGCAACAACGCCCACCTGGGTACTTGGATTCACGTCGCGGTCGGCGTGGTAACCAAGCTCGTCCTCGGTGTCGCGGTAATGCACCACAAAACCCGCCGTAAACTCTTCGCCGGGCACCATCTTGTTGATGGCCTCCAAAAGGTCTTCCATGGCGTCGTACATGAGGGTGCCCTCCACCGCGGTTCCACCAAACTTGTACTTGCGCACGTCGGCATTCTTGGAAAAGAAAAACCCCTCGCCACGGCGACGCTTCCCGGCCTTGCCACCCGGCGTCCGCACCTCCCTATCATACGTGAGAAGATGCTTGTTCTTCGCAACGTGCTCGACGGCCAACACCGCCAACCTCGCCATATTCTCGTCCGTAAACGTAATCACCGCCAACTCCTCGCCGAGTTCGTGCACGCTCGCTCCGGGGTAGTTGGCAGCAAAATCCTGCGCAGAGCGTGCCATGCTGCAGAGTGCTTTGTGAATGCTGTGGCCGACGGCGCTGCACTGATATTTATAGAGGAATTTTGCTCGAAATAGATTTATGTCGGAACGCATATACGCGAAAATGCATTTTTCGTGTAATATAATCGATTTTGTCGATTTTTGTATTCCGGGGTGAAAACTACTTCAAGTAGCGGGACTTATTATGGGTTTTGCTATTTAAACTCTGGTCCTGTCTGAAATACCACGGGTAGCGACATGTCCGACAACGACATCAAGTACTACCACGGAACGTCGATTGCGTCGGCGCTCAGCATTCAGCGCTCGGGCGGGTTCTCTCTCGCCTTCTGTGGCTCGCAGTCTGGGACGCTGCTCGGCGACGGTGTGTACTATACTGGCAATTTGACCAAGGCGCTTGCCTATGCCAAGATGCACGAAGCTTGTGGCGTAATTCTGGTGTTGAGAGTAGACATGGGCAATTGCAAGGTCCTGTCTCCCCACGACCCAATGATGCGGACATGGCATGAGAACGGCTACCACACTGCACATGCTCCACACGGTCCCAGTGGCTGCGGTGGCATGTCAGAGTACTGCGTGCGCGATCCCAAACGCATTTCCATCGTCGGCGTGATTGCTGGAGACACTGACCAACTCTCTGGAAAGAACATGGAGATTCGTGACAATCAGCTCGTCCACTTGTGGTCTGTTGACAAAAAACAGAAGAATGAAAACGGTCCGCCTTTCGACGTGGGTTTTGACATGCATACGAACATGACTACGTCGCAGCCATCTATTGTGTCGCGTCCTTTGCCTCCTGTGGTTTTGGCGTCGTCGGACAGCAAGAAAATATTCACGCCGCACCTGTTGAAATCGTTTGAAGAACTGTCGACCATCCCATTCCTTCCACTGCCAGACGACCAGGTGGAACGATTTTGTGTCGTGTGGTCGTGTGATGAATGTTTCAAGGGATTGGTACAGACGAAGGGAGCAACGAGAGGCGCGGACATTCAGACAACACGCGGGGGTTCGTCGATACAGCCGGAGCTCGTGTATCAGCAGTGTGGTCTTCCGACATTTGGACTTGGATTGCATGGCAGTATTGCCCTTTCGGATTACCAGATTTTTCAAGAGTCGACGTCGAAGGAGTCGGCCGAACGCACGAAGCACGCCTCTTGTACCATCTCTGCAAACTGCGAGCTCAAAATGGCCAACATGTGCACGCTTGAAATGATTGTCCCTCCGGGCTTGCAAAACCAATGGGTAGACTTGGCTATGACTGACACGGGAGATGTGTACCGAGGCAAAACAGGGCCGTTCGTCGTGTTATCGTTTGAAACACTGCATCTGCTAAATAAGACTATGACAAGAGAGGCTGCGAATATGAGATGGAATTTTACCGTCTGCATGAACTCCGACGAGGCCGAAGTTGATGTGATGGGAGGGTACAAGAAAATGCCACCAGGCCAGAATTACGAAACATACATTGACGACGACAACAGTCGCGGGCCATTCATGATCAAAACCACCACCGCAAACACGGTTGACGCCGACGGTAATATCGTGTCAAAAACCGCCATGCACGACGTACCCTGTCCCGACGCGCCGTCGCAAACAATGACCACCTGTGTCAAAAGTGACGGTCCTGCTGTTCAGAAAGGACACTTTGACTTGTTCCGTTTCGTCTTCCGTACAGCCAACACCAACCCGTAGAACACGCAGACGATTTTCGTGCACAGCAAAAGGTGCTTCTGTCGAGTTTTACAGTAGCGGACGACGACCTGCAAACCCGACATGTATGCATATATGGAGTTGTAGTACTCAATTGTCTTAGTTGTAGCGTTTACTAATTGTCGTCTACGACTGTATGTTTCTGAGAGTGAATAAAATTTCACACTTGCCACTGAACCGTGCCAGTGTTTTTACCCCGTGTTTTAGACAGTCGTGTTCGAAAGAACTCGATGCCACATTTGATTAACGCCGTAAAACAGTCCAAAATCAACCCGGCGCCGTTTCCACCAAGATGGTCCTCGACTAATTAACATGCTGGCCGCCACACTTACATATATATATACGACTATGTGTTGCATAATTACAACACTACAGATGTCCGACACGAGCTCTAAGTCGCTAGATACAGCCGAGAGTCAAAAAGATGAAAATTCAACAAAGCCCGGGAAAACGATTGGAAACACCCTGTACAAAGCGCTGTCTGGTCCGAATTGGGTCTTTGGGGCCATTTTGTGTCTGTACGTAGGGTACTCTGACACGCAACATCTGTGCCCCAACACTGTGCTCTTCCAAAATAAACACATCCTCGATCCTGACTCCTTACTCGGGCCATCGGGTCGCATCATTACATGGTTTCGTATTTCCGGCATCACACGAGCCGTCTTTGTTGGTCTACAGCCCATCTTTCTTATTCATAAGAAATTCTTAGTTGGTTTCATATCACTGTATGTACTATTTGCGTTTGGAATGTCGATCTACGGTCTAGTGCTAATTTTCGGAGAAAAAATGCCGCAGGAGTGCGTCGACTATCAAATGGGAAACAATTTCGCCTATATTGCTTTGTACTTTATATGCATTTGGGACCTCATCATCTACACTTTCTTGGGAATATTTGTCGTGGGTGTGCTAGCTGCATTAGGAAAAGGCTTTCGACCTGAAGACATAAAAATTCGTAAACTTATCAGCTTTGTTGTTGGTAAATTATCAAATTCACAGGTATAAACAAGGATGTATCGAATCTCGTTGTAACGCTCCCAAGAAAATGCTCAGCAAGCCTCGTGCCACCACGCCACCACACACTGCAAAAAAAAGTCAAAAAACTGCTCTACAATATTCTCGCCAAACGTATTTTGAACGAAATGCTATTTTGGGCGATCGTTTCCAGGCGAATTCACGGGGAAACTGCTTTAAATGCAGAGTTTCTTTTTGAGCTGGACCATACCATCACGACATGGAGCTTGCCACGCTTTCTCTGCCGCGCTCGCCCGGAGTTGATTCGTTCTGCCTGCCGTCGGACGACGCTGCTGCTGCTACTACTGCCTACACTTTGACCACGTCTTCGATGGCGTTGTCTCCGCCGCGTTTGCCCGGAGTTGATACATGCTGTTCGCCGTCGGGTCCTTTGTTCACTCCATGCCTCATCGATGGACTTATCGATGGAGTGATCTCTCAGAAGTCTCGCAACGAGACTGGTGGAGGCATGCCTCCGCTTTCGCTGCCTGTTATCCGAACTCTGAGCTACAATCGTCTTACCGTCGGCGATCCCAAGGCTTACGATCTCGCGACACTGTCGGAGTACGACAACAGCATTTTCGAAGAAGCCTGGCTTGACATCAGATACAGCAACAACTCATACAAAGTGAAGTTTGCTGTGATTTGCGGAACCACCTACCTCAAGAGCGTCCAGCCCTACTCTTCATACGAGTTTGAAAGAATCTTTAATTTCGAAAGCAACTGTGCCGATTTCGTCCAGGATAAGGTGGTGGTGGTGCGTCCCAGCTCCTCTTGATGCAACTCAAGACAAGTTAGCAGTAATAAATACATACTAAACATTTCTGGTGTCCGTTTCTACATGTATCGATAGATAGGTTGGCATAGGAAAGTCGTGCTAGGGTGAAATCTTTGTAAAAAATGCATACAGTCTGTGTCCATTGGAGATTCAGATTTAAACCCGGCACTGGGTTTGGCGAATAAAATCGCAGCTTTCCTGTTTCATGCTTTCACCAGTCAAAATGCACCTGTATACCAAAAATGTATATATATACACAGTGAGTGCACTCTCCTCACTGCTGGTATTGCTTCGTTTCCATGTTTATGCGCATTTTCCAGCCGCTTCACAGTGTATCTATCTGCACGCCACCGATGCTCACGCCAAATACCAACCCGTATACGTATCCGAAATGCAGCAGAACCACCAACTCAAACGTGATCAAGGTGCCCAAACCTGTTATTACCAAGACTTTCAAACATGCCAAGCACAAGACCACTGTGTTGACAACTCTCGTCCCCTCCTCGTCTCAAAAAGAATCGACCGAACACGACTACGTCGTCCTCGACTACGATATACCCGACGCTCGAAACGACGAATTTGTTTTCATTTAATCTCGCCACTATATATGTGCCCCGAGTTCCTGCCGCAGAATGCCCGACGAGTCTGCTGATTACCTCCATGCACTGCAGCTCCAGGAAAAATTCGATACAGAGCACAAAAAAACCATGCAATGGTATCGCAACCAGGTATATCGCAGCAGCTGGGTCCCTTTTTCACACCTCCTCGACTACGACAAGAAGTTGCGTCGCAACGAACCCGCGCGCCAACAGCAGATTGCGCTACACGCAGAAAACGAGCGCAAACGCATCCGCCGAGCCAGAACGATTTATTGACGCGTCACACACACACTTAATATTGGGGGTGTTTATTGTCAATAAAAACGATTGATAGTTTGACATATCTCGCGCGTTTACTTCACTGCAATACACTGGATGCCTTCCAAAGCACTCCCGGCTTGTTCGTCCCTGTTTCGACCTGCAAACAGATAGAGGATGCGTCGCAAGCATTCCAAGCACACACGCTTTGCAAAACATTCTTTGTGATAAACTCTTTCAACATACAACATTTGGCGTGCTGGCGTTCCGTATAGTCCATGTTGAGTCGGAATCGCCCGTAAAATACAAGAACAAATCAATCTACCAAAGCATACATCAGAAACGACAACGCTACGACCAGTATTGTCTTTGAGGCATTTTGTGTTGAAGTACGTTGGGCAAATTGTCAGTAGCCCCATCGATCGGGACAAGCTTAGGTACCATTTGACATGTCGAATTCAAACCTGTAGAGGTGCCCGGGACGGGGACAAGCTCACGTTTATACACCGGCGAAAAAGGCACAGGAACGTTGAGACGATAATAATTGGGGTATGGTGTAGAGTCGTTTGTATTGTACAGATTATTATGATTGGTGTGTGAGTCACATGCAAATTGATTATTTACAAACGCATTCCCGTCCGGGTTCGCATTGGAATCGCAGGACTGCATGGTGGGGACTGGGTTCTGGTCACGAAAAGGATCAGAAGGGGCAAAGCTTGGGTTATTGTGATAAATCCGGGACATGATGGTAACTCGAACCCTGACACTTATTTATGTCGAACATACCAAGGCGCTGCTGAAAATCTGCCGAGGATTGTAGAGCATACTGGCCACAAAAATGGGGGTTTTGTGAGTTTTTTCATCTATTGAAGATGGTACTGAATAGTCACTGGTGTCTTGCAGTGGCAGTGTCTGCTATGTTTTTGTACGGAATGTACGGTAGTGTATCCATTTGCAAGTGCCGAAACAAGACTGCAAACGAATCGGCGTGTATGTTTGTCATGTGCGAGAATTGTTTGGGTGTGGGAAATATAGCGTGTTTATATAGTGGAAACAATTCTGACCCAAAATCGATTTATCATGCTATTTCAGGGGCATATATGGGAAAGTTGAATGCAGTCACTGTGTTTTTGAAGTATTGAGTAGTGTTGGTATATAGAATGTGAATGGGGGTGTCTACATCAGCATGGCTTCCGGCAGTGCGAAAAATCTCGAAGAGGGTACATACAAAAGCATAGATCCAGTGTCAACCACAGAGGATACCGAGGGTCGTCTCATGACGAAAGCATTTGATCTTTTTATCACGTCTCGCTTCACGGTGTTTGTACTGCGTGCTTTTTTCGTCGTTTTGCTTTTGCGTGTCATTTTAGACATTATGATCGAGGTATTTATGCTCCACGGTGCTGTCAACAACCCGGCCATGAAAAACGGCGAAATGTCCATCACCATGGGCCGACACTTTTTCTGAGCACAGACACATTCAAATGAAATTTTATTCAAAACTCATAACTGGCTCATACCAATTCGTCGCCAAACTACAGTGCCGCTCGTCGCAACTGCTGTTGGCGGCGTCTCAACACAAACTATGTCAAACATGCTCCGGCATATCATTCAGGTAGCTCCGGTGTTTGCATACGAATCTTTTTACACGGAGATGGCTCGATCTTGTCGTCGACCTCGGGTACAAGATCGCCAGTCGTTTTGGCGTCGAGTGTAGTGCTC
>Ga0105053_10011966_pt1 | contig 10532 bp, 14 predicted proteins | sample BON01_FD_78093 | JGI IMG/M metagenome (GOLD analysis project Ga0105053, IMG submission 78093) | Freshwater microbial communities from Lake Bonney liftoff mats and glacier meltwater in Antarctica - BON-01 | ecosystem: Environmental > Aquatic > Freshwater > Ice > Glacier meltwater | place: Lake...
ACATATATACATATACGCATGTATATTTACACATACATATTTATATATATATATATATATATATATATATACGTATATATATTTATACATATACATTTCTTATATGTATATATATAGATATATTTATATATATATATTGATGTATATATAAGTATGCATATGTATCTGCATAAATAGGTATGTGTATATATATTCTAGTATACATCTGTATATATTCATGTATATGTATATATATTCAGATGTGTGCGTTTTCTTGTGTATATACGTATATATGTATATTCATACACACATATTTACATATATATGCATATACAGGGGCCGTCTGGTCAGCAAGGCCCAGCGGGCGTTCCCGCTGTCGGGCCGCAGGGTGAACCGGGCGACACGGGTGAAGCAGGCGACGCCGGACAATCTGGAGCTGCGGGCGAAGACAACCACGTGGAGGGAAAGAAGGGAGAAGCAGGGAAGGATGGGGTGGTAGGAGCTCCTGGCGTAGTAGGAGCTTCTGGCGTAGATGCGCCGGATCCGACGTGCAATGACATTCCCAGCACACCCACAAAGTGCAAACACGGCGGTGTACTGCTGGAATATCCGCAGTGTGCCTGCGACTGCTCCAACGCCAAGGGCTTTTCGGGGTTGATATGCAACGACTGCAACTTCGACGGAGAAAGTGGGCGTGTCGTCGTGGGGATTTGCCGGCGTAATGTGCATGCCAAGGGCACCTCAGGCGACGGAAGTGGGCAATCAGGTGCCGAGCGTTACGCACGTACACATGTAGAGAAAGCTGTAGGTGGTGCAGTCAAATTCTCCATCCTCCGAAGGCTTCTCAAAAGAAAAACAGAGCATCAGAACCAAACTCTGAGAACAGTGGTCGTGGCTGCACGTAAAAAACAAAGGGTCAAGACGGCCAGGATTGCCGACCGCCTCAAAGGGCTTATCCGGAAATTGAAACCGCAGCTCGGCAAAGCCGGCTAGGCCAAAGACCAGGAATCGAACCGCATCATTTTGTGCAGTTTCCTGGAGCTTTCTACGGGATGTGTTACTCTATACACACATGTGTCTGTGTCTGTTTGTTTACACAATTGGGTTGGTTACACAATTGCCTGGTTATTTGTTATTCGATTCGGTTTGTCGGGATGTGATTTTTGAATAGAAATTACATCGTCCAACATCCTTCGTTCGAGTGTGTGTGAGTGTGTGTTTGAATGCGGGTGTTGACTCCTGAAAATTTAGATTCCTACAGTACAAATGCTGCCGGTTCAACTCCTGCCTCGCCCAACCTTTTCCGTGGCTTCCAACAAGGCCCTTCTAGTTCTTTGATAGTAGCATGTACGTTTGAAAGGGGGAAAATAGAGCGAGGGGCAGAAAATACATTTATAAACTCGGAATGCACTGAGGCAGAGTTTCGTAAATAAAGCGAAGTGTTGTTTGAGGAATCGCCAATCAAAATAGGGAAGGTCTTGTTTTAATAATGCCAGGGCGAATCTTGTCGCCCCCGCATTTCTAGGAATCCAGGGAAAACCAGAATTCAACTCATTCTTGTCACGGCCGTCGTGTGGCTCTAGTTTTTCCTGTACCCACCTAGACTGTCTCTTGCACTTTTCAAGAAATTCTACTCTCAAAGACTCGGACACGGATCGCTAGCCTGAGCGAGTTAGAGCCTCAGAGCGTTTTTTTTTGTCGCTCTAGTTTTTTTTATACCCACCTAGACTGTCACTGGTACTTTTCAGAGGACTCTACTCTCAAAGACTCGAACACTGATGGCTAGCCTGAGCGAGTCAGAGCCTTAAAGTGTTTTTTGCAGGAATTCTGGTCAATCTATGATTTAGATGCCTGGGTCTCACAGTCTCAAAAACTTAATATTGAATATGGTGTCCAGGCAGTACCATGACTCCATTTTAAGAATGGTCACGCCCAAGAATGCGAAAATCGCACTTGACTCGGAAACGCCACGAACTCCAAATCCTCTGTCACGCACAGCTAACTTAAACTACCCTGCTTGTGCTGGACTAAACAACTGAAAATCCAACAAAAGAGGAGTTCGAAGAGTGTAAAATTATAGGTCTCTTTTGCGAAAGAGAACCATAAAAGAGATTGTATTCTGCAAAAGAGACCCATAATTTAAGGAGCCTACTCATCGTTGCCACCCCATATCATGATATTGGTTTCACGACCCGGGTGCAGACAGAGGGGGAGCGCGCGGCAGCGAGAGAGAGAGATGGAGACACTGTGTTTATGCGAGAGAGAGAGATATAGACACTGTGTCATGTGTCTGTGTGCGTTGTTCTGTTATTTCGCACTTCCTTTTGAGTTTCAGATTTGTTGGCCGCCGCTCGTTCTTACACGGGCAGGTTAGCCTCATTAGTGAATTTGAAGCTTTTCTCCACACCCACAGTTTCCATTGAAGCCACAAGTAGATTGGCCAAGGTGCGAATGCGGATACTAGAAATGGCAGGTAAGGGACTCCACAGAGTTAAATCAGTTGTGGTTGGTTACGGAATTCGAGGTATGACCCTGGTTTTGTGGAAGAAGTTGAAATTTAAGATGAGTGTACCTGGAGAATCACTGGCAAACCTACTTGTTGAGACGGCATTGCACTCACCCGTCAGATTTAAACATAGTGAGTGTACCGGGACTCTCTATTAGAGACTGTGCGGGAAGCCCCAACAATTTGACGTCAAGAATCACCAAGCCTACTTGTCGACATGACATTGCAATCATCAATCGGAAACTGCATGCATCATACTGCAACACTCTGCAACACACTGTGACACTCTGCAACACTCTGCAACACTCTGCAACACTCTGCAACACTCTGCAACACTCCACAACATATATCGCACTCACTCATCAGAAATTACACACACTGCACAGCCGTTTCCGCTTTGTCACAACCACGTTTTGATTTTTTTTTGGCTATTTGTTGCTTTGTTTTATAGACTCCAAGGTAAGAGCTGGGAAGAACATCAAAAGATTGATATTGCTGAGCAAGGCCTCGCTCAACAAGATCAGTCGCCCAGGAATCTTCTCCAGCGCCCTTGTGGATACGAGTGACTCTGATGTCTCATATGAATGAGGCCTCATATGAATGTTGTCTGAATAGAATGATGTCTGGTATGGGGTGGCTACGATTAGTAGGCTCCTTAAAATGACAGGTCTCTTTTGCAGAATATCGTCTCTTTTATAGGGCTCTTTTGCAAAAGAGACCTATAATTTTAAGGAGCCTACTAATCGTAGCCACCTCATATGAACTTTGAATATGAATGATGTCTCATATGGATATGACTGGTGTCTCATATAGATCGCATGGCACACATATCAATGATGCCTCGCTCAACAAGATCAGTTGCCCAGGAATCTTCTCCAGCACTCTTGTGGATATGAATGACTCTGATGTCTCATATGAATGAGGCCTCGCTCAACAACAACTGCTGCCCAGAAATCTTCTCCAGCACTGTTTGCTTTTACTACGTCGCTAGATTTCGTATCAAACAAAGGAAAATGCTGACACATTTTTTTTCTTTCAAAAAAAAAAGAAAGAAAGAAAGATTATACCACCATGGGGGAGTCAAGGTGGATTCCGACCCGGCCTCCAGTCGCCCTGAAATCCTTTCCACTGGGAACCCTTCGCTTTGACTATGTCGCTAACTAGATTGCTTTCTGGTTTTTACCAATTTGAGTGATTCGAGGTCGATATCCGCTGGTTTTCAGTGGATGGGCTCGATACCCGATGGATTCCAAAAAGGCGCGGAATCTTCTCCAGATCTTTTTGACAAAGTCGCTAGCTCACCCGGTTCCCCTCTCTCCTGGCTCATGTGATTTATAAAATCATTTTTAGGGCAAGATTGGACGGTGTCAGAGAAAGGGGGAAAACTTGGAGTCCGTGACGTGGTCATGCAGGCAGATGGAAGACGATTGAGATGCCAGGCTGCAAAAAAAAGGAGTGTTGAGTGATTTTGAAGTGAGATTGTATCTTTTTTTAATTTGTACATCTCTAAACTCACTTTTGAAATCATTTCACAATCACTTCCGAACAGTGTAGTGACTTTTAACGATATTAAAATGGAATCGTTTTTTAAGGGCATTTCAAAATCATTGTTGATCCACGATTGATACACTGCAACACACTGAGGGGGAGGATATATCCTCCGAATAACGAGTGTAGGCTGACACTGAAACACACTGCAACACGCTGCTACACGCTGCAACACACTGCAACACACTGCAACACACTGCAACACACTGCAGCACACTGCAGCACACTGCAACACACTGAGGAGGAGGAGATCTCAAAAATAACGCGCGTATGCTGACACTACAACATAATGCAGCACATAGCAACATACTGCAGCACACTGCAGCACACTGCAACACACTGCAACACACTACAACACTGCAACACACTGAGGGGGAGGAGATCTCAAAAATAACGCGTGTATGCTGACACTGCAACACACTGCAACACACTGCAGCACACTGCACAATACTGCAACACACTGCAGCACACTGCAACAAACTGAAGGGGATGAAATCTCAAGAATAACGCGTGTATGCTGACACTGCAACATACTGCTACACGCTGCAGCACACTGCAGCACACTGCAACACACTGCAACACACTGCAACACACTGCAACACATTAAGGGGGAGGAGATCTCAAAAATAACGCGCGTATGCTGACACTGCAACACACTGCAACACACTGCAACACACTACAACACACTACAACACACTGCAACATATTGAGGGGGATGAGATCTCAAGAATAACGCGTGTATGCTGACACTGCAAAACACTGCAACACACTGCAGCACACTGCAACACACTGTAACACACTGCAAAACACTGAGGGGGAGGAGATCTCAAAAATAACACGTGTATGCTGACGCTGCAACACACTGCAACACAATGCAACACACTACACAACACTGCAACACACTGCAACATACTGCAACACACTACATCACACTGCAACACACTGTAGCACACTACAACACACTGCAACACACTACAACACACTGCAACACACTGCAGCACACTGCAACACACTGCAATACACTGAGAGGAAGGAGATCTCAAAAATAACGCGCGTATGCTGACACTGCAACACACTGCAACACACTGCAACACACTGCAACACACTACAACACTGCAACACACTGAGGGGGAGGAGATCTCAAGAATAACGCGTGTATGCTGACGCTGCAACACACTGTAACACACTGCAAAACACTGCCACACAATTCACACACTGCAACACACTACAACACGCTACCGCACACTGCAGCACACTGAACCGGAGGAGATCTCAAAAATAACGCGCGTATGCTGGAATTTTCAAGGAGGCGTCACATTTGGAAAAAATGATGCTCGCGGGGGGGGCAAATTGCGCATTCGAAGATGCAATAAACAATTGATTGCGCTCCACTCCACATTTATTTAAAACACATTGCAACGCAGTGTGTTACAGGGTGGCGAAGACCCATAGGATGCCTCAAGTTGCAGGTCATTTTTCGCAAAAGAGCCTTTAAGTATGGGGCTGATTTGCAGAAAATGACCTATGAAGATAAGGCATCCTATGGCTCTTTGCCACCCTGTACGCTCCACTCCACGTTTAAAACACACTGCAACACACTGCAACACACTACACCACACTGCAACACACTGCAGCACACTGCAACACATTGCAACACACTGCAGCACACTGCATCACATTGCAACACACTTCAGCACACTGCAACACACTACCACACACTGCCACACATTACAACACACTGCAGCACATTACAACACACTGTAACACATTATAACACACTGCAGCACATTACAACACACTGCAACACATTACCACACACTGCAACACAGTACAACACACTGCAGCACAGTACATCACACTGCAACACACTACAACACACTGCAACACATTACAACACACTGCAACACATTACAACACACTGCAACACAGTACAACACACTACACACTCCACTCCACGTTTAAAACACACTGCAACACATTACAACACACTGCAACACATTACAACACATTACAACACATTAAAACACACTGCAACACGTTACAACACACTGCAACACACCACACACTACACTCAACGTGTACGCTGTCTACATCATAACCCCGGTCGCTCTTTTGATTCCTCTCTCAAATCTGAAAAAAGTCAATCTTAACCCATTCTGAAGGGGGGGAAGATCAGGCAGGGGGACGGGTTTGAGATAGCACTAGTTGACTAATTGGGGGAGTTTTTTTTTCCAGGAATCGACTATCACATAATTATGATAATTAGAACCCCCCCTCATGTTCGCGCACTCCAAGGTACGCAAGTTTACATATGCAAAAGGAAAGGAAGCAATTCTCCATTCGCAGTGGAAGAGGGCAGAGCTCACTCTACAGCTCTGCGCTGCTGATGTCAACGCGACATGTCACGTTTGTGAATGCGACATGTCACAGTCACAGGGTGTGACGTGTCACATTTGTGCGACATGTCACATTTGTGAACGCGACATGTCACAGTTGTGTGACGTGTCACATTTGTGTGACATGTCACATTTGTGAACGCGCTATGTCACACATTTGAACGCAACATGTCACACATTTGAACGCAACATGGCACACATTTGAACGCAACTTGTCACAAATGTGAACGCAACATGTCTCGCATGTAAAGGGCAGAGCTCACTCTACAACCCTGTTCTGTTTCCGTCGATCTCCCCGTTTTGCGTTGCGCAAATGTGTTGTTTAACGGCAGTCTCTGCTCTTGGTCGCATGTCTCCGACTCAGATTTTACAAAGAAACCCTCATGCACGACGACACCGGGTTCCCGCATAACGGACATTTTGGCGCCTTGTTATTCATTACATCCTCCTTTTTGATTTAATTTGTTGTTGTGTGCGGGTGTATTCACACACATAGTCAGCCTGTACATTTGGGGGTTTGCAACACACATTTGCTGAATGCACACGGAATTCACCTGCACACGTGCTACACACGCATTGATGTCTACAGGGCACGAATGTGTTGCAGTGTGTCGCAGTGTGTTGCAGTATGTTGCAGTATGTTGCAGTGTGTTGCAGTGTGTTGCAGTGTGCGGAATTTACCTGCACACGTGCTACACACGCATCGATGTCCACAGGGCACGAATGTGTTGCAGTGTGTTGCAGCGTGTTGCAGTATGTTGCAGTGTGTTGCAGTATGTTGCAGTGTGCTTCGTTGGTCACCGAGGCAGATAGCACATTCGTTATTTCCTTCAAATTCTACATTGCCTTCGTGATTTCCTTGGTTATTTCCTGCGCAGATGCGTTGGCGGCGGAAGCTGCCCAACGCATCCGCTGCGCCTCCTGCTGCTCCTGCTGCACATTCGTTATTTCCTTCCGCGCCCAACACGTCTTCTGCCCCTCCTGCTGCTCCTGCTACCTCCACCGCACATGAAAAAGGCGGCGCAGGAGGCACTGTGAGCTCGTCGATGACTTGGTCTACATCATAGTGTAAGGTCTCGAGGAGTGCCGTGTTCCTCATGGTATCGGTGGATCCCATGTCGGCGAGCGTGCGTAACGCGTGCTCCTTGCGCGCGTGTTCCTCTGGAGCCTGGCGCCTTGCGCGTTCCTGCGCGCGCTGCTCCTGTTGCTGCCTGCGTGTTGCATTAGCTTCCAGCTTGCGCATCTTCTCCGCTTTTTCTGCAACTGTGCGTTTCCTCTCCTCCTCTGCGGCAGTCTTGCGTGTTTGCTGTACCTCATCGAGGATCATCAGCAGCACGCGTCCGTGCATTTGCATGCTTGCGTAGCGGGAATGCTCTTGAAGCGCCGCGAGGTCGACTTCGAGCCCCTCCCTTGCAATTGCAGAGCCTTTTTGTCGGCATTTGCGGCAAGTCGCAGCAGCACCAAACATCTTTGTTGCACGCCCGCGTGCGTGGGGTGCTGCTGGAGTGCTCCAATGACTGCAACAATGCCGCCTGCTTTGGCAACGGCAACCTTGCCGTTGAACCCGTGGTTGTCGGAATTGGCAGCGAGGTGCCACCTCGCTGCCACCAGCGCCGCGCAGCGAGTCTTCAGAATGCCCAGCCCATGCGGACAGCCAAGATTTATTTTTTTGGCAGGCCGGGGACACGCTTGGCGCGCGACCGCTGTTAGTATTAGTATCAGCGTCCCCTGCCTAAGTGTGTCCCCGGCCTCAGCGTGTCCCCTCCGTGAGCGTGTCCCCTGCCTGAGGATGAAGGGATGGGCCAATACAGAATTGTTGGAAATGAATTGGATGATGGAAACTGTTTCCATCATCAGATCTCTCCAGCCCAGTCTCCCATCCAGCAGCACCCCAGGCACCTGGAGCCTGTGTGGGTCCAGCCCATCAACGCCGAGGCTTGAGAGGATGGGGATGACCACGCCGAAGGCCATCAGGATGGTGGCACTCACGACGGAGCCCAGGACTGGCCATAGCAATATCGTGCAGAGACAACCTCCGCCCACAACGATCTTCAACCTCCCCCGTATCATCTCCCTGCGGGTGTGCATCGACAGGATGATAGGGCGCACGCCACCCACATTCATCAACCCCCTCCGTATCATCTCCCCGCGGGTATGTATCGACAGGAAGGTGGCGCGTAGACCCTTCAAATTCAATAAACCCCTCCGTATCTTCCCCAGCACATCCGTGGCTGTGAACCCAAGCAGCAAGCAACCAGCTGCAGTGACAATCGAATTTGGTGTACCTAGCAGAACTCCCGCGCTGAAACTAGATTCAAAGTCAAAGTCTGACAAAGATCGAAGATGCAGATGGGCGATGTGGTTGACTTGACTGATTCCCCTTGTCCGTCGCCGTCAGCAAGCACGCATGGCAAGAGAGTGCGTGCCGTCTGCGAGGTTATTGATCTCGATGCAGTTGGGTCCGCTGAAAAGAGACTGAGAACATGCAGGGAGAAGATTGCGCTGATCGTGCCGTCTGCCTCCCCTGCTGCAGTGGAGGACGCGCTCAATCGCTGCAGCAAAACAATGGACGTGGACGCAGTGGTGGAGGCCGTTTGCAGCGAGCTGCTGTTTGCGGATTCCAGTGCCTTGACGGACGAACAGTTCGCGGCGCGATTGGTAAAAGAGGACGAAGAATGTGTCGCAAGTTCGGATAGAGAGTTGGCTCGCAGTCTTGCAGCACAGGATGCAGCAGCACCGGCAGCTGTGCATCCCCACGGGTCACAGTCAACACCATACTGGGACGAAACGACGGGCAAAACAGAGGGCATCATGCAGGCGTTGCTGAGCTGTCTCGTTCAGGAGTGCAAATGCAAACACGATTATGATGCTTATGTGTGCACCAACATCACTGCATTTGGGAGCGTGCATGGAATTGATGCAGGGTGGGGCTGTGGATATCGAAACACACAAACACTCGTCTCCCATCTGCTGGCGCGTGAAGACGGCTGCAAAGCACACCCGTACCGTCAGCGGCTGCATGGCATCGTGCCCTCTATCGCTTCTGTCCAGTCGCTCATTGAACAGGCCTGGTCCAAGGGGTGCGTTCGAGTGTGCACTGTCAATCTGTGTCTGCTTTTTCCTTTTTGAATTTTTGTTTGCTTTTCCCGTGCAACAGCGCAAGCTCGCTCCTCTTTTAGCGCAAAAGGACACACAGAAAACTTAAACACACACGCACAAACGCGCACACGCGCCAAAAAAAATACACATGAACAGATTCGATGCGGTGGGAGCTGCGCAATTAGGCAGTCTACGAGGCACGCGCAAGTGGATTGGCACGACCGAGGTAGCAGTGTGTTTGCGGTCTCAAGGAGTGAAAAGCCACATAATCGATTTTTCTTCACTCGCTCCGCCACATGCTCGCGACCTCTTCAAATGGTAACCTCCAGCTCAAAAATCTGTATTGGACTTTATAAGTGGTATTGCAACGATCAGGATCATTTTTCTGTGTGTGTTGTGTGTGCTTTTGTTTATTTTTTCTGTGCATACGCAGGGTGTGGAAATACTTCGAAGATGGGCGTGCTCAGCTACACACTTCAGGGAGAGCGAGTGCGAATGAAGGTGCAGGACAGGGGAGGGTTTTTTGCAGCAAATTAGCCCCGCTGTATCTCCAGCACCAGGGTCACTCACGTCTCGTTGTGGGAGCTACGAGGAGGTGTGAGGAACACACTGCAACACACTGCAACACGCTACAGCACACTACAGCACACTGCAGCACACTACACGATACTGCAGCACGCTTCACAACTCTGCAACACACTGCAACTCGTCGCAGCACACTGTAGCACGCTGCAGCACATTGCAGCACACAACAGCACAGTGCAGCACATTGCAGCACGCTGCAACAAATTGCAGCACGCTGCAGCACACTGCACTACGCTGCAAAAAACTGCAACACACTGCAGCACACTGCAACACACTGCCAAACACTGCACCACTCTGCAGCAAAATGTATATGTGTATATACACATATATACATATGTATATATATATGTACATATACATATATATATATATATATGTATATATATATACATGTAAATATATACATGTAAATATATACA
>Ga0105053_10011977_pt1 | contig 10525 bp, 6 predicted proteins | sample BON01_FD_78093 | JGI IMG/M metagenome (GOLD analysis project Ga0105053, IMG submission 78093) | Freshwater microbial communities from Lake Bonney liftoff mats and glacier meltwater in Antarctica - BON-01 | ecosystem: Environmental > Aquatic > Freshwater > Ice > Glacier meltwater | place: Lake...
ACACACACACATATATATATATATATATATATATATATATATATATGTATATATATATATATATATATATATATATATATGATGCATGATAGAAATAGTGAGCATCACAACCACAGCGTACCTATCCCGTTACAGCGGCAAACATCTGCCGTAGAACTAATCTTAACGTTAAAAGTAAGAGGGTAAGAGTAGTAAGGGTTCACAGGGACCAGGGTAAGGGGGGTAAGGTTAAGAGTAATGGTAACAACGGCAATAAAACAATAGACATACACGAAGAGTATACAAGAGCAAGAGCTAGAGCGCCTTACGCCTGTGTGCGTTTGCCAGCACACTCTCACCATGGCCAACGCATCAAACACCAACATCAACATGGACATAATGGAACGGGCCACAGACAGACACAGATCTGAGGGTGCAGCTTGGCAAGGAAGTAGGCCATTCTGAGTCGATTGGTATTGCTTCCACACGAGGCCAGGGACTGAACCATCTCTGGCGGCTGTGGGCTAGGGACCTCGACTGGAGCGTGCCCTTGTGGGTGTGCGGGACTTCTAAGTTGAAGGGTCGCAGAGCTGAAAGCAACCGCCACATGAGTGCGAGACGCACCGTCGACACGGCGTATGCTTGGGCCGTCCGAGCTCGCGAAGCGCCGCGGCCGCCTTCTATTGCACGAGGCACGCCGTGGATGCGCCGGGCGGCGCGGCGGCGGAGGCGGGCGCCGCTGTGCCGAGCCCGACGAGCCTGAGCGCCGCGCCGAAGAGGCCATCGAGCGCTCCCTTGAAGCTCGCCGCCCACTCGGCGAAGAGGCTGGGCGGCGCGGCCTCGCCGGTGACCGCGCGGGCGGAGGTGCCGAAGGGCTGCTCGCCCAGCTTGTACGAACCGTCGGTGTTCAGGGTCGAGTCGGGCGCCGGCGCCGCAACCTCGACCACGACGTCCTCCGGCGCGGCGACGCCCGAGCCCGCGGCCGCAGTGTACCAGATGGCAGCGTAGGGCGTGCCGTCGGCAGCGAGGCACGGACACTCGCAGCCGGGCGTGGCGGGATCCGCGCCCACGTGCTCCTCCACGGAGCCGCCGCAGAGGCCTTCCGGCGCGAGGGTGAGCTCACACCAGCGCGTGCGAGACTGGTCCTCTGCGGCGCGGATGGTGAAAGTTGGGGCAGCGTCTGGTTCGGCGGGCGAAAAGTCGTAGATCCGGTCCCAATGGTTGACGGACGCGTTCCAGCCCGCAGCGGCGAACTGCGCGGCGAGGCCCGGGTAGGCGACGTCCCACGCACGGAAGGAGAGGGAAGCGCTCGTCTGCGGCGGCCAGAGGGACAAGGCACGGAGAAACTCAGTAAGGCGCCGGGCGGCTGCAGGGAGGCCTGTGCAGCCGCGCGCGCGCAGGGGACTGCCGCGGCGACCCGGCCGGGCGGGAGGCAGCGCACCTCGACCACCGCGCACTCGTGCGTCGGTGCATAGATGCGCAGCTCGCAGTCGGTGATGTCGCGCGTGCGAATCTGCTTGGCCGCCACCGTGAAGGTGCAACCGGTACAATCCAAAAAAGAAACGGAGCCGACGCACGGACCGACAACCACGCGGCACTTCGTGCAGTCTGCGATCTGCACCTGCTCCGTCCGGTCCAGGATGTATATGTTGCAGTCCTCGCAGCACTCCACCTCGATGCTGATACCGGAGGACGTCCAGCGGCTGCCGAGGGAGCCCGGCGGCTTGAGGTAGGTGGCGCCGACGAGCGGTTTGCCCTCGATCTTCTTGCGCGGCCTCGCACGAACGCCACCCCAGCGGAACGAGCCGATCTCCTCGGCCGAAGGAATTGCAGCGGCCATTTTCAAATGGCAAACTGAACCTTCACAGCGACTCTCTTCACAGCCGTGTTTAGGCCTAGAGCTAGTTCTATTTTTGGGGTTTGCGCGGTCGAGAAGTCGTCGACCTTTCGGTTCATCGCAGGCGGGTCGCAGGCGGTCTGCATAGCGACCACGCACCGCAGCGTACTATCATGAGCGAATCACGCAGCGGGTCACGGCAGCGTACGACTGGGCCCGGGCTCGTCGCCGCACTGCTGCTCGCGCTGTGCGGCGCCGACGCGCTTTCGGCGGGGAGCTGGGCTGCGACGTCGCGCTCGTCGAGCTTGCAGCTCGGGCTGCTTCCCTTCCCTCTGTCCGAGGCGCTGCTGCCTGGGGAGACCAAACAAGTCCATCTGTACGAGGCGCGGTTCATCCAGCTGTTCATAGACGCGACCGCAAGTCACGACTGTGTCGGCCAGATGCTTTTCACGGAGGCCGGCAACGTGGTTGGGGTCACCTCGCTGCTAGAGGTTTTGGAATACCGGCAAGAGGAGGTTGGCGTGTGGGCACGGCTGCGGTGCGTGGGCCGGGTCGAGCTTGAAGCCCTGACGGAGACGGACTACGAGTACGTGTCGGCCACGGCCACGCTGTTGCACGACCATCCCGAAGACGATTCGCTCGCCGGGGTGGGCGCGGCGCCCGAGGCCGTCTCGGCGTCGGCGTTGCAGGAGGCGGCGGCCAAGGCGGCCGCGCGCGAGGGCCAGCGCGCCGGTGCCAAGGACACCCTGGCAGGGGCGCTCCAGGCGGCGGCGCAGCTCTCTGGCGTGGACCCCTCGGACATCCTGGCCACGGCGGGCGCCATGCTGGGCTCACTCGACGCGCAGCTCAAGAGCGCGCACACAAGCGTTACCAGCATGCGCACGCGGCTGCGGCGGGCGGCGGAGGCTGCGGACGAGGCGGACAGCGCGGTGTCCTCGACGGGCGAGACGGACGAGAGCGGCACGCGCGTCGAGTGGGGGCACGAGCTGCGCGACCTGAGCGCCGAGAGCTACGCGGACCTCGATGAGCTCATCGCCACGCGCCGCTCGGTGCTCACCGCACCCCTAGGCACCGCCGACGGCCCTCGACCCGCCGCCTGCTCGCTGTTGGAGACGCTGGGCGAGGTCTGGTGCGTCGGCTCGGACGACGAGGCCGAGCGCCAGCTCCTCTCCTATGCCGCGGTGGCCACGCTGCCGCCCAACGAGCGCGTGCTCGCCCTGAGCATGACGTCCACCACGGAACGTATCGCCCATGCGCTTTGTGCTCTGCGCGTGCAGGAGCGGCGGCTTGCGGCGCTGCTAGCGCTGAGGCAGGCCGATACACCAACGAACGCTGGGGCTGAGGCTGAGGATTGAGGGGCGAATGTAGGAACGCTGCACGCTGCGGCTCTGCGGTTCGCCGATCGCAAGCAAGCGCAACTGAGTGGTTTTAAGATCAATTTGTGAATATAGTTGAACATTATTGTGTGTGCTCTCTACCCGTATTACAATACTCGGGAAAAGATGATGATAAGTGATAAGTTTACCCCTACGGTCTACGGTACCCTACGAAACACGAAACACCTGCAATAACACCCCCTCCCCGCCACAGTAGCAGCCGGCCCGCAGCGGCTCACACCGAAACGTAGACACCCCTGCTGCACCAAAAGAAAAGGGTAGGGCCCGTAGACGGACCGCCCCAACCGATTTGGCCCATAGTTGGGCCACCCGGCGCCAAGCTCGCCCCCGAAGGAGGGCCTGGGCCAGAAAAAAACAAAACTCGGGAGTTTTGTTTTAGCGCTAGTCTATTTTTAGCAGAGACTTTTAACCAAGCCATGGGATTAGCGCTGTTATCGCTCTTCGCGACCGGCTTGCATGCGTCCATAGGGCTAACGCCGAGCGGCAGAACGTATCTGAGGCCTCGCTGTGGCACGCCGCTCTGTTCCGCGCCGTCTCCGGGGCGCTGGCCCGCGCTTGGCGGGAGCTCGGGTGCGCATAGGGTGACGAGGCGCTTGATGCGGTCGCCTGTGGCACTGGCGGTGGAGGACGACGGCACGGCTCCGCCGCCGTCCCTTCTCCCACCCATTCTTCATCACCCGCTGATCCAGGCCGTGCTCTGCGCCGCGGGCTACCTCGTGCACGTGGTATTTCTCTCTCGGCGCCATCTGACGCTGGGCGGGTACGACGTCATGCTCGACACGCTGACCGGGCTGGGCGTTCTCGGCGCGGTCGCAAGCTTCCGGCAGCGGAGCGGCGCGCGCCCGATCCCCGCGTGGCTTGTCGGCGAGGTGGATCCGGCCGACGGTTCCGACGCTGGCCGCGAGTGCCTGGACCTGCGCCAGGCTCCCAAACCGGAGAAGCTCCGCATCGCCGCCACAGCGCTGGTGACGCTGCTCGTGCCCTTCTTTTTCTCCAAGGTCTCGTGGTTTTACGACCTGTTGCTATACGGCCTCGCCGCGCTGGGCCTGCCCTTCACCAAGGCCTCGCTGCTCGGCTCGCGCCTGCTCCTCGAGCAGACAACAGTCTACGCACTCCTCTTCAAGTTTATGTCGTCGCGCCACGGCGCTGCGGCCGGCGGCGCGGTCGGCGGCGGCGCACCCTTCTTCGGCAAGGGCTCGCGATGGGTGCGCTGGGACGTGCGGCGGCCGTGGCTGCTGCCGGTGTTGGGCGGGTACGCGGCGTCGCTCGGCATCTTCAACCTGGTCGAGCTGCTCAACCAGTACCTGCTTCCCTTCCTCGACTACCTCCCCGAGGGCCTCGTCGCCAAGCTGGCCAACCCGAGCGACGGCTCGCTCCTCTCGCTATTCATCGCCTCTACCACGCCCTCCGTGGGCGCACCTATCTTCGAGGAAGTGCACTCGCGCGCCTTTTTGCTGCAGGCATTCACCTGCGTGCTTCCGCTCAGGCTGGCCATTGCGGCCAGCGGCCTCCTCTTCGGCGCGCAGCACCTGCAACTGGGACTCGTGCTGCCGCTCACCGCGATGGGCTGCTTCTGGGGCGTCATGTACGCCTTCAGCGGCAACCTGCTCGTGCCGGTCCTCATCCACGCCCTCTGGAACTCGAGAGTCTTCATCGGCTCGGCGCTCGCGCTTTGAGCACTTAATACTAGAAGGACGGGCGACGGGCGATAACAGCCGATCCTCGTTAGAGAGCCGTGAGACAAAGCCCTCTCCAGTCTCGTCAGGGTATTGGGTACACGCGTGGTGGCAGGGTCTTGGTTGCCAAGGCGGGGGGGGAGGACGGGAGGAAGAGCGCGCGTGTCCTATTGCCTATTGCATATCGCGCATAATCGCGGTTTGCGAATAGCGTTGCCGTTACCGGCGCGCGTGACCTTTTTTGGATGCTTTGGTCCGGCTGCCCGGCATGATCTTACGTAAGTCCTTAATTTCCATTACCAACCATTATCAATCATTATCCATTATTAATAAGCAGCTTAAGCTTGCTAATTTTAATTTGAGAAGATCGAAATCGAAAGGGAAAGGCGGCATTCGCGGCAGCCTGTGCATTGCGCATTGCGCGCATTGCGCATTGTTCATTGTGCATTGTGTGTGATGACTTTAATTTTTTAATTTAGTATAATTTATTGAGTTTGGTATTGCGTATTGCTCGCTCCTCATGCACATGCACACTCTGAATAAAATAATAAACGGATGATTTTTTTTTTTTTATTTTTATTTTTATAAAGGATAAACGTTCGTAGCTAGTGTGTGGTAGTGCAACCCTCACCCCCCGCAGGAGACTACGAGGGTACACATACACGACATACACATACACACATACACATAAAGAGCAAAGAACGCCAACGCTAAACACTACACGGCACCACACGACCACACACACACACCAACACACAACACCTGAAAAACCGCCCCAACACACGCACACGCAATCGACAAAACAACTTAGATAGCACAGAGGACGCAAATAGTAACAGCCAGAAGCAAGCAGCAGGGAAGCAACAGCTCTCGCTCAGAAAAAATATGTGTTATGATATAATGTTGGGCTAGCCCCGCCCCTACACATGAAGTAGGGGATGTGGACGAAAGCAGACTCTGTCACCAAGCAGAACTGCGCCCGCCCCCTCAGTTGCGACCGTTGGCCGCGGCCCAGTTGTTCTGGGACGTGTTTCTTCTAAAGGGCCACGCCCTCCAGACGCTGCTGCTCGGCGTGGGCGAGGCCGGCGAGGTGCGCTGCCGGCTGGCCGAGTCATTCCAGTCCATGGCCGGCACTGGAGTGACCGCCTGCTGCCGGCTCCACGCCTCAGGCGAGGGGACGCGCATTGGCAGCGCCGACTCCATCGCGGAGGCCACGTCCGCGACCGAGGCCGCGAGCATGTTTCGCGATGCGGAGGGGTTGAACTGGATCGAGATGATCTCGGGGATGGTGGAGGCGAGCAGCCGCGAGGCGTAGCCCAGCGCCACGTTGGCGCGCGTGAGGACGCTCGAGGCGCCCGGGTTGGCCTGCTCAAGCGTGCGCTCCAGGTGCGCGAGGAAGCTAGGCGCCTGCTCAAACCGGTACATCTCGTGGCCGCCCACGGCGAGCGAGACACCCACGATGGGCACGCGCGCCTCGATGGCGGTGACCATCTCGAGCAGGCAGTAGGGGCGCGAGAGCACCGACTTGGACTGGACGAGGATGAGGCAGTCCGACTCGCGCACCGACTGCTGCAGCAGCCGCAGGTCGCGCAGGTCGTCCGAGTCGAGGAAGCATTTGCGCCCCAGCAGCACCTCGAGCTCCGTCTGCAGGAAGCGCGCCTCCATCGCCGCCTCCACCTTGTAGTGCGAGATAAAGGCGGCCCACTTCTTGACGGGGGGCGACGAGCCGTCAGCGCCCGGCCTGAGGTGGTCCGGCCGTGTGAGCAGCCGCGAGCGCGGTGCGGCTGAGCCCGACGTGCTCGAGGCAAAGGACTGCGCCGAGCCCAGCCCATGGCTCGAGTGCACCAGCCCGTGCGGCGCGCTCGCGAGGCCGACGGCCCCGTAGACGTCTCCAGCCGCGCCGGAGCTCCCGGTGCCGCCAATGTACTCGTAGGTCGAGACGGAGGTTCCCGCCACCGACGTCCCGGCCACCGAGCCCGGCGAGTAGGGCCCCGGCTCGTTGGGCGTCGAGCTGTTGGTCAAGGCCGTGAGGCGCGCCGCGTTGATCGAGCCTTCCGCGCCGCCCTCGTCGCCCTGCGGCCCCCCCGCCTCCCCCGCCTCGTCGCGCGGCACGCCAATGTCCCGCACCGCCAGCGCCGCGTGGTTGCGCCCGTGCGCCTCCGACGCCCAGCCGGTCGTGCCCCAATCGCTGGCGCTCCTGACCCCAGGCGCGACAGGGGGGCCGCCCGCGTGCAAACCCGACGGGGTGGAGGCGCTGTCCTGCGGCGGCGGTGGGTGGGACCCGAGTTGGCAGGCCGGGTCGCCCCTGGACAGGCTGGCCAGGTTGGGCATGCTGCCCAGCTGCTCGGCCTGGTCGAGCGAAGCAGAGATGGAGCTGGTCATCGAGACGAGCTGCGCCGCGTTGGATGCCATCTGCGTCCCCACGTCCTCGAGCGAGGTGCGGTGCAGTTGGTCGAGCCACGACCCATCCGCGAGATCGTCGCCGCCGTTTGGCCCGCCGCCGCCCATCTCCACATCCGTCGCCGCCGGTGGCGGCTTGTGCGCCAGTCTAGTGCAGCAGCAGCGGCGGAGCAGGCACCAGGTGAGGCAGAGCGCGGCGAGCAGCGCGATGCTGCCCGAAGCGGCGAGGATGGCGACTCCGGCGGGGGCGAGCGGAGGCGGCGGAGGCGCCGCCGGCAGTGGCGAATCCGCCGCGCGGCTGACGGTGCGGCTCGCGGGCGGCGGCGGCGGCGGCACAGACGACGCCTTGCCCTGCGTAGGGGCGGCCTTCTCCCCACCAGTCGTCGGTGCAGCTAGCCACGGAGGCGGCGGCGGCGGTGGGACGGACGGCGGAGGGAGGCGTGGCAGTGGCGGGGATTGCGGCGGCGACGAGGGCGGCGGCGGCGAGGGTGGCGGAGGAGAAAGGCGAGGCGTGCCCTTGGGAACCTGTGGCGGGTCCAATGGTGGCGGGGGCGAAGGAGGCGACGGCGGCGGCGGCGGAGGCGTATGCGAGGGTGGCGGGATATGAGGCAGCTGCGGGGGCGGTGAAGGCGGCAGCGACGGCGGCGGCGGCGGCGGCCGAGAAGGTGGGAGCGGCGACGGTGGGGACGACGGTGGCGGCGGCGGCGGTAGGGGCGAGGGCGGTGGCGATGATGGTAGAGGCGAAGGGGGCGGCGGCAATGCCGGTGATGGCGATGGCGGCTGTGGAGACGGCGGCTCTGGCGGCGGCGGCGGCAGGGACCGTTTTCCGCAGTCCTGACAATCTTCGCCGTACTGGCAGAAAGTGACGCCGTCGCTACTACCTTCCCCGCCGTCGTTACAGACGCCGTTCCTGGCGTGGAAGCAGCTGTTGGAGCAGAGCGCGGCAGGCGGGGAGGGGTCGCCGTAGGGGTGGTCGGTCAGCAGCTGGGTGGTGGTGCGATACGGCTCGCCGTCGGTGCGCGCGTTACAATCCCTGCAGTCGGTTCCGAAGGCGCACTTGACGTCCTCTACGCTGCCCTCGCCGCCGTCCTCGCATTCCCCGTTGCTCGCGAAGAAGCACTTGTCGTTGCACAGCGCGTCATTCCGCGCAAAGGTGTGCAAGGCGGACGCGTCCTGCGGCGCGGCCTCACCCCAGACTGTCGGCGGGCGAGCCCAATCCGTGGCGGCCGCCGTGGTCGGCGCGGCCAGCACCACAAGCAGCGACATCTGGCCGACCGCCTTTCAAGGACCTAAGGAGGTCCAAAATAGACCCAGACGATACTCATTTCCGTATCCCGAAATAGCACTCATACCCGTGCACTCGCGACGGCCGAAGGTTTTCGTTCGGCGAACTCCCTGCTATGTCTGTGCCATCCACGGAGCGGAAGAAGCGGTCCTGCCTGGCCAGGACGATGAACTCGGCCATCGATGGCAGCATCCTCGGTGGCGCGATGGGCGCCATCATGGCGTCGAGGTCGGCGTTCGAGCTCGGCGCAGCCGGCGGCGGAGCGCGCTTCATCGGGCTCTCGGCGGTCCGCTCGGCACTGTCCTTTGCGGGGTTTCTCGCGAGCTACAACGGCGGCACCTGCGCCCTCGAAAGCGCGCGCGGGAAGCGGGACGTGTGGAACCCGTTTATGGTTGGCGGATTCATCGGAGTGGGTGGCGCGCTGCCCGGATGGATGACGCCGTTGCCGCATGCGCCTTATCTGTACAGAAATAACAAGGCTCTCGTGGGTGCCGGGCTTTCGAGCGCGCTGCTGTGCTCCTTCTTTTACTTTATATCGTCTGGCGGCTCGCGCGAGCCGGCCCCGGCCGATCTCCCGTCGCCTTCCAGCGCTACGACGCCGGGCGCATCGACGGCGGGGCAGTACCGTCCAGCAATGCCGCAGCCGACGATGCCGCAGCCGGTCATGCCGCAGCCGGTCATGCCGCAGCCGAACGCGGACATGTCCGCGGCGTGGCCCTCTGCGGATCCTGACATGAGCGAGTGGCAGCAGCAGCAGGATCAGATGATGCACGGCATCGGGAAGGAGGATTTGGTCGACAAGTGGAAGTAACAGAACGGTGCGCCTGTCGCCCACCCCCTGGATTGGTGGGCCGGAGGCGCCCGACCGACGACGGCTCGGTCCTCCAGGTAAAGGCGGGTGGCGAGAGTGGGGATGGTGCGCATTAATCTCGTAATAATCTCTGGCCCCATGGCGTCGGCCGTAGCTGGCGGACCGTCCGCAGGCCCAGAGGATCGGTCGTTCAGATCCTTCCTATGAACCTCTCGTACTTGATCGGCTCTTCGTCTCCTTCTCGTTTTCTTGTCGGGGATGTGATTGCATTGTTTGTGTTTGTGTAAAGCAGAGCTGGGCAGTGCGCAGTGCGTGTGTGTTGCGTGTGGGTGTTGATGTGACACAGAGGGAGCACATGACGACGACAGAGGACAGGGGCAGCTAGGTGCTCACAACTCGGGTTAACACTAAACCCGACAGACATAGACATAGGCTATTACATAGGTGTAAAGGTAGAGGTAGCCCCCCCCTGAAGTGTATTTTTGGCCATTTCCCGTTTTCAAATTTCAACGCGGTGGGATACGGTGAGATACAGCGGGATACAGCATACAGCTAGATACGTACGGATACAGCTGGATACAGCGGGATACAGTAGATCTGCTGCAAAATGGATAGACATGGAATCGATTATATTATATTATATTATAAGGATACACGGGATACCAAGGATACGGTGAGATACAGGCGGGATACAGGTGAAACACAGGTGGGGGGACATCCCAAAAATACACTCCGGCGGAGGGCTAGAGGTAGAGTCTGGTGGTAGAGAATAATATATAAGTAAAATGTCCTGGTGGCACCCCGCTTCAAAAATCTTTTAAGATTAGAAGCTGGGTACCCAGCCCTCAGATGCCATAATTTGGAGGAGGCACCCCCCATCGACTTGAGAAAATACCGTCGGGGTTTAGTCTCGTCGGAATTATTATCCGAGACCGAAATAATTCGAGACAAAAGGCCAGCAAGCAGCTTCAGAGCGGCGTGCGGTCAAGGAGGACGATGCCCGAGGAGCTCGAGCACCAGGGTCAAAGGGACGAGGCGGGCGCCGGCTCAGCCACCTGCAGCAGGTGGCGGACGGACCAGCGGCGCGCGGAGCTCCAGCAGCGGTTCGCTGACCGGGCGGTGCACCTGGCACAGCGCCAG
>Ga0105053_10011983_pt1 | contig 10521 bp, 6 predicted proteins | sample BON01_FD_78093 | JGI IMG/M metagenome (GOLD analysis project Ga0105053, IMG submission 78093) | Freshwater microbial communities from Lake Bonney liftoff mats and glacier meltwater in Antarctica - BON-01 | ecosystem: Environmental > Aquatic > Freshwater > Ice > Glacier meltwater | place: Lake...
ACTTCCCGAGCGGCAGTTAGCGCGTGTCTGTAAATAACCTTGATGGGGTTTTGACAGACATTTGAGCAGCCATTGAAGCATCGACTCTTTGCCCTTCACCTCTGACACAGCCGAGCATGGCTTATAACCCAGACGTCCGAGGCGCGTTTGGCAAAGTGGCGCAGCGTGCCGTTGACGGGCCAGGCAAAGACGGCGTCGCGGTTGACCGCGCCGCCGGGGCCGCCTGGCGTGTAGAGCAGCGCGCCCGAGGCGGCGGCCAAGGCGTTGCAGGCGGCGCTGGCGCAGAGTGCGTGCCCCGCCCCGGGCGGCGGCGCGCCGATGCGCAGCGCCTCCTCCGCCTCGCGCGCGCTCTGGGGCAGCGCGGCGCCGAAGGGCGCCGTGTGCTCGACGCGCAGCTCGCACTCGCAGAAGCCCGGCTCGGCCGGCGCGCAGCCGGCGCCGCAGCCCCCGGCGCCCCCGGCGCCCCCGGCAGCCCCGGTGGGGCCGGGGTGCAAGCCGCCGCGCCAGCGCACGCGGAAGAAGCCGGCGCCGCCGCCCGACTCGGTGGTGCCGTCGCCGCGCCGGAAGCGCACCGGCGAGCGCGCCGGGTCGCCGAGCGCGTGCCGCACGGCCACGCGGCCCTGCGCGTCGACGGCCACGCGCTGCGCGCAGGCGCGGGCCGTCCAGACCAGCAGCCGCTTGCGGCCGCTGCGCAGGTGGTAGCCGCAAGCGGCGCCCGCCGCGGCGTCGGCGGCGGCCGTGGCGGCGGCGTCGGCCGGCGCGCCGGCCGCGCACGGCGCCGCGCCGCGCCGCGCGCAGCGGGCGGCCGCCTCGGCAAAGGGCGCGTACTCGCCCGGCGCGGCGCAGGCGGCGCGCGCGGCGCCGGTGCCGCCTCCGGCGCAGCAGACGGCGCCGCCGGCCGGCTGCGCCGGGTCGGCGCACACGAGCTCGCCTGCGGCGCCGAGGCCGCCATTGGCCGCCTCGCGGCCCTCGCCAAAGAAGGCGAGCTCCACGCACGCCTCGGGTGCAAACTCGTAGTAGGCGCCCGGCCCGTCCTGGTTGGACACGTGCCAGACGCGCGGCGTCATCAGCGCCGCCTCGGCGGCGCACTCGGCGCCGCTGCAGGCGAGCAGCGCCTCGAGGCGCGCCAGGACGGGGTAGTCGCAGGCCGCCGTGGCGGCGGTGCCGCTGCGGTAAAGCGCGGCGTGCAGCGCGCCACCCGGCTCGGCGCGCGCGGCGGCCGCCTGCCCCGCGCGCCAGTGCCAGGCCGGGTGGGTGGCGCCCAGGTAGCGGAACGTGGCGCCGGCGCGCAGCCAGGCGCCGCCGGGCGCCTCGTGGCAGAGCGGGTAGCCGTCGCCCAGGTGGCCGCCGAAGAGCGTCATCTTGGGGAAGGCGTCGCGCTGGCTCGGCTCGATGCGCATCGGGTCGATGGTGTTGGTGATGTAGACGCGCTCCACGTTGGAGCGGGCGGGCCGCCCTTGCACCCCGGTCCACACGCGCGCCAGGTCGGCCACGTCGGAAATAGTGTAGCTCTCGAGCGGCTCGCCTGCGGCGTCGCGGCGCGGCGTGCCGTCCTCGTGCAGCAGCACGGTGCCGATGGTGAAGAGCTGCATCAGCTCGCGTGCGTAGTTCTCGTCGGGGTACGAGCCGCAGGAGTTGGCTGAGGGTGTGGCACCGGGGCACGAGAGCGGCGTGTTGCCGGCAAAGGTGAGGTAGTCGCCCATCAGCGGCGAGTAGCTCACCTTGCGCAGCAGCTGACGGAAGCTGCCCAGGGCGTTGCGCACCAGGATGTCATGGAAGGTCAGCGTGGGCTCGCTCATGAGGAAGTCGAGTTGCCCCGTGCTCTTAGCCACCACGAGCTGCGAGAGCGCCCACGCGACGCGCAGGCGCAGCTGGTCGGGCGCCGCGAGCGCCGCCGCGAGCCAAGCCACATCCGGCCCGTGGTACTCGCCATAGCTGCTCGTGCTGCACGCCGCCGAGTAGCCCTGGCGCTCGGCCGGGTGCTCTATGTACATGAAGCGCGCGCCGAGCGCCGGGTCGTTGGCCCCCTTGCCGGGCGAGCCGCACGCCACGTGCGCGCCGGCTTGGTCGGCGGCGGCGGCCGTGCCGGGCGCCCACCAGCGTGCCACTCCATCAAGCTGCAGCGCGGACGGCAGCGCGCCAAAGGCGACGGCGTCGCCCCAGCGGCCGAGCAGCGGGAGGAAGGCGCCGCCGGCGTTGGCCTCCCAGCGCTCCATGCCGTGCCAGGAGGGGAAGCCAAGCTCCATGACGCCGGCGCGCGCAAACTTCAGGATGACGTCGCGGCCGCCCGGGTGCGCGCCCTCGGCCCATAGGCCAAAGTGGTAGACGTTGAGCGTGTGCGGGTTCACATGGCGCCAGCAGTCGCCGTCGGCGCCGACCACGGCGCCGCGCGCCGCGGCGGCGTCGCCGGCGCCGGGGCAGGTGGCCGCGGCGTCGACGTCGCCCAGGTCGAGGTCTCGCACGGCGGCATTGACGCCGCGGTCGGGCGTGGCGAGGAGCGCCACTACCAGCGACGCAATGGTGGCCGGGTTGGCAAAGGCCGTTGCCGCCGGCCGGCCGCCGGCGCCGCAGGCGCCGCCGAGCGGCTCCCAGCGCGAGGCGCCCGTGCACGGCGTGAGGGCCGCGTAGACGCCCTCGAAGCGCTGGCCGCGCGTGCGGTAGACAGGCGTGCCGCTGACCTCCCAGAAGGCGCGCAGCGCCGCCTCGTCGAGCCGCCGCTCGACGCGCGCCACGGCGCGCGCGGGCGGGGGCGCGCAGGCGGGCGCGAGCCGGCAGCCGGCCTCGTTGACAAAGTTGGGCTCGACCAGGGGGCACTTGCCGTCGCCGCCCGCGGCGGCCGGGCCGGCGAAGGGCGCGTCGGGCTCGTTGGGCAGGCTGCGCAGCCGCGTGCGCTCGTCCCACCGGAAGCAGCTGGCGTTGGCCGGCCTGGCGCCGCCGGCGAGCTCGACGGTGCGCAGCGCGGCGGCGCCCGCGGCGCAGAGCTGCGCGGTTAACCCGCCCGCGCCCAGGGCGCCCATGGACCGCAGCACCAGCAAGCCGTCGTCGGCGCCGGGGAAGCCGGGCTCGATTGGCGCAAAGGCGACGTCGGCACCGAGGCGCGCGGCGCCGGCCGGCAGCGCGCCCGGGCAGCGCCACGGCCGGGTTGGCCGCCGCCCAGGCCCCCGCGCCGCCTGGGCGGTCGGGGCAGGCGCCGCTCTCGAGGGTGACGGCGCCGCCCACGCGCTCCTCGACGGTGCAGAGCACCAGCGGCTCGCCCACTGGCGCCGGCCGCAGCGCGGCGTCGCGCGGCGCCATCAGCGCGGCGGGGCGCGGCTCCGCCTCGCCGACGAAGCGCAGCGCGCCGCCGGCGTCGACGCTCAGCGAGCGGCCCACATAGTCGGCCGAGAGTGCGTAGGGAAGCCACTCGGAGCCGGGCTTGCACGGCATGCGCGCGCCGCCGGCCAGGTAGGGCGCGCGGTCGCCCAGCGGGCCATTGGCGCCCACGACGTCGTAGATGTGCGGGCTGGCCAAGGCGCGCCAGTAGCGGCGCAGCTGCGTGACCGGCAGCGCCAGCTGCGCCTCGAGCCAGGCGGCGCGGCCGGCGGCCGGGTCGAGGGCCAGGTGCGCGTCGATGTCGGCGTGCGAGCCGCCAAACGTGGCCTGCATCAGCGCGCGCACCGAGAGGGCGCGCGGGCCCAGGCCGGCGCGCGCCGCCACCCCGGCGCCGGCGCCGCCGTGGCGGCGCACGTGGTAGCTGGTGTCGGGCGCCTCGGGCGCGGCGGCCGGCAGCTCCTCGACGACGCAGGGCGCGTCGGCGCACTCGACAAAGAGCGGGTCGGCGAAGGAGGCGCCCTCCCAGCCGCCGGCGGCGTAGCTGCGCGCCACAGCCTCCGCGCGCCCCGTCGCCGGCTCGAGCCGCCCGAGGACCACCACCGCGTCCGGCTCGGAGGCGCCGAGGATGACGCGGCCCAGTGCAAAGATGGGGGCGGCGGGTGGTGCCACCGGCGGGGCGAGGGGCGGGCTGGGTGGGTTGGGTGGGTAGGGGGGCACTGGCGGGGGCGACGGGTCGGGCGGTGGCAGCGCTGGCGGCGGCAGCCCAGGCGGCGGGTGGGGCGACGGCGGCGGCGGCGGCGGGTGCGGCGGCGGAGGAGGCGCGGGCGAGGGTGGCGGTGGCAGGGGCGGAGGCGGCGAGGGCGGCGGCGGGGACGGCGGCGCGGGCGGAGGCGGCGAGGGCGGCGGCGGGGACGGCGGCGCGGGCGGAGGCGGCGAGGGTGTTGGCGCCGACGGCGGCGCGGGCGGAGGCGGCGAGCGCGGCGGCGCCGGCGGCGCCGACGGCGCCAATGGCGGAGGCGGCGAGGGCGGGTGCGGCGGATAGGGGGGCATCGGGTGGGAGGGCGGGTTGGGCGGCGCCGGCGGTGGCGCCGGCGGTGGCGCCGGCGGTGGCAAGGGCATTGGCACGGAAGGCTGTGGAGGTGGCGGAGCCAGGGTCACCCAAGGGCCGAGGGGAGGTGGCGGCGGCGAGGGCAGTGGTGGCGGGGTAGGTGGAGGGGGCGGCCCGGGCGGCGGCGGGGTGGGCGGCGGCGAAGGTGGAGGAGGTGTCGGCCAGGGTAGAGGAGGTGGCGGTGCCCAAGGTGGGGGGTGTGGCGGTGGCGAGGGTGCCAGTGGCGGAGCCGGCGGCGACGGCGGCGGCAAGGGCGGCGGCGGCGAGGGCGGCGGTGCCAGTGGCGGTGGTGGCGGCGGTGGCGGCGGTGGCGGCGGTGGCGGCGGTGGCGGCGGTGGCGGCGGTGGCGGTGGTGCCAGTGGCGGAGGTGGCGGCTGTGGCGGCGGTGGCGGCGGTGCCAGTGGCGGAGGGGTTTGTGAGGGCGGCGGTGCCAGTGGCAGCGGCGGCAGACCGAGCGGAGGGGGTGGCGGCGGCGCGCCGGGCGGGGGCGGGGGCGCACCGGGCGGAGGAGGCGCCACGGGTGGCGCCGTGGGCGGGCTCCACGTGGTCGCCGGGGCCGCCACCGGGGGCGTTGCAGGCGGCCTTGGCTTGGCCGGCAGCGCCCCGGTGTCGACCGGCGGCGCCCCGGGGTCGACCGGCGGCGCCCCGGGGTTGGCCGGCTGCACCCCGGCGGCGACGCGGGTGAGGGAGTGGGAGAGGGCGAGTTGCCTGGCCCTGGCCGCCCGGTCTGGGCCATGTACCAACAGAGGAGGAAGAAGGTGAGCAAGCCATACGGCAGTCCGACCATCACCATGCGCGCGGCACCGACAAAGCGGGTGCCCGGGGTTAACCCCTGTGCGCGTCGTTGGCCTTCGTGCATGGTGTGTGTATTCTAACCGGAGAACAAATTCGCCCTCGGCCGTCAACCAGCGCAACGACGGCCGACGACTGTGGCGCCGCTTGCGCCGCATGCGCGCGTCGAGTGCGGGTAGAGCGGGAAGGCTCGGTGGCCGCACCAGCTGTTGACCGCCCCCTACCCCCAATTGCCCTAGCCCACCTTTTCGGCCCAGAAGGATGCCTTGCACCGCTTTGAGCTGGGCGCGGCCGAGCGTCGCCACGTGCACCTCGGGTGAACGCGCTGCCCCCCCCCCGGCCTGCTGGGCCACAAAAAAACCGACACAGGGGTCGGCCGGCGCATGGTGCAGGGCCCGTGTACACGGCGCAACCGTTATCCCGGGTGCAGGGTCGCTCAGACGTCGCCAGCGGTGGCGAATCCCAGCGCCGTCTCGGGTTTGGGAGCCCAAGCCTTGGGCGCCGCCACAAGCGCCGGGTCGCGCTTTCCCTCGGCCAGTGGGTCGAAGCGCGAAAAGCGGAAGGCGGTTGCAAACGGCGAGGCCACGCGGTAGTCGTCGGCGCCGCCCTCGATGGCGCCCTCGGCCTGCGCCGTCGTCCAGACCACGGGGGCGCCGTAGTCGTCCTGCTTGCTCTGGCGCGGCGCCGCGTCCCCGTCGAACGACTGGCCGATCAGGCCGTGCAGCCACTCGGCCAGCCGCACCTCGGGCAACAGCGGCCGCAGCGAGAGGTCGAGCCGGTGCCTGGGCCCCTCGATCCAGCCAAAGACGGGGCGCGACTGCACGCTCACCTCCCACTCGGGCAGCGCAAACACGGCCGACGCGTACGCCGTCGTGGCGCCGCTCGCGCCGCACGCGTGCGTCGAGTGCGGGTAGAGCGGGAAGGGATTGCCGCCGCATGAGCCGTTGACCGCCTTCCACCCCCAGTTGCCCTCGCCCACCTCCTCGGCCCAGTAGGCGCCTTGAACCACCTGTCGGTTGCGCGGTCGAGCGTTGCCACGTGCACCTCGGTCACGAACGTGCCGTGCACCTCGCTGCCGCCCAGCGTGAAGGTCGCCGCGCGCAGCCGCGCGTTGACGCTCACGTCGCGCGTGCTCAGGAAGCTGAAGAGGCAGCCGTCGCAGCCGCGGAAGTTGGCCTTGCCGCCGTGCGCCAGCCCCAGGTGCGGGTCGCCCTGCAGCGCGCCGCCCGCCAGGTAGGGCGCGCACAGCAACAGGTCGAGCTCGGCCGCGTCGGCCACAAGTCCGGCGGTCACCGGGTTCCAGAAGGCGGATTGCGCCTTCCACGAGTGGTGGAGGCAGCAGGCGCGGCCGAAGCCAGGGCCGCCCAATGCCGCCTCGGCGCGCATGCGCGAAATTGTGAACATGCGATCAAAGTCGGTCACCGCCCCCACATTCCACGCTTCGAGCTCCTGGGCAACGGACGACGCGCCGTAGAACATCTAGTTCATGGTGATTGCACTCGAAGTGTCCCATCCCCTGACTCGTTGGTTGAAGGCCGTGGCGCCACGGAACATCGCTTCAAAGTTGATGACCGTCGCCGTGACCAAGTGGTCCACGGGTTGGTTGAAGGCGTAGGCATGATTGAACATGTACGCTGTGGATAACGCACTCGAAGTGTCGAACGTCACGGGGTCGTTGAAGCTGTGTACATTGGAAAACATATAGCTTGGTTGAACGCGCAGGTGGGGCGCGCACAGCGACAGGTCGAGCTCGGACGCATTGGCCACGAGACTGGCGGACACCGGGTTCCACGTGGCGGTTTGCGCCTTCCACGAGTGGTGGATGCGGCAGGCGCGGCCAAAGCCAGGCCCGTCCGGCACCGCCTCGGCCCGTATGCGCGAGCCTTCGAACATGATGTTCCATACGGTCACCGCCCCCACATCCCACGCATCGAGCTCCTGGGCCAGGGCAAATGTTCCTTCGAGTAATCTAGCCATATCTGTCACTTTCGAAGTGTCAAAATCCAAGGGTAGGTCTAACTTCTGGGCATGGAAAAGCATCTGGTGCATGGTCGTCGCACTGACCGTATTCAAGGTCGTCATTGGCTGGTTGAAATTGTACGTGTTGCTGAACATGCCAGCCGTTTGCCGCACATTCGACGAGTCGCCCAAGTCGAGTGGCTGGTTGAAGACTTTGCAGCCTGAGAACATCCAGTTCGCATGTACCCGCTTGCTGGTCAGGCCTAGCGACAGGGGCGAGTTAAAAGGACTACTAGGGGAGGTGAACATCTGTTCGGTAGACCCCAGCTTCCCCAAGTCGAGCGAAATGGCATTGTTGTAGCTCGAGCCATAGAATATTCGGTAGACGCCGGTCACCCTTCCCACGTCGAACTGAAGGGGTCCGTCAAACTGCCCCGAGCTTGCGAACGCCCCCGCTAAGTCAGTCACCATCGAGGTGTTCAAGCAGACGCCGTCGTCGACGGCGCCTCTAGTAGTGAGGTCGACCATGGTCTCGGCGCGCTGGGGCGGGCAGAGCAGGCGCGGGTAGGATGAGGCGGGCGGCGGCGGCACGCCCTCGCTCAGCACCCGGGCGTGGTGCGTGCCGCCCACGGCGGCGGCGGCGGCGCATGCGAGCAGGGCGAACCCACGCAGCGCGTGGAGCATCTGGGGCACGTGCGCAAGGGGGGGCGGCCTACACAGCGCGGCCAAAAGAAACAGAGGGCGCGCGAGCGAGTGCGGGCGCCGGCGGCCAGGCGCTCGGCGCTCGCCGCGCTCGGCGCTCGCTGCGCTCGGCGCGGGTGCGTGCACGGCCAGGAGTGCAGGCGGCGGCCAGGCACGCGGGCGCTCGCTGCGCTCGGTGCTCGCTGCGCTCAGCGCGGGTGCGTGCACGGCTAGGAGTGCGGGTGCCTGGGCGGCCAGGCGCGCGGGCGCTCGCTGCACTCGGCGCTCGCTGCGCTCGGCGCTCGCTGCGCTCGGCGCGGGTGCGTGCTCGAGCTCGCTGCGCTCTGGACTCCGCTGCGGTCGCTGCGCGTGCGTCGAGCTCGCTGCGCTCGGGACTCCGCTGCGGTCGCTGTGCGTGTGTCGAGCTTGCTGCGCTCGGGACTCGGTCGCTGCATGCACTGAGCTCGCTGCGCTCTGGACTCGGTCGCTGCATGCACTGAGCTCGCTGCGCTCTGGACTCGGTGCTCGAAGATGTGGCACGTCCTGCAGAAAGTAGCCTCGGGGGTGACGCTCCGTCCTTGAGAACGTGTTTGCTCGGAGATGTGGCACGTCCTGCAGAAAGTAGTTGGGGGGGGCTGACGCTCTCCCTGAGAAAGTGTTTGCTCGAAGATGTGGCACGTCCTGCACAACGTAGTTTTGGGGGTGACGCTCCGCCCCTGAGAAAGTGTTTGCTCGGAGATGTGGCACGTCCTGCAGAAAGTAGTTTGGGGGGTGCAAGCTACGTTCCCCCCTCCCTGGGGTGAGCTCTCCGACAAACAAACCTTTTCCGGACATCCGACTCTCCTCCAACAAAACTTTCCTCTTGAATAAGCTTACCGACAAACAAACATTCCCCTGCCACGTGCAGGGCGTGCCACGTCTCGGAGCAAACACTTTCTCAGGGACGGAGCGTCAGAGCGCAGCGAGCTCAGCGCGGTTGCACGGCGCCCTTCAAGCTTAAGGACATGGCGAAAAAGGCGGGTGTAGGAAGGAAATGTGCAGCGCCATTGCCTGGAGCCACTTGCCACAGCGCGCCAGGCGAGAGGTCACAGCGGGGGGCGTCGATCGCAGCGACCTGCGGCGTGCCAACCGCCCACAGGCCTGGAGCGTCGCCTCGCAGCCGCGGGGGTCCACGTTGGCAAAGTTGTCCACCACGGGGGCCAACCGGGCGCCGAACCGCAATCGAGGCAGCGGGTGGAGGCGCCTGTGGCTCGTGTGCTCCAGCTCGTGCCAGACACCTGAACGCACCGCGCGTCCCAACTTGTGGCAGACAGCCGCAAACTCGGCGGCGCGCTCCTCGTCCAGTGCGCCATCCGCCACCGCCACGGCGACCAGAGGCAGCACCGGGGTTAAACCCTGCTTGGGTCTGCGCGACCCACGGCGCATGCGCGGCGCCGCGGTGCTGACGACCGACCCTGCGTTCAAGCGGGTCACATCCATCCCTACCCAATGCAACCCCCCCCCCCCTGGCACCCCCTTCTATCTGACCCCCCCCTCATACAGTCGAGGTACCACCACCCCCCCCTTCCTGAATGGGGAAACTTCGAGGCGCAAAATGCACCCCCCCCCGCGGAATTTTGCGTCAGACCGCTGAAAAAATGGAGCCCTACGACTGCGCCTTCACCGTCGCCGCTGGCGTCGGGTCGCCGGTGCCGCAGTCGCAACCGACGGCTGTGACGGCGGCTGAGGCCGCGCGGGCGCCCAGTGACTCCCCGCAGTCTGCAACCACAGCACCTGTGCCCGTCTATGGACACAGGGAACAAGCCGACTTGTGCGCGCCGAGTGGACCGGGCGCAGGCGGAGCCGGGCAGATGCCCCAGGGGGCGGCGGCACTCCTCCTCGCGACGCCAGCGCACAAGCGCCCTCATGGCGACGCCACCGACGCGATGCGGCGCATGGCGGCAAATGTCACGTCCGACATGTCGCCGATGGCGCCGATGGCGCCGATGGCGCCGATGCCGATGGCGCCTGTGCCGACGGCGCCGGTGCCGATGGCAAAGCGGTACAAGCAGCAGCACATCGAGCAGCATCAATGCAACGACTGGCTCGAAAACCTGCCACCCTTTACCGCATCCAATGCGTCGCCCTTTGCCCAATCCACCCTGCAGCCGACCAAGCAGCCGCAGGGGCGCCTGTCGGCCGAGCCCCCCCCGCCGCCCACACCGTCGCCGCCCGACTCGCCGCCCAGGCGCCTGCCGCCCGACTCGCGCCCCCCGCCGCCGCTGCAGCCGCAACCGCCGGTCGCGTCGACGCCGATCGTGGATGTGTACGTCGGGGTGAGTCGCATACTCGGGTTTGACGGCCAACTCCCGTGGCACGACCATCCGCAGGGCTCCCAGGCTAGCCACCTCTAGGCCGGTCGCTTAAAAAAAAAAAATCCGAAGGAGCTCGCGCCTTCAGGTAGATGGTAACACGGTGTGGGAATTACAAATCCGCCCTCAAATATGCTTTTATATGAACAGGATCAAAAGTTATGACAGAGAATGTACAAACAAAAAACAAAAAATACGCCCCTACCGGCCGCTAAAACAAAACTACTACACACTACACCCCCATCCCCTGCGACCGCGCAGCAGCGTCGGCGGCCTCCAGCTCCAACAGATCAGCCTCCTCCTTGGCCTCGGCCGCAG
>Ga0105053_10011986_pt1 | contig 10519 bp, 11 predicted proteins | sample BON01_FD_78093 | JGI IMG/M metagenome (GOLD analysis project Ga0105053, IMG submission 78093) | Freshwater microbial communities from Lake Bonney liftoff mats and glacier meltwater in Antarctica - BON-01 | ecosystem: Environmental > Aquatic > Freshwater > Ice > Glacier meltwater | place: Lake...
CATGGTCGGACCCGCGCGCATCGGCGACCTGGGCACCAGCCCCTATGGCCAGTTGCTGATCGCCAAGCTGGCGCTGTTCGGCCTGATGCTCGCCCTGGCGGCCGAACATCGCTTCCGCTCGACACCCGCCCTGGGAACCGTTCTGGGTGCAGGAGAGGATCCTCGCCCGGCGATTGCGCGACTAAGACGCAGCGTCATTGCGGAAACGGCGGTCGGGGCTGCGCTGCTGGGTCTGGTCGCATGGATGGGCACGCTGGCGCCGCCGTCCGCGATGTGACGTAACCAGTCCGACTAGCCGGGCGTGCGCGATGACCAGTGGATGTGGTGGATGCGCCAGCCGTCGCTGTGCCGCTTCAGTACCATCGTCTCCGCCGAAAGCCGGGCCACCGCACGGCCGTTGTACTGGCCAGTCGTGCGGCCTTCGCTGGTGATCCAGGCGACATCGCCGGACGCCCAGGCCGATCTCCGTGCGACCGTCGCCTCCGACGCGGCGGCGAAGGCGGCGTCGGCATTGAGGTGGTGGGAGGCATATTCGTCGCGGGACCGCTCTGCGCCACCCTCTTCAAAGATCATTACGTCCTGCGCCAACAGGGCCAGGGCGGCCGGGGTGTCGCCGGCTTTCAGCGCGGCATGAAAGGCGTCGACAGCCGCCGCAGCACCGGCTGCCTCCGGGGCGACGGAACCTGCGGCGGGGGCATGGCTATGGGTGTGGTCCTGAGCCAAGACGGGGGTAGCCGAAAGCACAGCGATTGAAACAGCCAGGACGAGAGAAGCGCGGGACATTGGAGGCTCCAGGCAAGAGTTGATTTGAAAGGATTGGCCCGATTGGCGTCAGGCCGGAAGGTTGTGGCTTGCGAAAACGCGCGACGCGCCCGATCGGAGCACCAGCAAGGTGTCATAGGGGTCCATGTGCCCCTGGGGCGTCTCCATCCCTGGCGAACCGAGCGGCATCCCCGGCACGGCGAGGCCCACTGCCGTCGGGCGTTCGTTCAGCAGGCGAATGACGTCCAATGCCGGCACATGGCCCTCGACCAGATACCCGTCGATCAGCCCGGTGTGGCAGGAGGCCAGGGCGTCGGGGAATCCTCTGGCGATCCGGATCGGCCGGAGGTCAGGCAGGACGTTGACCGTGGCGACGAACCCGGCCTGCCGCATATGCAAGATCCACCCGTCGCAGCAGGGGCAGGTCGGCGTCTTGTATACGACGAGATTGCGCGGCGCGCGTGACTGGGCGCAAGCGGCACCGCCCGACCCGATAGAGACGACGGCTCCCAGCAGCAGACGGCGGTTCAAAGTGGCGGGGCTCAAAACGGTTCTCCCTGATCGCTGCGAACGGATCGTCTGGCTTCGACCGGGTCGGTCTTCGGCACCGTCCACTTCCTTAGTAAATGACGGCCCGGCCGCTCGACGAGAACATGGATGGCGGCGGCGGCGGCGAGCGTCAACAGCAGCATTGCGGTCAGTTCGGCAGGACCCATCCGGTAATCGCCCGGCCAGCCGAAGAGCGCTTGAGCCGCGTTGCGCCATACCATCAGGATGGGAATGTGGACGAGATAAAGTGCAAACGAGGCCTCCCCAGCAAACAGGACGCCGGGGTGCGAAAGGAAAGTTTGCACGCGCGCCTTGGCCAACAGGGCGAGCGAAAGGATGAAGGGCCCGGCCAACAAGACGATGATCCGGTCATCCGTGCCGATCTGCATGAGGGTTAGCAAGGTCATCGTCGTCGCGAGCGCGCCAATGACGGCTAGCCGCACAGAAGGCGTCCAGCGCAGACCGAGATAGTAGAGGCCAATGCCGTAGAGGAACTCCGGCACGATGCGCAGGATGCCCATGCTGTCTTCGGCCCGAGGCAGAACGCGACCGAACTGTGCTCGGTAGATCGCATCGAGAACGATGAACAATGCGGCGGCGAGTGCGATGATGACCCAAGGTCTGGTCCGCAGTCGCAAAGACAAAGCGGCGTAGGCCGGGAACGCCAGATAGGCGAACCACTCCGCTGACAGAGACCACGCCGGGCCGTTCCACAACGCCAGGGTTTCGCGGGGAAACCAGGCCTGAACGAGCAGAAGGGTGCCTGCGAAGTCGGCGAGGTTGAACCGGCCCGGTTCAAGGCCGACCCCAAGCACAGGCGCGGCGAGCACCAAACCCAGCATGACCAGGAGTATGAACAGATGGGCCGGATATATCCGCGCGAATCGCGCCGCCAGGAAGCGCCGGTAGTCCAGGATGGCGTCGCCTTGCAGATAGACGTGCGTCAGGATGAAGCCCGACAGAATGAAAAAGACATCCACGCCTAGTCGAGCGCGATTCAACAAGCCCCCGTCTCCGGGCAAACTCCACTGAAGCTGGTAGTGGAAAAGGACGACCCCTAGCGCGAGGAAGAACCTGATTCCGGTCAGGGGGTCCAGTACGTCTGGAAACGGAACCCGTGCCGGACCAGGCCTTTCGGTCATGACTTGCCCCCTCCGGCGACCGGGATGTCCGGATCGTTCTCTGCTATCTACGCGGGGCGCGGCGGGTCCCCTCGCGAGGGGAAGCCGGGATGAGTGCGTATGGCAGATGGGGCATGAGCAGGTGTGCGATGACTGATCATATGCAGAGGTTGATTGCGGAAACGTCGCCGGGCGACCTTGCGCGTTTGGACTCATTGGAAGCGGCCGTCTGGACACGGGTCGGCGAAGTCAGTGAGCGCCGCCGCATGGATCGAGTGCGTGTGGCTGCCGTTGCGGTCGCCCTGATCGTGGGCGTCACAAATGGTGGGCTGATGGTGCTCGCGCCGCGACCACAGCCGTCAGAGATGCGGATTTTCAGCGTGTCGTCCGGATTATCTCCGTTCGCCAGCCTGGACGTGAAGGGATGACGGCCAGCTGGAAGTCTATAGTCATCACGGCTCTATTGGCGGCGCTTGCCAGCGGTGCCGCGACCTGGGCCAGCGCTAGCTGGATCATGCGGGAACGAGAGGCCCCAAGCCTTCACAGCATCGTCCATGACGAACTTGACCTGAACGCCGATCAGGAGCGCCGACTGGAAACCATCGAAGCCCGTTTCGCCGGCCGGCGGCAGGCGCTGGAAGCCGAAGTCCGCGCCGCCAACCAGGAATTGGCCGCCGCCATCGCCGCCAGCGACGGCAACACGCCTCAGGTCCAGGCTGCAGTCGATCATTTCCACGTCGCCATGGGCGACCTGCAAAAGGCGACCGTCCGCCATATCTTCGAGATGCGATCGGTGATGACACCCGCTCAAGCCCAGGTCTTCGATGAGCGCGTCGTGGAGTCCTTGCGCCAGGACGCTGGCTAAGGCTCGCGCGTGGAGGGGAGCGCGAGCACAGAATTGCGGGCCTCGCGCGGTGACCGCGCGGCTTTCACCGCCCTGATGGCCGCCACCAAGGCGGACCTCTATCGCTTCGTTCGGCGGTACATCGGCGACGAAGACGAGTCCCACGATGTGCTTCAGGACACCTATGCTGCGGCCTGGCTGGCCATGCGCCGATACGACCCCACCCGCCCGTTCGACGTCTGGCTCCGGTCCATAGCCGTCAACAAATGCCGCGACTGGAGCCGGCGCCGCTCGGTTCGCCGCGTGGTGCGCGGGGTCATGGGCCTCGACTCTCCGGAAGCGGCAACAGTGGGCGAGGATGTCCCGTCGCCCGAGGCCCGGCTGGACGACCAACGCCGGCTTTCCGAACTTCAACGCGCCCTGGCGGCCCTGCCGGCGTCTTTGAAAGGACCTCTGCTGCTGGCGACACTGGAAGGGCGCTCCCATGCCGAGATCGCAGTAATTCTCGGCATCACGACCAAGGCCGTGGAAACCCGGATCGCACGCGCGCGCCAGAAACTCGCCACTGCTTTGGATCGGAATGTTCGACCCGACGTTTGACCTTGCGATGAAGGGAAGGTGCCCAAGCCTGGCAACACACCGTCCTGTGGCGACCTGACGCAAGGGGTCTGGCACCGGGATGCGTATCTGAACGAATACGCCGAACAAGGACCCTCTCCCACATGTCGATACCACGCCTCGATCGCCGGACGCTTCTCCGCGGTGCCGCCACCGGCGGGGCCCTGCTGGGACTGCAAGGCCTGATGCCGGCGTGGGCGCAGACGGGATCGCCAGGCCTGCGAGCGGACCTCCCGACGCTGGCCGGGCCGAACATCGACCTGACCGTGGGTCACTCTCCATTCACCGTCGGTGGGCGGACCGGCCATGCCGTCACGATAAACGGCGTCTTGCCCGCGCCGCTGCTACGCCTGCGCGAAGGCCAGAATGCGCGGCTGTCGGTGACCAACACGCTCGACGAGGACACCTCGATCCACTGGCACGGCCTTCTGCTGCCGTTTCAGATGGACGGCGTGCCGGGCATCAGCTTCCCCGGCATCAAGGCGAGGGAGACCTTCGTCTACGAGTTCCCGATCCGGCAGTCGGGCACCTTCTGGTATCACAGCCACTCTGGCCTTCAGGAGGCGATGGGCCACTACGGCCCGCTCGTCATCGACCCGGCGGGCCCCGATCCGGTCGGCTATGATCGCGAACATGTCCTGGTCCTGTCGGACTGGAGCTTCATTCACCCGCACGAAATTCTCGAGAAGCTGAAAAAGAGTCCCGGCTATTTCAACCGCCAGCGCACCACCTTGGCCGGCCTGCTGGATGGCAGCGACCGGATGAGCCTGGATGAGCGCCGCATGTGGGGTCAGATGCGGATGGACCCGCGCGACATCCTCGACGTCAACGGCTCGACCTACACCTATCTGATCAACGGCCACGGGCCGCAGGAGAACTGGACCGGCCTGTTCCGGCCCGGCGAACGGGTACGCTTACGCATCATCAACGCCTCGGCCATGTCGATCTTCAACGTCCGTATTCCGGGCCTGCCGATGACGGTAGTCCAGGCCGACGGCGAGAATGTCCGCCCTGTCGAAACCGACGAGTTCCAGATTTCGGTGGCCGAGACCTATGACGTCATCGTCCGCCCGACCGAGGACCGCGCCTACACCATCGTGTCAGAGGCCATCGACCGCTCGGGCATGGGACGAGCGACCCTGGCGCCGCGCCTGGGCATGATCGCGGAGGTTCCGCCCCTTCGCGAGGTACCGAACCTGACCATGCGCGACATGGGCATGGATCATGGGGGCATGGGCGGAATGGACCACGGCGCGATGGCGGGGGTGGACCACGGTGCCCCAGCCCAGGGCGCGGTTCCCGCCGATGACATGGCAGGAATGTCCATGGCCGGCATGAATATGCGCGATCCCGACAACGCCCCGCCGGACATGGCGGTCAGCGTCGGCGTGGACATGGTCGCCATGTCGCCGTCGAACCGCCTCGGCGAGCGTCCGCTCGGCCTTACGGATGTTGACCACCGCGTGCTCGTCTATACCGACCTGGTGTCGCTCACGCCCAACAAGGACCAACGCCCGCCGTCGCGGACCATGGAAATCCACCTGACCGGCAATATGGAGCGGTTCATGTGGGGCTTCGACGGGCGCAAATTCAGCGAACTGGTCGAGCCGATCCGGTTCGAGCGCGACGAGCGGGTGCGGGTTACGCTGGTCAACAACACCATGATGGCCCACCCGATCCACCTGCACGGCCATTTCTTCGAACTGGTGACCGGCGGACCGGCGGGGCATCAGCCGCTGAAACATACGGTAAATGTCGCGCCGGGATCAAAGGTGACCTTTGACCTGACCGCTGACGCACCCGGCGACTGGGCCTTCCACTGCCATATGCTGATGCACATGCATGCGGGGATGTTCAACGTCGTGACCGTGCGGCCGTTGGACGGAGCCGCGTCATGAGCCGTCTCGCTCTCGCGTTCGCTCCGCTCATCCTCGCCGCCAGCGCCTTCAGCGCCCAGGCACAGGATTCGCACGCGGGCCATACGATGCCGGCGACTTCAGCGCTGACGCGACCCGCGCCCGATCCGGCCCCCACGCCTCAGACGCCTGTTCAGCCGGCGGCGCAGGACCCGCATGCGGGTCATGTCATGCCTCCCGCGCAGACGTCGCCTGCAGCCGATCCTCACGCAGGCCACCAGATGCCTGCCCCGCCGAAAGCCGCCGATCCTCATGCCGGACACGACATGTCGATGATGAGCATGGGCCCACCGGATGTCCCGACCAGCGCCGACAATCCCGGCCGTCCACCCGAAGCGCCCGTTCCCGCCGCAGCCCTGAGCGGCCCGACCCACGCCGCCGACCTCGTTTTCGGCGCAGACGCCATGGCCGCGGCCCGCCAGACCCTGATCGCCGAGAACGGAGCCATTCGCTCCACTGCCGTCATCATCGACCGTCTCGAAGCCAGCTTCGGCGACGGCGAGGAAACCTGGCTCTGGGACGTCCAAGGCTGGACCGGCGGCGACATCAATCGCTTCTGGTGGAAGTCCGAGGGCAAGGGCGACTTTAGCGGCGGGCTGGAAGAGGCCGAACTTCAGGCCCTCTACAGCAGGGCCGTCACGCCGTTCTGGGACGTTCAGGCCGGCGTGCGGCAGGATTTCCGCCCGGATGGCGAGGACACGACCCATCTGGTTCTGGGGCTTCAGGGGCTCGCGCCCTACTGGTGGGAGGTCGACGCCGCCGCCTTCCTGTCGACCGATGGCGATCTGACCGCCCGCGTCGAGGCTGAATATGACCTGCGAATTACCCAGCGCTGGATCCTTCAACCCCGCTTCGAAATCGACGCCTCCGCGAGCGATATTCCCGATCTGGAAATCGGCTCAGGCCTGTCCTCGATCGAAGCCGGTCTGAGACTGCGCTTCGAGTTCCACAAGGAGTTCGCCCCCTATGTCGGCGTCGAGTGGAGCCGCGCGCTCGGCGGCACGGCCGACTATATCGAAGCCCGGGGCGGAGAGGCGGACGACACCCGTTTCGTCGTCGGCCTCAAGGCCTGGTTCTAGTTCAAGGAGACCATCATGATCCGCACTCTCGTCCTTACCGCTGCTCTGGCGTCCGCCGGCGCCGCCGCCGCCCAGGACCCGCACGCCGGCCATGCCGGAATGCAGCACGCAGCCCCGGCCGCTTCGGGCATCGCCACGACGCCCGCCGATGGTGCGATGCTGAACGGCTCGCCGGAACGGTTCACCGCAACCTTCCCGCATCTGATGATCCTGAAGAACGTGACGCTGACCGCCGAGGGGCAGACACCAGTCGTTGTCACCGCACCAGACGCTCCCGCCGCCGCCACTGTCGGCGCGGACTTGCCGCGTCTCGTTCCGGCGACCTACACAGCGGCATGGACCGCCGAAGGCGCAGACGGCCACAAGATGTCCGGCTCGTTGAGCTTCATGGTTCACTAGAGAGAGCGACAATGAAGCTCGCCAAACTGTTTGCGGCGACGGGCGAGCACCCGACCAGTCCGTCGGAATAGTCCATCACTCATCGATCGGCGTCAGGCCGAGTTTGGCATCAAGCGCCATACCAGGCTCGTCGCTGCCGACGTCTTCGGTTTCGTCGGGTCCAGGCCCGTTGTGAAATTATCGAACCCACCCTATGCAGAGCCGTCCGGGACGCTTGATGACCTCACTGACTCGCACCCTCTGCATGATGTTCGCGGTCGCCATCCTGGCGGCGACGAACCTGCATGGGGTGACGCAGTCGCAGCACACGCTGGCTCATGTCGCCGACTGGCCCGCCGTGTCGCTGATCGGGACGAACGACGATCATGATCATCACGGGCCCCACATTCATGTGGCTCCCGACACGGAGTCCGACAGCGACTTTGATGGCGAACGACCTGTCGGACATCACCATCACGGTGGCGGAGACAGTCAGGGCGCTCTGCCGACAGTGAGCCGGTCGCTGACGGACACGCCCCGACTGGTCTCGGCGCTGGGGGAGCCCGGCTCCGGGCCACCCATGTCCGGGCTCACCGGTGATGGGCCTGAATATCCTCCGAAACGGATGCGCACGGTCGTCTGAACCGGCGCGGCCGTTCGGCTGCGCGCAACCCGTTTCCTGGAGAATCCCCTTGCAGACCTCATCGTCCGGCCTTGCCGGATCGTGGGCGCGAGTGACGGCCGTTTCGGCCCTCGCGCTCATTTTCGCAGCCTCGCTGCCACCGACCCTCGCCGCTGCCCAGGACGCGGCTACGGCTACGACCCTACCCGTCCTGTCTCTGGACGATGCGCTTAGGCGCGCCGCAGGCGTCGATCCAGCTCTGGCTCCGGCGCAAGCCCGGCGACAGGCGGCGCAAGCTGCTGTGCGTCAGGCTGACGTTCGGCCGAACCCCGCATTGGGGGTCATGGTCGAGAACTTCCCGACTATTGGCGGCGGCGACCTGTTCCGGCGCACTGAGACGACGGTCAGCGTCGAGCAGCGGTTCGAACGTGGCGGCGACCGGGCTGCCCGCGTGTCGCTCGCCGAAGCTGAAGGTCTGCTCGTCGAAGCGACGGCGCGCATTCGACAACTTGACCGCCTCGAACAGGTTCAGCAGGCTTGGGCGGAGGCTCTTTCGGCCCAGGCCGAACTGGAGATCGCCCGCGAGCGGCTCGACCTTGCCGAACGGTTCCAGATCGAGGTTAGTCGCCGGGTGGACATGGCGCGCGACCCACTCTTTGCCGGGGCGCGGGCGGAAGCCGAACTGGCGCAGGCGCAGATCGATTTCGATCAGGCCGGTATCGCTGTTCGTGTGGCGAGCATCTCACTGGCCCGGTTCTGGGACGGGGCGGCGAACTTTACCCTTGGCGCGGACACGTTCGCCGATACCCGATCCTCGTTCCATGTCGCGGACGGTGCCGCCCAGGCCGACTTAGACATCTTCGTCGCTCAACGTGACATCGCTATCGCCCGCGTTGCGGTGGAGACAGCCCGTGCGAGGCCGGACGCAACGGTCACGGCCGGGGTCCGTCATTTTGGGGATGGCAATGACCTCGGGTTCGTCATCGGTGGCTCGATCCCCCTGGGTCGCTATGATCGGAACCTCGGAGCCATCGACCGCGCCCGAGCAGAAGGGTTGGCCGCGGAGGGTGACCTCGCCGCTGCCCGGATTGATCGCGAGCGTGAAATCGCCCGCTTGCAGGTCCAGGTCATGGCCCGCGCCAGCGAGGCCCGACGTATCGGCGAGGAAACCCTGCCCCAGGCCGAGCGCGCCGTCGTTCTGGTACGCGACGGCTTCAACCGGGGTGGCTTCACCTACAACGACGTCATCTCGGCCCAGACCGCCCTGCTCGAAACCCGTGCGCGCCGCGTCGCGGTGCTCAAACAGTTCCACATCGATCGCGCCCGGCTGGACCGGCTGACCGGCGCACACGGCGACCTGATCATCGCCCCGGAGACCACCCGATGATCCGCCTGACATTCGCGCGGCGCATGGTCGCCGCATCCCTGATCGCCATGGCGATGACCGTCGCCGCCTGCGGTCAGGGTGGCACTCCAGAGAAGGGAGCCGCCGAAGCGGCTGCCGGAGACTATGAGCGCGGCCCGCACAATGGCCGGATGCTCCGTGATGGTGACTTCGCCCTTGAGGTGACCATCTTTGAGGAAGGGCCTGAGCCTCTCTACCGCCTCTATCCCTATCTCAGGGACAAGCCGGTCGATGCGCGTCAGGTCCAAGTCTCGATCGCCCTGACACGTCTCGGCCCCAAGGTCGATCGTTTCGCCTTCACAGCGGCAGAGGACTACCTGTCCAGTCCGACGGTGGTGGCCGAGCCGCACTCGTTCGACGTCGCGGTCGCGGCGACCCACGCAGGCAAGCGGTCCACCTGGACCTATGAGTCGTATGAGGGTCGCACGATCATCACCCCAGCCGCCGCCCGGGCGGGGGGTGTGACCACACAGCGCGCAGGTGGCGCTGTGCTTGGCGAAAGCCTGCCGCTGACCGGGCGCGTCGAGATCACGCCGGAGGGCCAAAGCGAGGTCCACGCCCGCTATCCCGGCCGGATCATGTCGCTGAACGCACAGTTGGGTCAGCGTGTCTCGCGCGGTCAGGTGCTGGCTCGTGTCGAGTCGAGTGAGAGCCTCCAGACCTATTCGGTCACGGCCCCGATCTCGGGCGTGATCATGGAAAAGAATGCCGTCCCCGGCGCTATCACCGGCAACGGCGAGCCGTTGCTGGTCATCGGCGATCCGACGCGGCTCCACGCCGAGTTCGCGCTCTATCCCCGCGATGCCGAACGGGTCCGCACCGGCCAGCGGGTGGAGGTCACGAGCCTCGTCGGCGATCACCGCTTCAACGGCGTGATCGAGACCATCCTCCCGGGGAGGGACCCTATGAACCAGATGCTGATCGCCCACGTCGATCTGGCCTACCAAGGCGGCGTCTGGCGCCCCGGACTGGGGGTTCAGGGCAGGGTTCAGGTGGGCCGGGGCGAGGTGCCTCTGGCGGTCCAGACCCGGGCCATCCAGCCGTTCCGCGACTTCCAGGTCGTCTATGCCAAGGTGGGCAACACCTATGAGGTCCGGATGCTGGACCTCGGTCGCCGCACTGACGAATGGACCGAGGTTCTGGGTGGGCTCGAACCCGGCACAGAATACGTCGTCGACGGAGCCTTCCTCATTCGCGCGGACATCGAAAAGTCCGGCGCGAGCCA
>Ga0105053_10011989_pt1 | contig 10517 bp, 11 predicted proteins | sample BON01_FD_78093 | JGI IMG/M metagenome (GOLD analysis project Ga0105053, IMG submission 78093) | Freshwater microbial communities from Lake Bonney liftoff mats and glacier meltwater in Antarctica - BON-01 | ecosystem: Environmental > Aquatic > Freshwater > Ice > Glacier meltwater | place: Lake...
ACACACACACACACACACACACACACACACACACACACACACACACACACACACACACACACGCACACACACACGCACACGCATTTGTGCTCACAAATCGAAAGTGTTTTGTTTGTGTGTGGCTGTGGGTCAAGACATGTGAGCACACATGCGAACTGAGTCGTAAAGATTGGCTTTTTTCCTAAATAAATGCGAATGTAGTGCTCTCGCTTGTGATGTGGCGAGTGTCTATGGAGTAGAGTGGATGTGTGTCTGGATGCACTTTGATATGTCTTGCATCTAACGTCTCGATGCACAGACGTTAGATGCACAGACGTGTCTGGATGCACCTTGATATGTCTTGCATCTAACCTCTGTGCACCTAACGTCTGTGCATCCATTGTGTGTATGCCTTGATGCGTCAACGACTCCATGCCAATGTTGAGCACTTTGCTGCAGCTGTGCACTTTGGTGTCTCTTGTATCTAGAGGCGAGTGTCAGCACTTCATTTGGTGTTAGAGCACTTGATTCATTTGGTGTTAGAGCACTGGATGGTAGGGTCTAACAAGGTATGGTACAGGTGTAGGGTCTAAGGACGTATGGGAGGTTAGATAGACTAACCATTCAACCAGGGGTGAAATCGTTTCAAAAGTGTAGTGGTTAGCTGGACAGGTTGATAGGAACAGGTAGAATACGCCACACTGATAGGAACAGGTAGAATACGCCACACTGAGTCAGACAGTGAATAGGAACTCGATGACTCTTGATCCCATGACTCTTATTCTACGGTTTGCGGCCGAACCCGTGTGGGATGTTAGGAAGGCAGGAATCTTTTTCGGAGCCATATTTCACCATTACAACTATATATACATATTCGCCCCTGCTCATGGGCTCTAAAGGTAATGGGAATCGGCTCTTGAGTCCTGCAAAAGTAATGGGAATCGGAACTATTTTGGGCCGGTGGCAGTCGATGTTGTGGACATGTTGTGTTTTGACATGTTGTGTTTTGCTTGGACCCAAATGAATCAAACCTGCCAGCATTTTCATTGCCGCGGCTCCTGAAAATTTGATGTTTTTCAGACGCATGTTCTGAGCGCTACTACAAATTTTGGCAATTTTGTTTCCCAAAAGTTACAAGGTTTTTACGGAACCCTTCTATACTATTGTTATGCCCTAACTTATATATGTGGTGTGTAAGCAACTTACGTGTGTAGAGTGTAAGTGCGCCTCGATGCAGCACCTGCTCCAGCTTAGCCGTCTATTTTGAATGGACCGGTTTAAAACAGAAATTGAATCAAAGTGGGTGCACTCTGAGGTGTCTTGTAATGATTTATGAATCTTAGGCGTTGGGATGTGGAGTGTACGGGTTGATGGAGCAACAACTCGGGCATCTCCAAATCATGTGTGCATGGACCGGTCGGTCCCATACTTTGGAACCGATTTCATTCCAAAGAAAAACTGCCAACTTAGATTAGAGGGTTCTTGATTTAAACCGCAGAGTGTTGCGGATTGTGAGTGCTTAAGTGAAACTATATAGAGGGGGGGGGCTATTGGAAATGGCAATTACGATCGAGTGGATCAAGGGGACAGTCCCATTACAAACGGTCAGGAGGGTAAGCCAGAGGAGGCACATGCACATGCATAGTGCACTCGTCGAACACGACTTGATTGAGTCGTCTCTTTGCTCCAGGTATGACTTATGTGCTGCACATCAAGGTAGTCAGTGCACATCAAGGTAGTCAGTGCTTTTGCGTAATAGGGAGGACAGTTGTACGAAAGATGCAATAAATTTATTGTTGTATATGAATACACACACTTTCTTGCGGCGAAAACAGTGGTACCCCTTGCTGAAACGAGTTGTATCCATTTCACGAGATTACTGGGTTTACTCTGACATTACTTGGAAATTTTCGAAGAACTCAGAATTCTGAGGAAAAGTTCGGAGAATTGAGACTTTTTTTGGGAGCAAATTTGATCCTGCGACCGGCGTCAGAACAGTTTGAGGATGAGACTGATTTTAAGATCTGATGTTCAATCCGAGACAATGTAAAACTAGCTCAGTTGGTCAGAGCGCGAGACTATTAATCCCGAGTTCGTCGGTTCGATTCCGGCAAAAACTCAAATACCCAAGAACTCAAATCTACATTGATTTGAGCTACATAGACCCTCAAGCAAGGGTACTAAAGTACTGTTACAAGTAATAAAAGCAATCATCAATCAATTCCGTACTGATTGAGATGTTCGTGACGTCGATAAGCTTTCGCATGGGACCTTTAAATCGAATCAAAAGCGGTCCCAGTCTCAGCTCCAAATCAATCAGTGCGCAATCCTGGTACAAATTGTGCACGTATGGTTCAATTAACCAAGCTTTCGAACTCAGTCTAATGCACAGTTTTCCAAAGGGGAAAAAAAGAAAGTCTTTTGTGGGTCAAACCTTGCTGACTTCGACCCCGCAAACAACACGGCAAGCCCCGCAAAGGAACCTGCAACACTAGAGGTTGTGAAGAAAAGGGACTGTGGCACCGAGGGGAGTTGGCCACCGGGCTGTTGGAAGCCAAAGGGCTCGCAAAGAGCATGTTTGAGGCATCTGGCTTCTCACAGCCCGGTGGTCAAATCCCCGAGAACAGAAATCTCTGTTTTTGTCCATCTTTGCGGGATTGTTTCAAGTTATTTAAAGACTGTTTCTGCCCACTAGGGGTCCCCAATTATAAGTAGGTGGGCAACGATGCAGGAAAGTCTCTTAGGGTCTAAGTGATTAGTTGGGTGTTCACCACCCACTTAGTAAAGTGATCAAGTTGGGGTTTGACCAACCAAGAAAGGAAGGAAAAAAGAGGGGTGCGTGTCAAACGAACGCGGATTCTCAGTGGGTTCCAGTTTACAATGCATTTCATCGAATTCGTCTTCGTGGAAACGAAACATTTGCTCGATAGTAATCCAAATGCGATCTATCTGCGGCCAGCGCTCGAGTATGGCTGCTCTTGCCTGCACAACAGGTACCTCGCAAGACCTCTGAAGACAAACAGGGAGGAATACACCGGCCGCTCAAGACCACCCACACCAATACCATTGCACACAATTCATGCATCCCCTGACTGCACAAAACACAACACCCTTGTACCTACCCCACAACCCCACACTTCCCACCTCCCACCCGACCTCAAGCCCCCCACCCCAACACCTCATAGCCACCTCTATTTTGGCTATAAAATGCCTATCCAGCATGTGCCGCTGGGCCTCGCCTGAGTAGCTGCTAAGAACACCGCGACCCTAAACATGCACACAAATGACCCAATTGACACCCGCAAACACCCCTTGGTGAGCATACATAACAGCCAGGCGTGTACCTCCCTCAACGACCCAAATCACCAGCGCTACTAAAGATCCTGCTGGCAGGGTCAAACCGCACTTTCGACGAGTGGTTATGCAACCCTTTTGCAGAACTATCCAGGAGATGGAACTGTAGAAATGGGATGACGAAACCGGAGACTTTTGGTCGAAACTAGCAAAAACACTGCAGCAGAGTAACATCTCAGTCACGTGGGCAGAGCAGTTGGACAGCAGACTTGTACAAGACTAGAATCAGTGCATACTGCTGGAAATTTGAGCTGGGCTGCAGCAACTAGATCCATAATGAAATGCAAATGAGGATTGGAAGAATCGAAGGGTCGCGCCTAGATACAGATTCAGAGGATTGGGTCTCGATCAAACAACATGAGAGCTGATGTGGGCGGGAGAAGCAGCCATGCGAAAGAGTATTCCCGCTTTAAGACAAGCTGGATTCGAAATTGTATTAGATTTGCCTAGAATTCAGAAGGGTTATGGAGAGAAAGCCTTAGTGGTGATACTACCGGTAATGAAGATATGTGCAACGTCGAACGGTGAGCAAAGAGTTCAGATGTTAGTTCCGGTAGTGCAAGGACTGTCACAGAAACAGCGACAGCTCATGCAACAGTACTTTGAACAAGTGGATTGGCAAGGACTCAAGCTGCCGTCTGCCGAGAAGAGACAACGAGATAGTTTGCAAAGTTTTGAACGCTCAATCGAAGTGCGGAACGACTGGATACGTCTTAAGAAAGAAATCGCAACACTTGGTGAAGGGCTACCTCCAGCGGAAACGTTACCAGCCAAGCGCAAGGAAAAGAGTCCAGATCCAACAAAGAGGGACGCAAGCAGAGAGGAGTTTGGACGAAGAGCGCTAGCAGGGTGCAAGATGTAATTGTTTTTGTCATGTGTATTGACGCTATTGGAAGGTTTTGACAAAAACAATCCAGAGATGGGGACAAAGAGTGTGGCAAGGCAGATGCATCAAAAGACAGTGTAGCGCTACTGGGTCAACATAAACGAGCAACAGGTCGCAGGAGGAGGGTGTCCTACATTCAGAGACACGTTAATTCAGCCAGTGGAGGCGGCTCTGAAACCAACCACGTTTCTGATTTAGGCGCCGCTGAGGCGCTGTTAGGCAAAGCGATTGGCGAGCATTAAACACAACAGAATGCAGAGGTTAAGAGTATCATCAACAAAGATTGTCAAGTGGCACCTAAACGGATGCCATTTGGCACGCGCTGAGCGGTGAATACACATAAAATAGGGGAAGAGACGGGGAATGGACTTGAAAGCATCGTTGAGTTTCAGGTCCAGGTCAAAGGACACAACCAGCGAGAGTATGAGAGAAAATGGCAAGACTGGCAAAATTGGACTGATGAAAAGCTTGCAACCAAACTGATGAAGGATAACCAGCAACCGGACTTGTTACTACCAGCCAGGTGGTGGCCTGACACGTTGCCAGAATTTGAAAGTGAAGGTTGGTGGCAAAGGCCACAAACGCAAGCAAAGTGAAGGCAGTGTCAGTGTAGCTGCGTAGAGAATCCTAGTCTTAGAAGTAGCAAGTTCAATGGATGTGAGAGGCGAATGCAGACCAAACATGAATGACTGGACGGCATAGTTTTCACCAATGCCGATCCGCAATATTCAGGGAAACTCGATGATCCGCAAGGAGGTGATATCACAGTGCTTATGCAGCAGGTAAAAGAAGTCAGGACGGTCAATCAAGAAATGCAAGACAAATCAAGTTGGATCTGGCTAACGTCGGAGCAGATGGGGTTTCTGCCACGGTCGGAATTTGCGAATGAGAATCACAGTGAAGTTGGAAGTTCGAAACAATGCAATGACCAGCGTACTACTCTAACCAAATTTTTTTTGGCGCCTATCATCACAGATTTCATCCGAAAAACACAAAGGGAACTCTATGATGAGCAGCTTGCAGATGCGCTCGAAATGCTAGATTTGGAATGGAGCAAAGATGTTGACACCAAGACGCAGTGCAACCGGTTGAACAACGGTCCATGTTACTCAGGAAATACGTTTAACAAAAATGGTCCAGCATGGGTGAAACGGCGGATGCAGTCGGAAGCGCCTTCCAAACTGCTGGCCTGTGATGACTTTCTGCTTTTGCCGAAACGAGAAGTGCCTGTATATATCAGCATAACGTGGTTGTCAGATCATTTCATACCGTCACATCCAAAAGAAGGGTATGTCAGAATTCCAGAAGAGGGAAGGACGCCTTGGTAAAACAAGAATTAGGACTACAGAGGGCCTCACTACATGCTTGGAGACGCACAGAGGGAGCACTACCGCGAGCAGCAGTTGGATTTTCTTACGAAAGCGATGGTTTGACCGAGAACAAGAGCTGATTACGGTCATGCAAGAGGAACCTAAGCGCACGGAGGAAAGGAACACCAACATGGTCAATACTACGAGCACTGCAAAAGATCAACAAAGCCAAGAGACTTGAAGGCGAGGCAGTAATGTCACCCCTCCGTTTTGTCAGTCGGCTGGACGAGGAGACATAAAGTTCTGGGAGAGGATGATTGACCTACCGTGGTTGTATGGGAAAGTTTATCGGAATAGGAGCAGGAGCAGTAGTTGCAAACGATGGGCAGGTCGAAGGATTGGGTGGTTTGGTGCAGGTCGAGGGAAAAAGACGAAGAGCAACGCCCATTTGGAAGTCGATGGGAAAGAAATTTCTCAAACCGTAGCAAGCAAGCCAACCCCAAAGCAAGAGAGAAGACGGACAAGAAAGGAGGCAAAGGGCAGTCAGTGCGCTGGAAAGCGTGGTGGCGACAGGGCAACATCAAATGCGCAGTAAGCGAAGAGTATGCTTCGTGCTGGGTTCACCAAGATTGCCATGTGGCAGACGAGCACAAAGCAGCTTTGAACAAAGCAGCCGGAGTATCAGGAGGAAAAGACGAATGTTGAGTGCAATTGGAAAGGAGAGAACACAGAGATCGGCATGCTCGGAGGCTATTGTTTTTATGGCCAAGTAACGGCAGGTGACGGTTCAGACCAAAAGGGCAAAATGGGAGCAGGATATAAAAATTTGAAAAGACAAAAGAAAAAGCAGCAGTGCAAAGTGGGACGAGAGGATGAAGGCTCCAGCTCAAAATTGCCTGAATTGGCAGCGTTTTCACTAGCACTTTGTGACACGCTGATAGAGGAGCCGATGCTGTACTTGTCTGACAGCCAGTCGTTGCTGAAGGCAGTCAATAAGCAGATCAGTGAAGGCGGACAGGCAACGTTTGTAGGGGCACCTGGCGCAGATATTTTGGCAGCAGCCATCGAGATACTACGAAAAAGAATTGCAGAGTCAAGAGCAACTTTCTTGGTCAAAGTGAAAGCGCATCGAGGAGGACCAGCGAATGAGCCTGAGAGCCGACATTTTGGCAGATAAGGCTATTTCAAATCCGCAGGTTCAAATCAATGGCACAGCGTGGTGCCAACGGACGAATCGAGCAGTCTTCACGTTTAAAAAAACCGTACCGCGAGGCAGGTTAAGTACCTGATCAAGATCGTCATTCATCATTTGATAATAGCACGAGGGATGCAATAAGAAGAGGAGCAGCGGAAATTGAGGTGCAAAAACATGCAAAGAAGCTGACAGTTGCTTGGAGACAAACAAGCACACTCAGGCGACGATATGAAACATGGTGTTTAAAGGTGATAGCATAGAGGACTGCACACGCAAGCAACGATATGAGGCATCGCATCAAAATATGGCCCAGTGAAGGACTTGCAGCAAAGCACTTGGATTCATGATAGAAATTTTTTGAACAATAATCGTGTGTTCAGGCAAGGGCAGAGCAAGAAACCCGATTCTAGCAAGTGCACTTATACAAAATAACACAAACGGCAACAACCTGCTGAGAGTATCTGTACCAAAGACATCCTCATTCAAAAACTTGCAACCAATGATTAAAGGCTCTTTTTACAAAAATAATATCAGCTACCCTGCATATGGCACGTGGATGGCAGATGTCATGTTATGGCAAAATGAAAGCAGAGCGTTCTTCGGGAAGTATTTGAACGACCCGCGCGTCCCTTGGAAACAAAAAAGGCGAGAAATGATGACAATTGCATGGATGATTCCTGTCCAGCCAAATGGTTTGCAAAAATCAAACGGCGATGAATGTACGCTGCACATTATTCAAAAAGGCGCGAGAACAACGAGGTGCGAACACTGAAATTTTGCCAGAAGAGACGTATGGGCACATCAACAGTGCCTTCTGCTTTAGAATGGCGACAACTGTCACGGCTGCCCACCATTTCTGATGATCTGGAGACATCTGTATGCCAGCATGCAAGCTGCACAAACACCAACAAGTAAGCTCAGATTTGTCACACCTGATAAAGAAAGCAGTATGAACACGTTGTGGCAGGAGGAAGAGTTTGAGCAGATATGCAGCAGAGAATCGCTAACGAAAAAGGCAGCAAAAAATGAATAAACAACCTCTGTGACAGAACACGACAGGGAACGGTAGTGTCTGTTCTGCGCCCATGCGAGTCTGGGCGCCTGTTTGGGGCGCGAGAATAAGTATTAGAATGGTTCAATATTTCTGAATCTGCCAACAAAACATACTACGGTAAAAGTAACAGTGGATTCGCTGTGATGATGACGACCAAATTGAAAACAGGGACTCAGAGCTGAAGTCCACTTCTATCAGAAAAGCAAAGGCAGAAAAAGAGAAGGTGAAAAATACACACAAAATACACACAGGTTCAAAGATCGAGTATCCGTGACTCAGCAAGAATGTAAAGGAATCACGATGGCACGCGGTTGAAACAAATTGCAGCAGATATGGTCCAAGACTCAAAAGCGACAACGTGAGGAGTGGTTGCAGGCTGCAAGATACAGGTGCAGTGCAAGGGTGGAGTGGGGGCCAACCGCATGTCGTCGCTGATTATCGCGGCGGGAGAGAGTCTCAGCTCACTTGGGGTGGGATTCGAGAACATGAGGTGTTCTCGGGTCATGAAATGAGGGGCCCAGCAGGGACGGGGCGTGGTGGCGTCTCAATGGCTTCTGTCTCGATAAGGGAGGTTGCTAGCGAATATCTGTTCAGTGTACTCCTGTGCATGAATTCTTACATATTTCACCACCATGTTGACCAAGTGGCATGCATCGGGCACGCTGTCTCAGTATGTCAGTGATGCCCTACGTCGTCAGAAGGGCACACTTAGATCCAGGTGCTGCAGGAAGGCGGTGTCTGGTGGCATAACGGGTGTAGCTACTGCAGATCCAAGTATGCCACACGACGTCATCAGAGTTCCGCACAACTGGAGACTGGAGTCCGATACGGCAATAGTCGTGCGCAATCCAGCTATGAACCACAACTCGATGCAGGTGATCTCAGTCAAGTATCATACAGACTCGTGCAGCATACGAGTCTCGCCTCAAACTTTGGACAAGCAAGGTGGTGATGCAGACGGGGACATGATCACTGTCATCTCCATTGGCGTAGGAGGTTCTAGGGCAGAGTACCCACGTAGATCGAGGTCAGCTGATGTAGAGCCAAGTGATCCACGATTGACAGCTGCACTAGGCTGTACACGAGCGCCATTCGCATATGCTGACCTGGTATCATGTTATACGCTAGACTTCAATCAATGTCGTCTGGCCAAGTGCATAGTGACGTCCGGTGTGGTGAAGGTGGCGTTGCTGTCTAATACGCCGAACCTCGACTTCAGATCCCTAGTGCAGAGGTGGCCCAGACAATGGCTGGATGCCATAGAGTCTGTGAGAGTGCTGGCCATATCTAGCACAGAGCAAGGCATTGCTGGATTCGCATTCAGACGGATACGACTTGGACTTGAGCCACTGATGATCAAATCTGATGGGACTGTCACCTGGTTGTGTGAGGCAATTGTGGCTACGGCTCAGATACTCGATCAAGATCAGAGGTCAGTATCCATAAGTGCAGGACAGCTTATTACATCCTATCTGGGGGTGTGCGCCCAACAGGACCTGCTCGACCTGCACAAGCTGCCACTCATGAGCATATCACCGACGTCACTGGCATTACACTTCGCCGATGACCGTACTCCCAATGACATAGTGATAGTGATGGCTAGACCCACACGGAGGCATTCACATACTGCAGACACATACGATGCCACGTTCCAGGTGTACATGATAGAGCCACCTGAGAACATGATGTCACCCGAGTGTGTGTCCAATGGCATTTCCAATTGGATGATGCTGCAGACGGGTGCTAGATTGGCCATAATGAGCGCTAAGAGTGCAAGACAGCTCGTAGTCGGCATGTCCTCTATGGCTGCCAATGTGACTAGGTGGATCTACACACCTGCACTGAGGACCTGTCCTCAGCCCCAACTTAGTGTGCAGCCACCATGGTACACGTTCGCCTCTACTGAGTTCATGTGCAGGTCTAATGTAGCCGACTCATGCATTGACTGTATCCGGATTGCAGTGGAAGCTGGGCACATCACAACTGATGTGGACCACAATGGTTGTAGCACCCTCCAGTGTGCTATTGGCTTATAATGTGTATGGATAAATAGAGATAAATTGATGAGATGGAGATAAATAGATGAGGTGGAGAATAACCAAAAGCAATGAAGACAGAAAGTAAAGGAGTATAATTTATTTATAAAAGTAAATAAATAATACCCATGTGTCACTGACTATTACTGTCTTCTCTTTACCGCCCTTTTGGCTTTGATGCCTGCCTTCCTAAGAATATCCTGGGCTCAATGCCGCTTCCAAGATATGCTGGCGCTCAGTGACCAAAAAACTGACGACGGCATCGTGATTCATGATGAAGATTTTCTGCAAACCTTCGGGAAGAGCCTTGAAATATGCTATTGAATCAACATGGTGGTAATCCACAAGGTTGTCACCCCGGTGCATGGCCTCCACGCTGGTTGCCATCGGTGGCATGACATCAATCACAATCATCGCTGCGCCTTTTGGTGGAGAATAACCAAAAGCAATACTTTATTTTTTAAATTTATTTTCAATTTTTACCAACTTAAATCTTTCATTGTCCGACACACATGGGTCTTATTGTTATCGCCATACGGGAGCAAAATGCGCATACACATACATATAAAGATGTGCATACAAAAAACAAAACCAAAAAAAGACATCAAAAAAAGTACAACACAAAAAAACTAAAAGACAAAAAGAGGGAGGAAAGAGGGGGGAAAAAGAGGGGGGGGGGAAAGGTGGAAGAAAAGGGGGAGGA
>Ga0105053_10011993_pt1 | contig 10513 bp, 5 predicted proteins | sample BON01_FD_78093 | JGI IMG/M metagenome (GOLD analysis project Ga0105053, IMG submission 78093) | Freshwater microbial communities from Lake Bonney liftoff mats and glacier meltwater in Antarctica - BON-01 | ecosystem: Environmental > Aquatic > Freshwater > Ice > Glacier meltwater | place: Lake...
ACATTGATGACCTCTGTCCATGCGTTCAGTTGGAGGGTCATCACGCTTTGAGACCATGTCATGAACAGCACCATTCCGGCACCATCCATATGGTCCAACGTCACGATGATCGTGCCCATGCCGATGACGATCTGCAGCCACAGGATCGCCAGAATGCCTATATCGGCAAAGCTGGAATTGACTCTGATGCGCGCGTCAAACAACCGCCGATGCAGCAGCATGGTGGCACCGATGAAGGCCGAAAGCCCTGCAATACCGCCCAGTATCACCGCGACCCATTGCTTCACGCCATAGGGAATACCAAGGGCGTCAAGGATCCAGACCGGGGTGAACAGGCCAATCAGATGGCCAAAGAACAGCACGATAACGCCGACATGGAAAAGTACGGACCCCCACATCAGCTGTTTGCGGCGCAAGAGCTGACTGGACGAGGTTTTCCATGTGAACGGATCACGTTCATACCGCGCAATGGTCCCGATCAGCGCCACGGCGAGCACGGCATAAGGCATGATGCCGAAGATCAGGAAGTCTAGATCGAAATTTCCGAACATGTCATGCGCTCCTGTTCAACGGTGTGGGGGCGGGTCTGTCCGCAGGGATCGTCATCTGGGCCAGAATGTCGCGGACCTGCGGGCATCCGGCGTTTGGATCGGGCCCGAATGTGACTTCGGTTTCCTCCCAAACGGCATCAAGCGCGGTCAGGTCGGTTGGGTCATCGTCGGGCTGTGCCAGCATTCCCGCCACTGCCTCGGCGTCCGCCTGCGCGCCCGCAAGCTGGGATAGGGCGGCAAAGACGGCGGCATAGCCGCTTTCGCGCCGCCCGAGCCGGGTTTCGATCGCGTCAAAGATATGTGCAGCGTCCGCCAGCGTTTCGCTGGCCTCTGGTGCGGGCCGCATCGCGAGGAATTCAAGCAGGACCGGCAGGTGGTCTGGCAGTTCCGTGGTGGCGGGTTCAAAACCCGCCTCGCGGTAGGTTTCGATCAGGCTCACCATTGCGCCACCCCGATCCCGGCTTTCGCCGTGAACATGTTCAAAAAGGTTGAGTGACAGCGTGCGTGAGCGGTCAAAGAGCATCACATAGCTCTCTTGCAGGTCATAAAGGTCACCCTGCGCCAGACGGTCGGTCAGCATCTGCAATGCGGCCCGCGAGGCTGGTGTGATGCGCGGATCGGCGGCCAGTGCGGCCCCGATCGCGGTCATCGCCTCCTGAAGCTCTCCGGTCGGATAGCTCAGGAGCAATGACAGCGACTTGAGTGTGCGGTCCATCATCAGAATGACTCCAGCGGAAGGGCAAAGGATTTCTTCTTGCCGCCAAACATGGTCGTCTTGCCCGTCTCACCGCTGGAACAGCCGTTGCCATCGGTGAAGCCGCAGCCGCCGCGGATTTCGGCACCTTCTTCGTTCTGTTCGCGGTGCGCTGTGGGGATTGCGAAGCGGTCTTCGTAGTCGGCAATCGCCATGATCTTGTACATATCCTCGATCATCCGGCCCGACGTGCCGACGCGGGCAGCGATGCCTTCGTCGCGCACGCCGTCTACCGTCAGCGCGCGCATGTAGAGCCGCATTGCCGACATCCGTTCCAGCGCATGAACGATGGGTTCTTCATCCCCGGCCGTGAGCATGTTGGCGAGGTATTGCACCGGAATGCGCAGGGACCGCACGTCGGGCATCTGGTCGCTCATCGCGATCTGGCCAGCCTGCGCCGCATTCTGGATCGGTGACAGTGGCGGGATGTACCAGACCATCGGCAGGGTGCGGTATTCGGGATGCAGCGGAAAGGCGACCTTCCACTCCATCGCCATCTTCCAGATCGGGCTGATCTTTGCGGATTCGATCCAGTCCTCGGGGATGCCGTCGCGGCGGGCCGCCTCAATCACCTCGGGGTCGCTGGGGTCAAGGAAAACATCGAGCTGCGCACCGTAGAGATCGGTTTCCCGCTCTGAACTGGCCGCCGCCTCGATCTTGTCGGCGTCATAGAGGATGACACCCAGATAGCGGATGCGCCCGACGCAGGTTTCGGAACAGACGGTCGGCTGACCGGACTCGATGCGCGGGTAGCAGAAGGTGCATTTTTCGGATTTGCCGCTTTCCCAGTTGTAGTAGATCTTCTTGTAGGGACAGCCCGAAATGCACATGCGCCAACCACGGCATTTTTCCTGATCGATCAGGACGATACCGTCTTCTTCGCGTTTGTAGATCGCGCCGGAGGGGCAAGCGGCGGAACAGGTCGGGTTCAGGCAATGCTCGCACAGGCGCGGCAGATACATCATGAAGGTATTTTCATACTCTCCGTAAATCTGCTTCTGGATGTTTTCAAAGTTGTAGTCCTTGGACCGCTTGGAAAACTCGCCCCCAAGGATTTCTTCCCAATTCGGGCCCTTTTCGATCTTTTCCATTCGTTCACCGGTGATCTTGGACCGGGGGCGTGCGGTGGGAAAGGCATTCATGTCGGGCGCTGATTTCAGATGATCGTAGTCGAAATCGAACGGCTCGTAGTAGTCGTCGATTTCAGGCAAATCGGGGTTGGCAAAGATGTTTGCCAGAATCCGCCATTTGCCGCCCTGCTTTGGGTGCAGCTTACCCGATTTCGACCGCGCCCAGCCGCCGTTCCAACGTTTCTGGTTTTCCCAATCGGTGGGATAGCCGGTGCCGGGCTTGGTCTCGACATTGTTGAACCACGCGTATTCAACGCCTTCGCGGCTGGTCCAGACGTTTTTGCAGGTGACCGAACAGGTGTGGCACCCGATGCATTTGTCGAGGTTCAGAACCTTGCCGATTTGCGCGCGCACTCTCATTCTGCGGCCTCCGTTTTGCGGGTTGCAGGCGTATCCAGCCAGTCGATCTTTTTCATCTTGCGCACGATCACGAATTCGTCGCGATTGCTGCCCACGGTGCCGTAGTAGTTGAAGCCGTAGGACAATTGCGCATAGCCACCGATCATGTGCGTGGGTTTCAGAACCGTGCGGGTGACCGAATTGTGTATGCCTCCGCGGTTGCCGGTCTTTTCAGAACCGGGCGTGTTCACGATCTTTTCCTGCGCGTGATACATGAACAGCGTGCCCTGCTTGATCCGCTGGCTGACCACCACGCGCGCGGTCAGCGCGCCGTTGATGTTGTAGGCCTCGACCCAGTCGTTATCGACCAACCCTGCCTTCTGCGCGTCCACCTCGGACATCCAGACCACCGGCCCGCCCCGGTTGAGCGTCAGCATCAGCAGGTTGTCGGTATAGGTGCTGTGGATGCCCCATTTCTGGTGCGGCGTAATGAAGTTCAGCACGACATGCGGGTTGCCCTCGGCCGCGTCATTGTTGACGGCCTTGGTGATGGTCTTGAGGTCGACCGGCGGGCGGTAGCTGACGAAGCCTTCGCCAAAGGCGCGCATCCAAAGGTGATCCTGATAAAGCTGCTGGCGGCCCGTCAGCGTCCGCCATGGGATCAGTTCATGCACGTTGGTGTAGCCCGCGTTGTAGCAGACGGTTTCGCTTTCGATCCCCGACCAGGTCGGGCTGGAGATGATCTTGCGCGGCTGGGCCGCGATATCGCGAAAGCGGATCTTGGTATGATGCGCGCCTTCGGCCAGATGGGCGTGGTGGCGGCCGGTGGGTTTCTCCAGCTCTTCCCATGCCTTCACGGCCACTTCGCCGTTCGTCTCGGGCGCCAGCATCAGGATCATCTCGGCCGCGTTGATGGCGGTTTCGAGTTTCGCGTGACCCTTGGAGACGCCCTCATCCAAAACCACGCCGTTCAAATCGCGCAGATGGCCGACCTCGACCTTGGTATCCCAGTTGATCCCTTTGCCGCCGTTGCCCAGCTTTTCCAGAAGCGGCCCGACCGAGGTGAACTTTTTGTAGAGGTTGGGATAATCCCGCTCAACCGCGATGTAGTTCGGTGCGGTCTTGCCGGGGATCAGGTCACATTCGCCCTTTTTCCAGTCGCGGACATGCGCCTGCGCCAATTCGCCAGGGGTGTCGTGCAAGAGCGGAACCTGGACGATGTCAGTCTCGACCCCCAGCACTTCGGGTGCCACTTCGCTGAACTTGCGGGCGATCGACTTGAAGATTTCCCAATCCGACTTGCTTTCATAGGCAGGGTCCACCGCCGCTTGCAGCGGGTGGATAAAGGGGTGCATGTCCGAGGTGTTCAGATCGTCCTTTTCGTACCAGCTGGCCGTGGGTAGCACGATGTCGGAATAGACGCAGGTGGTGGACATCCGGAAGTCGATGGTCACGAGCAGGTCCAGTTTGCCCTTTGGCGCCTCTTCATGCCAGACCGCCTCTTTCGGCATCACGCCGCCTTCCTCGCCCAGATCCTTGCCCATCACGCCGTGATCAGTGCCAAGGAGATGCTTGAGGAAATACTCGTGCCCCTTGCCCGAAGATCCCAGCAGGTTTGACCGCCAGACGAACAGGTTGCGCGGCCAGTTTTCCGGCGCGTCCGGGTCCTGGCAGGACATTTGCAGGTCGCCGGACTTCAGCTGTTCAGCGACGTATTCCTTGATGTCCTTGCCCGCCGCCTTTGCGGCCTTGGACACCTCAAGCGGGTTGGTCTTGAGTTGCGGAGCAGAGGGCAGCCAGCCCATCCGTTCGGCCCGGATGTTGTAGTCGATCAGGGAAATGTCCCAATCGCCGGCGGGTGCGGTCGGTGACAGGATCTCGCCCGCGCGCAGCGTCTCATAGCGCCACTGGTCAGTGTGCGCATACCAGGCGCTGGTCGAATTCATCTGCCGTGGCGGACGGTTCCAGTCCAACGCAAAGGCCAGCGGCGCCCAGCCGGTCTGCGGGCGGAGTTTCTCCTGACCCACGTAGTGCGACCAGCCACCGCCTTCCTGACCGATACAGCCGCACATAACCAGTATGTTGATGATGCCGCGATAGGCCATGTCCATGTGGTACCAGTGGTTCAGGCCGGCCCCGAGGATGACCATGGATTTGCCATGGGTCTTTTCCGCATTGCCGGCAAACTGGCGGGCGACGGCGATGATCTTTTCCCGGTCCACGCCGGTGATCTTTTCGGCCCATGCGGGGGTATAGGGGCTGTCCTCGTTGAAATCCCTGGACACCCCTTTCCCGCCGAGCCCACGATCAAGTCCGTAGTTGGCGCAGAACAGATCGAACACCGTGGCGACCAGCGCCTGTGTTCCGTCCGCCAGCGTGACGCGGCGGGTGGGGATGGACCGCGTCAGCACCTCCGGGTGATCGCATTTCACGAAATCGCCCGTTGCTGCGCCACCGAAATAGGGGAAATCCACCCCCACAACCTCGTCATGATCCCCGTCGAGGATCTGGCTCAGGCGCAGTTGCGCCTCGGTTCCCTTGGCGCGCTGTTCAAGGTTCCATTTGCCTTCTTCGCCCCAGCGGAAACCGATAGACCCGTTGGGCGCCACGATTTGCCCCGATGCCTCATCATAGGCCACGGTCTTCCAGTCGGGGTTGTTCGTCTCGCCCAGTTTGCCGTCAAAATCCTCGGCGCGCAGCATGCGGCCGGGGACAAGGTGCCCGTTCCGGTCCTCGAGCCGGACCAGCATGGGCATGTCGGTATATTTGCGGGCGTAATCCTCGAAATATTCGGCCTGCCGGTCCAGATGGAATTCGCGCAGGATCACGTGACCCATCGCCATCGCCAGCGCCGCATCGGTACCGGCCTGCGGGTTCAACCAGATGTCGCCAAACTTGGCCGCCTCAGAATAGTCAGGGCTGATCACGGCGGATTTGGTGCCGCGATAGCGCACTTCGGTATAGAAATGCGCGTCGGGCGTCCGGGTCTGCGGCACGTTGGAGCCCCAGAGCATCAGGAAACCGGCGTTGTACCAATCGGCAGATTCCGGCACGTCGGTCTGTTCGCCCCAAGTTTGTGGGGACGCGGGCGGAAGGTCGCAATACCAGTCGTAGAACGACATGCAGGTGCCGCCCAGCAGGCTGAGGTAACGCGAACCGGCCGCATAGCTGACCATCGACATGGCAGGGATTGGGGAAAAGCCGAACACCCGGTCGGGGCCGTAGGTTTTGGCGGTATAGGCATTGGCCGCCGCGATGATCTCGGTCGCCTCGTCCCAGGACGCGCGCACGAAACCGCCCTTGCCGCGCGTCTTGGTATAGCTGGCGCGCAGGGCGGGGTCGTTCTGGATCGCGGCCCAGGCGGCGACGGGAGTCATCTTGGGCCGCATCTTGCGCCATGCCCGCATCAGGGCACCCCGGATCAGCGGGTTTTTTACCCGGTTGGCGGAATAGAGATACCAACTGTAGGAGGCGCCCCGCGCACAGCCGCGCGGTTCATGGTTGGGCAGGCCCGCACGGGTGCGCGGATAGTCGGTCTGCTGGGTTTCCCATGTCACGATCCCGGATTTGACGTAAATCTTCCACGAGCAGGACCCGGTGCAGTTCACCCCATGGGTGGAGCGCACGATCTTGTCGTGCCGCCAGCGATTTCTGTAGGTATCTTCCCAATCGCGGTTTTCACGGGTGGTCTGACCCCAGCCGTCCGAGAATTGCTCCAGCTCTTTGCTCTGGAAGAAGTTCAGTCTGTCGAGCAGATGGCTCATCTTGCTGTCCTTTCGGGTATCAGGCTCTGGGCGGCAGTTGTTGCTGCCCGGAAAATCGGTTGGGTCATTGTGCGGGTTGAGCGGTGGTGCCCGGCGGCGTGCGGCGATGTTCGATGTCATGCAGCAGCCCGCCGGGCCGGGTGTAGACGACCCAGGTGATGGCAAGGCACAGCACGTAGAAGGCAAGGAACAGCCACAGCGCGCCGATGGGGCTGCCGGTCATGGAGATGGAAGAGCCGTAGGCTTTGGGGATGAAGAACCCGCCATAGGCCCCGATTGCGCTGGTGAACGCGACAATCCCACCCGATTCCATGGCGATCTGGCGGGCACGGTCGACGCCTGTCAGTTGCGGCATAAGACGCGGCACTTCGCGGCCCATGATCACCGGGATCATCTGGAAGGTCGACGCATTGCCGACGCCGGTGAAGAAGAACAGCGCCATGAAGCCAGCAAAGAACCCGGCAAAAGACCCCGCCTGCAGCGACAGGATCACCGCAACCACCGAGACGATCATGCCGACAAAGACCCAGAAGGTGACGCGTCCGCCACCGAACTTGTCCGACGCCCAGCCCGTGCCCGCACGGCTGAGTGCGCCAACCAGTGGGCCAAGGAACACATATTGCAGGGCATTGATGTCGGGAAACGCGATCCGGCTCAGCAGCGGGAAGCCCGCCGAATAGCCGATGAAACTGCCGAAGGTGCCGATATACAGAATGCACATCAGCCAGTTGTGGGTGCGGCCAAAGATCACGGATTGCTGGGCAAAGCTGGCCTTCGCATCAGCGATATCGTTCATGCCCAGCCAGGCCGCGACAGTGGCCACAAGGATGAATGGCACCCAGATGAAGCCTGCGTTCTGCATCCAGAGCTGGCCACCGTCGGTCAGGGCCTGCGGTGCGCCACCCATGGCGCCGAACACACCCACGGTGATGACCAGCGGCACGAGAAACTGCATGACGCTGACGCCGAGGTTACCAAGGCCCGCGTTGAGGGCAAGCGCGTTGCCCTTTTCCGCCTTGGGGAAAAAGTAACCGATGTTGGCCATCGAGGAGGCAAAGTTGGCCCCACCAAGGCCGCAGAGCAGCGCCAACACCAGGAAAATGAAGTAAGGTGTGTCGGCGTTCTGCACGGCATAGCCGATGCCGAGCGCGGGCAGCATCAACGAAGCCGTGGACAGGGTCGTCCAGAGCCGCCCGCCAAAGATCGGCACCATGAAGCCGTAGAAGATCCGCAATGTCGCCCCCGACAGGGCGGGAAGGGCTGCCAGCCAGAACAGTTGTTCCGAGCTGAAGGCGAATCCGATGGCTGGCAGTTTTGCCACGACCATTGACCAGACCATCCAGACCGAAAAGGCCAGTAGCAAGGCCGGGATCGAAATCCACAGGTTGCGGCGTGCCACGGCGCGCCCTTTGTCTGACCAGAACTGCGCATCTTCCGGCCGCCAATCCTCAAGCACGCGGGGCATGGCTGTGCGAACGGGATGGTGGATGGCCTGCATCTCGGGCAGTTGCGGCAGCGCGTCGAGCACCTCGCCATGTGCAGAGCGTTCCATCGCGCGGATCGACAGGTGCATCCAGGCCAGTGCGATAGCAACCAGCACGAAGAGCAGAGCAAAGCATGAAGTATAGATGCCGGTCAGATCAAGAAGCGCGCCAAAGGCGATGGGAAGAGCAAAGCCACCAAGGCCGCCTATCATACCGACAAGCCCGCCGACCGCGCCAACGTGGTTGGGGTAATAGACCGGGATGTGCTTGAACACCGCAGCCTTGCCAAGGCTCATGAAAAAGCCGAGCGCGAACAGCGTCGCGATGAACGGCCAAAGACCCATGCTGGTCGAGAACGCGATTGGGCCGTCCTTGCCTTGGATGATGTAGTCCGTGGGCGGATAGGACAGCATGAACAGAAAGAGCATGCTGAAGCCCAAGGTCCAGTACATCACCGACCGGGCGCCGAATTTGTCGGACAGGATCCCGCCATAGGCCCGGAACAAGGAGGCTGAGAGGCTGAAGGATGCCGCCGCCATGCCGGCGAAGCGCACGTCGATTCCGTAGACATTGATCAGGTAATGCGGCAACCAAAGCGCCAGCGCGACGAAGGCGCCGAAAACGAAGAAGTAATAGAGCGAGAAACGCCAGACTTGCAGGTTCTTCAGGGGGGCGAACTGTTGCGCAAGTGTTGGGGCCTTGGCACCTGTCCTGCGCCGCTCGACAAGCTGGGGATCATCCTTGGCCAGAAGGAAGAACAGCACACCGATAATGGCGAGCCCCGCCGCCCAGACATAGGCAACCCCGTGCCAGCCATAGGCGACCATCACGAAGGGGGCCACGAATTTGGTGACCGCAGCACCAACATTGCCGGCACCGAAGATGCCCAGTGCGGTGCCCTGACGGCCCGCATCATACCAGCGGCTGACGTAGGCCACGCCAATAATGAAGGACCCGCCCGCAAGCCCGATGCCAAGCGCCGCGATCAGATACATCACGTAGGTATCCGCAAGGGTCAGTGCCCAGGTGGCCATGGCCGTCAGGATCATCTGGGCCGAGAATACCAGCCGCCCGCCATATTTCTCGGTCCAGACACCCAGGAACAGGCGGGTGATGGAGCCGGTCAGGATAGGGGTAGCCACCAGAAGGCCGAACTGGGTGTCGTTCAGACCCAACTCGCCCTTGATGGCGACCCCGATGATGGAAAAGATCGTCCAGACCGCAAAACAGGCGGTGAAGGCGACGGTACTCAGGCTCAAGGCGCGCGTCTGGTCGGCGCGTGATGCTGCTGCTACGGTCTGCATGGCAGGGACCTCCGGCAAGAATGGCGTATGCAACCCCGCTTGGGATTGCCGCCAGACCTGCGGCCAGAGCGGCCCAATTTGTTTGATCTAGATCACGTTTTCCGGAAAATGATAATGAAATAAATGATTTAACAAAATTTATCGTCTCGTTGGTAGCCAAGGATCAATCAGGATTTGCGACTGAGTCAAGTGATGACTTGACAAATATCAAACAGAGTGCCGAACATCGGGCACCAAGATGGAGGGTCAGCGTATTGCCCGAGTCAGACTACCCAGAGGTCCGGACGCTCGATCTGTTTTCCAGAATGGCGGATGTGCATTTTCAATCGCTCATGCGTGGTGCCTATGTGCAGAATTTCCCCCCACAGATCGAATTGATCAACGAGGGTGAGCCGAGTGATTTCTTGCATGTTGTCGTTTCAGGCTCGGTTGATCTGTTCTCGCGGTGGAACGGTCGGGAAACCAGTCTCGCGACCGTGCGACCCATTTCAACCTTCATCCTGGCTGCGACTATCAAGAACGCGCCCTATCTGATGTCGGCCCGGACACTGGAGAAAAGCCGGATCGTCCTGATTCCCAGTCAGGACGTGCGCGCCATCTTTGACATCGACGGCTACTTTGCCCGCGCGATCGTCACGGAACTGGCGCAATGTTACCGCTCGGTCATCAAGTCGCAAAAAGACCTCAAGCTTCGTTCCTCGCTTGAACGGCTTGCAAACTACACTCTTCGGCTACAACGACGCGCCGGAGGCAGCGCCGCGTTTGACCTCGACTTCGAAAAACGCCGGTTGGCGTCGTTGTTGGGCATGACACCCGAAAACCTCAGCCGCGCGTTCAAGGGCCTTCAGCCGTACGGCATCAACGTAGAAGGCGCCCGTATCACGATTGGCGATCAGGCGGATCTGGAACGGTTCGCAAAGCCCAATCCGCTCATCGACGATTTCACGACGTAATCGTCAGGGTAGCGGACTGACCCCGAACAGATAAGGGTGCAGCGCGATCAGCCCGCCATAAAGCAGGGCACCTAAGGGGCGATCCGCCACCGGTTCGAGGACGCCCCGAACGAACCCGTGCCAATGGGCATCGAACAGCATCTCATGCGTCTGCAGCAGATAGGCCCGGACCAAGAAGGCTCGGCTGTGCGACAACTTGATATGGGCGACTTGGAGTTTGGTGCGCTCGCCGCC
>Ga0105053_10011994_pt1 | contig 10512 bp, 14 predicted proteins | sample BON01_FD_78093 | JGI IMG/M metagenome (GOLD analysis project Ga0105053, IMG submission 78093) | Freshwater microbial communities from Lake Bonney liftoff mats and glacier meltwater in Antarctica - BON-01 | ecosystem: Environmental > Aquatic > Freshwater > Ice > Glacier meltwater | place: Lake...
CCCACACACACACACACACACACACACACACACACACACACACACACACGCTTCCACACACACATTCGCACACACACATACACATACGCATACACACTCACTCACACACACACACACACACACACACGCCTCAGGCTACACACACACACTCGCACACTCACATACACACACACACACACACACACAAACACACACACACAAACGCCTCAGGCTACATACACCCACCCACCCACACACACACAAACACACCCGCCCATGAATGCACGCCCACGCATGCACACACACATATACACGCACACACACACACACACACGCACAATGTGTGTGTGTGTCTGTGTGTGTGTTTGTGTGTGTATGTGTGTTTGAGTGCGTCACCAACGTCCGCATCGTCAGATCAATTACCTTTGTTTGTTTGTTGCTTGTTTCCAAATCATTTTCAAGTTTGTGGACAGTCCAAGAAAAATACCGCGCGAAGCGGAATTCAATGATTATTTTACCGGACAGTATCACGGTCAATACAGTGGTGCACACAGAATCCAAAAATAGTGATTGTTCAGTCCCTATAGCGGGAGTGAGATATCCTAGGCTAAGTGCACAACCACACAGGGAGTTTGCGTTTGTTTGGATTCTAATTTTTTGCATGAGTGACTGATGACTGAGCAGAAAGTCATCAGCTACTGTTTGATGATTGATGATTGATGATTGATATATGATTGACACACACACACACACGCACACTGTAACACACTGCAGCACACACGCAGAAAACACACACGCACACACACACACACACACACACACACACACATGTTTGTGCCGGTGTTTTGTTTGAGCGCGAAGTTTCGTGCACACATATAGACAAATGTAGAAAGAAAATCATACATATATATCCATAAATGTAAATATGCACAGATGTATATGTATATCTACATAGATATGTGTGGAATATACATATATGCATACATGATTATTATAAGAAGGATGTGATGAAAAATACAAAAAAACTCTCAGGTATGTCTAACATCCTATGCTATGTGCTACCAATGAGATGAGACAACGTCTAAAGATTATGCTAACGTTCATAAAAAGTTACTACATAACACAGGAAAGGCTTGCTAGCACCCGATTGCCTTAGCAATCGGTACCGCCAAGTCTCGCTTGATTTGGCAGAGGGCAAGCCTCGAGCTTCGGCAACTCGCTTGGTTCCAGAGCTGTTAAGAGTAAGGTTTGTCCTCGATTCGATATTTCCTGCTCCGTATCGACTAGTGCCTGTTTTCGCTGGCTTTGAGGTGGTGACTGGAGGGTCTCTGCCTATGTAGAGTTGGGGTAAGGATGTGTGGTAAAGCGGTAGCTGGTCCATAGATTTGGTCACTGTTGTATGCGATGTCTCGACACCCGTGACCTGGCCAGTGGGTGCCAATGAAGATGGCGTATACGCCGTAATGCTTGGCGGTGCCGATGGAAAGGCGTATTCAAGCAGCTGGCACTTAAATGCTCGAAGCCCCTTAGGGAAGGGGGAGGATTGCCTCATATATATGTATGCTCACATAAAGTTAAGAAAGATGGCATGTGAGCACAGATATATGAAAAAAGAATGGAATAGATACATCTATGAATATGATACAAGACTTAAATCTATGTATATCTATGAGTATTAAAATACTAGACTAACTCCCTAAGCAACTCACGTATATACACACATGAGTTTACACACATACAGTACTGATCTGGGACATAGAAACCGCTTTTTGGACCCAGCCAGCGAGTTTCTAAGCACACACTGATGAAGCCAGAACCCATCCTGCCAGCGTTGTTTCTATAAACCATCAAAAAACTGCCACCCAGCCAGCGGGTTTCTAAAGTACAGTGCAAGAAACCGGCCAAAAAAATATTTTTATATTGAGATTTCATGTTGGATTTCTTAAGAGATTTATGTTGATTTTTTAAGAGATTTCGTGTTTTTTCAAGAGATTTTGTCTTGATTTTTAAGTAGATTTCATGTTTTTTTGAGAGATTCTATGTTGGAGAAGTTTCTACAAATCATCAAGAAACTGCCCAATTCGCTGCCAGCGGGTTTCTAAACCCTCAGTGAATAAACCGGCCCAATTCCAGCCTGCAGTTTGTATCTGCCAGTTTCTATGTCCCGAAACGACCCTGTACTGACGAACAGTGTGACCCACAATATCTCAAGCTTTTTTGGTTGCTGGCTTGGGACTGAGAGTGACGCGGAAAAATAACAAAGCTGAATCTTGGACGTCATCCAAATCGGGCAGCGGAACAAGCTTCAATACATACACATGCCTTTGCTAAGAGCAAAAATGTCACGCTGTGATACACTTGACAGTACTAATCTTTATGTTCTGTGATGCGTGCATGATTGTGTTTGGCATGTGACCTGCGACCCACCAACTATGACCCCGTTTACGACACTCCTCGCATAGGTGAGCGAATAAGAGGGTGTGCATCTGCTGTGTTACGCGTCTGTCATATGATAGAGCTCGTGCATGCTAAATTAACACACTCATATGCCGCTGCCCGACAACTATCAGGTATGCCCGTGGGCTGTGCTATGTCGATGTTTTCAGTGTTTCAGATTTGTTCGAGCCCCCTGAAGAAGGGAGGGACATTGAATTCCCCCGACAACCTGCAATTCTGGTAGATTGCACAATCATTACAGGGGAAGAGAGGAGTGTGGGTACTATGGAAGAGGGTAGGACCTCATACCAATGATGCTAGATAAAGATGAAACTTCGCAGTTTTTCATCACCTGGAAAAAGGACAACCAACGCAAACAATGCCACTCACAGTCTGTTGTTGTTTGTGAGTGACATCTTGCCAGGCTGCTGCGAAAAGCAAGTGGTGGCGTCCTGCTTTTCCGTTGTTGGTAGTTGGTGGCCCTAGTTTTGAATTGTGTCTCTTCCTTTTCTTTCTCCTTTTTTATCACTTTTGTGTTTTGCGAATTTTTTGGTTTGCGTTCGCGAAATTCTGGTTTTGTTTCGAACTTTGCGAGTCTCTTTTTGTTACATTTGCGACTTGGTGTTTTGCAAATCTACGCTGTTTCCAATCTGTTTCTAACTTGGCGGGAAAACGCCTAGAGATGCTGCAAGGATCGGCCCATTAGCGGGAACACGGTCTAACAAGCACAGCGACCCCCCTCCCCCAACTTGAACCCCATCCCGCCTCCCCTCCACACACACTCTTTTTCGCACTCCTATATAGGTTTTATAAGTGGTGCACCCCTCCACCGTGTCTTCTGCTGATCTTATTTGTCCTCCTGTTGTGTACATCCTATGTACACATCTCTTATAATTGTCTTGATTTACAAATACATTCATCTTGGTGTTATGTATCACTCTACCGAATAAAGAGTTGTTTTGCCACTAACAAACCACCCATCCCCTCCCCACCTTTCTGTCGTGTCAATCACACCGTAAGGTTAAGACCTAGTTAGGACATGTGGTATGTATAGTCTCCCCTTCCCAACGCACGCTGCACCTTTGACTCTGCACGCCGCGTACCAAGGCTTGGATGATAGCAGATTGCCAACTTGGTGACCACGGCCGAGTCGGCATTAGATTGACCGGTCACGTCCGCAGGACTAAATTTGACCATCTTTACTTAAGATGTCAGGAATTTTATTGACGATCGTTGTTTTTCAAAAAATGGCAGGCAGCCCCGGCCCTGCTATTCTCCTATCGCTTTGCATTGGGTATTGTAGCCCCCTAGTGCAATGAGATTGTAACAGGTGCACTGGTGCAGTCTGACGTAGAGTTCTAAAGTAGAGAGGGAGAGCATGCGGGAAATAGGCCCGGTGAGGTTGTACGTTGGCGATGTGAAATTATGGGCGCGTACCCCTTGACTCGCTTGTAAGGATTCCCCGGGACCATCACGATTCCCAAATATCTGTTTAATAATACAAAAGCAAAGCAAGCATCACACACTCAAAGAAAGAAAGAAAGACAGAAAGTTCAGCCAAACCAAACAACGCCACTTATTGTGTGAAATCGGATCAGAAAATACGAAAGACTTTTAGATGTAGTTGTTACATTTTCCTTTGCAATACTCAGAGGAAGCCCCAGGCGAGAGATTCCATAGACCTCACGTGCAAGCGTGGCTCAGTTGGTCAGAGCGAGGGACTGTCAATCCCTAGGTCGTCGGTTCGATTCCGTCTGTCGTCGGTTCGATTCCGTCTAAACCCCGACAACTCAAATTCCCATGAATTTGAACTTCATAGACCCTCAAACAAGGGTACTAAACTACTTTTGAAAGTAATAAAAGCAATCATCATCATCTAAAATAGGTTTGATATAACAAAACAACAAAAACATTGCTTTCAATGAAGCTATAACTAAAACAAAAATCGAAGCAAGGAACACACAGATGTCCTGGTTCCCACGGGGGTTCCCAATATTAGTTTGATATGACAAGACAACTTACACCAAAAATTTGGTTTGCCTAATATTGGTTGTAGTACAAAGGGTCATATACATGCCACGCTCACGACAACGTTGTCGTATGCAAGTTCTGGGCATTTTCCGACTAGCGAGTTCTGTCTGTTGCCCTTATTTGCTTTGCCGACTGAGTTCAATTTCAAGTGGACTGCGTGTCACAGTACGATACACCTGTGCCTGCTTCTTCCCAGCTGTGAACCCATCTCCTTTGTAATTTGTTCTTGATACCTGCTTGCAGTTCAATTATGCATACATTTGTAAATTTTTCTTGAAGTTTCCGCGCCTCTGCCAAGGATCCAGATACGTGCTGGTGGAAGGACAGTATCACTGTGGCATGACCACTACAGTATGCTGTAGTGATTAGCCCAAAGTGTAACTTTTTTTCCTTCTTGTCCGTCGAAATTTTTAAGCCTGTTGAACAACATGATGTATCTATGTGTTATTTTAGGTAGCTCTAGTGATGATAATTGCTTTTGTTATAACTGTCGGAAAAATGATATAGGTAATTATATTTGGAAGTTTCTCGCTTTTTCTGTCCCATGGTGTTGTTTTAGTTGGTCTTCTTCTTTCAGGTGATGGAAACTGAAAACGACAATTTCTGTACAGAATTCGTAGTATAAGGTTATAATCTAATTCTCAGTACCTTCGTTTCTCTTTCCCCCTCTTCCCCCTTCTTTCCCTCTCTCTGTCTCTTCGTTTTATTTGAAACCTTCCTCAGACTCATACTTCCTTTCTCCCTCCTTCCTTGCGTATTCTGGTGCCTGTATTCTGGTGCCACCACCCTTGCGCTGGCTTTTGCGAAATGTCCCTCTTGTGTGTGTATGTGTGTGAATGATTTTATATTTTGGTAAGTGCTAATTCAAGGGCCAAATTTGTCGTTATTGGTTCTATCTTGTACTATTTGTAACAATCTATTTTTCCTCATGCGACATCTTCTTCGTCAAATTAAAACCTCTCCCCCTGATATTCTCAGATTGCTAGAAACCCCAGAGGAGACCTACGATTTGAATTTGTGTACAGTTACTTTGAGCATCTGGTCGTTTCGAAACCCAAAAACGAGCGTTTGTCATGGACCACAATTGTAGAAACTGGATCGTTTCCAGGCCCAATCTACTGATTTTTTTTGGTATTTCGATAATACGTACTTCCTTGTCCTCCATTGTCTGAAATCCTCATAGAATTCTCAAGTCGAATTTCCAGGAAATCATCCTGCGAACGGCATGATCAGCAAAGAGGGACCAATCCCTCGGTCTGGGGGATTTCCTGTACTTCCCATTGCCCACAATCCCTCCGCACCACCATATTTTGTCGTGTCATATTCAAAAATAAGTCATGTTGCGAACACCAGTCCTTATCAAACCGTTCCTGAGTCCAATCACTGGTACAACCCCACCTCCTATGTTTCTTATATAGGTGCATATAACGCAAACTCCGAATCACGATACACCTAAAGACATTCCCAAATGAGCGCCCAGAACTTGTACATGCGACTGCCGGTCTTGCTACCAGCATCTGGACACAATATGCCACAACACTTTTTCCGATCGTTGACTGTGTGATATGTATTTAATGCGCGTAATGAGTGTGTATGTTACGTGAGAAGAGAGCAAGTGCGAACACGAGAGTCAGAGAGAGAGTGAAAGACAGGGAGAGAGAGAAAGAGAGAGCGAAAAAAGAGAGATCAAAAGAGAGAGAAAGCAAAAGAGAGAAAGAAAGGGAGAGAGGGAAAAAGAGAGAGAACGAGATAGATTATGTGTGCGCGTGTAAATGTGCGCGTGTGTATGTGTGTATGTGTGTGCGCGTGTGTATGTGTGTATGTGTGTGTGTGTGTGTGCGTGTGAGAGAGAGATAGTAGAAGAAGGATGAATAGAGAAAAAGATATGCATTATCAAAGTGGAAAAACACAGCAAGAGAGAGAGAACGAACGAGCAAGAGAAAGAGAGAGGGAGAGAAAGGACGAAAAAAAATGAGAGAGAGAGGGGGGGGGGGAAGAGAGAGAGAGAGAACAAGGAGGGGGAGAGAGACAGAGCGAGCGAGCGAGAGAGAAGAAGAAAGAGAGAGAGTGTGTGAACAAGGCCGAGAGGACGAGAGACAACACGAGATAGAGAGACAGGGAGGGAGGGAGGGAGGGAGAGAGTGCGTGAGAGTACATGTACATAAATTTGCACACAAAAAAATCGTTTGTAAGTTTGTGCGTGTGTGTGTGCGTGTATGTGTGTGTGTAAGTGTGTGTGTGTGTGTGTGTGCATGTGTGTGTGTGTTTGTGTGTGTACGTGTGTGTGTGTGTGTGTGCGTGTTTCTATACACATGTGTAGGAAAAAAATGATAAGAGCAGACCTGTGAGAGCATCATATCCCGCTTTTGATTCATTCACTTTGCGCTCTGATTCGTTCACTTTGCGCTCATTCACGTTGTCTTTCGAATATTTGTCCGATACAATGGATGCTATTCGCTGTCACATTATTTTGGCTCTGTTTTAGTGTTCATGCCTAGAAGCCTAAAATGCATTACGTTTCTCTCTTCAACTCTCTCTTTCTATACAAATGTTTCCAGATGTATCTGCAGATGTATATAATGTATATAGATTCATGTCTTGGAAAATTCATTGCAGGGCTCGCCAAACTAGACCAAATGCGTGTGTGTGTGTCGTGCAATACATGAATATGTATATGTACACATAATTAGTATTGCAGACCTGTATAATGCCTCGCTGGTCGGTGCCGTTTTGTATCGCTTTCTTGTTTTGGTCGAGCTCACGCTTTGCTTGAAACGTCAAACAAGCCCACAAGACCTTTGCATATACAGTCAAATAGGCCCAACAGAGGGAAAAATAAAAACGGATGATGAGCAACGAGGTAAATCCATAGAACGTGTAAATGCCGACGACAGCCACCACTGATTTTGGCATCGAGTACACAATGCTGGCAGCCTTGATGCACATGATGAAAAAGTCTGGTTTGGTCATTAAGTTCCACATTTCACCAATCGAGCCTGCTCAGTCAACCATGGAATCTATCAGCAGTGTGTCTTACTCGCGAATTGTTGACAATTCTTCTGGAAAAGTCGAGTGCATGTTTGAATGGACGAAATATGAAAAAAACATTTGTTGTAGTGCACATGCCCTTTCCCATGTCTCATGATTCTCCATTTCATAGAATATTACCTCCACCCTTGTCCCAGGCACACCAGATGTCTGAAACACCTTCCACTACATTGACGAGCGTAGCCAACGAGCCAATACCAACTATAAATTTCTCGGTTCCTGAGAATCTTTTCGTCTTGATAGACACGAAACAAGGTTCGAGCTTTTTTCCTTTGATGAGTACGTGCAGGTTGTTGTAGAGACAGCCAGGGCAATAGTGTGCTTCTTGATATCTAGCCTTGTATGCATAGCATGCAAGGAGCACGAGATCAATTGTGTACAGGTACAGGCCAAACCCTGCGGTACTACCCTTGAGCAGAGCAGGAATGATGAAGGCGGCGCGCGACCCCAAGTCTGAAAAAAAGGACACAAAGGCCATACACTTATCAAACCGGGTGGCTTTTTTTTCAAGAGTTTGGTTTGGGTCATTGGTCTGGTCATCCACGACAAGGTGCGCTGGTCCAGAAGACCCTGAAATTGCCGAGGCATTCATCACCGAAATCTTTGGAAGTATCCCGAATGCACCACCGTTGATGTCAATAACAAGTTGCCCAAAATGACTTCCTGTTACCATTCCCTGGTTCTGCTCGGTTGGCCTCATCCACTGAGTAGCGTGTGTGAGGTGATTTTGGTAGTACACGTGGCCTGATGCTGTGTTGACAGCCTCTTGCCAGCCCGCTGGCAGCGGCTGGTCCTGCACAGCACCACCGTGCGAGTAAGTAGCATGAGTGAGGTGATTTTGGTAGAACACGTGGCCTGATGTTGTGTCGACAGCCTCCTGCCAGCCTGCTGCCAGCGGTTGGACCTGAACACTGCCACCGTGCGAGTAACCGTTCTGATGCGGCGGTGCCAGCGCCTGCAAGTTCACTGCCTCGGAGGTTCCACCAATGATAGCCGGATGTAGCGCCGAAGCCATAGACTGCCCCACACCCCCCCCCACACCGTGCGGTGCAGTGTGTGCTGAGTAAGCTGGCACGGATGGTGGCATCTGTTCTCGGCGGGAGACGAGGCTATTCTCGGCGGGAGACACCGAGGCCTTTGACGGCTTGCCTTTTCCTGGCGCACATGTGCACCTGGAGACGACGGCGAGCTTAAGGAGTCCCAGCAAGAACCACAAAGCACCTTGTCCAAGCAGGAGCCCCGTAGCGGTTTCAGCGCACCCAAGTTCTGCGTCATGAATTCAATCGGGAGGTGAGAGGAGGAAGAAAGAAGAGGGGTGTAGGACGTCAGTGCATGAGTTCCGTGCATCAGGGACACAGTCACACGGTTCAACAACAGCTGCATGATTGCTGTGTCAGTGAAGACGGCTACGCCATCAGCATTGGCAAGAGTATCAGCGGATCATACCTACTGTCATGTTGTTGATGGTGTTCGGCGGCGGCGTCGTGTTCATGGTACATCGAATGGTGGTGTTAATGGTGGTGTTGAAAAACGTGCCTTGCGTGCAGTTGTCGAGGGCGGGGAGGAACTTGCAGATACACGGATTGGACAGGCCACACGTTTCGTCCGAACCTTTGCTGAAATAGTATACAGCGCTGTCTTTGCACACGACGCCGACGATGCAATGTCACAGGACCAGTGCACACTGTGCACAGACACGCCGCAGCAGCGATGCATAGCACCAGCCGCGCGGCCCACCCACCCATGTTCCCGATTTGAAGCTCGCGTCGAGATTCGTGTCGCCCGAAAAATCTCGTTGTCATCAATTTGGACCCACAGTACAAAAGTTATATCTCGCACGTACGTGTTTATATTAATTTTTTCCAAACCATGATTTCTTGCTGTAATGTTAAAAAATTGCAAGATCCACGTGCATGACGTGACGCACGTACGCCATCCAGTCCAAAAAATGTTTCCAAAACATGTTTTCCCGAAATCTGAAACGATGAATTGTAGAGGAATGTACCACGGCCTTCATCCTCGTCGATTCCTCGAATCCCAAAACTCTTATGAGATATGGATTACTTGCCTGGACCCGGGTTTCGGCTAATTCTGAGAAAGGCGTGAGCTCTGAGTGGGCAGTAAGGAAGACAGATAGGGTAAAGGGACTCGGCCAGATTACTTGGTGAATCGTGATGACCAGAAAAATGAGGGGCCATTCGGGGAAAAAAATTGCACGGAAATCGAAAAATAATTGTAGAGTGAACAGTCAGAGTTGTGGGTGCATAGGGACAGTTGACTCAGGGCCCAAATGTGCCCATTCCTGGAACCAAATACAAACGCTCAAATAGTATTTTTTTGTCACATCTATTGCGCTCATCTGTGGACGCGGGTGGACGCAATTGTCACAGCCTCTTGCGCAGTCTCTAATAGGGAGTCCCGGTACCCTCCGCCCGCCCCTATGAATCATGTAAAATATTTAAGGTTGCGAAGGGTATTGTGCAACCCAAGTTTTATAAACGATGGCCGCAGCTTTGCCGAGTGCTACGTAGGTCTCTTTCGACAACAATTTTTGACGAATTTTCTGGAATCAGTGTAGTAATAAAGTTTGAAATTTTTCATGAATGACACGAACATGCAACGTTTCAAATCCTCCAAGGGATAAATGAAATTTCGAACCTGTTTTCGAACCCGCTCCAGAGTTGCGAGGATTGTTCGAGCTTTGCAAAATAAGGATACCAGTTTGAGGTTCGAATGAGGTTCGACTGAGGTTCGCTCGTGAGCTGATTTTCCCGTTTTCGAGCCTCTTGGATATAAGGATACCAGTTTGAGGTTCGAATGAGGTTCGACTGGGGTTCGCACGTGAGCTGACTTTCCCATTTTCGAGCCTCTTGGATGTGTTCTTCTGAGCTGATGTGCTTGAAGTTTGTTTGTCAGCATTTCTTGGCAATTTCGGTGAGCTCATGATCGATCCGCAAAAGCGCTCAGCAATGGCGCGGCCAGCGCGCAAGAGGCTCTAGGAAATTGTTTTCCCGTGCG
>Ga0105053_10011997_pt1 | contig 10509 bp, 9 predicted proteins | sample BON01_FD_78093 | JGI IMG/M metagenome (GOLD analysis project Ga0105053, IMG submission 78093) | Freshwater microbial communities from Lake Bonney liftoff mats and glacier meltwater in Antarctica - BON-01 | ecosystem: Environmental > Aquatic > Freshwater > Ice > Glacier meltwater | place: Lake...
CCTGTCGCCTGTCTCTTGTCCCCTCTCCCCTGCCCTCATTTACTTCTTTTCATCCTTCTTCTCTTCGATTGCGTACAGGTGTGAACTGGTGCCGATGTAGAGAACGCCGTTGGCGTAGATCGGGGATGAGAAAACGGAGCTGGGCATTTCCACTTCGACTAGCAGGCTTTCAGTTCGGCTCTTATCGAGCTTGGTCTTTTTGCCGGTCTTGTCGGTGACGGTGACAACGCCGCCCTGAAGCTGCGTGCTGATCTCGCCGCCGAATTCTTCAGCGAGTTTCTTCATGCCTTCGATGTGGAACACATTGACGATGCCATCTTCGTTGCCGATGTAAACCTTGCCATCAGCGACGAGCGTGGAGCCCCAGATGTGGGCGAGCGAATCGTGCTTCCACAGCAGCTTGCCGGTCTCTGCATCAACGCAGTGGATCCAGCCCGCGTAGTCGCCGACGTACACCAGGCCCTGATCGATGGAGACTGTCGAGATCGAACGGTTGATTTTCGGATTGGTGTCCTTGCTGTCCCGAGTCGCACCGTAATCCCAGATCACACCATCCTTGCTGATGTCGCCGGTCTTGGTGGCATCGATGCACAGCAGACGGCCGACGCCTTCGCCGTGCTCGGGATCCTGACCGATGGCGATATAGACGCGGTTCTTGTAGTAGACCGGCGTCGAAATGAATTCGCTGGGGCCGTCGGGGCGGACATACTTGATCGGCTTGCCCGCTTTATCAAAGCGATAGGTCGGCAAGTTGCCATCGCAGCGCCAGACTTCCTTGAGCACCATGAACTCGGGATCTTCTGGATCTTTCACGGGGGTGACTTCAAACGCATAAACGATGCCATCGGGGCCGGCGAAGAAAACCAGATCGCGGCCATCGACATTGCCAAGTGTTGGCGAAGACCAGCCGCCGTGCATGATGCGGAAGCCCATGCCAGCGATTTCCTCGCCTGCGAGTTTGCCGGTCTTTTTGTTGAGGACGACAAGCGACGGGGCTTTGGGATTGGGGATATTCGTGTGCGACCAGTCCACGCCGTTGGATGTGGAGACAAAGAGCAGATCGCCGACGACGAGCACGCTGCTGCTGGTGATGTTGTGCGGGAAGGTGCCCAGTTCTTCGCCCATGTCGAAACGCCAGATGATGTCAGCATCGGTCTTGGTGATTTCGATGGGCGGGCGCGGCGTGTTGAGGCCGACCTGATATTTGCCTTCGTTCTGGTAGCCCTGATTGCCATCAGCTTGGCCGTTGACATCGAGGCAGATGACTTCGAAACGGTTGGTGGTGATATAGACGCGATCACCATCGATGGTGGGCGAAGAAGCGATGCCCAGATATTCCCAGTCGCCGACTTTGCCGGAGCCGATTTTCGGAACGGTCAATTGCCAGAGAAACTTGCCGGTCTTTTCATCGAGGCAGTAGAGCAGCGAGTGATCGCCTTGATAGCGTTTGTCGCGTGGCGAGTCGTTGTTGGTGCCCAGAAAAATGCGGCCGCCTGCGATGGTGGCATTGCCGTAGGACTGTGAGCCGAGTTTGGTGACCCACTTGATGTTCTTGGTGGTCTTCATGTCGGTGTTGCCATCGTCATCGCGCTCACCGGCTTCCCATGTGACGGGCACATAAGTGGCGTTGGGTGCCACCATGTTGCGCGAATGATCACGGCCCCACATCGGCCAATCCTGAGCCATGACGGGAACCGACACGAGTGATGCGAGAAGAAAGGCAGATCGAATTTTCATGGTGAAGGTCTCCACTTTGTAATTCTGAGCGAATGTAAAAGACTCAAGCAATCTTAGAACGCAACATGCTCACTTGTTTTGCGTCACGCTGATGTTGTCGAAGTAAACGCGGAACTTGCCGTTGATAGCGAAACCGTAGAGGCCCGGCGAGCCTTGCGTGTGAGCATTGGCGACGTTGACTTCCATGGTCCACGCCTCGGGTTCTTGAGCGCCTTTGTCCCACGCCTTGACGCGGATCACGCCGGTGCCGTCGTCGTTGACATCGACACGGGTCTTGAGCGTGTACCACTTCTTCGCGTCAATCCGAAACGGCACCATCTCCGCAAGGCGATCGATGTTGCTCGATACTTCGATCTGCTGATGGTTGCCTTTAAGAACGATTGCATACCGCTGATGCAGCACGCCGATGTCCGAAGCCAGGCGGCGGTTGCCATCGGTGCGCACATCGACCTGCATCGTGTAGTTGTGCAGCGATTCATCTTCAATAAAAGTTTGTGCTCGCTGAAGGATCAGACGATCGAGCGTCTTAGCCAGCACCTTGTTGCCATCAAGCTCGCGAATCTCCCACGAAAAACGCGCCCTGATCCATGCCAGCGGCGGGTACGCAAACTTGCTCGGCTTGCCATCGGCTTCCGTCTCTTCTTCATGCTCGACGCTCAAGTCGAAACTCTCAAAGTCTTCCTTATAAGGCAGGCCGCCCAGCACGCGACCTCGTACGAATCCCGTGAGATTGCCACTGGTGCCCTTGAGCGAACCAGCGGACATCTTCGCATCAGCACCCGTCGTAAGCGTGCCATCGGGATTGATCTTCACATCCATCTTCGACTTGACTTTCGCCGTCGGCGGAATGAAGTAATCCCAGGTCACATTCTGCACTGTGCCCACGACGTGCCCATCGGCATCGACGGCGCGCACGCGAAACTGCTGCGTCTCGCCGGGGTGCATCACGATCTCCGCAGGCACCGGCTGAAGCTTCACAGGAGCGCCCGCCTTGAATGTAGGCATCGCAGGCCAGACCGGCGATTCATCTTTTTCTCGCTTGCTGCCAAAGGCGTGCAGACCTTGCGTGGTGGAGACGTAAACCTTGCCGTTCCAGATCGCTGGTGCACCGAGCATGTTGGCATCGAGCTTGACGCGCGAGAGTTCCACAGGGCCTTCATCGGTGGCCTTCATGATGACGAACGTGCCGTTGTTGAAAGGCACATAAAGTTTGCCATCGCCATACAACGGCCCTGCGTGAATCTGATCGGGAGCGATTTTCTTTTCCCAGTATTTCTTGCCCGTCTTGGCATCGAAGCACAGAAGAACGCCGATTTCCGAAGTCATAAAGATGCGATCACCCACAAGAATCGGCGAGCTGGTAAAGGCCGCCACTTTGTTGCGCCAGATCACTGCAGATTCTTCCAGTGCCGGTGCCCCAGGCTTGCCCGGCTCAGCAGGAATGCCCTTCGCATCGATCTTCAGTTTCGTAATCGCGCCCTGCTCTGAGCCATAAGGCGATCCGGGTGGCTGCTCCAAACCATGCAGCGCAATGACGCCATCGCCATGCACCAGCGTCGATGAACCGATGCCACCCACGCAGAACTGATAGCGCCAGATCGCCTCGCCTGTGAGTGCGTTGATGCAAACGACATTGCCATCACCGGTGCCTGCGAAGAACACGCGTTTGTTGCCATGCGTGATCACGAACGGATGCGAAACCGAGCTGTCCTTCAGGAACGGCGGGCCCACACCAGGCGTCGTCGCCCAGACCAATTCACCCGTGCGTTTATCAAACGCATAGAAGCGATCATTGGGCGGGCCATCGCTGCCCCAGTTGTTGGTGACGCCGCGTGCGATGAGCAGATCGCCCTCAATCACCGGCGCGCCTGTGCGACCGTTGGGATAAGTATTTCGGCCATAGCGTTCACCCATCGAAACGTTCCACACCACTTTGCCTTCGGGGGTGAAGCAATACAGGATGCCGGGGGTAGAGAGGTAATAGACGTTGCCGGTCTCGGGATCGACAGCCGGCGCACCGATGGAATAGCGATCGTAAACCACATCAGAAACGAAGTCGCTGAGTTTGAATTTCCACTGCTCTTTGCCGGTCTCTGCATCGAGGCAGAAAAGTGCTTCCTGCAACTCGAATTTTTCACCTTCATAGCCGATGCCGAAGAGTTTGCCGTTGGCGATGACCGGCGTGCCACGCATCTTGATGGGGTAGTGCCAGAGGTCGTTCTTACCGCCGATTTCCCAGGTGTCAGGAAGATTTTTCTCATCGCTGGTGCCGTTCTGATGTGGGCCGCGCCAGGCGAGCCAACCGCGAATTTCAGGCGCAGGTTTGGAAGCCGGCAGCGGCGTGATGATCGGGCCTTCTGCCTTGACTGCTGCTGTGACTTCCGTCTTCTTGGCCGGCGTCTCATCCTTCACGGTCACAGAAGCGGGCGGCTTGGTTTCAGCGGGCGCGGTGACCTGCGTCGAAGTGGCGGGCGTGGCGGGCGTGGCGGGCTTGCTGGTGTCAGCGGTCTTGACGGGGTCGGAACTGCAACCGGCGAAATAGATCGAACCGCTGCAAAGCAGGAACAGAGCGAGGAACAAGGAAATTCGTTTCATGGCGAGTTCACCTGATAAGTCGGCAGACGGATCGACGAGAGTCGTTACAATCCTGCGATCACCTGACAACACTGGAAAAAGCGTTTCATACCTACACGTACAATCTATTTGGCACAGTATAGCATGTCAGAACGAAAGGCAACCCGAAAATCATCCGCCAATGCGAGCAAGTCTGTCGCTGACACTTCCTCCAGTAAGGAGAAGCTCAGCGAAGCCGCCGCCGCTGCTGAGGATCACGAACTCGATTCGCCCAGTCGGCGCCGGTTGCCTCCCCTGCTTCGGCTGGCGTGGTACAGCTTGAATCAGGCGTTTCGCCGTCGCATCAATGATCTGGGCATCACGCCCGATCAGTTCACCATTCTCCGCTGGCTGACGGAATGCGATCCCCAGTGGCCCACGCAGCGCGAACTGGGCGCGATGATGGCGAGCGATCCGAACACCATCACCAGTCTGCTTCGGCGAATGGAAAAAGCGGAAGTCGTCATCAGGCAGCCACACGAAACCGACCGCCGCGCTAATCGCATTCAGATCACCGCTGCGGGCAAACGCATCTATTTCAAGGCCAGGCAAATCGCCATCGACCTGCAAACGGAAATCCTCGCGCCGCTGAGTGAAACCAAACGCGATGAGTTTTTTCAGTTGCTCGATGTCGTCGCACAGTCATGCAGACAGTCGCTGGGCGGAACGCCCGTTGAAACGGATGATGAGTGAGCGCAGCGGCTATGACATTTCGCTTTCACTCTCAAGCAGTGCGGCAACGCGCTCAATCGCCGCGACCGTGAAGATGATCGGGTAAAGTTTTTCGTAATACCACAGCTTCGCAAAATAGAACCCGATGGGTGAAGGCGGAAAATTCGTGCCTCGGGCCGTGTGCTCAATGAGCCAGTGAACGCCGCGCACAATCGCCGCTTGCGGCGTAGCGTCGTTCAGCGCAGCAACTAACCCTTCCACCGCCAGCGCCGTTTCTTCAATGGACGCATGCCTCGCATGATCGCCGCCCCAGCCGCCTGATTCATGTTGCGCATGATTCATCCATGCGACAGCTTTGCTCTTCACTTCAAAATGGAGCGCCGGACGACGCGGTGATGAGCGAAGCCGCAAGCGGCAAGGGACATGGAAACGAAACTGGTCAGCGGAGTTGCTTCGAGAAAACCACCATGCGGAGGTTGAATGGTTTCGAGCAATCGCATCACGCGCTTACGGGTGAGGCATCTTGCAAGACGTGCGATTGGATTCCATGATGGGCGGTGGTGATGCCGCACGAGGCCGATGGCGATAAGTGCGGGCATCGCGTAGCTGACGACTTGGAGATTCAGGAGCTTGAACCACGAGCGAGGGAATGCAGCAAATTCAAAGGGCAGTTGCTTCACCCATTTCCAGGTGGCGCGATCATCAGGCGAACCGAGTCTGCCGCACAGGGCGCACATGGTGAGAATCGGCACGCTGAAGGTGCGATCCTTGCCGTAGCGTTTCATCACGGCTTCAACGAGATCGCTCACTTCCAGCGAACCAGCGTACTGCGCGAGCCAAGATTCGCAGTGAGCAATCGCAGAACGCGCAGCGAGGACACTGCGGCTACTAACGAGACCCAGCGCTGCCCAGACGAGCATGGTGGTGCTGATGTTGGATTTGCTTTTATCAGTGTCGCCCCAGCCGCCGTCTTTATTTTGATTCACTTCAAGCCCATGCAGTGCCCTCCCCTAACCCCTCCCCAAGGCAGGGGAGCTCAAGGCACGGCACAAGCCTTTACATGCGATTGCACTGCGCACGAACATCACAATTGGCATTAAGCAGCTTAATGAACGCACCAAAATATTTTCCGTTGTCATGAAAAGTGCGGCCGCTCACGAGATTGCCATCGACGACGCACGCCTCATCAACGAAGATGCCGCCGCACACTTCCAGATCAAATCTACACTTGGGCACCGTCGCCATACGGCGACCCTTGACACAACCCGCATACGCAGGAATCTCCACACCATGACAGACCGAAGCGATAGGCAGATTCTTCTCAAAGAAGTAGCGCGTGATGCGCACCAGATCCTCGTCATATCGAATGTATTCCGGTGCCCTGCCGCCGCTGAAAAAAATCCCCGCATACTCAGCGGGATTGATCTGGGCGAAGGTGATGCTGGGCATGATGGTGTAGCCTTCCCACTCTTTGGTGATGGTCCAGCCGGGGCGCACTTCGTGCATCACCATCTGATATGGCCGCATCTGCGGTGCAGCCACGATCGGCTCATACCCATCTTCCTGAAGGCGATAAAACGGATAAAGCGTGTCGAGTGTTTCACTGGCGTCGCCGACGATGATGAGGACTTTATTCATGGCTGTTTCGCGGATCGTGTTTGTAGTTCGTGATGATACTGCGCGAAGGCGAAGCTGCGAATTGCGCGAGATTGTCTGGCAAATCTGAGTTTAGTTTAGGAACGGATTGAAAACAGCCACCGAGGCACCGAGGACACCGAGGAAGGCAAATAACCGGAACAAAAATGCGAATCACATGAGGTGCTCTCGTGTTCGTCGCAATGCGATCTTATTCCGCTGGTCTTACTCAGTGTTCTCGGTGTCTCGGTGGCCAATCCTGATTTGGTCTTGAACGAAACTCAGGCTGCAAAGCACTCGCACATAGGGTCGCCCACCCTACGCATTCGCATCGCGTTTTCCGCGCACATTGATCACCATTTAACAGTTGAAATATGGTTCAATAGATGTTATACTATACCGGTTACGATGGGTTTCATGAGTCAGATCATTTCCAGCATTAAGGGTAACCGGGTAGACGTCTACCAATTTACCCATAGACACGAGCTAATCTCTTTACAGAAAAAGAATTACGATGAGAAACGCAATTGAAAAACCAGTGGGTAGACAAAACTCGGCTTCAAAAATGAGCTTTGACGCACCCGACATGACCTCGCCTCGAATTCTCACCGCCCCGCTTGCACCGGCGGCAAGTTCTGCCACAATCTCCCCTCCCTCAACAGCCCTACGGATTTTTTCATCATGGAAGCAGGCATCGTCGGACTCCCTAACGTCGGTAAATCGACACTCTTTAACGCACTCACCGCAGCCGGTGCTCTCGCGGCTAACTATCCCTTTGCCACCATCGAGCCTAACGTCGGCGTCGTCTCTGTCCCTGACGCCCGACTCGAAACCATTCGCACCCATATCGAATCGCAGAAAATTATCCCTGCCGCCTGGCGCCTCGTTGACATCGCCGGCCTGGTCAAAGGCGCGAGCAAAGGCGAAGGCCTGGGCAACAAGTTTCTCTCTCACATCCGAGGCGTCGATGCGATCCTTCAGGTCGTCCGCTGCTTCGAAGATCCCAACATCATGCATGTCGATGGTTCCGTCGATCCGCTGCGCGATATTGAAGTGATCGAAATGGAATTGATGCTCGCAGACATGCAGACTGTCGAAGGCTCACTCGACAAGGCACTTCGAAGTGCGCGTTCGGGTGACAAAGATTCCAAGCTTCGTGCCGAACTGCTTCAGCAGTGCAAGCCGGTGCTCGATGAAGGCAAGCCGATCCGCAGCATGCAGCTTCCTCCCGAGGAAATGAAACTGCTGCGCAGCTTCGGCTTCCTCTCCGCCAAGCCCGTGCTCTATGTCGCCAACGTCGATGACAACGATCTCAAGGGCGAAGGCCCACTCGTACAGAAGGTGCGCGAGAAAGCCAAGGAAGAAGGCGGCCACATCGTGCCGGTCTGCGCACGTCTGGAATCGGAACTGGCCGAGCTTGAAGATAAAGATCGCCTGGAGCTTCTCGAAAGCGTCGGCCTCCCTGAGCCGGCGCTGGCTGCGCTTTCCCGCGCTGCTTACAAACTGCTGGGCCTGCAAAGCTATTTCACCGCAGGCCCCAAGGAAATTCGAGCCTGGACGATTCCCATCGGCGCGACCGCACCGCAGGCTGCTGGTGTGATTCACAGCGACTTCGAGCGCGGCTTCATTCGCGCTGAGGTGTACAGCGTCGATGATCTTGAGAAGCACAAAAACGAGCCAGCCATCAAAGCCGCCGGCAAGATGCGCGTGGAAGGCAAGAGCTACATCATGCACGACTCGGACATCGTGCACTTCCTGTTCAACGTGTAATTGGCGGCTAAATGAGCAGCGACAGAAAGATTCCACGTCGCAACTCAAGGCAGTTGGCAACTTCGAAATGGAATCCCTATAATGTCGCCCCCAAGGTGGAAGTCCACCTCAAACGGGCCATTGGCGCAGTTGGCTAGCGCGCTTCCTTGACATGGAAGAGGTCACAGGTTCGAGTCCTGTATGGCCCATTTAGACAACCCATTCGCTGAACGCTAGTTAGCGTACCTGCCTTCGTCGGCAGTGCAGCTCAAGATTCCAAGCCAAAACGGTACATACCGTTTTGGCTCAGATGAAAGGGCCGCACATGCCACGACTCTCCCGAAAACTTCCCTCCTATCGCCTACACCGAAACTCCGGTCAGGGTGTCGTTACGCTCAGCGGCCGAGACCACTATTTGGGTCCGTTTGGAACGGAAGAAAGTCATAAGGCTTACGAACGGACGATGGCCGCGTGGCTGGCAAATCAAGGTCAGCGGGCATCGAGGTCGGCCAAACCCACATCGATTAGCCCAAGTCACTTTTCGACCTCTGAATCCACGATCGTTTCGATTGACGCTCTCTTTGTCGCCTACTGGGACTTCGCGAAGACCTATTATGTGAAAAATGGCAGGCCAACCAGTTCGCTGGGCAACATTAAAGCGGCCTACAAATTCGTCCATTTGTTATGCGGGACCATGGCTCCTAGCAGCTTTGGGCCCCTTGTAATGAAGGCTGTGCGTCAGACGATGATTGACGCCGGACTCAGCCGGACCACCATCAACGACTACATCGATGACATCAGGCGACTTTTCAGGTGGGCCACCGAGAATGAGTTCGTCGACCCATCGATTTACCAAGGACTCAGAGCGGTGAGTGGGCTCAAGCGAAGTCGGAGTCCAGCACGCGAGACGGTCGCCGTTAAGCCAATTTCCAGTCACATCGTGGATACAACAATTCACCACGTCTCAAAGCAGATCGCCGCTATGTTGCGTTTACAAGCACTCTCTGGCATGAGGCCTGAGGAAGTTTGCATGATGAAAGGTGAGGATCTGGACACCTCTGATTCAGTCTGGTCCTACACGCCGCAATCGCATAAAACAGAACATCATCAGCGCCGACGGGTGGTATTCCTTGGACCCCGTGCACAGCAAGTGCTCCGGCCGCTCTTGAAGCATGATCTCTCAGCCTACCTGTTCAACCCCACCGAAGCTGAGAGCTCACGCAATTGTCAGCGGCGAGAGCAACGTCAGTCACGCATGACGCCAAGCCAAGCCCTGCGATCTGCAAAAGCCAACCCGAAACGAACTCCCGGCCACAGATACACCACAGCCTCTTATCGTCGGGCCATCCATCGGGCGTGTGATAATGCATTCCCCCCTCCTGTCCCTATCTGCAGAAGACCAGGAGAGACCTCCCAGGAATGGAAGAACAGATTGACAGCTGATGAGAAAACAGAGTTGCAGCAGTGGCAACGAAAGCACCGATGGTCACCCAATCGTTTAAGGCATAACGCCGGTACGGAGTTACGCAAGGTTTACGGTGTCGAGGCTTCAAGGGTGGTTCTGGGTCACAGTTCCACTGTGGTCACTGAGATGTATGCCGAGATAGACTTTGAAAAGGCAAAAGTGATTATGGGTGAAGTTGGATGACAGGAGTTCGCCATTCTTGGGGTAACGCACTCTGAATCTGGGTGATTGAGTCACGGCCAGTGTGCAAATTTGAATTCAGTTCATTCGATGATCGCCGAGATCGATTCATGCCACTTGGTGTCAATTCAGTTCGGCCCCCCTTCCTGATATCTAAAAGAAAGCCCCCTCGCCTTCGAGGGGGCTTGTTCTTTCTTTGCCTGCATGAAGCTCACCGCCAGACCACCTTCACTTGCCATCCCAGTTGCGTGAAGAATCCGACGAGCACCTGCTGCGATTGTTGCTTGGCTTGTTCGAGTAGCTTGGTATCACTGCCTCGCATCGCGAAGCCTTGCTCGGCTTCGCGCCAGGCAAGTTCCACCAGTTCGGATTCGCCTGCATCGCCCAGCACCATGAACCAGAGTCCGTGGCGACTTAAGCGATGAACACGGCTGTGCGTTGAGTCAAGACGAGCCCAG